>Ga0315270_10000987_pt1 | contig 15286 bp, 18 predicted proteins | sample C1_bottom_MG_FD_204932 | JGI IMG/M metagenome (GOLD analysis project Ga0315270, IMG submission 204932) | Sediment microbial communities from Yellowstone Lake, YNP, Wyoming, USA - C1_bottom | ecosystem: Environmental > Aquatic > Freshwater > Lake > Sediment | place: USA: Wyoming | collected... | reverse complement strand
AACGGCTGGGCAATACTGTTTTCTCATCCCAAGGACTTTACGCCGGTATGCACCACAGAATTGGGCTATATGGCAAAACTGGAGCCTGAGTTTACCAAACGCAACTGCAAAATTATCGGCTTGAGCGTGGACCCGGTGGATAACCATACCAGATGGGTAAAAGATATCGAAGAAACACAGGGCTATGCGGTTAACTATCCGATGATAGGCGATGGCGAGCTGGCGGTAGCCAAGCTTTACAACATGCTGCCCGCTGAAGAAGCCGGCACGTCGGAGGGCCGGACAGCGGCGACCAATGCCACGGTGCGCTCTGTTTTTATCATCGGGCCGGATAAAAAGATCAAGTTGATGCTGACCTACCCTATGACCACCGGCCGCAACTTTGACGAAATCCTGCGGGTGCTGGATTCAATGCAGTTGACAGCTAAACATAAGGTCGCGACGCCGGTTAACTGGAAAAGTGGCGAGGATGTGATTATCGTACCGTCGGTATCCGATGATGAGGCAAAAGGCATGTTTGCTGAAGGCTGGAAAACGCTCAAGCCCTATCTGCGGCTGGTCAAGCAACCGCGCTAAAGATACTGTCTGAGCTATCCCTGGTTTCACGGACAGTTGAATTAAGCAAATTGCTATGCATGATACTGTCTTTGGCATTAACCAAACCTGCACCTATGCGATATTTGTTGTTAATCCTGACTTGGTTTATTGGTGCCTCTGCAGCTGAATCAGCCATTGCCGAGCCCAATGATAAATTCACATGCAGTGCAACAAGCGTTGAAGTTTTCAATGCCAGTAATGCTGACAATCCGTATTTCAGCTTGCGGTTAGTGCGCGGAAAGAAACATCGCGATATAAACTTTGGCTCTGAGCTTGAGCTTTTCTCAGTGCGTTGCGAGCATGGCAGCAAAGGCAAGCAATTCGTGTTAGTGAATCACACTTGTGGTGCAATTGGGTGTAACGCAAGCAACTGGGGAATTATTGACCCGCGCTCGCTAAAAGTCATTCTGGTTCCCAACCAACCTTATATAGGCAATGAAGATGCCGCAATCGAGCTTATAGGGCATAGCCTCAAACCATTTAGCTGCGGCAATCGTTCTCCCAATTCAGCTGGTGCTCAAGGCAAAGGGGAATATTGCTATGGGCCTTAGCGGGTTTAATCTGGCAATGCCCATCGGCCTTTAGTCTATTTCCTCATTTCCTGAAGAACAGAATTATAATTTGAACGGATTCGATTGATGGCGAAGATGCTCAACACGTTTATACGTCAATGTTATTAATGATGGCCAAAAAATGAGGGGCCCCATGCAAACTGCAGCAAACGTCGCATCTGTTGCTTATGTGATTCAACTAGCCGTTGCACCAGTATTTCTGCTTACCGGTATTGGCGCAATCCTGACTGTGCTTATAAATCGCTTGGCTCGCGTGGTGGACCGCTTCAGGGTGCTGAGTAACCTGAGTAGTCAAGAGCAGTCTGCGTATAAGCAAGAAATGACAACGCTTTCACGTAGAGCCAGATTGGTGCATTGGGCGGTCAGTCTTTGCACTGTGTCTGCTCTTTTGATCTGTATCGTGGTGGCAGCGCTTTTTGTCGGCTCAGAGACAAGCTTGGATCCATCACGTCCTATCTCGTTGCTATTTATTTCCGCAATGCTGGCTTTGATCTTGGGTTTGTTGTGTTTTCTGCGTGAAATATTTCTGGCAACCGGCAACATAGAACATCGGAAGAAAGAACGTCTTTGAAAGGCGACGCGGAATTGGGACTAGTGGCCAAGAATAGATCGAATTACCTTGGCTAAGACTCGGATAGACGGCTTGCCGATCCAACTCAGGAAGCAACTGCTAAAATCGACAGGTGCGCATTGATGCGCCGCGGCAGCAACGGCCCATATTCGACGATGCCGTGGTAAACCTGCACCAGCGCAGCACCGGCAGATAACCGGTCTGCCGCATCCTGCGGTGTACGAATACCGCCCACCGAAATGACCGGTACCCCCAAAACCTTTACTGCCCTTTCCAGATTGGCCAGCAGCACACTTTTCTCGCCTTTGTGTGTATCACCGCCCAGTATCAGCCCATCAAAAGCGAAATCTCGAACACATGCCAGCAGATTATCGGTATCCGCACGATTTTGATCGATTTTCACAAGCATGGGGCGATGTAGCCCGCTTTCGGCTCTCATGCTTGCTTGCTTGCTCTTTGCTGCTGCCAACACGTTGCGCAGGGTAGTACGATGTTCCGGCTGGTGCAGATCTGGGCCGGCGCGCACGCCAAGGTTGATCGTAATGTAGTCGGCGTATTGCCAGAGGGCTTGCATGCAAGTCAGGTAATCGTCGGCCATCCTCTCGGGCAGCGTCATCCGGTTCATACTGATGCTCACCCCCAGCGGAATAGGGTGCGGGCAAGGATAGCACGCCAGAATGGCCGTGACAGCATCGAGTCCGGGGCTGCGTTGTGGCTCGGGCAGCGGAATGACTGAGCCGATCTCGGCGAAACCGAACCCCAGCGGCGGTAAGGACGGATAGAGTGTACCGTGCTTGTCGAATCCGGCAGCCAGCCCAACCGGACCCGGGAACAGCAATCCCATGACGTTACGCTGCAAGGCAAGCGGCAGTTCAGTAGTAGCGACGATGGCGGCCAGCTTGAGTGTGTGTGCAGCCAGTTTGCGGGCGCACTGCGGTGTCCCCAGCCCGGACGCGGCTGCGGATAGCCATCTATACATGGTAACGATGTTCCTTTACGAAACGCTGCATAAAAGCGATGAGGGCCACTACACCCGCGTCCGGCATGGCATTGTAGAGACTGGCGCGAATGCCGCCGGTCATGGGATGTCCCTTGAGGTTAAGCAAGCCCTCTATGGCAGCAGCAGATAGAAACAGCGGCGTGAGGGCAGCATCGGCGAGCGTGAAGCAGACGTTCATGTGTGACCGGTGCGCAGGCTGTACCGGACAATGATAGAAACCGTCACTGTCATCAATAGCGTTGTACAACTGCACACTGCGCTGCGCGCTGTTGCGTGCCATGGTTTCGATACCGCCCATACTGGCGACCCAACGGAACACCAGCCCAGCCAGGTACACGGCGAAAGTGATGGGAGTGTTGAGCATGGAATCGGCTTCTGCCTGCGCCTGATAGTTAAACACCACAGGGGTGGCGGGATGAGCGCGCCCCAGCAGGTCATCACGCACGATAACGATGGTGAGTCCAGCGGGGCCGATGTTTTTCTGCGCGCCAGCATAGATCAGCCCGTAGCGGGAGACGTCGAGCGGGCAGCTGAGAAAATCCGAGGTCATGTCTGCCACCAGCGGCAGATCGCCGGTATCCGGTATGGCGTGAAACTGCACGCCGTTGGCGGTTTCGTTGCTGGTGATGTGGCAATAAGCGGCGCTCGGGTCTAAGCGCAGCGCTTCCGGCATGTGGTCAAAGCCGGTAGCCCTGCTACTGGCCGCGATATTCACATTGCAATAGCGGCTGCCCTCACGCATGCTCTTCCCTGACCAATAGCCAGTTTCGACATAATCCGCCCGCTCAGCGTTGCCCAGCAGGTTGAGCGGCACCAGTGAAAACTGCGCCGAAGCGCCGCCGTGCATGAACAAAATATGATAATTGTCGGGGATATGCAGTAGTGCCCGCAGGTCGTCACGCGCCTGCCGCAACACTCCCTTAAATGCATCTCCGGTGAACGGCATTTCCAGCATGGACAGGCCGCTGTCGTCCCAGTTGAGAAACTCGCGCTGTGCTTCGGCCAGCACCGCATCTGGCATAACGCCGGGGCCGGCGGCAAAGTTGAACACCTTAACTTCAGCAGTTGCCTCAGGCAAACAGGGCAGTCCCATGCTGGCTGGCGGCCATGAAGAACAGCAACGGTATGGAGAGTGTGGTGTTGACGCGCGAGGAGAGGAAAGTGATGCGGGCGCAACGCACGCGCTCATCCAGTGGCGCGGAAACGAAGCCGAGCACCTTCTTCTGGTTTGGCCACAATACCAGCCAGAGATTGGCCAGCATCAGCGTGCCGATCCAGAAACCGGCACCGATGACGGCCGGATAGCCGCTCATTGTCATCGCATCGGCCAGCATGCCGCGCTGCCACAACATGCCGACTCCTGTCAGCCAAGCAACAATCGCAGCATAGCGAAATGTGCCGTGCTCCCGCCCCAGCAGCGCCATGTAGGCTGGACTTTGCTCGTCACCCAGATCTTCGCGCCCGAGCGGTCGGAAACCAGGGCGCTGTACCACGCTGGCGTAGTTATGCCCGATCCAGATGATGCCGCCGAAAAAATGTATCCAGCGCAGCAGGAAGTCGATAATCTGATCCATCGCGTGTCAACCGCCAAGCACCAAGCGGCGCACAATCAGGTAAAGCACCAACGTCAGCAGCAAACCAAGCGCAATAGTGCCGGTGGCAGTGTCAAAAGGCGTTTTCATTGTCACTTCATGAACACGGTCGTGACTGCACCGACCTGCCGCCTGATTAACGGGCGAGGCTCGTGATGTTTCTGACGCGTCTTGCTGATGGCCATTTCAATCACATGGTGATGTGGCGATTTGGCGCATGCCGGATCGGTATTAGCCGCATCCCCGGTGAGCAGGAAAGCCTGACAGCGACATCCGCCGAAGTCTTTCTCTTTTTCGTCGCAGGTACGGCAGGGTTCTTTCATCCACTCGTCGCCGCGAAATTTTTTGAACAGCGGCGAATCGTTCCATAACCACGCCAGACTGTGTTCGCGCACGGTCGGAAATTCCAGCCCCTCGATTACGCGCACTTCCTGGCAAGGCAGGGCAGCCCCGTCGGGGGCGATGGTGAGGTGGATGGTGCCCCAGCCGTTCATGCAGGCCTTGGGCCGTGTTTCGTAATAGTCCGGGATTACGAAATAGATGACCATGCGTTTGCCCAGACGTTCGCGAGCGGCAGCGACAGCAGCTTCGGCGCGTTCGATCTGCTCTCGAGTCGGCAACAGTTCTTCGCGATTGAGCAGTGCCCAATTGTAATACTGGATATTAGCGAACTCCAGGTAGTCCACGCCGATGTCCTCGGCCAGCGCGAGAATTTCTTCCGCCTGGTCGATGTTCTGGCGGAACACTGGCACATTAAGCACCATAGGGAAGCCTTCGGCCTTGATCATGCGTGCCACATCGACTTTCAGGTCATGGGCGCGAGCGCCAACCAACTCATCGGTCAGGCTACGGCTGGCAGATTGCAGGCTCAACTGTATCTGCTTGAGACCAGCTTGTTTCAACGCTTTCAGTCGCTCCGGAGTCAAACCGACGCCGGATGTAATCAGGTTGGTGTAATAGCCGAGACGCTCAGCTTCCCCGACCAGTTCTTCGAGATCGTCGCGCAGCATGGGTTCACCGCCCGAGAAGCCGAGTTGCAGGGCGCCGAGTTCACGGCCCTCGTGCAGTACCCGTTTCCATTCCTCGGTACTAAGTTCCTTCCTGCCATACTGATCAAAGTCCAGCGGGTTATTGCACCAGACGCACTTGAGCGGGCAGCGATAGGTCAGCTCCAGCACCAGCCACATCGGCCTGCCCTGGCCGTCCAGACTAACTGCCGATCCATCCTTTGGCATGTGAAACCTCCAAAAATCTGTAAATACTGTTTTCTATATCTGCGGCATCGACGAACAGGTCTTTAAGTTCGGCGACGATATCGGCAACGGTGGGCTCGCCGGTGCAGCGCTTGAGAATTTCCGATGCGCTGGCGTTGAGTTTGATGACACCTTCCGGATAGAGCAGAACGTAGGCATCCTGTGACTTCTCCCAGCGTAATAGGTACTTGGGATCTAGTTGCGGGCGATCTTCCGGCTGGAAATGAAAATTCTCAGACATAAGACTTACTTATCTTAAATTACGGGCGCGACTATTCGTCGCGCCCGCTACCACTTAGCGGACATACACGTAGGCGGTTACTTCAAAGCCAAGACGCAGATCGCAAAAATCAGGTTCGAGCCATTGCATATTCATCTCCTAATGACGTTGATACATGAAAAAACCAGGGCGATGGGAGAAACATAAGGTCAACTGGGCACCACCGCAACCGGCACTTCTTGCGCGTTGGTGTTAACCGCGCAGAGAAACTTTACTCTCCGATACGCTGGAGTTCGCCCTGAAAATCATTATCGTCAAGCTGGATAATGATTAAGACGGGGTAATGATTCCCATGATTTTTCGAATAACACAACAAGAGTTGACGTAGATCAAAGAAATTTGAAATAAAAGGGGGCGAGACGGTGAATTGCCTCTAAGCCACTGGATACTTTTCAGCATTAAGCTAGGGCGTTATCAGTATGGTGTTATGAGCAATAGACGTTGCTCGGGAAAATTTAAGATCGACAGTGAAGCAGATTACCGAATGGTGTCACGGCCATGTGGGGCTCAATCAGAGGTTCCTTACAAACCATATCAAGAAATAATTGATGCCAACGAGTATCAGCCGTGAGTTCCGGATGAAAAGCAGTTGCCAGGATCGATCCCTGGCGCACCGCAACAATTAGCTTGCCACCATCTGCGGCTGAAAGGCTGGCTAATCGTTCAACGCCTTGCCCAATCGCCGTAATGACTGGCGCACGAATAAAGATTGCCGAATAAGGCCCCGCTGCGTCACTCAATGCCGGAATCTGTGGTGTATCCAGCAGCATCTCAAAACTATCAACCTGCCGTCCAAAATAATTGCGATTAACAGTGATATCAAGCCCGCCCAGCAGGGGTTGGCCTCCCGCTTTTTGACCTTCGGCCCTTTCGGCCAAAAGAATCATACCAGCGCATATTCCCCAAATCGGCTTGCCTGCTTGCACCCAGGCGCGCAGTGGCTCAATCAGCCCCCAACGCTCTGCAATTAAACCCATGGAAGTGCTTTCGCCACCAGGAATAATCAAGCCGTCGAGACGGGTCAATTGCTCGGCTTTGCGCACTTCAACAACTGTGGCGCCCAATTGTTTGAGTATCTTGCTGTGCTCAATAAACGCGCCTTGCAACGCCAGGACGCCAATGTTCAACACAGAGCCCTGTCTGTTCAAGCAATTCCCCTTATTATGCGTTGTGTGAGCCGTTACCATCCCCGTTTCGATATCTTTTCTTGTTCAAGAAGTGTGTCAATATTGATTCCTACCATGGGATCGCCTAAATCTGTGCTTACTTCCGCCAGAATCCCGGGATCACTGAAATGGGTGACCGCCTGCACAATGGCTTTGCCCCGTTTTTCTGGATCACCACTCTTGAAAATACCTGAGCCGACAAAAACGCCATCCATCCCCAATTGCATCATCAGGGCGGCATCGGCTGGCGTAGCTATGCCACCAGCAGCAAAGTTAACTACGGGCAAGCGGCCCAGCTTGGCTGTCTGTACAACCAGGTTATGGGGTGCCCGATTCTCTTTGGCAAAGGCAAACATTTCGTCTTCGTCCATGTTCTGTAGCTGGCGAATGGCGCTGTTCATGGCGCGCGCATGACGCACTGCCTCGACCACATTACCGGTGCCGGCTTCGCCTTTGGTACGAATCATCGCTGCGCCTTCGGCAATCCGCCGCAATGCTTCTCCCAGGTTGCGACAGCCACACACAAACGGCACCAAAAACTTGGCCTTGTTAATATGGTGCTCCTCGTCGGCGGGGGTAAGCACTTCGCTCTCGTCAATACAATCCACGCCCAATACCTGCAGAATCTGCGCTTCCACAAAATGACCTATGCGAACTTTGGCCATCACCGGGATGGTAACTGCGGCGATAATCTCTTTAATCATGCCCGGGTCGCTCATACGTGCCACACCGCCATCCTTGCGGATATCAGCTGGTACACGCTCCAGTGCCATCACGGCACAGGCACCAGACTCTTCAGCAATACGTGCCTGCTCGGCCGTTACCACATCCATGATTACGCCGCCTTTGAGCATTTTCGCCAACCCAGCCTTCACCTCAAAAGTGCCTTTCGCTGCACTATCAATAAAATTGATACGTTGTTTTACATCAATCATCTATAACTCTCCTTGCAGAATCCAAAGGTATCGGAATTAAATCATTTTCAAGGCGCGGCAAACTTGAGTAATGTCCAGTTTCATGAAATGGCAAGCCCCAGCTTCCTTCGAGCTAATTTACTTCGGTCAGCAAATTAGCCACTGCCCGTTTGAATGGCACAATGCGGTTACCAATGCGCAGGGTAGCACCCCGCAATAAGCGGGCCGGAAGTGAATCGTTGCTATAGAGTTTGGCAATGGCATGGGTGGCGAGAAAGAGCGGTCGTGTGGCATGGCGATGTGTCCGTTCATAGCGCGCAAGCAAACCGGCGGCGGCGACGTCACCGCCACGCGAATATGCCGCCTTGATTTCGCGCGCTAATGTATCCGCACCGCGCAAACCGAAGTTGAATCCATGCGCCGTTACCGGATGCATTCCGACTGCGGCATCGCCGACCAACGCAAAGCGTTGTGCTACGAAACGATCGGGATATACGGTCACCAGTGGGTAGGCATGTCGCGTCGAAATCAGATGCATTGCCCCGAGGCGATGCTGGAAGCGCACTTCAATATCCTGGTTGAAATCCTCCTCGGACATTGCCATCAAGTCCTGAACAGACTGTGCGGGCAAAGTAATGACCACAGAAGAACGCATGCCGTTCATCGGCAAAAGTGCCAGCGTCTGGCCGTAATCAAACCATTCCCACGCCACGTGCTGGTGCGGAATTTCATGTTCCATGGCACACACCATCATGGTCTTGCCAAAATCGTGCATAGCAGCGGAAATGCCCATCGCACGACGTGTCTCTGAGAAGCGGCTATCCGCAGCGACCACAAGCTGTGCCTGTATCGTCTCACCGCTTGTGAGTGTGATGTGTGCACATTCGCCATTGGTACTTAGTCCGGTCACCTGGGCATCTGTCAGCAAGGTAATTTCGGACGATGCTTTAACCGCATCAAAGGCTGCCTTGCGGATGAGGCAGTTGGACACAAGATAGCCCAATTCGCTCTGGTTGCTATCACGATGGTCTATATTCATGGCATAAAGCGAGGGGCCATTCAGCACGCGTGCGTCACGCAAGGGCGAGATGGCATTGGGATCAATGCGTTCCCATAAACCAAGCTCGCGCATTAGCCGTGCAGAAAGATGTGTGAGCGCAATCTCACGCCCATCGAAAGCAGGATTTGCCAGGGCAGCTTCAGGTTGCCGCTCCACAATGGCAATGCGCAGGCCGCATCCAGCAAGCGCTTGTGCGAAACACAATCCGGATGGCCCAGCACCAACGATAACAATATCGAAATTCATGAGGTCAAGTTACGCTTTCCCTGGAATGCAAGCTTTGACTCAAATCAAAAAAAGCAGGGGTTTATTCGTGATATCTGTTTGATCACCTGCCAGTTCTGCATATCAATCACCGTCACCACGCCGTCCTTGAGGTTGGGCGTCAACTGCGTGCCCTGACGCAACATTTCCCGCGTCCAGGGCGGAATGAAGCTTGGTCAGCTTGCAGTTTCGCTAACCGCACGCCACAAAACCCGGGGAGCTTCGCTATACTATTGCAGTGATTGAATAACTTGATGATCAAGGAAACAGGTGACTGAATGAATTCGAGCACCATTCTACGCAGCTCAGTGCTGGCAGTTTCCCTGATAGCTTGCCAAGAAATATACGCGGCGGATGAGGGGAAAAATGCCGCCGCCAATTTTTATCAAAACTACCATAAGCTCAGACAGTCCGGCGGACTGACCGGCATCCCCAATGAGGCGCAACTGGCGCAGCTATCGCCATTGATTACGCCACAGCTACGCAAGCTTTTCAGCGCGGCATACCTCGAGCAGCAACGCTGCATTAAGCAGTCCCCCGACGACAAACCGCCCTGGATTGAAGGCGACATCTTCTCCTCAAACTTTGAAGGATTCACTTCGTTCAATGCTGAAAACAGCAAGCCGCAGGGGCAAGCGCGCCAAGTGTCGAGAAAACAAGTGCCGATAAAATTTGTTTATATCGAGGGCAAGTATAAAGTGAAATGGACTGACACACTGGTGCTCAGGAACGAAGCGGGGCACTGGCTAGTGGACGATATCTTCTATCACGCAAATTTTGCCTTCACCAGCGGATTCGGCAAGAACCTGCAATCCTCGCTGAAAAGTATTCCAGCATGCCAGGGGTGATGATGAACGACCTGGCAAAAGCCACAGAACAGCTTACCTGCCGATGCTGTATAGTCGGTAGCGGTTTTCGCCCCGAGCATGTGAAGAGCATTTTCCTTGCACCTTAAGCGCATCAAATTTACGCTTTTGCTGTTTCTGATGGCTTTAACAGCCCTGCCTTGTGGCTTGGTATCTGGTGCGGAGATAGCAGTGAATAGCTATCTTGATAAATCTACCTCCGGCTGGGCCGACAAGATTAGCGATTATGCTTTTGAGGCCAGGGTGCCGGGATGCTTCATAAAATGGAATGCGGTAGAAGAGAAAAACGACAGGCGTTACCTGGTGCTAAACCGCGATTGCCAGCTTAATTTTGATGGGCAGGTCGCCCTGCACCGCGCCATCCTGAATGCCATCCACAAGCGCTGGCCTATCGGCCATTTCGCCAGCATAAGTTTCGGTAGTTTTGGCTTGGCTTCCGAGGAAGCATGGGCTATTCCAGTCGCCATCGCTTCGGCCAAATCCAGGGAATATCGCCATTATCGGCAAAACTACCCGAACACCCCGGAATCACTGAATGGACTGTTTGTGCGCTTTGCCAATCAAACTGATGCATACATGCCCTTGAAGCGGTTGTTTCGTGAGTATGGCGTTGAAATTCAACTTTCCGGCGTGGAAAAAGTGTTCGTGCAGAAAGCAGGGAAACTACCTTACCGCGAAACGCTGCTGCATAATGGTATTCGTGAAAGCGACAAGGTCATCTTCATGGCGGGCAGCAGCTATTTTTCCATCCATTAAAAATCGGGGCGAACCCTTGGATAAAGCGCTGAAAATACTCAGGGCGGCATTACTGGTATCGGCACTTGCTGCCATTACCCCCAACGGCGCGGCTTCTGAAGTGCAGCCAAATGCAGCCTATGATGTAGATTCGGATTTTCTGGCGGAAGCGTGTACCGTCATAGGCCAAACAACCTATGGCAAAATTCCATACTTTGATTGCTATTCATATTTTTACGGCGTGCTGGATAGCTACCATTCCTTTGCTGGCATCCTGCTGGCCGCTCAACGCATCTGCCTGCCGGAAAAACTGACGCCGAAAGAGGCCTATGACATTTACTGGCAATGGTTTGAAAAACACCCGGAACAGGATCAACTAAGAGCTGCTGAAGCTATTTTGCGCGCGTTGAAAGAGAAGTATCCGTGTTCAAGCTAGACGCTTTGTCTTAACTGGGCATCAATCTGTTCCTGGCCTCTTTATAGTCATGTCCCTTTATAAATGCTAAAGTCCAATCGCAATCATGCGCAAGGAGGCGCATGACATTTGATTGGGAGAAGTCTTGATGGATATGCAGGCGTTTCAACATTTTCTGAGCACAACCGCATACGATCTGGCAGTCAAGGTATTGGCTGCGATTGCGTTTTGGATCATTGGCCGCTGGCTGATCAACAGGGTCATCAGCGCGATGCAGGTGGGGATGAACCGCAACAATGTGGATCCCACATTGACCAAGTATTTGGGCTCTATTGTTTCCGTCGCACTCAACATCACCCTGGCGCTTGGTATTTTAGGGTACTTCGGATTTCAGACCACCTCCTTTGCAGCAATCCTGGCCGGTGCTGGTTTGGCTGTTGGCGCAGCCTGGAGTGGTCTGCTGGGTAACTTTGCCGCAGGTGCGTTCATGCTGGTTCTGCGGCCTTTCAAGGCTGGTGATTTTGTCAGTATTGCTGGAATTAGCGGAACAGTGAAGGAACTTGGCCTTTTTGGTACGACGATCATCACCCCGGATAATGTCCACACCATCGTAGGTAATGGGAAAATATTTTCCGATACAATCCAGAACTTTTCCTCCTTGCCTGTTCGTCGCGTGGACCGAATAGCACAGTTGGCCAACGGTGTCGACCCGCTGGATGCGATTGCCCGACTAAAGGCTACTGTCAGCAAAATTCCTAATGTTTCAACAGATCCTGCACCCGAAGTTAGCATACTTGACTTCAATTTGAATGGGACAGTCATCGCGGTACGGACATACACTCATACTGATCATTACTGGCAAGTTTATTTCGACATGAACGAAGCGATTGCGCGTACCGGTAAGGAAGCTGGCTGGCCGGTACCTAGTGCGATGCACAAGGTTTTGCAGGGCTGACCGTATATCAAATACATTAATGAATGGGCTTGATGAGCTGCGCCAGAAAATCGAACATGCCGGCTTTGGTTTTGCCCCCGCAGAGCAGGTAAAAACCTGGCTCAACAACGCATCTGCCTACGCGCTGAACGACTGGCCGCAATTTCAGGCGAGCTGGAACGATATGCAGCTTGATACCTATATGGCGGATGGCGGGCGCTACCGCCGCCGCCGTTATGCCACCATGAGTGCGGCGTCGGCAACCAGCCCGATTGTGCTTGAGCCGCATCAGCCGCATTACCAGAGCCTGGATTACAACCCATTGAATGGCGGCGTTGCTCGCCACTTTGAGCCTATCGCCCAGGAAATCGTGCTCGGCAACACCATGAGCAGCGTGCTTGGTTTTTGTCGGCAGTTATTCGGGCGCCTCGTCCCGGAAACTGCATGGCATATCGAACTGCACCAGTTCCGTATTGAAGCCCAGCAAGAACCGGCAGGGAAGCCTACCCCGGAGGGCGTGCATCGCGATGGCGTCAATTTTGTGCTGGTGATGATGGTAAAGCGCAACAATATATCCAGCGGCATCACCACCATGCATGACTTGCAACTGCGCAAGCTGGACAGCTTCACGCTGACAGCGCCTTTCGACTGCGCGATTGTCAACGACGAGCGCTGCATGCACGGCGTGACGCCGGTGCAGCAAATCGACCTCACGCAGCCTGCGTATCGGGATGTGCTGGTGGTGACTTTCAGGAAAGCACAAAGGCTAGTGTAAGCATGAGCCGGGCCGACTGGATGGAAGTTGCGCTGATTGCCCTGCTAGCGGCTAGCAGTTGGCTGCTACATCCCTTGTTGCCCGCGGAGATGTCCATCGCTCAAGCGCTGCTGATGCTCTCTGCGCTGTTACTCACACAAAGCCTGATGCGCGACTGCCTGATATTGTGGCGCAACCGCCACACAAAAAACGCCGAGCCTGCGCGTGAAATGCAATGCTTCTGCCTGGAATCCACGGTGGGCATGACCGGCGTGGTGCTTGGCCTGGCATTGTTCGGCCTGGCTGGCACCCGGCAGTTATCGGTGACAGCACCCGGGCTGGCCCTGGCGGCAGGTGCAACATTGACACTGGGTTTTCTGATCAAGGATCTGGTACTTACCTGGAACCCGTTTGGTGTGAAACGCGAAAAAGACCATCTCAATCTGGTGGTACGCTGGCGCCGCTGATACCCAATACCATCGACCAAAAGGGCTGGTGTGTGGCCTTTGTTTTTATCTGGTTCCTGATCGGCGGTATCGGACATACTGTGTAGAATATCCATGTTGCAATGAGGAAATCACGATGGAACGCTGGGTAATCTACGCAATCATCTCCATGTTTTTTGCCGGGTTCACTTCGGTAATTGCCAAGCAGGGGCTGGCAGGAATATCCGGCGAACTTGGCTTGACCGTACGCAGCCTGTTCGTAATTGTTTTTATCCTGCTGTTCGCCTGCATCTCCGTTTCATTCGATGAAGCCAGAACCCTGCAAAAATCCAACTTTATCTGGCTCGGTCTTTCCGCACTCACCACCGCCATATCCTGGGTGTTCTACTACAAGGCCCTTAAGCTTGGCGATGTCGCCACGGTAGCGCTGATCGACAAAGGCAGTGTGGTCGTCGCCATTTTCCTGGCCTGGCTCATCCTCAAGGAGGTCATTACCGTGCGCCTGTTAATAGGCGCGACGTTGATGCTGATCGGCCTGCTCGTTATTTCGAAAAAATAAAAAACAACCCTGTGTCAGTAACCAACCAGCCCAGCCTGTGTCTGCCAATCAGGCACGGGCCGGGCTTTTTTTACTCTCATAATAATTATCTATCGTTATCATAGTTACGATTATTTTTTACTATATCATCATGATATTACTTAGCTGCTTATCATGAATGCAGCCTAGCTGAATCTATATCCAAAGCAGATACTGGGCTCATACAAACAAATTAAATTGTTTGTATCTGAAAGCTAATTAACTTTAGGAGATCAATCATGTGGACCAAACCAGAAGCAACAGAAATGCGCTTTGGCTTTGAAGTTACCATGTACGTTTGCAACCGTTAAGGTTCAAATGTAATGGTACTGAAGACGGGGGCTGCGGCCTCCGTTGCTTTTAGAGATGCCAATAATAATCATGAATGAAGGTTCCGTTTAAGTGATTCAACATGCGCCCATTTTATTATAGATTGTTACATAGATATCAATATAAGGAGAAACACATGTCAACAGAAGCGAAATGTCCGTTTGTTCATAAAGTTGGGAGCGGTACGTCAAACCGTGACTGGTGGCCCAACCAGCTTCCGCTGGAGGTTCTGCACCAGCATACGCCCCAGTCCAGCCCGATGCGGGAAGACTTCAACTACGCCGAAGAATTCAAGCGCCTCGACCTGGCGGCTGTGAAAAAAGACCTTGAGGCTCTGATGACCGACTCGCAGGACTGGTGGCCGGCGGATTACGGTCACTACGGGCCTTTCTTCATTCGCATGGCCTGGCACAGCGCGGGTACTTACCGCACCGGAGACGGTCGCGGCGGCGCAGGGCACGGCAACCAGCGCTTCGCACCCGTCAACAGCTGGCCCGACAACGTCAACCTCGACAAGGCGCGCCGGCTGCTGTGGCCGATCAAGCAAAAATACGGCCGCAAAATTTCCTGGGCGGACCTCATTATTCTCGCGGGCAACGTCGCCATGGAATCGATGGGCTTCAAGACCTTTGGCTTCGCCGGCGGGCGCGAGGACATCTGGGCGCCGGAGATCGACGTCTATTGGGGCAATGAAGAAAAATGGCTGGATGACAAAGCCCGCATGGCCAACGGCGGCGAGCTTGAAAACCCGCTCGCCGCCGTGCAAATGGGGCTGATTTATGTGAATCCGGAAGGCCCCGGCGGCCAACCCGATACGCTCGAATCCGGCCGCCTGGTGCGCGAGACCTTCGCGCGCATGGCGATGAACGACGAAGAAACCGTGGCGCTCACCTGCGGCGGGCACACTTTCGGCAAATGCCACGGGGCCGGGAATGCGGCGCTGGTGGGCGCGGCACCCGA
>Ga0315270_10000984_pt1 | contig 15312 bp, 15 predicted proteins | sample C1_bottom_MG_FD_204932 | JGI IMG/M metagenome (GOLD analysis project Ga0315270, IMG submission 204932) | Sediment microbial communities from Yellowstone Lake, YNP, Wyoming, USA - C1_bottom | ecosystem: Environmental > Aquatic > Freshwater > Lake > Sediment | place: USA: Wyoming | collected... | reverse complement strand
ACATCAAGCAGATCGTGGCCGCCGAGGATCCCAAGCACCCGCACTCGGATCAGAAGATCGTTGAGCTCCTGAAGGGACAGAACATCGAGATCGCCCGACGCACGGTTGCCAAGTACCGAGAAGTGCTGGCTATTCTGCCCAGCTCGAAACGAAAGAAGTTCTTCTGATCTGGTATGATGTCCCCGAGAACGCGTGACGCTCATCGCGACATGCAGTTCGTTGGCCGCGGTCCCGCCGGTCCTCCCTTCCAGGTGGATTTTCGGCGAGCCGCGGCCGATTCATTTCCGCGCAACAAGCACGACACCCAGGAGGCCACGATGCAGGTGAACATCACGTTCCGACACCTCGAGCCCACCGAAGGACTGAAGGCCCACGTGAAGGACAAGGTCGCCCACATCCAGCGCTACGTCGACCGCCCATCGGAGGCCCACGCCGTTCTTCACCTGGAGAATCTCCAGCACCACGCCGAGATCACCATGAAGGCCGGGCCGTTCTCGGTCCGGGGGCGTGCCAAGTCGGAGGACATGTACGCCTCCATCGACGCCGCGGCCGACAAGATCGAGCGGCAGCTGAAGAAGCACAAGGAGCGGGTGCGCAACCACAAGGCGACGCTCATCCCGAAGGACTGGATGCCGGTCGACATCCGCCACGAGATCCACGACGAGCCGCATGACTCGCCGTCGTCGCGGGTGGTCTCGACCTCGCGGTTCCAGACCAAGCCCATGACCCTCGACGACGCCATCCTGCAGATGGACCTGCTCAATAGCCGGTTCTACGTCTTCCAGGACGCGAAGACGCGCGTCATCAACGTGGTCTACCGTCGCGACGACGAGAAGCTCGGAGTGATCGAGGCGAAGCCCGGGTAGGTGCGGGCGGATCGCCTTCGCCCCGGGAGGGCGTCGTGCCGCCGGGTTCGGGATTCCCCTCTCCGCAGTGCTGGTCCTCGGAGCGATGGCGTACCTCTGGTGAATGGTGCCGAGCCAGGGAGGAGCGGGCGGGAGAGTGCCTCGGCACCTCCTCCGGAGGCACTGCTCCGAGTGGCACCCGAACCGGCTGAGACGGCCCGTGGCGAAGGCGACTCGAACCTGCTTGCTTCGTGGGGACCGCCGGGCGGCGACTCGCGGGAGACGAGTCGCGAATCGTTGACTGCGAATGGTCCCACCCGCGCCGGGCCCGACACCGTCACCGCCGCGCCAGGGCAGCCCTCGACGGAGGCGGAGCATCAGGACGCCGCCGAAGATCGCGAGCCCCCGGGCCCGCCCGTCGCCGGCGGCATCCAGCCGCGCACCCCCGCGCCTTCTGGCAGCTCCGCCGACGAGGGGGACCTGCGCGCAGGCGTGGCGGGCGATCGGTGTGGGGCGTTCCTTGAATCGGACGGGCCGCCGTGCTAGCCGGTGTGGGTGCACATCGCCGACGTGCTGCGCCCAGACTGCGTGATCGCCGACCTGTCCGGCGGCACGGTCTCGTCGATCCTGGCGGAGCTGGCGCGGCCGGTCGCGGCGGCGGGAGTGCTCGAACCGGCGGCCCTCGCCTCTGCGCTGCTCGCACGGGAGAAGCTCGGATCGACCGGGATCGGGGAGGGCGTCGCGGTGCCGCACTGCAAGGTCCCCCACCTGGCCGCCCTCACGGCCTGCCTGGGCCGGTCCCGCGACGGGGTCGACTTCCGGGCGCACGACGGCAAGCCCACCCACGTCTTCGTGGCTCTTTTCGCGCCGGAGCGAGCCGGGGCCGAGCATCTGCAGGCGCTGGCGCGGGTGAGCCGGTTGCTCAAGCGCCCCGAGTTCCGAAAGGCTCTGCTCGACGCGCCGGACGCGACGGCCATGTACAACCTGGTCGTCGAGGAGGACGGGCGACTGTAGCCGGCGAAGTGCGCGTGGCTCAGTGGCAGGTGTCGACGGACACGCAGTCGACGGACACGCAGTCGACGGACACGCAGTCGACGGACACGCAGTCGACGGACACGCAGTCGACGGACACGCAGTCGACCGACTCGCGATCTTCTCGCTCGGTACACCCTGGGTGATGGCCGCTCTTCAGGCCGCATTCGGCGCAGACGGTCTGGGCACGCCGGGCCGGGTAGGTCCCGGCCTGCCTTTGTCCGGATCCGAGCCGCGCGTCGAGCCAGGCGGAACGCGCCGCGTCCTCTGCTGCGAAGCGGGCCTCGATGGTCTCGAGCAATCCGGATCGTCCGGGGTCTGCGTCCAGCTCTGGCGGTTGTCGGTTCATCGCGTGTCCTCCGGTACGATCCGTATCGCGACTGCGCGTCGGGCGGATCGGGAACGGCGGGCTGCCTCGAAGGGAGCCGCCACATTCGGTACCGGATGTGGCATGCATGACTACACGGGCGCCGCCTCTTTCCCCTCTTGACGCGGCGTCGACGCGCGCTAGGAATCCCCCCGTGAACTTTGCGGTGGCAGGAGACGCATACGACCGCTTCATCGGGCGGTACTCCCGGCTGCTGGCCCCCCGATTTCTGGAGTTCGCCGGGGTGACCGCCGGGCCGGTGATCGAGGTGGGGTGCGGTCCCGGTGCGCTCACCGCGCTCCTGGCCGAACTGTTCGGAGCGTCAAGGGTCGCGGCCGTGGACCCATCCAAGCCGTTCGTGGATTCCTGCCGCGCTCGCGTTCCGGGAGCCGACGTCCGTCTCGGGTCGGCCGAGGCACTTCCCTTCCCGGCCGGCTCGTTCGAGGCGGCCCTCTCGCAACTCGTCCTCTCCTTCGTCGCCGACGCTGGCCGGACGGTGGCGGAGGCGGCTCGGGTGGTGAGGCCCGGAGGCACCGTGGCGGCCTGCACATTCGAGGCGAACGGGTTCGCGCTGGCGCGAACCTTTTGGCAGGCGGCGCTCCGCTTTGATCCGGCGGCGCCGGACGACGCGCGCCTCCCGTTCCGGAGGAGCGAGGAGCTGCGGGATCTCTGGACCCGAGCCGGACTCCGGGAGATCGAGAGCGGCGTGATCGACCTCGAGGGCGCATACTCAGGGTTCGAGGATTTCTGGGCACCGTTCGCCTTCGGGGTCGGGCCGCCAGGTGGCTACCTGATTGCGCAGCCCGAGGAACGGCGCGCCGCGATCCGAGACGCGTGCTTCGAGATTCTGGGAAGGCCGGCCGGGGCGTTCTCTTTGCCCGCCAGGGCCCTGGCGATCCGCGGCCGGACCTGAAGCCGCGAGGGCGTGTGCCCCGCCGCGCCGGCGCGCAACGCGTCCGTCGCCGCGGAGCCGCCAGAAGGCGCTGGCGTTCGCGTCTGGATGCCGCCGGAGACGGGCGGGTCCGGGGCTCGCGATCTTCGGCGGCCTACTGATGCTCCGCGTCTCCGCACGCCGCGCGGGCGCGACGGCGGCCGCCCGGCCTACGCCACTCGTTCATCGGCAGCCGGCGGGCAGCGCAACTCGGAGCGGCGCCTCCGCAGGGGCGACGAGGATTGCGTAGGCCCGCGAACGCTGTGTCTCGGCGCCAGCCGGCCGCGAACGCCTTCGCCCGAGGACCAGCGCCGTGGAGAGGGGCGGCTGCCCGTCGGCCGCCGTCAGTGATTGACGCTGTGCGCGACGCGACCGGTTCTGAGGCCGCCCGGCCCCCAGGAGAAGAGCGCGTTCCACGCCCGTCCCTTGATCCGATTCACCGGCACCGGCCCGAAGACGCGGCTGTCGGCGCTGTGGTCGCGGTGGTCGCCGACGAGGAAGACGTTTCCGGCCGGCACCACGGTGGGCGGCACGTCGCCGCACTCGACACCCGGCGTGCAGTAGGTGAGGTAGCGATGCTTGTCGAGCTGCTCCTCGGCGGCCACGCACTTCTCCTCGCGCCAGGGGCCACCCTCGAGCCGATTCTCGTAGATGCAGGGGCCGACCCTGGGCTGGCGCGGCACCGGTTTTCCGTTCAGCCAGAGCGCCCCGTCCTTCACCTCGACGGTGTCGCCGGCCACGCCCACCACCCTCTTGATGAGGTCGTCGTTGCGAGGATTGCCGGGAGGCGCCAGCAGGACCACGATGTCGCCGCGCTCCGGGGAGGACCACATCACCTGCGCACGCTCGGTGAACGGAAGGCGGACCCCGTAGGCCCACTTCTCGACCACCACGTAGTCGCCGATCTGCAGGGTCGGGATCATCGACCCCGACGGGATGTAGACGGCCTCGAACAGCAACGTCCGGAATGCGAGCACGGCGAGGATGGTGACGACCCAGCCCAGGATCTCGCGCTTGATCTTCGCCTTTTCCACGTCGTCCGACGGCCCCTTCCCTACTCCGTGCGCATGGCCTCGACGGGGTCGAGACGGCTGGCTCGGATGGCGGGGTAGATGCCGAAGACGACGCCTGCCCCGGATGCGGAAAGCAGCGAGAGTACCACCGCCCAGGCTGGGACGCTCGCCGGAACGTTCCAGACTTCGCGGGCCAGGATGACGCCGCCCGCGCCGAGGAGCACGCCGAGGATGCCGCCGAACAGGGAGAGCGTCACCGCCTCGATGACGAACTGGGCGAGGATGCGCCGCCGCCGCGCTCCCAGCGCCATGCGCACCCCGATCTCGCGGGTTCGCTCGGAGACGGCCACCAGCATGATGTTCATGATCCCGATGCCGCCGACCAGCAGGGCCAGCGTGCAGATGCCGAAGGTGGCAGCGGCGACCATCTGCCCGAGCTTGTCGAACATCTCGGAGACCGAGTCGTTGGTGAAGACCTCGAAGTCGTTCTCCTCGGCCCCGCGCAGGCCGCGCACCTTGCGCAGCTGGGCGATGACCTCGTCCATGGCCCGGCCCACGTCCTCGGGAGAGGTGGCCGCCACGGTGATGTCGTGGGAAAGCGTCTTGCCGATGACCGCGTCGAAGCTGTCGGAGGGGATCACCACGAAGGCGTCCTTGGACTCGAGCCCCCAGACGGACCCGCGCCGCTCGGCCACGCCCACCACCGTGAAGGCGCTGGAACGCAGCCGGATCTCCTGGCCCAGCGGCGAGCTGTCTGGAAAGAGCAGGTCGGCCACGTCCGATCCGATGAAGGCGACCTGCCGGCCGAGCTGGATGTCGACGTCCGAGAAGAAGCGTCCCTGGGCCACCGTGACCGCGTTGGCCGTCTCGTACTCCGGGTAGCCGCCGGTCACGTTGATGCTGGGCTGGGTGGCGCGCTCCCGCGTCCAGAGCCGCTCGCGCCCCTGGGCGGAAGATTCGATGGAGACGTGAGCCACGTGCGGCAGCCCGCGCAGGGCCTCGCCCTGGTCCCGGGTGATGTGACGCCGCTTGGCGTACTTGTGGTAGGCGTCGTCGCTGAAGTTGATGGGGGGCGTCTTGGAGATCGCGAAGGACCCGGCGCCCAGGAAGGCCAGGTCGCTCGTCATGCGCACGCGCAGCCCCTCGGTGAGCCCCATCATGGCCACCACGGTGGCGGCGCCGATGACGATGCCGAGAAGGGTCAGGAGCGAGCGCAGCGGGTTGCCGCGAAGCGTCGCCAGCGCCATGCCCACGGTGTCGAGGATCGAGTTCATTCGTAGCGCAACGCCTCCACCGGATCGAGGTTGGCGGCGCGCCAGGCCGGCCAGGAGCCGAAGACGAGCCCGGTGAGGGACGAGAATCCGAGTCCGAGAGCCACGGCAGACGGCGTTGCCGCGGCGGCCAGCGGGGAGAGCAGGGCGATGAGCTGCGCCACCCCGAGCCCGATGGCGGTCCCGATGGCGCCTCCCAGGGTCGCCACCAGCGCCGACTCCACCAGGAACTGGGTGAGGATGGTGGCGCGCCGCGCGCCCAGCGCCCGCCTCAGGCCGATCTCCCTCGTCCGCTCGTGGACCGATACCAGCATGATGTTCATGATCCCGATGCCACCCACGATGAGCGTGATGAACCCGACGCCCACCGCCACGGCGTAGAGCGCGCCGGTGAGCCCCTGGTAGAACTTGAGGAACTGGTCCTGGCGGTTGAAGAGGAAGTCGTCCGGCTTGCCCGGCTTCACCTGGCGCGCCTTGCGCAGGATGCTGGTGAGTTCGTCCTCCAGCTCGGCGACTCGTCCCGGCGGCGCTGCCACCGCGATGTTCATGGGGCGCTTGGAGCCGAAGAAGTGGCCGAAGGTGGTGTAAGGGATGAGCACGTTGTTGTCCATGGGGATGCCCAGGAAGCGCCCGCGCCGGTCGGTGAGCCCCACCACCGAGAAGGCGTGCCCGCCCACCAGCACCCGCTGTCCCAGCACCGCCTCCAGCGGCATGCCCGGGAAGAGGCGGTCGACGACCTCGGCGCCCAGCACCACCGTGGGGCGCGCCAGCTCGGAGTCGCTCTCGGCGAAGAAGCGGCCGGCGCGGACCCCGCCCCCGTTGGCGACGAGATACTGGGCGCCCACCCCGTTGACCTGGACTCGCTCGACCGAGCGCTCTCCGCGGGAGACGCTGGCGGCCACCGAGACCGTCGGTGACGTGGCCACGGCGACGGTCGATTCCCGGAGGATGGCCCGGAGCTCGCGGTCGCCGATGGGCTTGCGGTTGCGGACCCTCCAGTACTCGCCGGACAGATCGAGCCAGCGGTACCGTGCGACGTAGAGGGTGTTGGTGCCGAAGCCCTGGATCGACTCCTCGAAGCTGCTGTTGAGCCCCTGGATGATGGCCACGATGGCGATCACGGTGGCCACCCCGATGACGATCCCGAGGGTGGTGAGGGAGCTTCGAAGCCTGTGGCTCGCCAGTGTGCCCAGCGTGATGCGGAAGGCCTCGCCGACCTCGGAGATGGCGCGGCGAAGCCGTGTCATGCGGACACCTTGGCGGGGGCGACGCCCAGCTGCGCCACTTCCCCTCCCGGACCGTCGGCCACCACGCGCCCGTCCATGAGGCGGATCGCGCGCGGGCAGCGGGCCGCCAGCCGGGGCTCGTGGGTGACGAGCAGGATGGTATTGCCGCGCTGATGGAGCTCACCGAAGAGCCGCATGATGTCCTCGCCGGTGGCGCTGTCGAGGTTGCCGGTGGGCTCGTCGGCGAGCAGCAGCGAGGGCTGCCCCACCAGCGCCCGGGCGATGGCCACGCGCTGCCGCTGGCCGCCGGAGAGCTCGTTGGGGCGATGGTGCATGCGGTTGGCGAGCCCGACCGCCTCGAGCGCCGCCACCGCGCGCTCGCGCCGTTCGGTCCGCCCCACGCCGCGATACACGAGGGGCAGCTCTACGTTGGCGAGCGCGGTGGAGCGGGGCAGCAGCTGGAAGGTCTGGAAGACGAAGCCGATCTCTCGATTTCGGAGGTCGGCGAGCTCGTCGTCGGAGAGCTTCTCCACGTCCCGGCCGTTGATGCAGTAGGTGCCGGATGTGGGGGAGTCGAGGGCGCCGATGAGGTTCATGAGCGTCGACTTCCCCGAGCCCGATTGCCCCACCACCGCCACCCATTCTCCGCGGCGAACGTCGAACGAGACGCCGTCGAGGGCGCGCACCTCTTCCTCGCCGACCCGGTAGACCCGGGTCATCCGATCCACGGCGATGAGGGGCGTCTCGCTCACGATCCCTTCGCTCCCGTCTTCTCCTTGCCCGACACCGGGGCCCCCGCTCCGCCCGCATCGGAGCCCTTGTCGAGCTTCACCGCCCTGCCGTCGGAGAGCTCTCGGGAGAGCACCTTGTAGGGCCCCTCGACCACCGCCTCCCCCTCCTTCAGGCCGGCGAGGATCTCGATCTCGTTCTCGCTTGCCAGGCCGGTCTCCACCTTTCGAACGCGCGCCTTGCCCTCCTCGACCACGAAGACCACCTTCTGCTGCAACTCCTTGGTGCTTTTCCGGACGCCGGGCCCGGGGGGCGGCGCCGGTGGGGCGGCCCCGCCATCGGGGACGTCCTTGTCCTTCGCGGCCGGCGCGGCGAGCTGCTTCTCGGTGCGGACCGTCACCGCCTGCAGGGGCACGGTGAGCGCGTTCTGCCGGGTCTCGGTCGAGACCGAGGCCTGGCCGCTCATCCCCGGGAGGCCTCCGGGGACATTGACTGACAGTGCAAGGCGGACCGGAAAGGTGGTCACTTCCGTCTCGGTCCCGGCGTTGCGCACGTTGGCGTTCTTGGCGATCTCGACGACCTGAGCCGGGAACTTCTGGTCCGGGAAGGCGTCGACCTCGATCTCGGCCCCGTCGCCCTCGTGCAGGTAGACCACCTCGTGCTCGCCGACCTCGACCTTCATCTCCATGCTGGAGAGGGTCGCGATGATCACGATGGGGTCCTCGTTGAAGTCGGAGCCTCGCACCCGCTCGCCCACCTGCTTGAGGCGCGAGGTGAGGATGCCGTCGATGGGGGCGGTGAGCGTGGTGAAGGAGAGGAGGTAGCGGGCCTCGGCCAGGCTGGCGGAGGCGCTCTTCACCCGGTCCTTGGCGGCCTGGACGCGCGCCGTGGCGCCGTCGCGATCGGCCGTGGCGCGCTCCAGTTCCGCGGTGCTGGCGCTGTCGGCCTTGACGAGCCGCTCCACCCGCTTGAGATCGGCCTGGAACTTGGCGAGGTTGACCTCCTCGAGCGAGAGCTCGGAGCGGGCGCTCTGCTCCATGGCCTCGCGCTGGTGGAGCTGGGCCTCGTAGCGCCGCGAGTCGATGCGCCCGATGTACTGCCCCTTCTTGATCGTGTCCCCCTCGCGGACCGGCAGGTCGAGCAGGTCGCCGGAGAGGTTGGAGGAGAGCCTCACCTGGGTGGCGGCCTGCAGCTTGCCGGCGGCGGTCACCTTGCGGGTGATGGGTCCCTTGCGGACCGCCGAGGTCTGGACGGTGACGGGGGGTTCCTTCTTGGGCATCAGCGACCCGGCGACGATACCGATGATCGCGAGAACGAAGACGGCGGCGATGATGCGCTTGGTCCAGGACATGGCCAACGATTCCTTTCGGCTACAGCGCGCCGCCCACGGCGCGGTTCAGGTCGGCGCGGGCGATGATGGCGTCGATTCGGGCCGCCAGCAGGGTGAGCTGGGCCCGGGTGAGGTCGAGCAAGGCATCGCGGATCTCGATCTGTGTGGCGGCGCCGGCCTCGAAGCGGCGCTCGGCGAGGAGCAGGCTCTCCCGGGCGGCCTTGAGGTTCTCCTCTGCCAGCGCGGCCGAAGCCGAGAGCGTCTGGTAGCCGACGCGGGAGCGCGCGATCTCGCTCGTCACCTGGAGGAAGGTCTGTTCGGCCTGGAGACGGATCCGCTCGTCGGTCAGGTTGGCGCGCTGGACGTTGGCACTGGTGGTCCGGCCCTCGAAGAGGTTCCAGTTCACGACGATGCCGAAGTTGGCCACGTACTGGCCGGTGGGATCTCCGTAGACGCCCTGGGTGCCGGCGATGTACGGCCCCTGGCGCGTGTAGCTGGCCTGCGCCGCGACGTTCGGGTAGTAGCCGGCCTGTGCGGCACGGATCTCCTGCGCGGCGGCCAGGATCCGCTGCTCGTCGGCGGAGAGCACGGGGCGCTTTCGCCGGGCCAGGTCGACGAGGGCCGGCTGGTCCGGCGGTTCCTGGAAGGAGGTCCTGTCGAGGGTGGAAGGCGGGACCACCCGGAGGCCAGGATCGGCGCCGCGGCCAAGAGCGATCGACAGCGCCACCCGCGCGTCGGAAACTCGAGCCAGCTGCTGCTCGGAGGAGATGCGATCGTTGCCGAGCGTGACACGCGCAGCGTAGGTGTCGCTTCGAGGAGCGCGCCCGGCCTCGTAGAGGGCGTCGGTGCGCCGCACCAGCTCCTCGCTGCGCTTGACCGCATCCTGGAGAACTCCAAGGCTCCGCTCGGCGCGAACCACCTCGTAGAAGCGCCGGGTCACGTCGAAGGCCACGTTGAGCGATGCCTCGTCGTAGGTCTGATCGGCGGCCCGGAGAAGCGCCTTGGTCCTGGCGATGGTCGCCCAGTTCCGCATGCCGTCGAAGATCGGGACCTTGAGGACGAGTCCGAGGGAGTAGCTCTCCACGAAGTTGGCCGGCACCGACTCCAGCGAATACTTGTAGGAGATGCTCTGGCTGCCGTCGGGGTTGGTGACGATGAAGGGAATCGAGATGTTCTGCACGCTGGGCGCGGTGTAGATGTTTCCGAAGCTGGCGGAGAGGTCGAGCCGGGGGAGCACGCCCGCCCAGCTGGCGTACTCGTCCACGCCGGCCAGCGCCCTGTCGGTCCCGGCGATCTTCAGCTCGACATTGGCTCTCGCTGCGAAGGCGAGCGCCTCGTCGAGCGTGATCGGGGACGGGTCGGCAGCGGAGAGCGCCAGCGGGAGGAGAAGAAGGATCGGATGCATGTCTACCTCGCGCCTGCCAGGACGGGGAGCGCAACGCGGACGACGGCCACGTAGGCGAGCCAGAGGACGGTGACGGTGATGAGCGCGCGCCGCCGGGAGACCTTGGCCACCCCGGCCATGCCGGCCGCCACGAGCCACACCGCCCAGAGGGAGAAGAGGTCCACCGCGCCCAGGAACGAGGGGAGCGGCCCGGTCGTGTCGGCCGGGAGCAGGAGCCCGAGACTGGAAGGAAGGAGTGTCCCGAGCTGCTCCGGCATGAGCGTCCCTCGAACGAGGAGCGCCGGGATGGAGAGAAGCGCCTCGAAGGCGCCGGGCAGGAGGGCGTAGCACATCACGGTGAAGGTCTCTGCGTATCCAGGTTTCGATCCCACCACCTTGAAGGCCATCCAGACCCAGAAGGCGCTGAGAAGCGCGGTGAGCGCGGTTCCGAAGGCGGCGCCGGAGTATGCCGCCAGCGCGGCCACCTTGCGGGCCTGCTCCAGCTTCACCTCCCGGTCGTGCGGAGAAACCTGGGCGGCGCCCTCGCTCCGGTCGATCGCGTCGTTGGCGGCGCGCTCGAAGTCGATCCGGGGCACCGCGACGATCGAGAAGAGCAGCGCTGCGGCCGTGGCGAAGAGCAGCGGAATCCAGTAACGGCGCTCTTCCGCGGCGCGGGGCAGCTGGGCAGCCGGGTGGAGGAGCGGGGACTGCTCGAGTGTGTCGGCGGACATTGGGCTCCCGTTGCGGACCGACCCCCCTAACGGAAGAGGCCCGACGATATTTCAGTCGAGCCGCCGGGAAACCTCGGGGCAGGGCGGATGGTGGTGAACCGGCCGGAATCCCCAGACATTCCGGACGAGAATGGCGGGGCTCGTTTAGCACGGGGGACCCCCCGGGGCCACAGTCTTGGTGGGGTCTGCCTATCGCCGGGTGAAGAGCTCCAGCCGCCGACCGAAGACCTGCCGGAAGAGCGCGGCCTCGCGCTCGGCGTCCCAGATCTCGAGGTCGATCGGCTGGCGCGACCGGAGGAGAAGGCGAACCGAACCGTTCGCCACCCGAGCCCGGACTTCGCGGACCAGCTGGTGGTGACTCCGGTCGCAGGAATCGGCAAGCCGGAGCAGCGTGGCCAGCTTGCGGACCGTGCGGAAGTCGGCCGGGGCCAGGGTGACGAGGTCGGGGCGCTCCCGGTCGGGCGGGCTGCGCCGGTGGTAGCGGGCCACAAGCGCCACGAGCTGCCGCTCCCGGTCGGAGAAGCCCGGGATGTCGCCATTCGCGATCAGGTAGAACGTGTGCTTGTGGTGCCGGGAGTAGGAGACGGCGCTCCCCACGTCGTGGAGCAGCGCCGCCGCCTCCAGCATCGGGCGGGCCGACGCCGGCAGCCTGTGGAGGCCGGCCAGGTCGTCGAAGAGGGAGAGCGCCACCCGGGCCACCTGGGCCGCGTGGACCTCGTCGAAGGCGAAGCGCCGCCCCAGCGCGCGTGCAGCCTCGCCGGTGCTGGCGTCGGGCGCCTCGCGCCCCTGCCGCTCCAGCATGTCGACGAGCAGCCCCTGCCTGAGCCCGGTCTCGACGGAGGTCACGCTCTCCAGGCCAAGTCCGTCCATGAGCGCTTCCAGCACCACCGCGCCGGCCACCACGATCTCCCCCCGCCGAGCGTCGAAGCGCCGTCTCCGCTCGTCGAGCCCCATCGCGGCAAGCACCTCGACGGCGCGCCGGATGCGCTTGCGGGTGGCGATGCGCCCGCCTCCCTCGGCGGCGAAGGAGACGATCGTGCCGATGGTGCCCGAGCTGCCCAGGGCTCGGCGCGGATGGGTGAAGCGAGGAAGCGAGCGCTGGAAGGCCTCGGCGGCGAAGGTCCGCATGAGCTCGAGGCGCCTGGGCGGCACCTTGCCCATGGAGTCGAAGGTCTCGGTGAGACGGACCGAGCCGATGGCCACGCTGAAGAGGCTCGTCGGGTGGTCGCCTGTGGCGACGGCGATCTCGGTGGAGCCGCCGCCGATGTCCACCACCAGATTTCGAGCCCGCGGCGGCTGGCCGCGCAGCACGCCCAGCGCGATGAGGCGCGCCTCCTCCTTGCCGGAGATGACTTCCAGCTCGAGGCCGGTGGAGGCGAGGACCCGGGCCACCACGTCGGGGCCGTTCTTGGCCTCCCGGATGGCGCTCGTGGCCACCGCGCGTACCTGTGCCCGGTGCCGGCGGGCCAGCGCCGCGTAACGGCGCAGCGTCGACAGGAGCCGCTGCTCCACCTCCCGCGGAATGCGGCCGGTCTTGAAGACCCCCTCGCCGGGCCGGACCGGGTCACGCTCGGAGTGGAGGACGTCGAATGAACCGTCGGGGAGCGGCCGCGCCAGCTCGAGACGCACGGCGTTCGTGCCCACGTCGATGGCGCCGAGGATCCGGGCGTGAGCGGGTGGACTGGCGGCGTGCTTTCGGGGCGGGCGCACTTGCGATCAAGTTACCGCATTCGACCCGCACCGTCCCCGTGGCCAGAAGCCGTCCGGCCGGATAGAAGGGGCAGATGCGCCTCGCCTTCGCCGTCGCCGCCTGGGCGCTCCTCTCCCAGTTCCCCCAGGGACGCCTCTACCGGCTGGAGCGGGACGACTCTCCCGTGGTGGCGCTCCGCGCCGAGGGCACTTTGAAGGCGCCGGCCTGGGCGGTGCGCGACGTGCTCCGGCGGGCCTTCGAGAGCGAGCGGCTCTCCCCCTACCTGGCGCACCGAAAGGTTCTCCACGCCGAGGGGTGCGAGCGCGCCGAGAAGGACCTGCCGGGCTGCCGGAAAGTCTGGGTCTACGAACGCTACGCCCCGCCCCTCATGGGCGCTCGCGACTACGCCTTCCGCATGGAGGTCGTGGTCGACGACGTGGAGGGCGGGGGAGACTTCGAGCTTCGCTGGACGATCGACGAGAGCCGCGGCGCCCCTCCGGAGGGAGCGACGCACATGGTCCGCAACACCGGTGCCTGGGAGATCTCTCCGGCCGGCGCGGATGGGAGCCGTTTCCGCTACCAGATCGACATCGACCCGGGCGGAAGCGTCCCCTCCTGGATCGTCAACGCGGCCAACAAGTCGCAGGTGCCCTCGGTCATCGCGGCCGTCGAGGACGAGGCGCAGAAGCTCGCGCTCAGAAGAGCTCGTAGCGCAGACCGGCCGTGATCACCGGCCCGATCGTCTGGACCCCGTTCAGCTTGGTTGCGAAGGGGAGCTGGGCCTTGGCGAGAATCCAGCCGCCGGGGAAGACGTTCACGTAGACGGCCGGCACGGCGGCCAGGAGAAAGCCACCGGTGCTCTCGACCGCGGCCCCGTCCTGGACATCGGAGCCCGCGGCGCGCCCGTCCACGGCGAGCGCGACGGCGAGCCAGTCGAGAGGCTGGTACTGCCCCGCCACCGTCCAGAGCGCTGCCGAGCCAAAGCGGTAGCCGTAAGAGTTCACGCTGCGATAAAGCCCCCACAGGCCGGCGTAGCCGCTCCAGACGTCGCCCTGGATCCGGTAGAAGAGGCCCGCGCTGGGCCCCCAGCCGCCGGTGCCGATCTGCCCGTGCTCGTCCACGCGCTCGCCGTCAGCCTGGACCGCGGAGTTGTTCCCGGTGGGCGCGAAGGTCGAGGCCGAGACCGACAGCGTCTGGCGGGTTCGGTTGCCGACGTCGGTGTCGTCCCAGAAGAACCAGCGCAGCCCGAACTGCATGTCGCCGAAGCCGTTCAGGTTGGACGAGGTCATCCGGGAGCCGTCCGGCATCTCCATCTGCATGTTCTTCCAGACCCAGGGCAGCGTGACGACGAGGTTGAGGTTCGCCACCGGCGTGTACGATGCGGTGAGCAGGACCGAGTACTGGTTCAGGACGTCCGTGGTGCCGGGAACGTCTCCACCCGCCTTCTGGGAGAGCCACTGGCCGTCGAGCTCGAGGCCAAGCTGCCCGGCTGGCCCGGCGACCTGCCCCACGCCGACGAGCGGGTCGCCACATCCGCACACCGAGCAGGCGCGGGCGGGGGAGGCCGCGAGGACGAGCGAGGTTGCGGTACCGAGGAAGGCGAGGCGAGCGAGCATCTTCATGGACTGAATCTCTCCATTTCCCTAGATACACCTGACGGGCGCGCCATGGCCACGCATCCCGTGCGACAAGATGCCGCACCCCCCCTAAGATCGAAGCCATGCGAATCGCCGTGATCGGAGCCGGAGGGGTTGGTGGGGTCTTCGGGGGACTGCTCGCCCAGGCGGGGAACGACGTCTCCTTCGTGGCTCGTGGCGAGCACCTCGCGGCCATCCAGGCGGGTGGGCTTCGGGTCCACGGCCCCTGGGGGACCCACACGATCCGTGCCCGGGTCGCGCGGGAACCGGCCGGTCTGGCGGGAGGAGCCCCCTTCGACGCGGTTCTCGTCTGCGTGAAGGCCGGACAGGTAGAGGAGATGGCGCCACGTCTTCGGCCACTCGTCGGTTCGGGGACGGTCGTCGTTCCGCTCCAGAACGGCGTCGGGGCTGCAGCGGCGCTCGCCGATGCGCTGGGAGTGGGGCCGGTGGTGGGCGGCCTCTGCCATGTCAGCGCCTGGGTCGACGGGCCCGGCGAGGTGCGCACCACCGGCACGCCGCTGCAGATCACGGTGGGTGAACTTTCGGGCGGCGGGAGTCCCCGCCTGGAGCGGCTCGTCGAGGCCATCCGGGCGTCTGGGGCCGGAGCGGTGGTGGCGGACGACGTGCTCGCCGCGACCTGGGAGAAGTTCCTCTTCATCGACCCGCTCAGCAGCGTGGGGGCGGCGACCCGCGCGCCGCTCGGGGTGATGCGCGCCGAGCCAGGGGTTCGCGCGCTCCTCATCGCCTCGGCCGAGGAGGTGGCGGCGGTGGCGCGGGCGCGCGGGGTGAGAATCGCCCCGGACGCGGTGGCGCGCACGGTGGCTCGCTACGACGAGTTGCCGGCCACGATCACCGCGTCGATGCAGCGCGACGTCGAGGCTGGCCGGCCCTCCGAGCTTCACGAGCAGACCGGGACGGTGGTCCGGCTCGGAGAGCAGGCGGGGGTGCCGGTGCCGGTGCACCGGTTCCTGCTCGCCGTCCTCTCGCCCCAGGAGATGGCGGCGCGGAGCGCGAAGAGCGGGTAAGGTACAGCGCCATGCGACGCACGCCCTCCCGGTTCGCTGCCGCTGCCGCTTTTCTATCGCTCGCTGCCGCCTGCGGTGGAGGAGGGGGAGGCCCCACCATC
>Ga0315270_10000983_pt1 | contig 15315 bp, 10 predicted proteins | sample C1_bottom_MG_FD_204932 | JGI IMG/M metagenome (GOLD analysis project Ga0315270, IMG submission 204932) | Sediment microbial communities from Yellowstone Lake, YNP, Wyoming, USA - C1_bottom | ecosystem: Environmental > Aquatic > Freshwater > Lake > Sediment | place: USA: Wyoming | collected... | reverse complement strand
CAGTAACTGTGACGCTCTGACACTCCACCGGGAGTGGATCTCTAATTTACATTAGAATTTAGTCGTAACATAATGATAAATATCATTATTTTATGAATGGCTCCCTGGGTTGGACTCGAAGTCACGTGTAAGTATCTGAGTAATAACGTGGTTCTCGTTCAGGCTGCGAAACTTACCCCCATACGTACCCCCGTAACGTCTGCGCTTCGGTGACACGGGCTGAAGCGGCGTGGCACGCCCTGGATCAGGCCGGGTGGCTCTGTGATAGGTCATAGCACGCATCACCAGTGAGTGAATGCATTTCAATGAGCGGGACCTGAGCCGATCGAAACAGCGGCGCCGGAGCGACCTCAGGGGTCCGGTGTCACTGCGCCTCTGCGTAGTTCCCTGCGCATGACCTTGCCGGTCGTCGTCATCGGCAGGCTTGCCACAAACTCAATCTCGCGCGGGTATTCGTGCGCCGCCAGCCGGTGACGTACGTGCTGCTGCAATTCGGTACGCAGATCATCGCAAGGCACATGGCTTTCGTTCAGCACGATGAAGGCCTTGATGATCTCGGTTCGAGTCGCGTCTGCGACACCCACGACAGCGACGAGCTTCACGGCCGGATGACGCAGCAGGCAATCCTCGATTTCCCCCGGCCCTATCCGGTAGCCGCCGCTACTGATCACGTCGTCGTCACGCCCGACGAAGCGTAGGAAGCCATCCGGATCCACCTCGCCCGTATCCCCCGTGAGCAGCCATTGGCCACAGAACTTGTCGCGCGTGGCACGCTCGTTTTTCCAATAGCCGAGGAACATCACCGGGTCCGGCGCCCGCACCGCAATGTTGCCGAATACTCCCGGCGCGCAGGGGTTGCCGGTCGCGTCGACGACCGCGACACAGTGGCCAGGCACCGGGCGACCCATTCTCCCGGGCTTCGGGTCCATAAGCCGCCCGGCCGAGGAGATCACCATGTTGCACTCCGTCTGCCCGTAGAACTCATTGATCGTGAGACCGAACGTCTCGCGCCCCCAGTCCAGGAGTTGCGCGCCGAGCGGCTCTCCGCCACTCGCTATGCTCCGCATTGCGCAGGGCCACCGGCTCCGCGGATTGGCAACCGCCCGCATCATCTTGAGCGCCGTCGGTGGCAGGAATGCGTTCCGAATTCCGAGATCGGCAATCAACTGGAAGGCCGCTTCAGGGTCAAACTTTGCAAAGCGGTGCGATACGACTGGCAATCCGTGATGCCAGGCCGGCATCAGCACGTCATACAGGCCGCCGATCCAGGCCCAGTCGGCGGGGGTCCAGAAGCGGTCACCGGCTGCCGGCAGAAAGTCATGGGACATCTCGACGCCCGGCAAATGTCCCAGCAGCACCCGGTGGGCGTGCAGTGCTCCCTTCGGCGGACCAGTTGTCCCGGAGGTATAGATGATCAATGCAGGATCCTCGGCAAGCGTGTCCACCGGAGTGAATACGCTGCTCTGCCGCGCCAGACCGTCATCCCAGCTTGTGTCGGCCGGCGACCGTGCTCCCGTCACCAGCACGAGATTGAGTTCCGGGAGCAAGGACCGGAGCGTCCGTAACTTCTCCGCCCCGGCGGCATCCGTGATGACGGCCCGCGCCCCACTATCACGGAGGCGATATTCGAGTGCCTCGACACCGAACAGCGTCGACAGCGGCACTGCAATCGCTGCCATCTTGTAAATGGCGACGTGCGCCACTGCAGTCTGCGGGTCCTGCGGCAACATGATTGCGATGCGGTCGCCGGGCTGCAGCCCGAGCGCAGTCAGCAGATTCGCCGCCTGATTGGAGAGTAGGGCGACGTCGGCGAATGAGTACTCCGACACCTCTCCATTGGCGGCTTTGTGGATCAGCGCTGTTCGGCCCGGTTCGTGCGCCCATCGGTCACATACGTCGACGCCGATGTTGTAGCGTTCGGGGATCAACCAGGCGAATGTGTCGACCAATTTCTCGTAGGATGTTGATGGAGTGAGCATGGCGTTAATGCCTTAGTGTAGCTCCGGCGTATCCGACGCCCGCCTATCAGCGTCGCGCACGGGTTGAAGGTCCTGCCGCAGCAACACGACGCCGGCTCTTGTGTCGGTCGGCACCCCATTTGCAAGCGTTATCCTTCCGTTGACGAAAACGTGGTGTATTCCCACCGCGGGCCTCGTGGGTTGTTCGAATGTAGCTGAGTCGCGCACGGAGGAAGCGTCGAATACACAGATGTCGGCATACTTCCCGACCGCCAACTGCCCTCGGTCTCGCAACCCGAAATGATGGGCAGAGAGGCCAGTCATCCGATGGATCGCACTCTCCAGCGTCAGAACCCCCCGTTCCCGCACGTACTGCCCAAGAACTCTCGGAAACGTGCCCCACAGTCGCGGATGCGGATGCCGATCCTCGGGCAGGCCGTCCGAGCCGATCATGGCTTCGGAGGAGCACACGATTCGCGTCACATCGGCTTCGTCCATCAGGAAGTAGACGGCGCCAGCGGGCTGTAGCTTCGGTATGGCATCGGTGGGAGTGCACCCGAGCTCGAGCGCTATATCGTCCAGATACCGGCCACAGAATTCCGGGTGTGGATCGCACCAGGTCACCAGTGTCCTCGAGGACTGCGCGACGAGGTCTTCGATCAACACCGTCGACGCGGCAGGGTAGGGATAGACATCCCACGCAACGCGTTGATGCTGCCTCGCCTCATCCAGCAGCGCCAGGGTCTCCACACTCCGGCCAAAATTGCGTCGACCCATGCACTTGTGATGGGAGACGATAGTGGGAACACCGGCTTCCCGTCCGATCAAGAGCGCTTCTTCGAGGCTCTCGACCACCTTGTCGGCCTCGTCCCGGATGTGGCTGGTGTAGAGGCCGCCATATTCGCGCAGCGCAGCTGCTACCTCGACCACTTCACTCGTGGCCGCAGCGCGAGCAGGGGGGTAGTAGAGGCCGGTCGACAGCCCGAGCGACCCCTGTTGCAGGCACTCGGCGAGCAGGCTCCGCATTTGACGGGCTTCGCTCAGGGTGGCAGACCTGCTCAAATCCTCGCCCATCACCTGCATCCGAAGGGTGCAGTGCCCAGTCAGAAACCCAGCATTGACCGCCGGGGCGGCATCCCTCACCTTCGCCGCGTACTCGGCGAATGTTGACGCGATGCAATGGTCGGATTTGAACACCAGGCGCAGCAGTCCGGGCGGGGCTCCGCGTCGACCGTACGGTGCGCCACTGATCCCGCAGTTTCCCCCAATGACGGTGGTAACGCCTTGCGTCACCTTGGCGGTCATTTGCGGCCGTAGTACCAGAGCCGCATCGTCGTGCGTATGCACATCGATGAAACCCGGGCTCACCACCAGGCCGCGCACGTCAATATCGAAGGCCGCAGTCGCCTCGTCAAGGCTGCCGATCTTGGCAATGCGGTTGCCCGCAATGGCCACGTCGGCGGCAAAGGCGGGGCGACCGGTTCCATCGATAACCGATCCGTTCCGCAGCACAACGTCAAAGTGAGGCTGACTCATTGTGGTCTCGGTCGGCCTTGCCTGTGTACGCTGACCGCGTTACAACTCAACTCGACGCCTATGAAGATCCTTCCGGTTGAACACGCTGGGAAGAAGCTCCGTGCCAAGCCCGACTCCCTCCATCGGTCGTATGCAGCCGTTGACGACTTCTGGTACAACGGTCACCAATTCACGGTAGTACCCGGTGTAGAACGCGCGCACGCTTTCCTGGATAAGCGTATTCGGCTGGCTGAACGCCATGTGTATTGCGGCAGCGTAGCTGACTGGCCCAATGCAGTCGTGCGCAGCAAATGGCCGATGATAGGTTGCCGCCATGCTCGCGATCTTGCGACCTTCGGTCAGTCCACCAGCCCAGGACAGGTCCACCATCACGACGTGCATCGCGTCGCGGTCAAGGAACTCCTTGTATGGCCAGCGGCTCCCGAGCGTCTCGCTCGCGCATACCCACACGTTGGTGGAACGCGCGTACTCGGCCAGCGCCTGCGGTGAATTCATGACGATGGGATCCTCGAACCACATCGGCTTGAAGGCCTCGAGCTCGTGGGCGAGCTTGCGCGCGGTGGGCAGATTCCACAGGCTGTGAAACTCGACCATGATCTCCATGCGATCGCCAACGGCCTTGCGGATCTTCTCGAAGGGCTCGAGGCAGGCCTTAAGCTGCGCGCTGGTGATGTAGCGTCCACCCGTCTCTCGCGCCGCGACGTCGAACGGCCAGATCTTCATGGCTGTGATGCCGCTCTCGAGCAGACTCTCTGCCAGCGCGTCCGCTCGGTGGGTAAATGCATCAAGGTCTTCGTACGGGCCACCGGTGTTGCTCGGAGTCCAGTTCGCGAGCGCCCGAAAGTCTCCAGAGCGCACGTACTTGTACCCGGCACAGGTGTTGTAGACCGGCAGGCGGTCGAAGCACGCGCCGCCGAGCATCTGGTGCACGGGTTGCCCGCAGTGCTTGCCGAACAAGTCCCAGAGCGCAATGTCGAGCGCCGAAGCTGCACGATACTCAACACCGGTCGACGACTGCGCAATCGGCAGCGTCGTCATCACAGCATTGAGGTGTTCGATGCGCAACGGATCGGCGCCCAGCAGACGCGGCGCCAGCGTTTCGTGGATATGCGCTTCGACGGCCCGAGCCCCGTAGAACGTCTCGCCAATGCCGACGAGGCCACTATCGGTATGAACCTGGACCCAGAGCAGATTAGGGAACTCGTCCAGCAGAATCGTCTCGAGCGCCACAATCTTCACAGGGAGTTGCCCTAAGCCGTCGTAAGCCGCCGCACGCTAGCCTTGCCGCGGGCAGCATCAACAGCAAGTTACACTTGGAACGTACGTTCCATTATCGGCAGCTCTTCATGAGGATGTCAACGACGCTCCTCGTTGCGATCAGAAGGGCCGCAGCGGAACAGCAGGTTGCGGCCGCGACAACTGGAGGATAACATTCAGACTCACATGGGATTAATGTCCCGACCGGTGGGATGCAGAACCAGTGACCTGTACACCATTGCAGTGAGCCCGGTGGCGGCGTCCGCTGCAGACAGCTCGGTAGTAACGACACCAGAGACATGAAAGCCAGTGACCGTTTCCTACGTGAGCGAAACTCCGGGCCGCGAAACTCGAGATAGTCCGCTGCGTCACGTCGTCACCGCATAGGTCGCTTGGTATTCGAAGGAGTCGAATTCGTGAAGAGTGAAGGCCGCTCGAAATCGCTTTCTGGAGAGCAGGTTACTTCAGACTGCGACTACATCATCGTCGGCGGCGGAACCGCCGGGTGCATCGCTGCGTGGCGCCTAATCACCGAGACCGATGCGAGAGTCGTTCTTCTAGAGTTAGGTGATGACTACAGAAGCCCATACCTCAAGCTCAGCCCCGGCTTCTCGAGGCTGGTCCCGAAGGGCGTTCACTGCACAATTCATTACACAGTTCCGCAGAGAAACGTTGGCAATCGAGTTCTAGAAATTGCGACTGGTCGCGTTATTGGCGGAGGCAGCAGTGTCAATGCGCAGGTCTACATGCGCGGCTACCGAAGCGACTACGACCAGTGGGGCATATCAGCCGGAAGCGATCTGTGGAGCTGGTCGGCGCTGCTACCGCACTTTCGACGGCTCGAAGGTAATCAGAAGTTCAATAATGAGTTCCACGGAGGTTCCGGACCGCTCACGGTTGCGGATCCCGGTTTTGTCTGCGAGTACAGTCATCTGTTTGTTAAGGCGGCCCAGTCCCTCGGCCTGCCGTTCACGGCGGACTTCAACGCGGGAGCGCCCGGTGGCGCTGGCTACCTGCAGTTTACCGCCCACGGCGGACGTCGTTGCAGTGCGGCGGATGCATTCCTGAGTGGGGTTCGCTCAGATGCCCGACTGAGCGTAGTGACAGGAGCGCAGGTAAACCGGATCCTGTTCGATCATCAGCGGGCAGTGGGAATAGAGTTTGTTCGGCGGGGTCAACGACGTACTCTGCGGTGCAGTGGCGAAATCTTGCTCGCGGCAGGAGCATTCGGCTCGCCGAAATTGCTGATGCTGTCAGGGATAGGTCCTGCAGACCACCTGCGGCAATTCGACATACCAGTCAGAGTCGATCTGTGCGGCGTCGGGCAGAACCTCCAGGACCATTGCGGCTCTCCGTTAGTCCTTGGGGGGAATTCCCGTGGCTACGGATACTTTCGCCAGGACCGCGGTTGGCGGCTTGCGTGGAATCTCCTGGAGTACGCTCTATTTCGAAGGGGCCGTCTGACTACAGTTGGCGGGGAAGCCACGTCCTTTCATGTCGCGGGCGAGTCGTCGACTCAGGCCTCAGTGCAGATCTACTGCGTGCCGACCATAGCGTACGCCAGTACAGCAGCCGACGCTGTGCCAGAGGTAGACGGCATCAAGCTTCACGTTACGCTCCTGCGGCCACAGGCACGTGGGTCATTGTCGCTTCGCTCGCCCGATCCGGCCGACCCGCCGCTGGTCGACCCGAATTATCTGGGTGATCCGAGGGACCTGAAGCAGCTCATTGAGGGGCTGAGAATTGCGCGCGACATTGCTGGCGCGATGCCATTGCAGCAGGCACTCACCAGCGAACTGCAGCCGGGCGCTGCTATACAGGACGATGCGGCACTCGCGGACTACATCCGCAAGACCCTGCGCACTGACTGGCATCCCGTCGGTACATGTCGAATGGGCCGCAGCGACGACCCGATGAGTGTCGTTGGCGAAACGCTCAAAGTCCACGGTGTTCAGGCGTTGCGGGTTATTGACGCGTCGGTCATGCCAAATATTGTAAGCGCGAACACGAATGCCCCGACAATGGCGCTCGCAGATCGTGGCTTAACCCTAATGCTCGCCAGCGCCGGAGGCGCGAGTCTGACAATCGACGGCGGCAAGTGAGTCCGATCCGGCGAATCTGCGCCAACGGAGACTGCACCATGGGGAACACCCCCGCACGCAACGCTGGTTGAGTCGTGACCGGGATTGCGGCGCGTGGCGTCTGTGAACCGGCCGCCATATGAGCACGCACTGCAAGGGCCCGCCAGGGATGCTGCTGAAGCGCGTCGCCGCGTATCCCATCCAGTGGACTCTTAATCCTCAGCGTTGGAATAATTGTCAAACACCGGTACAATCTGCAACGGGTAGTTCGCCGAGTCTGAAGCGCCTGCGGCGTGAGGGTCATTCCAGGCACGTTCAAGCCAGCAAGGTGAGGAGCATTGTGATTATGCCAAGCGACACGCCCGATTCCACTACTGGTGGGTGGACCCCCGAGCTGCCGATAACCGTTCCGGCGCTACTCCTGTGGCCACCGCAGCCGATGAAGTTTCTAAGGTATCTATTCGGCTTCCCGGGGTTCTTCTTCCCCTGGATTTCTCTTTACGCGTTAATCGCACTCGGCCTTTGGAAGATTCTGCAGGTGTCCGGCAGCGACCTGAGTCATCTGTCCGCGGGCTGGATTGCGCTGATCATTGGCTGCAACGCGGTACTCACTGCGGGCGTCTACGGCACATGGCACTACTGGCTGTATGTACGCCGTGCCCAGGGTATTCAGTTCAAGTACAATTCGAGCTGGCCGAAGGAAAACAGCGACAAGTTTCTGTTTGATCGGCCGACTGCCAGCAACGCATTTTGGACTTTGGGCGCAGGCGTCCCGATCTGGTCGGCCTATCTGGTGGTAACGCTGTGGGCGCAAGCGACTGGCATCGCGCCGGTGACGAGTTGGTCCAAATCGCCCATCTACTGCTCGTTATTGATGTTCGTTCTTCCGTTCTTCCATGCTGTGCACTTCTACGTGGCTCACCGGCTGATCCACTGGCCGCCGCTCTACAACACGGTTCACTATCTGCATCACGCGAATATCAATCCGAGCCCGTGGTCTGGCCTCGCCATGCACCCTGTCGAACATCTGATCTATTTTTCTGGCGTGCTGCTGCTGTGGGTGATTCCGTCGACGCCGATACATGCAATTTACTTCGTGACGTTTGTGGGGCTCGCACCGGTGGAAGGTCATAGTGGCTTTGGAAAGACTGTCCTCGGTCGATACAGTTTCGCCAGCGGTGACTACTATCATTACCTGCACCACAAGTACTTTTCGGTAAACTTTGGCTCGTCATTGTTGATTCCGCTGGATAGGCTGTTTGGCACGTTCCACGACGGGATTCGAAGAGTTTCTGCGCCCAGGAAAATCCGCTGAACAGTCAGGTGCGACTTGCACTGATGTGGCTGAAGTCTGTTGGCGCTATTGCAGATGATGCTGGTGTCACGTAAACAGGGGGGTTCAAGGTGAGTAAAGAAGTCGTGGGCGGGGTGGCACGAAACGGACTCGATCTCTCTGGCAAGCATGCCCTCGTAACCGGTGGCGGAACCGGCCTTGGGCGCCAGATGGCAGAGGCGTTAAGCGAGGCTGGGGCGCGTGTGACGATCTGCGGCCGACGTGAAGAGCCACTCAAGGCCGCTACCGCCTCGTTGGTTGCCGTTGGTCGCGATGCACGCTGGGTCGTCGCGGACGTCACCAGTGATTCGGACCGACGCAAGCTCTTTGAGGCGGTAAAGGGCGTCGACATACTGGTCAATAATGCTGCCCTGGGCGAGCGGAAGCCCTGGCTCACTGTCACCATTGAGGAGTGGCGGGCGATCCTGACGCTGAATCTGGAGGCGCCCTTTGCGATGTCACAGGTATTCGTTCCCCCAATGGTTGAGAGAAAGTGGGGACGAGTAATCAATATTTCCTCGATATATGGGCTCATCGTCGGCGATCCGTCGCTCTACGGCGAGTGGGGTGTGGATCTCGCGTCCTACGTTGCGAGCAAGCACGGACTGATCGGCCTTACGAAACACCTTGCCATGGTGCTCGGGGGCACGGGGGTCACGGTGAATGCGCTTTGCCCCGGCATGTTTCCAGCCACCGAGCAAAATGCTTCTAAAGCGGCCGGGTTGATAGCGGGGTTGGAGGCTCGCACGCCCGTCAAGCGAGTCGGAAACGACACCGATCTGCGCGCGGCGATTGTGTATCTGGCATCGCCAGGCTCGTCGTTCTACACCGGGCAGTCGATGGTCGTCGATGGAGGTTGGACGATCTGGTAGGTGCCTGGCTGCGTCCCGAAAGCATGATCACTCCCACCCGCCCGGCCACTGCCTGATGAGCGGTCATGCCGATTTCGTTGCCGCACTGCGATCTGTCGCCGGCACGCGCGCGGTACTCACCGATACGCGGGTGACGCGGCCGTTTAGGGTTGGCTACCGCAAAGGGAGCGGTGCCGCTCTTGCGGTAGTGCGTCCAAGGACTCTCGTCGCCCTGTGGCGCGTACTTCAGCTCTGCGTGGACCAAGGCGTGATCGTCATCCCGCAGGCGGCAAACACGGGCCTGACCGGAGGCTCAACACCCTGGAGCGACCATTATGACCGGCCGGTGATCATCATCAATATGATGGACGTAGCCGGCATCCAGGTCATCGGTGGCGGTCATCAGGTGATTTGCCTACCGGGCGCTACGCTCAACGATCTCGAAAAACGCCTTCGCCCATTGGGCCGCGAACCACACTCGCTTATCGGTTCGTCCTGTCTGGGAGCCTCCGTTGTCGGTGGCATTTGCAATAACTCCGGAGGAACACTATTGCAGCGCGGTCCTGCGTACACGGAAATGGCACTGTTTGCGCAGCTAACGGAATCGGGTCGCCTGCAGCTGACTAACCATCTCGGCGTACGCCTGGGAGACACTCCGGAGGAAATCATTGGACGGCTGGAGCGCGCAGAGTATCTGCCCGAGGACCTTGAGCACGCTGGTTCCCGCCGCGGGTCGGACCAGGACTACTGTCAGCGGATCCGACAGATCGAGTCCGACGCTCCGTTGCGCTTCAACGCCGATGCCCGACGCCTGTACGAGGCATCCGGATGTGCGGGCCGGATCGTCGTCTTTGCCGTCCGCCTCGATACTTTCCCGGTTCCGAAAAAGACCCAGGTCTTCTACATAGGCACCCGGGACCCCGATGAGTTGACTCAGCTACGCCGCCACATGCTCTCCCGCTTCGCTCACCTCCCGGTCTCGGCGGAGTACCTGCACCGTGACGCGTTTGACATCGCCGAGCGCTATGGCAAGGACACATTCCTCGCGATCCGGTACCTGGGTACCGGGCGATTGCCTGCATTCTTTCGTCTCAAGGGCTGGTTCGATGCCCGTGGTTGGCGGACTGATCGGCTCCTGCAGGCGATCAGCGGCCTGTTTCCGAGCCATCTCCCTGCACGACTCAGGGCTTTCCGGGATCAATTTGAACATCACCTCATCTTGAAGACCGCTGACGAAGGGATCGCTGAAGCCGCCGAATACCTCAAGTCCGTGTTTCCGTCGGCGTCCGGCGATGCCTTTGCGTGCACCGTCGACGAGGGTAATAAAGCGCTCTTGCATCGCTTCGCTGCGGCGGGTGCCGCAATTCGCTACCAGGCCCTACACGGCGAGCAGGTAGAGGACCTGCTGGCCCTCGATATCGCCCTTAGGGCGAACGATCCTCACTGGCGCGAAGTTCTCCCTGAGCCGCTGCTCGAACAGCTGGTGCACGTTCTCTATTATGGGCACTTCTTCTGCCACGTATTCCACCAGGACTACCTTCTCAAGAAGGGCGCCGATGTCCAGGCCTTCGAGCAGGCACTCTTGCACTCTCTCGATGCGCGTGGAGCCGAGTACCCCGCCGAACACAATGTTGGCCACATCTATTGGGCCAAGCCGTCACTGGCCGCGTTCTATCGTAGCCTCGATCCGTGTAATCGATTCAATCCGGGAATTGGCCAGGGCCGCTAAGCCTGCGCCGCATCGCGGCGTGCCGATGCCGAAATTCGGTAACTCGTTCTGAACGGCCTGGCGGGATCGAATTCGACGACGGTGTTGATGCCACTTCGCGCGAGCGGATTCTCATTGCGCGTGGCCTCCAACCCCAGTGCGGCGGCGCCAGACTCCCTGGAGCAGGAGCTGTTCACGATGACAGGTTCTCACGGGCGCCACGCTTCTCTGCCGGTTCTGCCTGGGAGCCGGACTGACGGGTACCCTCAGCCATACGCGACGACTCGCTGAGTCTGAACTCCAAGGCCGTCGATCCCCAGTCGGACCAGCTGGCCAGGTCGGAGGTAGACCGGCGGTTTTTTTCCAAGACCTACCCCTGGGGGGGTTCCCGTGGAGATGATGTCTCCCGGCTGCAGGGACATGAACTGGCTCAGGTAGCTGACCAAAAATGCTGGCTTGAAGATCATTTGGGCCGTAGAGCTGTCCTGGAACCGATGCCCGTCAACCTCGAGCCAGAGGTGCAGTGAGGAATCGTCGCGCACACTGTCTGCTGTCACCAGCCACGGTCCAAGCGGCGCGAATCCGTCAGCCGACTTTCCCTTTACCCATTGACCACCGCGCTCCAGTTGCCAGGCGCGCTCTGACAGGTCATTGATCACGCAGTAGCCAGCGATAGCGTCCCGCGCGCGGGCCTCATCGGCGTATGCCACCGGGCACCCAATGATGACGCCGAGCTCCACTTCCCAGTCCACCTTCTGGGATCCCTTAGGAAGCACGATGTCATCGTTTGGGCCTGCAATTGCAGACGTTGCCTTGAAGAAAATGATGGGTTCGGTCGGGACCGGGGCACCCGACTCCGCCGCATGATCTGCATAGTTGAGCCCGACGCACACCAGTTTGCCCACCGAGCCGATGCAGGGACCGAGTCGGGGCGTGCCTGGCACCAGCGGCAGAGTTTCGATATCGGGTAGCTCGCCCAGTCTGCCAAGCGTAAAGCCATTGATGTCGGCGACGATGGCCGACAAGTCGCGGATGCGACCCTCTGCATCCAGGACACCTGGCTTCTCAGCGCCTCTCGCGCCCCAGCGCAGCAATTTCATAATAGTCTCTCCCAATGAAGCTTGCGGTTCCCCGCGACATCGGAGTGCGAGGCCGCCTGGGCAGCAGCAACACCAAAGTAAACTTTCACGTGGAACCCTTCAGCTCAGCGACGTCGAGGGGAAACAGCGGGCGCGTCACGTTGCGAAACACCAATCTGCGCATGTTTGGACACGTTGGCCCGGGCGTGTCGGCGAGGAGGATGCGTCGAGCGTGCGGGCTGAACGACACCCTGAAATGAGACGGCGACTTGACGAAAACCAGCGCAGCCTCCTGCAGGCGCAGCCCAAAGGCCGAGTAGATCCCAGTGTCCCACTCAAACGCCGGCCGCGACCGAATGACCATGCGGATGCTTCCGATCGACACGACCACCGTGAGCCCCTGTTCTACCCGAGTTCCTTGCGCGCCGGCGTCGAGCATCACGAAGCTGCCGTCACTGATCGCGTGTACACGACATTGGACGCGCAACGGAACTCCATCATTGCGTGAAACCTTGTGACCTACCTCCAGGGTCAGCATCGCCCCCACTCCTGCGGTCGCGCACAACCTGGCCGCCTCGGCGTCACACATTGTAAGGTAGGTGATTCGATCGGAGCGGTCAGCGCCCGCCTCGAGAAGCGCCTTCAACACGCTCACGTTGTCGGCGGCAGAACCCCCGCTGGGTGCATCCCCGGAGTCCGCGACGACGGTCGTGCCTTCCCCGCGCAGACCGGTGTCGATCGCTTCCTGAAGGCCGACCAGTTCGGGATCGAAGTCGTAGCGCCTTTCCCAGACCAGATCGGCTAGTTTATCGGCAGCGCGCTGAGCTCCTGCCGCATCGCCATTCGTACAAACCAGCACGCCGAACCCCAGGCCGGGCACATCGAGCCATGGTTGGACGGGAAAGAACGAGGCATGAAGGATCTCTCCATCGGCTTCCATCTTTCGCGCCACGGCCACTATGCTTTGCAAAGGGTCTTCTACCGTACGGGCCTTCGACGGGCTGACGATCATTGGCCGCTTGGCAATTGCCATGCGCGGCGAGATCTTCCCCTCCAGAACCCCGAGCATCGTCTCCGCGACGCGCACGCCGGTTTCGTACATATCGATGTGCGGATACTCGCGGTAACCGATGAGGAAGACGTTGGGCTTCAGCATTCTTTGCGTGACGTGACCGTGCAGGTCGAGCGAAATGCCGATGGGGGTACCCGCCGGCAGCAGTCTGGCGACGCGCTCGATGATCTCACCCTCCGCGTCCGGCTCGTCCTCCAGGCACATGGCGCCATGCAACGCCAGCAGGACGGCATCAATCTTGCCCGCTTGAGTGAGTCGTCTCTCAACGTCGGTCATCAGATTTTCGAATGCCGCGCGGGTGACCGCGCCGCTGGCGAGCGCGTTCGCAGCTACGAGAGGCACGGGCTCTATTCCGGCTCGCTGCAACACGGCCAGGAAGGCAGGAATCTCGACGCGCGCGTCTGCAAACGCCGAGAATAGCTGATCCCCGCGCCACAAATACACCGACTCAAATGTCTCGAGAGTGGTTGGTCGCGGCGAGAAGGTATTGGTCTCCTGAAAGATCTGACCGACGGCGATTCGCATAGGCTTCTTGTGACTCCGTGTAGTGGCTGGCGTAGTAGCGCAGTCTGACTCTCAGACTTTGGTATGGGCAGCATTATCCGCGCAGCGGCCGAAATCTCTGGTCAAGCCACTGACCGGGGAGCAGACGCGCACGACGCGCCATATTATCTTCGACTACATCTTCCGGCGACCGACTGCAGGCGAAGCCGTCCTTCGGGGTAAAGCCGAGAACCCGCCGTGTCTCGGTCAGGTCCCATCGCATGCCGGAATTGTTGGATACCAGATTCAGAATCGCGAACGGTACGTCGCGCACGTCAATAGCAGCCTGAATGGCGTCAACGAAATCGCGGTTGGATAGCCACATCTGCTGTCCCCAAAGCCCAATGCCCATTCCGGGGTGTGGGACGTTCTCGCCGGGCCCGATGTTGCCGATTCGAAAGGCGATGAAGGAGATGCCGGTTTCGGCCGCGAACGCGCGTCCGGCCTCTTCACAGCAGAGCTTGCTCACTGCATAGGGATTCAGAGGGGTTGGAGGCATATCTGTCGTAACGATTTCGTCTGAGAAGCGGTATCCGGCCATAATCTGATTGGTGCTGGCAAATATGACGCGCCGAACGCCGTGCAGCCGCGCTGCGCGGAGAACGTTGGCAGTGGCGACGATGTTGCCACGATGCACGCGCGCCCACGGCGTCGTCGGTAGTGGCTCTCCCGCAAAATGAAGGACGGTCTGAGCACCCTCAAAGTGGCGCGTCCAGGAGTCATCATAAACGGCCAGATCGGCGGCGATGCAGTCCTCGCCCCCAAGCAGATCCAGCTGTCGCAACTGGTACGTCGGGCTGAGGGCAGCCGCAAGCTTCCCGCCAAGATTACCGCGCGCGCCGGTTAGCACGAAGGTCGCTCTAGCAGCCATGGATGACGTCCTGATAGTCCGAATGCCTGGGTTCAGCGGAAGAATGGTCTCGGCAGACGCTGCCCGTGACAGGAGCGCTGCGGTCCTTGCCACCATTGCCTACGGTACTTTCGCACCGTCTCGGCATCGCACGATCCTGAACCTGTTTGGTGGAATCGGCATGGGCGATTGCGCTACGAATCCAGCGGGCACATGCAACCGAGTTATCGAACAGTGAATAGAGTGCACCTTGCCCGTAATCTGTGAAGGGGATGAATTCCGTCGAGATAAGCTGCAACTGGCTGGCCGGAGATGAACTATGAAAACTCAGCAACTGACGCATAACTTCCTTCCAGGGCTCGAGCGCGCGCTCGTCCCAGCGTGAGTGCCACTCCCCAGCGCCGGGTTCAATGAATGGATACTGGACCCCGCGTCCGATCAGGTCACGCGGGTGCAAGGACGACGGCAGGGAGTCCAGCGACGGATGCTCTGCCCAGACGTTCCTGGGGTTATTGGGTACGGTAGAGCGCGCATGGCAGTGAGCGACCCAGCCAGAGTGAATCCACTGCTCGCAGACGTTTCCGGGTGTGAATGGATCCAGAATCAGGTCGCCGGCGGTAATGGCGGCGTCGAGTCCGAAGACCTTCAACTCTCGGTCATTGTTGATCTTGAATATGATATGGGAATGATCGAGCGTGAGATGGAAGGGGATGCCACGAGACTCCACCAATGCCGCTACTTTCGCCACACGACGAAAATCCTCCGACCACATGTTGATGTGTACTTCAAGAGCAGGCCGACAGCGGAGAGTTGCGCCCAGGTCGTAAGCTCGCACGTATGCATCGGCGACCTCCTGGTCGGTGACGAGATGCCCGTCCGCGTGATCCATCATGATTTGAACATTGTGCACCAGGCTACCGAGCTCGGCTCCGACGCGTATATTCTCCGCCAGCAGGTCTTCATCGCGACCAAGCGTGTACCACCAACCCCCAGCCAAAATCGGCAAATCGAAACGCTCGCTTAAGCGGGCATATTCTGCCAGCTGTG
>Ga0315270_10000982_pt1 | contig 15318 bp, 16 predicted proteins | sample C1_bottom_MG_FD_204932 | JGI IMG/M metagenome (GOLD analysis project Ga0315270, IMG submission 204932) | Sediment microbial communities from Yellowstone Lake, YNP, Wyoming, USA - C1_bottom | ecosystem: Environmental > Aquatic > Freshwater > Lake > Sediment | place: USA: Wyoming | collected... | reverse complement strand
AGGAGCTGGTGTCGGGCTACGAGGCAAAAATAGCCGCGCTGCTGGAGGCGGCCAAGCAGCAGTCACTGGTAGACGAGGCGCTGGATAGCAAGAGCGCCGCGGTGCTGTACATCGGCATGATCCAGGGCCTGGTGATGCAGGCGTCTATCTTTGGCGGCAAGCGTTCTTTGCAGCAGGAGGCGCAAAAAATATTTCCGCTGTTTTTAAACGGTGTTAGAAAACGCAGTGAAAAGAAGCAAACTTGACTTGTTACATACCAACAGGAGTAGTTATGAATAAACGAGTGCGACAACTGGCGGCAATAATTTTACTCTCCCTGCCGGTCTTGGCGGCGCAGGCGGATGAACCCCTGGCATTTCAGGGAGTAATGAGGGATTTGGGCAAGCATATGCAAGCTATTGCGGGGGCAATAGCGTATGAGGATTGGCAACAAGTGGCCAGTACCGCACCGTTAATAGCCGCACACCCGCAGCCGCCATTGACGGAAAAAGCCAGAATCATTGCCTACATAGGACTGAGCATGGGCAGGTTTAAAGAATTTGATATGCAAACGCATGAAGCCGCGCATGAGCTGGAACACGCTGCCGCGGAGAAAAACGGGGCCGGCGTGATAGATGCCTTTCAAAAATTGCAGACGGGCTGTCTGGGTTGTCACCAGAATTTCCGTGCCGCTTTTGTAGCGCATTTTTACGGCAAGAAGCAGTAAGCGGCAGAGAAGTAGCGGCTAGCAGGCAGCACAGGCTGCAGTCTTAGCGGCGCATCATTTCGCCGCGCTGCGGGCGCTCAAAATGCCCGCGTTCCGGCCGCTCGCTTCTGGGTTCTGGGCGTTCTGCAGCGTGCTGGCGTGCCTGGTAGCCCTGGCCGTAATTGCCGGGGCTGTGCTCGCGGGCGGGCGGCTCTGCATCTTCCTGTTCCGCCTTGCGTTTGTCGGCATGATTTTTTTCCATGCGCAAGCGCATTTTTTCACGGAAATTTGCATACTCTTCATAGCTCATGCCCTGGCGGTGTTCGTGGTCCGGCGGGGAAAATTCCTGAGCCTGTAAGGCAGGGACGAGCAGACACAGGCAAAGCGCGATGTGCAGGGCAAAGTATTTTTTTTGCATGGTCTGTCTCCGGTTAAATTCTGTGCGGTTTTTTGTTGCAAACACGCTGCGGCAGTATTTTGCCACAAGCGTGCCGCCACGGTTAACCGCTAAACACCGCGGCGGGTAGTGCAGGTATTAACGATTGCGTGCAGCTGCGCCATGCATATCATCCGAGTGCATGTGCTCATGCATCATTTCATGCTGCTCGTGATTCATTTCATGGCGCTCCAGGCGTTCCGTTTTCATTTTTTCACGGAAAGCTGCGCGCTGTTCCGGCGTCATGTTGGCCATTTGTGCGCGCATTTGTGTGGCCATTTCCTTGCGGAAAGCGGCACGTTGCTCGGGTGTCATGTCTGCCATTTTGGCTTCCATATCCTTGCGGTATGCCTCGCGTTGTTCCGGTGTCATGTTGGCCATTTTGGAACGAATCTCAGTGGCATAGGATGCGCCTGGGCCGGGCGGTGTAGTAGTGGTGCTGGTTTCTTCTGCTGCAAAAGTGCTACCGGCAGCCAGCAAACCGAAAGCTAATGCCGCATTACGTAAGAATTTGCTATTGTTCATGATGACTCCTTGGGTTGATGGTTTAGATCAGAATGTATTTCTGATGGCTGCATTTTGCCGGTCAGGTATTGCATAATAATTTCTTCTTTGTGGCAATTTGTAACAATGTGTAACAGCCGTGCCGTGTAGTGCCGGCGCGGAATTTGATGCTGTATAGTTAAATCCATGGAAACTAAAAAATTGTTGGTGGTGGATGACGATCCAGGCTTGCGCGAGCTGTTGCAGGATTATCTGAGTGCGCAGGGCTTTGCGGTGGACACCGTGGGCGACGGTGTGGCAATGGAACAATACCTGCAGCAGCATGCGGTGAGTCTGGTGATACTGGACTTGATGTTGCCCGGAGAGGACGGTTTGTCGCTGGCGCGCGGCCTGCGCGCACGTGGCAACCTGCCGATCATCATGCTGTCGGCGCGCGGTGATGATGTGGACCGTATTATCGGGCTGGAAGTGGGAGCGGACGATTATCTGGCGAAACCGTTTAATCCGCGCGAATTATTGGCACGTATCCGCGCGGTGTTGCGCCGGCACGAAGAGGCACAGCCTGTAGCGGTAATCGCCGCAGCCGGCGAAATACAGCGCTTTGGCAATTTCCAGCTGGATATAAACACGCGCAGTCTGAGTAAAAATGGCGTGGACATTCCGCTTACGGCAGGCGAGTTTAATCTGTTGCGCATTTTTGTCGATCACCCCAACCGCGTGCTGAACCGGGATCTGCTGATGGACTTGATGAAAGGCTATGAACGCTCGCCGTTTGACCGCAGCATCGATGTGCGGGTGACGCGTTTGCGCCGCAAGATAGAGACCGACCCTGCCGCACCGGAATATGTGCGCACCGTGTGGGGCGAGGGATATTTGTTTTCGCCCTCGGGCAAGGCGGGACTATGAACGGCGCTCCTCCTGCCGGACCGCGCCGGCGCTACACGCTGTTTCGCAGCACGGCACTGACGGTGGCGGGCGCGCTGATTGTGTTGCAGCTGGTTATATTCAGCGCCAGCGCCTATTACATCATGCTGCCGATGATCAAGCGCTCCACCGACGATCTGGCGGCGCTGATGGTGCTGTCGGCGCAAACCTGGGTCGAATTGCCGCCGCAAACGCGCCCGGACTTTGAGCTGGAGCTGGCGCGGCAACACAATCTGTGGCTGCTCGACACTCCTACCGATTTGCCGGACTACGATAACCATGTCCCTTACCTTATGCTGCTGGAAGAAGCGCTGACACTGCGCACCGGCAAACAGATCCGCACCAAGGTCACCGAGTTTGGCAAGACCTGGTACTGGGTCGAGCTCAACAGCGGCGGCCATCAAATCAGTATCGGTTTTCCCAAGGACCGGCTGGGCGTGCAATCGCCGGTGGCCTTGCTGTTGATCGGTGTGGCGACCATTTTACTGACGCTGTTTTCGGCGATCGTCATCGCGCGGCGCATTAGCCGCCCACTGCAAAATATGGCGGTGGCGGCCAGGCATGTGGGGCAGGGCAATACGCCGGCCAAGCTGGCGGAAGACGGCGTGGCCGAGCTGGCCGAGCTGGCGCATACCATCAACCAGATGGCGCAGCAGGTGCAGGCCCTGCTCGCCAACCGCACGACTTTGCTGGCGGGTATTTCGCATGATCTGCGCACGCCGCTGGCGCGCATGCGGCTGGCGCTGGAAATGCTGCCGGCGGATACCAGTCCAAAGCTGATTGCCAGATTAAATAATGATGTGGAAGAAATGAACCGTCTGATAGGCGAGTTTCTTAACTTTAGCCGCGGCCTGGAACAGGAGGTGCCGCAGCAGACGGATGTCAACGCGCTGCTGCAAGAACTGGCACAGAACGCGGCAGCGGAGGGTGCCGTGGTGCAGTGGCAGGCGCAGCAGCCCTGTGAGCATCGTCTCGGACAAATGGCAGTGCGGCGTATAGTCAGCAATCTGCTGAGCAACGCCGTGCGCTATGGCGGCGGCAAGCCGGTAACGCTGCAGTGCGACTGCACCGGCAGTGAACTGAGGATAGCCGTGCTGGATAGGGGTCCCGGCATTCCGCCTGCCGAGCTGGAAAATGTATTTCGTCCTTTCTATCGTCTGGAATCCTCGCGCAGCACCGCAACCGGCGGCAGCGGGCTGGGGCTGGCGATAGCCAAACAGCTGGCCGAGGTGAATGGTTGGCGCATCACACTGGCGCCGCGCGACGGCGGCGGCACGCAAGCCATACTGCAGATAGCGCTGTAGTCTTCACGCCGGCCTCGCTCGGGCGCTGGCATTGTTTTTATATTGTGTTAATCTGCCTGCAAGCAAAAAAATTTAGCCGTAAAAACGTCGCGATAAGACGAAAAATCCGGGGGAGCGATATTGAAAAATTCAGAGAGAGCCTTGCTGGCGGGCTTGATGTTGTTGCTTGCCACGGCTGTGTGCGCGCAAGAGAAAATAGTCATCAGTGCCCCCGGCCCGCGCAATATCTCCTACCTGCCTGTCGATCTGATTCCCAAGCTGGGCTATGACAGGGATGAAGGCGTCACCTTGCAGTTGCTGCATACCGGCGGTGGCGCGGTCGCCCTGAATAATCTCACTACCAAAAATGCCGATTTTGCCGTGGCCGGGCTGCCCGCGGCCATGTCCTTGCGCGCCAACGGCGGTGATGTGGTGTGCATAGCCGCGGTGGACAAGGCGCCATTGTTTGTGCTGATGGTGCGCGCCTCGCTAAAAAACAAGGTGAAGCGCATCGCCGATTTAAAAGGCATGGTGATAGGCGTTAACGCCAGCACCAAAAACAGCCAAACCACCTCGCAGCAATTGGCCGAGTTGCTGCTCAAGTCGGACGGCGTGGCGCTGGATCAGGTGCGCATCGTGCCGGCCGGCCAAAGCTGGGAAGAGCAATCTTCGCTGATGCTGTCTGGCGCGGCCGATGCGATTGTGGGCGATGAGCCATTTGCCTCGCGTTTGCAGAGCATGGGCAAGGTGTTTTTTCTCGCGCACCTGGCGCAGCCCGACAGTGTGAAAAAAATTCCCGGCACCCATTTCTTGCATGCCGCGCTGATCACGCGCGGTGATGTGATTGCGCAGTCGCCGGACAAAGTGGCAAAGATGGGCAATATGCTGCGCAAGACGCTGCAGTGGATCGCCGCGCATAGCGCGCAAGAGCTGCTGGACAAGCTGGAGGTGCATGACGCCGAGGAACGCGCTTCTTTGCTTATCTCGCTGCAAAAATACCGCCAGGCCTTTAGCCGTGACGGCGCCCTTTCGCGGCAGCAATTGCAGGACACGGAAATATTCTTTGCCGCTTCCAGCACCGGCAATGCCGCAGCACAGGATTTTCAGCTTGAGCAAATGGTGAATGACACATGGGTGGGGCGCACAAAATAATGCGGCACAGGCAAACAATTACACGGCAGGCGGCAACCCGTTTGCTGATTAGTCTGGGGCTGTTCGTGATTGCGCTGAGTGTTACCTCGGCACTGTTCTATAGCACCGCCTTAAACAAGGCAGCGCACGAAAGAGCGGAAGATTTGCAGGTGTTTTATCAGTCGCGCTTGCAACAGCTGGAGCGAGAGTGGGAGGTGCAAACACGCGATTTCAAAAATCGTATCGAATTTACCCGCTACCTTGAGCATCCCGATACCGCGGCAATTAACCTGCAGGCTTTTTTTACCATACAAAGCGGTGAACGCCGTTTTAGTCAGTTGCTGGTGCAGGATCAGACTGGCGCGATACGTTTTAAATTGAACAAGGAGGGGCGTTATAGCAATACGCTCAAACCTGATGAAAGCAGCGGCTGGTATTGGAATGCTGATGATGCCAAGTTGTATCGGGTATTCAAGGAGAATATCTGGCTGGGCAAAGCCGGCACAGGCTGGATGACCGCCTATTACCCTATCGACAATGCGCGCCTTTACAACCTGCTGACGCCCGGTGTGATGCTGGCTGCACGCTATCAAAATAAAACGATTGCAAGCTCCAGGGGAGCGGCCGGACTGGATGCGGTGGCGGCGGCACCGGATGCGTTTGAACGGCGTGAAATCCCCTGGACGGCGGATGCAAACAGTCCGCTGACGCTGTTGATAGATGCGCAAATCAAAGGCATTTTTTCCACCATTGAGTTGACCCTGGGAGTGGGGCTGATTCCGCTGCTGGATGCGTTGATACTGTGGTTTGCGCTGGGCACCTGGATGATGAAGCAGACACGGCGTATCCGTGCGATGGGGGCGGCGGTAATTGAATTTCCGCAATATCAGGAAGTGAGTCCCAGGTTGCATCAGCAACTCCAGATTGCGCAAAGCGGCAAGCGGGATGAAATTTACGATGTCTCTTATGCCCTGGAGGCGCTGGCGGAATATACCGTGGCGCAAAGAAAGCAGCATCTGCGCGAAGAGGCGGAAATTCGCCTGTGGTCCAGTGTGTTCAAGAGCAGTGCAGAACCGATTATTATTACCGACAGGGATCTTTGTATTGTCGCGGTGAACCCTGCTTTCCTGCAGAAAACAGGCTATGCAGCTGAAGATATACTGGGTAAAAATCCGCGTATCCTGTCGCCCAGGCGCGAGTCTGCCGAGTTTTATACCAAGATGTGGCGGGCGATAGCGGAGCAAGGCTATTGGCAGGGCGAGATTTGGTACAAGGACAAAGACGGCACCGAGCAGCCCTATTTGATGTCCATTTCCTGCGTAAAAGACCTGCACGATAATATTGTGAATTACGTGGGTTATTACACCAGCATTAGCGAGCGGATACGCGCCGAAGCCGAGCTTAAGTTGCACCGCGATAATCTTGAGGAGCTGGTGATAGGCCGTACCATGGCGCTGGAGTCTGCCAATCGCCAACTGACCGCCAGCGAAGCTGCCCTGCACCAGGCACAGGCTGTTGCCCGTATAGGCAGTTGGCGCCTGGATTTAAGCAAAAACACTTTGCTGTGGTCGGATCAAACCTGCCGCATCTTTGGTCTGCCTATCGGTTCCCCGATAACTTATGCGCAATTTTTAAGCTACGTGCACGACGACGACAGGGCTTTGCTGGAAAGTAGCTGGCAGGATGCATTGCGCGGCAAACCGTATAACATCGAGCACCGCATCGTGGTGGCGGGCGAGGTCAAGTGGGTGCGCGAGCAGGCCGAACTGGTGTTTTCCGCCGATGGCAGGGCGCAGAGCGGCATAGGCACGGTGCAGGATATTACCGAACTGAAACAATATGAGCAGAAAATCGAGCAGATGGCGTATTTTGATGCGCTGACGCAGTTGCCCAATCGCCGCATGCTGTATGACAGGCTGAGCCACACCATCGCCAATGGCAAGCGCAACGGCTTGGTTAGTGCGCTGATGTTTATTGACCTGGATAACTTCAAGCCGCTGAATGATCAATATGGCCATGTGGTCGGTGATTTGCTGCTGGTAGAGGTGGCCAGAAGATTGAGCGGCTGCGTGCGTGAAACGGATACCGTGGCGCGCTTTGGCGGCGATGAGTTTGTGGTGCTGTTGTGCGAGCTGGACAGGAATGTTGCGCTAGCGCAAGAGCAGGCTGCCGCTACCGCTGAAAAAATCCGCAGCGCACTTGCAGACGTCTATGAGCTGACAGTGGATGACAAGGGCAACGCGCGGGTGCAGCATCGCTGCACGCCCAGCATCGGTGTGGTCCTGTTCGCCGGTGCCGAGGTGAGTATGGAAGGAATCATCAATCATGCCGATACGGCGATGTATCGCGCCAAACAGGACGGGCGCAATCTGATACGTTTTTATACGGCCTGAAGTACGCCTGTTAGCATTGCCGCGGCCAGTGCAGGTCGAGGCGGCCGCAATTTGGCAGACTGTTAAACACCACACTGGCAGGATCATCCACCGTTAACGCCAGCGCGGCAATAATCGGGTTTTCATGCGACACCGCCAGCACACTGGCTGCAGGGTGGCGCAGTGCCAGCTCATCCATAAAGCTGCGCAACCGTTCCATTTGCTGCAAAAAAGTTTCACCCTTTGCGGTTGTGTAATGCAGCGGATCAAGTTTGATCGGGTCGTTGAACAAATGCACGGGCAAGCCATCCATGCCGGATTTGCGCTCATTCAGACGTGCGTCTATGTGCAGCGGGCAGGCGTGATGCCGCAGCAATATCGCCGCCGTCTGCTGCGCGCGTGGAAACTCGGAGACATAGGCATGGCTGAATTTTTCCGTGCCGAGTTGCACTGCACACAGCTCGGCCTGGGCGATACCCCTGCCGGTTAATCCCACCGGTTTGCCTGGGTCGTCGCTGATAAAATTGCCTACATTGGCCACGCTTTCGCCGTGGCGTATCAGAGTGATTTTCATTTGCGTGCTCGTTGTCCGACAGGTTGAGTATTCTATGCGATGCCAGCAACAAATATTCTGCGGTAACTAGCTAGTCTGCAGCTAAAAATAGTATGCTGCGGAGGGTGCTAGTTGAAAACCGGGTCAGTTTAATAGGGGAGCGTATATGACAACATTAAAACGTTACAGCAGCAGTATGGTGGTATTGCACTGGCTACTGGCGGTTTTTATTCTGGGGGCGTTGTTTCTGGGTGCCGTGGTGCTGGATGAAATGAAAAATACCGAGCCGCAGAAAATGCTGTTGCTGCAGCTGCACATGGCGGGCGGTATGTTGATTTTGTTGCTCACGCTGCTGCGCCTGGTGCTGCGTCTGCGCACACAGCTTCCCGCTCCGGCAGCAGCGCCACAGCCGTGGATGGGCACGCTGGCTACAGCAGTACATTACCTGCTGTACCTGCTGACAGTTGTAACCGCACTGGCCGTCTTAACCCTGGCGCTGTCGGCGAAGCTGAATGAGATCGTGTTTCAGCATATAGGCAGCCTGCCCGAGGATTTTGAAGGATACACCGCGCATGAAGTGCACGGCGTATTTGCGGAATTGCTGCTGGCAACGATCGTGTTGCATGTGCTGGCAGCGCTGTACCACCAGTTCGTGCTGAAAGACGGCCTGCTGTCGCGCATGTCGCTGCGCAGGAAATAAGCCGTGCTAAGTGCTTTTACCCTGAATAACAAGCGTCTGAGCCGCATCCATCTGGAAGAGGATGATGATCTGCGTACCGACAGCCCCATCTGGATAGATGTGGTGGCGGCAACAGAAGAAGAGCGGCTGTGGGTGGAGCGAACTTACACGCTGCATTTGCCCAAGCCCGAGCATTTGCGCGACATTGAGGCCAGTGCGCGCTTTTACGAGGAGAAGGGCGAGCTGCATTTGCGTTCGGACTTTTTGCTCGGCAAGCACAGCGACTCGCGCAGTGTGACCGTGGCGTTTGTGCTGACCGGCGATATTCTGATCAGCGTGCACGAGGAGGATTTGCCGGTATTCCGCAATTTGCGCACGCGCAGCCATTTGCAAAACGGCGATATAGAGGGCAGCAAGGATGTGCTGATTGACCTTTACTCCATGGATGTGGAATTTTCCGCCGATGCGCTGGAAGAGGTGTATGCCGATCTGGGGCAGGTCAGCCAGGTGGTGTTGCAGAACAAATTGAGCGACAAGGAGGCGGCCGATGTGCTGGCCAGTATCGCGCAGGCCGAGCATCTGAATGGCCGCATACGCCGCAACGTGATGGACACGCGCCGCGCAATTTCATTTCTGATGCGCAGCAAATTGCTGAGTGTGGCGCAGCACGAAGATGCGCGGCAGATCATGCAGGATATCGATTCGCTCGACGGCCACACCTCGTTTCTGTTCGACAAGATCAACTTCCTGATGAGCGCCACCGTCGGCTTTATCAATATCAACCAGAACAAAATCGTGCGCCTGTTCTCGGTGGCCTCGGTCGCTTTGCTGCCGCCGATGCTGATCGCCTCCATCTACGGCATGAATTTCCGCCATATGCCCGAGCTGGACTGGCAGGCCGGTTATCTGTTTGCAATTGTGCTGATGGTGATGTCGGTGCTGTTGCCGTTCTGGATTTTTCAGCGCAAGGGCTGGTTGAAATAATATGCAGGGGCTAGAAATGAATGTTCGACTTGCTCTTGCTGTTGCAGCGGAGTACATTACCAAATCATGATCGATGAAGGAAATGTAAAATGAGCACGGCAACCTTGTCCAGCAAATTTCAGCTGTCCTTGCCCAAAGCACTGCGTGTAGCCATGCAGTTGCAGCCGGGGCAACAGTTTGAGCTGATCCCGATGGGATCGGTTATTCAAATGGTACCCAAAACCAGCATTAAGGCGTTGCGCGGTATTGCACGCGGTGCAAATACTGCACAGTACCGTGATCGTTCGGATCGCAGCTGATGTTTCTGGTGGATACGTGCGGCTGGATTGAATGGATGGTTGATTCACCGCTGGCCAAAAACTATGCGCGCTATCTGAACGCCAGCGACTCATTGATCGTACCCACGCTGGTGCAGCATGAACTGTACAAATGGTTATACCGGGAAATTGACCCGCCTACGGCTTTGTCTGCGATTGCTGCAACGCAAACTGCGCTGGTGGTACCGCTGGATACTTCGCTGGCGTTGTTGTCTGCAGATACAGCGCGTGAGTTTAAACTGGCTATGGCCGACGCGATTATTTATGCCTCGGCACGTCAGCACCGCGCGACACTTGTCACCAGTGATGCGCATTTTGCCGATTTGCCGAATGTTAAATATTTCCCCAAGACAAGCTAAGCAGGGATTTTAATTTTTACTGCTTATTCAGCAAACGGTTGATTACCGCACCGGCCAGCATCATACCAAACAGTGCAGGCATATAGCTGATGGTGCCGTTCACCGCGCGGGCACGGCCCGGGCCTTCCACCGGTTGCGGCGGCAGCGGTGCGCTGCCGGCTTCGTCCGAGTATACGGTGAGCAGCGGTTTGTAGATGTGCTCGCGGCGCAAACGCAGGCGTATGTTTCTTGCCAGCGGGCATACCTCGGTTTTGCTGATGTCGGCAATCTTGATACGCGAGGGATCCAGGCGGTTGCCCGCGCCCATGCTGGATGCGACATTCAGCCCGCGTTTCAAACTCTCCGCCAGCAACGCCACCTTGCACGACAGTGAATCTATACAGTCGATCACATAGTCACTGTCGGCAGGCACCAGCTCGTTGACGTTGTCGATGGTAAGAAAGGTTTTAAGGATGGTGACCCGGCATGCGGGATTGATATCGGCAATGCGCGCCTGCATTAACTCTGTCTTGGACTGGCCGATGCTGGAGTGCAGGGCCAGCAACTGGCGGTTGATGTTGCTGGGTGCCACCACATCGTGGTCTATCAGGGTGAAGCGGCCTATGCCGGCACGCGCCAGGGCTTCCGCACAATAGGAACCTACGCCGCCGAGTCCGGCGATGAATATATGTTTATCCGCCAGCTGCTGCAGGCCGGCATCGCCCAGCAGAATGTGGGTGCGGATAAAGTGGGGAGGGATATTTTGCATGGCGCGCATTATCGCGGAAAAGCGCAATGTTAACCATGTGGCAGGGAGAAGTTTAACTGCCGCAACGCTAAAAACGGGCATGCACAACGCGAGCCGGTCTATCAGCTTAACGTCATGCCGGGCCTGTACAGTATTACGTTATTGCGCCCGCCATTTTTTGCGGCATACATGGCCGTATCCGCGTTCTTGGTCAGCAGTTTTTCTTCGCCTCCATGCTCGGGGTAAACCGCAACGCCTATGCTCGAGGAAATATTAATGCTGTGTCCGTCCAGCTCAAACGGCAGGTTGATGGCAGACAGCACTTTCTCCGCCACCAGCATGGCATTTGCTTCCTGGTCAATATTGGGTAACAGGATAACAAATTCATCGCCGCCTATGCGCGAAACCGTGTCTGCATCACGCACGCAATTGCGCATGCGTTGCGCCACTTCTTTCAGCAGCAGGTCGCCAATATCGTGCCCCAGATCGTCGTTAACCGGTTTGAATTTGTCGAGATCAATAAACAACAGGGCCACCCGGTTTTTTTTCCGTTTGGCTGCGGTTATTGATTGTTGCAGGCGGTCGGCAAACAGCGACCGGTTGGGCAGGCCGGTGAGTGCGTCGTAATGGGCCAGGTAGTGTATTCGTTCGTCTGCCTGCTTCTCTTTGGTGACATCATCGTAAATGGCCACGATTTCGCCATTGGGTAATTTGTACACGTAATTTTCGCGCCAGCCGCTTATGCGTCCGTCCTGAAAGAAGGTAACCGGAAAGTGTTCGGCCGTGCCGCTCTTCGACACGCGGCGGAAAACTTCAAGCAGGCCGAATTCTTCAAGGCTGGGGAATATTTCCAGCACATTTTTGCCGATTAAATCGTCGCGGCGTATATTTTCTATGCGTTCCGCCGCACGGTTGAACGCGGTGAAGGTGAAGTCCCGCAGGTCGGCGGAGGGTTGGTAAATCGCCACGCCGCTGCTCAGGTTTTCAAACATGTTGATCAGGCGGGTTTCATTCTCGTGCAGCATCGCTTCCGCCTGTTTACGCTCGGTAATGTCGCGCACGATACCCACGGCATACCATTTGTTTTTGAGCTTCAGCGCAGACAAGGCCAGTTCAACAGGGAACTCGCTCCTGTCTTTGCGCAGGGCCAACAGCTCGCGGGTTTTTCCAACCATTGCGCCTTCACCCGTCGTGCAAAAATGCGCGAATACCTTTTTGAATGCGTCATAGTAAGCGGCGGGGGCAATAAATGTATGCAGCTCCCTGCCGATGACCTCGTGCCGGGTGTAGCCGAATATTTTTTCCGCTGCCGCATTCCAGAATGAAATATTGCCCGCGTCATCCATCATGATCAGCGCATCCTGGGTATGGTTGCTCATGGAGCGGAATTTTTCCTCGCTTTCCAACAGGGCGTCTTCCATAAGGTTGCGTTCGGTGATGTCGCGCAAAAAGCAGTAAATACGCCCGCCGTCGAAGTTGCTGTAACTGGCGCTAACCCCCATATCCAGTATTTGGCCATCCTTGCGGCGATGGCGCGTTTCGAAGCGGTCGCTGCCTGTGTCGAGCAATTTACGGATATGTTTTGCGGTGTCATCGGGTGATTCGGTTACATCAACATCGGACACGCCCATAGTCAGTAATTCCTGCTGGCTGTAACCCATCATTTGGCAATAGGCATTGTTTACCTCAAGGAAGTGCCCGCGCAAATCGGTAATCCAGAAACCATCGGGCGAGGCACGGATCATCAGCTTGAACTGTTCTTCCTTGTTTTTAAACAGCGCATCCTCTGCCTGATGGCGTTCGCGCATTTGGGTGACAAGCGGCTGAAACAGAAAAAAATAAAGGGTGGGTGAGATCAGGGCGACCAGCAGTGCGGCATCTGTGATGGCCTCTGTTACAACGGCTTGCTGCGGCAGAAAATTCAGCAAAAGCATCACCATCGCTTCCGCGACAAATACTGACAAGGCAACCGCAAGGAAAATCAAGGCCGGTGATTTTAGAATGCGGGCGTGGTATTTGGGGGTATGCATTTGTATAAAGCGCCAGGCAGTTGCAATGATTAATTGTAATCCGAATTTAGAAAAATTAATTCGTATGTGGCGTGCATGATCGGGGCAAGTCTTTATTTTTAAGCTCAAGTACTTTGGGGCGCTCATGGCTTGGAGTAAACTTGTAACAATTTCTCCCTGTTTTTCAGGGGGCAGGGGCTGGATTGCGCAGCGGCTTGCAACTGCCGCCGCGTTGCGCGGAGAGCAGGCCTGTGAAATGGTACAGGTGAAGTTATCGTTTAAAGAGCCGGCAGTGGTGTCTTTTTCAGCAGCGGATGAGGCGTAATCCTGGTGAGTAATTGCGCATCTGCTTGTTATTCTCCGGGTTTAATCCACACTTGGCCGGCTTCAATTTTTACCGGATAAGTGCGTATAGCTGTATCCGCCGGCTCGCAGGTGGGCTCTCCGCTGGCCAGATCGAAATAGCTGCCATGCAGCGAACATTTTATTTTGCCGTCCTTGATGCAGCCCAGATAGAGCGAATAATCCTCATGGCTGCACATCTCGTCCACGCAATACAGTTTGCCTGCAGAGTTACACAGCAGCAGGCGCTTGCCCGCCACCAGTACGCGTTTCATTTGCGCCGGTTTAAGCTCATCCGCGGCAGCTACGGCGATATAGTCGTGCATTATTTCACTCTGCCGGCGGCGCGGCCGGAGTCGAGCACCGCGCGTAATTGCGCTGCAGCCTCACCCAGACTCGCGGCACGGCCCACATGCTGCAATATGATGGCACCGCTCAACACCAGCGCGTCATAGAACGCGCCCTTGTTGCCTTGCAGCGCGGCCATGCCGGCCTCGGCGGCGGCGCGTGCGGTGGCCGGAATGTCGATGGCGGCGACAACTTCATCCTCGCCTTCTGCAGTGACAACTGAACCGGGCAGCGGCACGGCACGCACATCCTGCACGATGCCGAGCGCGGCTGGATCAATGCTCACTTCAGTTTCCGCTCCCATGTCGTGATAGTGAAAATAGCGGCCGGGCTGGCGCAGCGAGGGCACCACGCCGCCTTCCACGCCGCGGATGATGCAGGCGCTGTCAAACCCCGCCACGCGCGCGAGTTCGGCATAAATTGGCGGGTAGGGTTTGTGTACAAAGCCGGTAATAAAGTGGGTTTTTTTGCGTCCGGCAATCGGCTTGGACAGCACTTCCACGGTGGTCAGCACCTGGCGCTTGATAATTTGCGCACGCAATCCCACCAGCTTGTGCAGGCCTGGGTTGGATAGTGCCTGGTCGATATAGCTCCAGCCCAGGGCGGGGTCGGCCAGACGCGAGGCAGCCTGCGCCGGGCTCAGGTCTACCGGCACGCCGGCGGCCTGCAGAATGTGGCGTGCCGTTACACCATACTTGGGGCCGACGCGATCGAGGCCGTGGCTAACCACATGCACACCCAGTTCTGCCAGCAGCGGACCAAGAAACGGGGCGGTAGGCAGACTGCGGTTGTAACCGTCGTAGGGATCGCCGATGTCCACCACCTCGTCGACACTGGCGGTAATTCTGTGTGTTGTTTCTAGTACCGCATCCAGCACGCCGATGTTTTCATCCATGGTTTCGCGCTTCATGCGCAGCGCGATAAAGAAGATGCCAACCTGTATCGGTTCAATTTGGTTTTCGATGATGGCCTTGGTTGCCAATCGCGCTTCTTCGCGGCTGATGTCTTTGGACAGATCGGGACCGGTGGCAATGCGCTGGATGATGGAGCGCATGAGTAACTTGGGGTCGGCTGGCAGGGGTGCATTCATGGTTAAGGTCCGAACTTGTAAAGTTGAGAGGCTATTCTAGCAAGGCCAGTGCACTGTGTGCATTCAGGCTGGTAATGCGTGCAATTTCAGCCAGCGGCAGTTGGCGCAACTCGGCCAGGGTTGCGGCGATGCGCGGCAAATAGCCGGGATGGTTTTCCGCACCGCGCGGCAAGAAGGCGGGTGGAATGTCCGGGGCATCGGTTTCCAGCACGATGCTGTCCAGTGGCAGGGTGGCGGCCAGTTCGCGCAGGCGGGTGGCGCGTGGATAGGTCATGGCGCCGCCAAAGCCCAGCTTGAAACCGAGCTTGATAAATTCTGCCGCCTGTTGCGGGCTGCCGTTAAAGGCGTGGGCGATGCCGCCGCGCACCGGCGTGCGGCGCAAATGCTTAAGTATGGTGTCCTGCGCGCGGCGCACATGCAGTAGCACCGGCAGGTCAAACTCGCGCGCGAGTTTCAGTTGCGCGGCAAAATAAAATTCCTGTTTTTCCTGATCAAAATTCTCGATAAAAAAATCCAGACCGATTTCCCCCACCGCGACCGCCGGCTGTTGTTGCAAGTATTCGCGCAGCACATCG
>Ga0315270_10000980_pt1 | contig 15330 bp, 15 predicted proteins | sample C1_bottom_MG_FD_204932 | JGI IMG/M metagenome (GOLD analysis project Ga0315270, IMG submission 204932) | Sediment microbial communities from Yellowstone Lake, YNP, Wyoming, USA - C1_bottom | ecosystem: Environmental > Aquatic > Freshwater > Lake > Sediment | place: USA: Wyoming | collected... | reverse complement strand
TGACCCTCGCCCTCGTCGTCGCCACCTTTTCCGTGAAGGGAGAAACCCCCGTGAAGAATCCGACGGTCGTGATGAAGACGTCGATGGGCTCGATGACGATCGAGCTCGACGCCGCCAAGGCGCCGGAAACCGTGAAGAACTTCCTCGCCTACGTGAACGCGAAGCACTACGACGGCACGGTGTTCCACCGCGTCATCGACGGCTTCATGATCCAGGGCGGCGGCTTCGCGGTCGACAAGCAGCAGAAGGGCGTGAAGGCGCCCATCAAGAACGAATCGTCGAACGGCCTCCAGAACAAGGTCGGCACGCTCGCGATGGCCCGCACGGGCGACCCGAACAGCGCGACAGCGCAGTTCTTCATCAACGTGAAGGACAACGGGTTCCTCGACAAGGCCCAGTCGCAGGACGGCTACGGCTACTGCGTCTTCGGCAAGGTGACCGACGGCATGGACGTCGTGAACAGGATCAAGGCGACGCCCACGTCCAACCAGGGCGGCGCGTTCGTGAACGCCCCCGTCACCCCGGTCATCATCGAGTCGGCGCGCGTCCAGCCCTGACGCCCCGGGCGCGTCCGCGTGTCGAGTCTTCCGCCTCCTCCTTACGGTTACGCTCCGCCGCCTCCGCGGCGGCGGGGCGGCCCCGTCGTCCTGCCCGTCCTCCTCGGGCTCCTCGCGGGATGGCTCGTCTTCACGCTCATGCAGCGGTCTTCCGGCCGCGGCGCCGCGACGGCGCCGGCCGCGCTGAAGGGCGCCCCCGCCGATGCGCGGCCCGTGACGGCGCGCGGCGACCTCGCGTCCGACGAGAAGGCCACGATCGAGCTCTTCGAGCGCTGCAGCCCGTCCGTCGTCTACATCACGAGCCTCGCCCGCCGCCCGGTGAGCTTGTTCGAGATGACGGAGGTGCCGCAGGGGGCGGGCTCGGGCTTCGTGTGGGACCGCCAGGGGCACATCGTCACGAACTTCCACGTCATCCAGAACGCCTCCTCCCTCGTCGTGACGCTCGCGGACCAGTCCGACTGGAAGGCGACGGTCGTCGGCGTCGAGCCCGACAAGGACCTCGCGGTCCTCCGGATCGGCGCGCCCGATGCGAAGCTCCCGCCGATCCTCGTCGGGACGAGCCGGGACCTCAAGGTGGGACAGAAGGTCTTTGCGATCGGGAACCCGTTCGGCCTCGACGAGACGCTCACGACGGGCATCGTGAGCGCGCTCGGGAGGACGATCGAGTCCGTCACGGGCCGCAAGATCCAGAACGTCGTCCAGACGGACGCCGCGATCAACCCCGGAAACTCGGGCGGGCCGCTTCTCGACAGCGCGGGCCGCCTCATCGGCGTCAACACCCAGATCGCGAGCCCCTCGGGCGCGAGCGCCGGTATCGGCTTCGCGGTCCCCGCCGACACCGTGAACGAAGTCGTCCCGCAGCTCATCGCGCACGGCCGCGTCATCCGGCCGCGCCTCGGCATCACGCCCGCGCAGGAAGGGATCGTCCGGCGGCTCGGCCTGACGGGGGTGCTCGTCCTGGAGGTGCAGGACGGAACCGGCGCCGCGAAGGCCGGCCTCCGCGGCACCCGGCGGGGAGCGGACGGCTCGGTGGTCCTCGGCGACGTGATCGCCGGCGTCGCGGGGAAGAAGGTCGCGAGCTACGACGACCTCGTCTCCGCGCTCGAGAAGCAGAAGATCGGCGATACCGTGCCGGTGCTCATCCTACGTGACGGCGTTGAAAAGACCGTCGACGTCACGCTCTCGGCGTCGCGCTGATGACCGCTCTGGCGACCGCGCTCCATCTCGCGCTCCCGCCGCTCTCGATTCTCGCGCTGGGGAGATTGGCGTCCCGCCGCGGCTGCGTCTGGACCGTCGTCGCTGGACTGGCGTTCTATGAATCTGTCCTCCTGATCTCCGGGCTCCTCCTGGGATCCCTGGGCCTCCTTCGGGCTCCCGGGCCGCTCCTCCTCTTTGGCTTCGTCTCTCTGGCGCTGTTCGGTCTGGCCCTTCGAGGAGCCGGTCCCGCCTGGAGAGCGTTCCGCGCCGCCCTCGCCGCCGTTCATCCCCGACGTGGGGACGTCGTCCTCGGACTGGCAGCACTTGCGACGGGTTACCTGATCAGCTTGCAGATCGCACGGGACTGGACCGAAGGCACCGTGAGCTTCGACAGCCTCTCCTACCACATTCCGCGCGCTCTCCTGTGGGCCCAGCGCGGAGACTTCCATCCCTGGCCCACCGCGAGATGGCAGCAGGTCGGCCTCCCCATCGGGGGCGACCTCTCGCTCCTTCCCGGTGTCATTCTCGGGATCGGATGGCTCGGCGGCGGCTGGACCACAGTCTGGCTCTCTCTCGGCGCCGCTGCCGCGGTCTTCGCGGCGACCCGCAAACTGGGCGCCGGCCCCCGCCCCTCGTTCGTCTCAGCGCTCGTGTTCCTCTCGTTTCCGGCCGTCGGTCCGCGGCTTTTTGAGGTGAACACCGACGTGGCCGCTGCGTTCCCACTGCTGGCGGCCTGGGTGCTCGCGACCCGCGCACCCTCGCTGGCGGAGGGCGCATTCCTGTTTCCCTTCCTCTGCGGCGTCGGTGTCGCCTGCAAGGCCAACGTCGCCCCGGCAGTCCTCGTATTTGCGCTGGCTCTTTTCGGAAGCCGGCTCCGAGCGGCCCTAGCGGACAAACGCGCCCTCGCCGCGGCGGCGGCCGGGACCCTCCTCGCCGCCCTTATCTGCGCCGGTTCCTATCTGCCTGTGCGGCAGCTTTTCGGCGATTTTGTGGGCGGCAACGAGGGCCGGAACCTCATCTCCTATCTTCGCGGGCCCGCCGGCGTCGGGCCGGCCACGCTGTTCGGCGTCCTCCACTGGTCCGTCGAGCCCTTGGCACTCCTCCCCGAGCCCCCGCGCTTCAACCTGCTCGACGGCCTGGGAATAGGCCGCCTCTACGGCGCGCTCGGCGCCGGTGCACGGGAGAGGTGGTACCCGGCGATCGACTCGGAAACCAACCGGTCCGGCGTCTTTCCGCTCCTTGCACTCCCGTGGCTCCTCGCGTCGCTGCCGCACGGAAAGCGCCTCCGCGGCGCTTTCCTCTTCCTGACGCTTCTCCTCGCCCTGTTCGCGCCGCTCAATCCGAACTGCTATGGGTCGCGTCTCGCGGTTCTCCTGCTCGCCGCCTTCGCGGTCCTCTGGGGTGTTGCCGCGGTCCGGTCGCCCGGGCTCGTCACTATCCTCCTGATCGCCTCGCTCGCCGTGGAGGCGCGTTACCTCCAGTGGCTCGCCCTGCCGCAATTCGCGGCGGCGCGGTTGCCGGACCGTAATGCTCGGGTCGCCGCCGCGGTCGGATCGCACACGTTGTTGCTCCTGTCGGGCTCCCTTTCGGTGGACGCCCAGATCGCCGGGCGGCACGCCGACGTCCGCTTCGAGTACCTCACCTGTCCGCCGGACGGAGACTGGGTTCGGCTCTTCTCGCAGGTCCAGCGAGAATCGCCATGGCTCCTCCTCAATAGCAACGGATCTGAAACCGCCACGGGGCCAATGTACGAGTCGGCCTTGGGCCGCCCCTGTCCGAACGTTCCGGTCGTCACGCTGCGGCAGTCCCTGGCAGCGGCCGGCTGGCATCTTGCCTTCGAGGAGAACGGTTACGACGTCTGGTCGGCCGAGCCGGCGCGACGATTCGACGAGCCGAAGTAAAGCGTCAACCAGGAAACGATGTCCGTCGGAGCGTGATCAATGCCGCCGGGTTCTTCTTCCTCGTCACCGCTTCGGCGGGATGATCTTGAAGTTGAACGTGCCACGCTGAACGTCCGCCCCGTCGAGGAACAGCATCTCGAGAAGGTAGCCCCCAGTGGGCCAGGAGCGAGTGTCCGGGAGGGAGAAGGACATCGTGCTGCCGGGCGCGGCAGCGCTCTTTTGCTCTTCGTAGAATTTCCGCGTGTCGGTCAGTCCCGTTACGAGGATCTTGACGGCCGACCCGGCAGGAGCTCTAAGGACCTTGAAACTGACGTACAGCTTCTCCCCTTGAGCGAACGGGCCACCCTCGCCCTTCGCCGTACCGTCCTCAGCTAGTTCGCGTCCGAATCTGAATTCCGTTGTGTCGACACGTCTCGTGTCCGGTGTCGGTGCCGCGGCGGCCTCCGTGGACGGCCGCGGCTTCTGTGCCTCGGCGCCTCCCGACGGAGTCTCCTTCTTCCCGGAGCAGCCTGCCACGCAGAAAGCGAGAGCGAACGCTACAGAGCCCGCTAATCTCATTCTTCGAGACCTCCAAGGCCAGTTGAACGATACCTCGAATCGACGACGGGTGTCACACTCGGAGCGCGAATCCTGTTACGGGCACGTCGTGCCGGTCCGGATCCTGCGGGACGACCGCGAGGTCACGGTCGACGTCACGCTGTCCTCGGGCTCTTCGGGCTCGCGCTGATCCGGAACGCCTCGCGCACCTCGCCGAGCAGGGCTCGGCCCGCGCCGAAGCTCCGCTCGACGAAGCGCACGTCCCCCGCCGTCACGACGACGGACGTCGAAGAGCGGGTTCCGTAGTCCGGAAGGACGACGAATGCGGCCGAAAGAGCGCGCTCCCATGCGAGCGGGAGTCCCGTCTCCGGCAGCGAGGCGTCGGGGGCAAGAGATCGATCTCTTAGAAGGGTGATCAGGCGGCCCTCGAGATCCTCGAGGACCGGTGTCTCGGCGAGGGCGCGTTCGAGCCGCTCCCGCGCCGTCACGACCTTCGGCCACGGCGTCTCGAGAAGGTGGTTCGAGAGACCATACACACCCGGAGAAAGGGCGACAGGGCGGGTTTCATCGACGTTGGAGAACGAAACCAGCTCGGTTCCATCCGAGAGAAGAAGATTGAATCCTTCGAATGCGCCCGCGCCCGGCTGGACGCGCGCGACATAGTCCGCCGCGCTCTCTTTCCTTCTAAGAAAATCCCCGACCAGCGTCCCCCGGGACGGAGCGCCACCCTTCCGCGGCGCCGTCAGGTCCCGGAAGTTCGTCAGCGCGGCGAACCGGCCCGTCCGCGTCACGCCCATCCACGTCCCGCCGCCCTGTTGGTCGCGGCCGGCGAGAACGTCCGGCGCGTCGTCCCACCAGCCGGCGGGCGCGGTGGGGCGCGCGAAGAACTCGTCGCGGTTCGCGGCGACGGCAAGGCGAACGGAGGGCGAGGCGTTCCACGCGAGAACGATCAGGCACATCGCCGGGTCCTCATCGCGCTCTCGCCGAGGACGAAAAGACGGTGACCTCGCGCCGCGCGGCAAGCGTCGAGGCGCCCCCGTGGACGCGGCCCGTCGAGACGACGCGCACGCGGCCGTCCGGCAGCTCCTCCGTCGCGACGGCGATCTCCCCGCGCTCGACCTTCAGCGTCGCGGACGGCAGGCCGCCGCGGGCGAGAAGCGCCCCGCGCGCCCAGTCCGTGCCCGAGCGCGCGAGCTCCGCGGCGTAGGCGGCGTTCGCGCGGCGGCGCGACGAGGAGAGGTCCGTGACGAGGACGGTCGCGAGGACGCCGAGAACGAGGCCGAAAACCGTCAGGATTCCGAGGACGAGGAGGAGGGAGCTCCCCCTTGCGCGCCGCCTCACCGCGCGGGCTCCGTCGGGCGCCCGCAGGCGACCGCGACGAGCTCCGGGCCGGAGCCGTCGTTCCACGCGAAGAGCAGCCTCCCGTTCTCGAGCTCGTCCGGCTCGAGCGCGAGCGTCCCCGGCAGGTCCCACGTCGTCGTGGCACGGACGACCTCGCCGTCGGGCTTCCGGCGCTCGGTCGTGCGCTCGGCCCGGCCGTCCCCGAACGTCCACATCACGTCCGGATCCTCGTCGCGTGCCGGCGGGAAGTGCAGGCGGAACGCCGCGGACGGGAACGGCGGCGAGACGAGCGCGGCCGAGGAGCGGCCCGCGTCTCCCACGAGCCGCTCGACGAGGAGCGGCCACGTGTCGATGCCGAGGCTGCGCGCGTTCAGGCCCGCCTGCTGCCGGAGCAGTCCCAGTGCCACCGGCAGGAGCGCAAAGAGGAGGACGAGGCCGATCATGACGACGACGCACATCTCGACGAGAGAGAAGCCGCGGCGCGTCACGGCGGCGACGCCCCCCGGAAGACGAAGCCTTCCTCGACGAGACGCTTCTCCGCGCCCGCGCCCCAGCCTATGTCGAGCGTCACGCGGTAGAGGCCGTCCACGTCCGTCTGCCGAACGCCGAGGACGGGCCCGCGCGCGTCCAGCGCGTCCACGAAGACGCCCGGCCCGACGAACGTGCGCTTGTCCTTCGGGAAGAGGTCGTGCTTGAACGCCGTGCGGAGGTACACCCACTCGCTCGCGAGCGCGCGGACGGCGCGGTCCCGGTCGCGCCGATCCGCCTCCAGCGCGCGCCGCCGCGCGAGGAAGCTCGCGCCGAGCGTCAGGACAATTCCGAGGATCGCGAGCGACACGAGCGCCTCGAGGAGGAACACTCCGCGGGAGCGCGGTGCCGCCACGGCCGGCCTCAGCGCAGGGACGAGGCGAGCTTCTTGGCGGCCCGGTCGGCCGCGTCGCCGGCGGCCTGCCCCTCGGCCTCGGTGTTCGAGGCGCTGACCTCGGCGGTCCCGTTGTGCCCCGCGACGTCGAGCGTCTTCACGGCCGCCCCGGCCTCGCCCACGAGCGTCAGGACGACCGTGCATTCCGCATCGTAGGTGACGACGACGGTCTCGGTGCGCACGGGCACGCCGGCGGCGGTCTGCTGCCGGTCGTAGACGCGTCCCTCGTGCCGTTGGATGGAGCACGGCGACATCAGGGCGCCAATGTAGACGTCGGCCGGGTATTCCCTTCGGAAGGCGGCCGACGTCTCGCCGGCGGCGGCGACGTCCGCGAGGTGGGCGCCGGAGAGCCGCGCGTCCACGATGGCGCCGAGCCCGCGGTCGCTCGCAGCCGACAGGAACCGCGGGACGAAGCGCTCGATCTCCGGTCCCGGGCCCTTGGCCTCGACGAGGACGAGGCGCTTCTTCGCGGCGCCGGCGGCCGGGGCCGGGGCGGACGAGCCGGAGGCGCAGCCGGAAAGCGCCGACGCGGCGGCCAGGGCGAGAACGGCACATGCGGCTCGGGGCGCGGCGCTCGGGCGTTTCATGGCAGCGCAGTGTACGCCCGCGCGACGACGTCTCCACGGCGCCGGGCGAGGGACACGTCGAGCGTGCGCGGCGCGGCGTCGGGCGCGACGCACACGAGGACCCATCGCCCGGCGAGGGCGCGCGCGACGCGCTCCACGGCCTGGCCCGCGAACAGATTCGTCTTCGCGTATGTCCCGCCCGTCGCCTGCGAGGCGACCTGGAGCGTCGTCTCGAGCGTGTGCCAGTCCGAGTCCGACGTGTCGAGCATGAAGACGTTCGCCCGAGCGCGCATGAGCGCGCCGAGCGCGCGGTCGTACAGGATCCCCTCGATCGGGGCGCGGTTCGCGAAGAACCCCCAGCCCGCGAAGACGACGGCCTTCGCGCCCGGAATCGGGGCGAGCGCCGTGGCGACGAGCTCCAGCGCGCGCTCGACGTGCGCGGCCTTGCGCGCCTCGGCGAAGTCGAGGTTCGCCGCGAGAGACGGATACGGAGAGATCCTCACGTCGCGGTCGCGGCTCGAGCCGAGGCCGAGCCGGAACGCCTCGTCGAGGACGGCCCGGTCGTTCGTGAAGTCCGTGAGAACCGTCAGGTGGGAGAAGAAGCCCACCACCGCGACACGGTCCGTCGGCTGCAGGCGATCGAGGAGGCGGTAAAGCTCCTGCCTCACGCGCATGAGGCCCTTCGTGCGCTGCCGGCCGAGGTCGCCCTCCACGAAGAGGACGATGAGCCGGCCGGGCGGATAGGGAGCCGGCGCGGGCGCGGACGCGCCGTCGCCCGCCGGGGGCATGACGACCGGGCCCTCCGGCGCGCCCGCCGCCACGAACTCCACGGACTCGACCTCGAGCGGCTTGCCGTCCGCCGTGACGCGGAAGTCCGAGGCCACGAGGTCCGTGATCGGGTCGCCCCGCTTGTCCGTCACGTACGCGTCGACGACGAGCCTCACGACCTGCTCGGTCCTCACGATGCGCGCGGCGGGTTTCTCCTCGTCCGCGGCGGACGCGGCGGCTGCGAATGCGAGAAGTCCGAGGAGGGCGACCCGGCGCACCGAAGGATTCTCCTCCCGTATGCTCCGGCCGTGAACGCCGCCGTGCACCCTCCGACGGATCTTCTCGTCGTCGGCGCCGGCCCGGTCGGCCTCGCGTGCGCGCTCGAGGCGACGCGCGCCGGCCTCACGCACGTCGTCCTCGAGAAGGGCGCACTGCTCAACACGCTTGTGAACTGGCCGTTCCACGTCGTCTTCTTCTCGACGCCCGAGCTCCTCGAGATCGGCGGCCACCCGTTCGTCTCGGCCGGGCCGAAACCGACGCGGCGGGAAGGCCTCGACTACTACCGCAAGGTCGCAGAGCGCGAGCGGCTCGACGTGCGCCTCGGAGCGCCCGTCACCTCGCTGACGAAGGCGGACGGGATCTTCGCCGCCGCGACGCCGAAGGGCACGTTCACGGCCCGCGCGGCCGTCGTCGCAACCGGGTTCTTCGACACGCCGAACCTCCTCGGCGTCCCCGGCGAGGATCTCCCGAAGGTTTCGCACTACTACCGCGAGCCCTACGCCCACACCCTGACGGACGTTCTCGTCGTGGGCGGCAAGAACTCGGCCGTCGAGGCCGCGCTCGACCTTCACCGGCACGGCGCCCGCGTGACGATGGCGGTCCGGGGCCCGGCGTTCGGGACGAGCGTCAAGTACTGGCTGAAGCCGGACGTCGAGAACCGCATCCGCGAGGGCTCGATTCGCGCGTTCTTCGATACGACGGTCGCGCGGATCGACGAGGGCTCGGTTACGCTCCGCGGCAGCGCGGGCACGGCGGAGCAGCCGAACGACTTCGTCTACGCGCTGACTGGCTATCGCCCCGACTTCCCGTTCCTCACCGCCTCCGGCGTCGGCATCACCGAGGGCCTCGAGGTCGTCCACGACGCCGGGACGATGGAGACGGGCGTGCCCGGTCTCTACGTCGCGGGCGTCGTCGCGGCCGGCCGGCACATCGGCCGGCTCTTCATCGAGAACGGCCGCGCCCACGCTGCGCGGGTCGTCGGCCACGTTCTCGCGCAGCGCGGCGCGACGGGAAGGCCGGCGGTCCCGGTGATCCGCCGCTTCCAGGACGGGGACTGACGATGGCACTCGGGCGCGTCGGGACCGTCCTCGTCCTCGCGGCGGCCGGCACCGCGGCCGTCCTCGTCACGCCCGCCGTGAAGCGGACGATCGCCCTCGGCGACCGGGCGAAAGGCGCGCCCGTCTCGTTCCTCGCGGGAAGCGGTTTCACGCTCGAGCTGCCGAAGGGCCTCTGGTACGAGGCGCGCGTCCCGCAATTCGAGCTCACGGACGGCGGAGACCCGACGGACCCGAGCCGCCCGGCGCTCGAGCACCGGCTCCTGCGGGCGGGCGAGCCGGCTCAGCTCGCCGTCATCTCGTGGAGACTCGGGGCCGACGGCAGCCTCGACCTCGACGACGCCGCGGCGCTCGTTTCGGAGGGATCGGCGCGGCGCCTCGAGAAGTGGAAGCTCCTCGGCGTCGCTCCTCTGCCCGGGCGCGGCGCGACGCGCGTTCTCCACGCGACGGCCCTGCTCGAGGGCCGGGACGTGGAACTGCTCTGGGGCCTCTATCCGAACGGCCCGACCGCGCACGGCGTGCTCGTCGCCGTGGAGACGTCCGCCTTCGTGAGGCTGCGCCGCGAGATGGAGGGCATCCTCGCCTCCGTCCGCGCGATCGATCCGCCCGGCTGAACGCCCGCCGCGCCAGCGCGCGTCAGCGCCCGAGCGGCAGGCGCAGGAAGACGAGGTCCTCGAGCTTCCCGTTCGGCGGCATCGAGCCGTCTTCGCCGACGGCGTCGACCTGGCTGTTCGCCACGTAGACGTAGTCGTCGCCGGCCACCGTCCCGCCGACGGGCAACCGGTACGAGGGGTGGGCGCAGTCGAGGATCTCCATCCCCGAGAAAGAGTTCCCGTCGGCCTCGAGCGTCCAGCGGCCCACGCGCCCCACGCTGACGGTGCCTTGGGCGCCGACGAGAGCGTTGCGGTGGAAGACGAGCCCGTCGAGGCCGGCCGGCCAAGGGCCCGGCGGCTGGTCGAGGAGCGTCGAAGCGCCCGTCGCGGTGTCGAGGCGGTAAACGCCGCGCGCGAGGTCGGCGACCCAGAGGCGCGTGCCGTCGGACGAAACCGCGATGGACTTGGGCGCGACGAACGCGCCGGCCGCCGCGACGACCGCGAGCTCCTCGGCGCCTGCGCGCAGGACGTGGACCTCTCCCGACGCGGTGTCCGTAACCCAGACGTTTCCGGCGGCGTCCACCGCGAGCCCTCCGAACTGGTGCGGCGGCCTCGTCATGGGCGACCACCGGCTGAGGATGGCGCCGGTCGCGAGGTCGAACGCGACGAGCTGCGAGCGGCCGAAGTCCTCGGGGCGGAATCCTTCCATCGCGGGGTCGACGGCCGTCACAGCCCAGAGGCGCCGGCGCCCGGCGTCGACCTTCACCGCGAGAACGGCGTCGAGATCCCCGGCGCCCGAGCCCGCGAAGTCGGACATCGAAGCGGGCGCGCCGGCCGCGCCCGGCGTCACGCGCACGATCTTCCGCTTCCTCAGGCTCGCCACATAGAAGACCTTCGCGGCGGCGTCCCACGCAAGGTCGCCGGGGACGAGGTCGCGCGCCCCGAGCGTGAACGCGACCGCCGAGCGGTGCGTCTTCGGAGCCTGCGCGCGGATGACGGCCAGGGCGTCGTGGAAGCGCGGGTCGGACGCGATGCCCTCGAAGGACTTGGGAAGCGGGACGAGGCAGCTGTTCAGGCGCCACACCTGGTCCAGCCATTCCAGTGCGGCCGGCGCGTTGCCCGCGTGCGCCCAGGCCGTCGCAGCGAGGTACGCCGAGGCGTCGTCCGTCGGGTTGAACGCGAACGCGCGCTGGAAGCCGTCGCCCGACGTCTCCCACTGCCTGCGCCCGAAGTCGAGGTGCCCGCCCGCGTAACCGTTCGCGATCACGGCGGCCTTCTGCGCGCCGAGCTTCGGAGCAGGCGGGACCGCCGGCGCCGATGAAGTCGGCGCGCCGCCGAGCGTGCAGCCCGCCGCCGCGAGAAGCAGCGCCGCGGCCGCCATCCGCCGCGCGCCATCAGCCTTCGTCGGGGTCATTGCCGCCATTCTCCCAGAGGTCGCGCTGCGCGGCCGGTGCCCGGCCCTTCTTCGGCGGCGGCGGAGCCTCGGGCCCGGGCGCATCGAGGACGGAGGGGTCGTCGTTCGCGGGCGCGTTGACGCGCCGCGACACGGCGAACGCCTCCATCTCCCCGGCTCCGAGGGGCGCGAAGAGCGGCGCGAGCGCCGCCGGGTCCTGCGCATCCGTGTCCATCCACAGGTCCTCGCCCTCGGGCGTGAGGATGACGGGCATCCGGTCGTGCACGCCGAGGACGAGCTCGTTCGGCCGCGTCGTGAGAATCGCGAACGACCTGAGCGGCGGCCCGCTGCGCGGCGTCCACGTGTCGAAGATCCCCGCGAACGCGAACGGGCGGCGCGACTTCAGGCGCAGCGCAAAGGGCTCGCGGCCGCGGTCGCCCTTCTTCCACTCGAAAAACCCGTCCGCCGGGACGAGCGCGCGGCTCCTGCGGAGCGGCTCCTTGAACGTGGGTTTCGTCGCCGCCGTCTCGGCGCGCGCGTTGATCGGGCGGCCCGCGTCCTCGGGGCTCGCCGCCCACGACGGGACGAGGCCCCAGCGCATGGGCTCGAGGACGCGCGCGCCCTTCGTCTTCGCGTCGAGGCGGACGACGGGCAGGTCCTGCCCCGGCGCCGCGTTCCAGCGCGGGAGCAGCGCGACGCGCTCGCCGCTCACGCGGAAGCGCGATGCGAGGACGTCGGCGGGCGTCACGAGCCAGTAGCGGCCGCACACGGCGTCAGCCCTCCGCGACGGCGCGGACTTCCGGCGTTTCGAGGCGCGTGCCCTCCGGCTCGGCCGGGAGAGGCCGGTACGCGCCCGTCGCGGGCGAGTGGCGCTCCCACCAGCGCTCGGCGTCCGCCCGCGACCAGCGGCCCGCCGGAGACGTCGCCGCGAGACGCTCCTCGAGGACGCGCGCGCTCTCGGGGCGGTCCGCGGGGTCCTTCGCGAGACAGTCGAGGAGCACGGCCTCGAGGTCGGCGGGGATCGGCGTCGCGACGCGCTGCGAGGGCGGCACCGGCGGCGTCGACGTGTGGTCGTGCAGCGTCTCGAGGGCGGTCTTGCGGTCGAATACCGTCTGGGCCGTGAGGAGGAAGTAGCCGACGCAGCCCAGCGCGTAAAGGTCCGCGCGTCCGTCCACGTCCTTGCCGAGCGCCATCTCGGGCGGCATGTAGGCCGGCGTGCCGGCGATGAGGCCCGTCTGGGTCAGGTTCACTCCGCCGCCCGCCGAGACGTCCTTCACGAGGCCGAAGTCCACAACTTTCACGAAATCCGCCTCGCCGCCGTAACGGCAGAGGAAGATGTTGCCGGGCTTGATGTCGCGGTGCACGAGCCCCGCGCCGTGGGCCTCGGCGAGCGAGCGGCACGCCTGCCGCAGGACGTGAACGACCCGCTCGGGCGCGAGCGCCCCGTGGAGCTCGACGAGGCGGTCGAGCGTGTAGCCGTCGAGGAGCTCCATGACGTAGTAGAAGGCGCCGTCGTCCGAGCGGCCGAAGTCGTAGAGCTGGACCGTGTGGGGCGAGCGCAGGCCGGCCGTCGCCTTCGCCTCCCGCTCGAAGCGCGTCACGAGCTCGCGCGGGATCCCGCCCTCGCGCCCGCGCACGAGCTTGATCGCGGCGTCGCGCGCGAGCATGCGGTGCTCGGCGCGCCAGACCTCGCCCATGCCGCCATGCCCGAGCGGTGAGACGAGCCGGTAGCTCCCGAGCTCCTCGGCCTTCCCCGCCTGCGCCGAGAGGCGATAGACGATCCGCGACCCGATGATCGCGATCGCGGCCGCGACGGCTGTCGGAATGAACATCGCCGCCGCGAATGGCGCCGTCGGAAGCACATGGTGACCGAGCGCCACCGCGACGAGCAGTCCGAGGGGGTCCATGGCGGCAGTCGCGGCGGTCGCGAGCGCCGTCTTGCCCTTCGTCGACGGGACGAGCAGCGTGAACGACAGGAGCCAGACGGCCACGGACGACCATCCTTTGGGCAAGACATCGGAGGTTGCCGGGATCGAGTGAAACACGATGCCCATGAGAAAGCCGACCAGAATCTCGTAGACGAGTGCACGGTCGAGTGTCTCGGCCGGATCGAGCCCCGCCCGCCGCGTGACCGCGAACATGCCGAGCGACACGAGGACGACGGCAACGTCTCCGAGAAAGATGATCCCCGGGTAGCGGGGCTGGCCGGCCTCCGCGGCCGCGAAGAACATCGCCGTGACGAAGACCGGCATGATGCCGGCCGTCAGCAGCGCTATGGCGCCGAGCCTCCGCACGCCCGCCGCGAGGAGGTCGGGCGGCAGCGTCTCACGCGCGGCGCGCGAGGACGCACTCGACGCGGACGGGGTCTCGGCCTTCCGGCAGCGGGGCATGGGGCCTATTCTGCCCCGATGCCGGAGCTTCCGGACATCGTCGTCTACGCGGAGCACCTCGAGCGCCGCCTGAAGGGCGAAACGCTGCGAAAGGTCCGCCTCGCGAGCCCGTTCGTCCTGCGGTCGGTGGCTCCCCCGCTGACGGACATCGAGGGCCGCGCGCTTCGAGGGGTCTCACGGCTCGGGAAACGCCTCGTGTTTTCTTTTGAAGGGGAAGAGGGGGATTCGGACCAGAAGCGCGACCCCGACGGTGGTCTTTTCCTCGTCATGCACCTCATGATCGCGGGGCGCCTTCGATGGAGGGCCAGCGACGCCCCTCTTCCCATACCCAAGAAAATCGGCCTTCTCTCTCTTCTCTTCGACCGCGGAACGCTCCTTTTCATGGAAGTGAGCCCGAAGAAGCGCGCGTGGGTGCGCGTCGTCGAGGGCCGCGAGGCGCTCGCCGCCCTCGACCCCGGAGGCCTCGAGCCGCTCGAAGCCTCGAAGGAGGCGTTCGTCGCGGGGCTGCGGAGCGAGAACCACACGTTGAAGCGCGCGCTCACGGACCCGACGCTCTTCTCGGGCATCGGCAACGCCTACTCGGACGAGATCCTCCACGCGGCAAGGCTCTCCCCCGTCGCACTCACGTCGCGGCTGACGGACGAGGAGGCCGCCCGCCTCTTCGACGCCACGCGGGCGACTCTCGTCGACTGGACGGACCGCCTGAGGCGGGAGACGGGCGAGAATTTTCCGGAGAAGGTCACGGCCTTCCGCGAGGACATGGCCGTCCACGGGAGGTTCGGCAGGCCCTGCCCGAGCTGCGGGACGAGCATCCAGCGCATCGTCTACGCCGCGAACGAGACGAACTACTGCCCGACGTGCCAGACGGGCGGCAAACTCCTCGCGGACCGCTCCCTCTCGCGCCTCCTTCACGGCGACTGGCCGAGGAGCCTCGAGGAGATGGAGGAGCGGATCGTGCGATCCCGTTCCTAGCGCTTCCCTCCGCGGGGCGCCGGCGCCACGGCCGGAACACCCTGCTCCGCAACGGTCCTGTTGAATTCCACGAGATCCGTGTCGAGGACGGTCTGGAGCTGCCTCTTCAGGTCGGCGAGCCGGACCTCGAGCTCCCCGAAATACGCGACGGAAGACGAGGAAGGAGCGCCCTCGCCGGTGCCCGCGACGCTCGCGACGCCCACGAACTGGTGGTCGAGCTGCGGCGGGAAGTTGAGGACGTCCTGCTCGCTCTTGACCTTCGGGTTCACGAGCCTCTCCTCGATCGCCGTGAGCTTCTCGGAGAGCGCCTTGCCCTTCGCGGCGAGCGGCTCCTTCTTCCCGAGCTGCGCGGCACGCTCGGAGACGTCCTTCACCTGCTTCTTCACGTCGCGGCACGTGAGCGCCGCATCGTGCGTCTCCGAAAGCCTGTCCCTCACGCTCGCGAGGAACTCGGACTGCTTCTTGAGGTCCTCGGCCGAAGCCTTGACCATCGGGTTCGCGACGACCTCAATTTTCTCGGTCCGCACGACCCCGCCCAGCTTCACGCGCGCGGTGTACGTGCCCGGCGCGGCGAGCGGGCCGTCCCGCGAACCCCAGATGATCGCCTTCGGGACGAGCGAGGGCTTGAGCAACCGGAGGTCCCAGGACAGACGGTTGAGGCCCTGCTTGAGCTCGAGGGGCTTTTCGGTCTCCTCCTCGGCCGGCCCGTCCTCTGCTTCCCTCTTTTCCGACGTGAACGCCCGGAGCAAGGTCTCGCCGTCGAGGATCTCGAGCGTGAGCGCATCCTTCGGCCCCGGCTTCTTCGGCGGCGCGTCCTTCAGCCAGACGTCGAGGATCGCTCCCGCGGGCGGGTTCTGCC
>Ga0315270_10000976_pt1 | contig 15352 bp, 17 predicted proteins | sample C1_bottom_MG_FD_204932 | JGI IMG/M metagenome (GOLD analysis project Ga0315270, IMG submission 204932) | Sediment microbial communities from Yellowstone Lake, YNP, Wyoming, USA - C1_bottom | ecosystem: Environmental > Aquatic > Freshwater > Lake > Sediment | place: USA: Wyoming | collected... | reverse complement strand
AATTTTGAATTTTTGTTATGCATGGCACGAAGGCTGGTAGGTGTAGGGGTTGAGAACGTTCTGCGCATGTATCGGGCCACTGCATTGCGGGGCGCGAATATGAGTCAATTTATGCTGCGTCCTGTGGTTCCACCAGCGCGGTTTCCGACTTGCGAGCGAAGAAGTCCAGCCATTCGCCGAGCAACTGATTGATCTGGCGTTTTTCGTCGCGTTGCAGCATGGATTTATTTGGATAGCCGTACTCCGGTTCGAAGGTTCCCTGGCCGGAACAATTCACAACTTCGGCAACTTTGGCGTCGTGGTACATGCGCACCGTCATCGTCAGATTCAGTGTCAATGCGCTTTGGGTATTGAGCGCGACGACGACCTCTACGACACTGGTGTAGCGATGATCTTCTTTCAGTGCGATTTCGAAGCGCAGTCCAGTGGGATGATTGATGCGATGACATACGCCGGGGACGGTGCGAAACAAACGCAGTAATTTGCCGTAGTTGGTTTCGTACAACGGCGTTTGGTTATAGTAGTGCTTGGGCGCGCAGACCATATTCATGGCCGGGTTCCTTCCTGTTTGACTCGCAGTTCAATCATAAACATGTTTACGGCCGCTTGGCCACGTTGATTAGTTTTCATAAATAGTGTCGGCCAACGGTACGCATAATGCTGGCGCATTGTGTGACGAAGTCGCTAGGTCAGCCACGTTTTCATACGTGCGCGCAAGCGCAGAAGTGCTTGACTCAATAATTGGCTGGTGCGCGATTCGCTGACGCCGAGTACCGTGCCGATCTCCCGCAAGTTGAGTTCGTTATCGTAGTATAAAGTCACGATCAGGCGCTCGCGTTCGGGAAGCGCGGCGATGGCACGCGACAGGCCGTTGCGGAAATCATCGTCCTGCAATTCGGTCAATGGTGTGGATTGCGGTTCGCCGAGCCCTTGCTGGATCGCTGCGTCGTCGATACCGACGTCTTCCAGATTGGTCATGCGGAATACCGCGGCTTCCTGTAGCAGCTTGTAATACTCGTCCGGGTTCATGCCGAGTTCTTTCATGACTTCCTGGTCGCGTGCGTCGCGGCCCATGGCATTTTCTACCTTGCGTATTGCCTCGGTGACATCGCGTACTTTTCGATGCACCGATTTCGGCGCCCAATCGTTGCGTCGCAGCTCATCCAGCATCGAACCGCGGATGCGAATGCCGGCATAAGTTTCAAAGCTCGCGCCTTGCGTGGGGTCGTAATTACGGCCGGCATCGAGCAAGCCGAGCATGCCGGCCTGAATCAGATCATCGACCAGCACCATCGGTGGCATACGTGCCATTAGATGGTAGGCGATGCGTTTGACCAGCGGTGCATAGCGCACCACAAGGCTGGTTTGTGCTTCGCGGTCTTGGGGTTTGCGGTCAGACATACGTGTTGCACGTGCCTCGAAGCCAGGGCCGATTCAGTGGGCGACGCGGTGATGTGTGCGGGCCAAAAAACACTGGATGACTGCGCTTGAGTTACGGCAATGCGGCTGAGAACTTTAGATTGGAAATGCAAACCACCGCTTAGATTTCATGACGGCCGCTGAAGGCATGCGACAAGGTCGAGCTGTCGACATACTCCAGCTCACCACCCAGCGGCACACCGTGGGCGATGCGCGTGACTTTGATATTGCGCTTGCGCACCAGCTCGCTGATGAAATGCGCGGTGGTTTCGCCTTCCACCGTCGGGTTGGTGGCCAGAATGACTTCCTGGATCGGTGGCTCGGAATCGAGGCGCCGTTCCAGTTGATCCAGTCCGATTTCAGCAGGACCGATGCCGTCCAGCGGCGATAACCGGCCCATCAGCACGAAGTACAAACCGCGATACGCGGTCGAACGTTCGATCGCTTGTGCATCCACCGGTGTTTCGACCACGCATAACAGTTGCCGGTTGCGTTGCGGGTTGGCGCACAGCGCGCAGACCGGCGATTCGCTCAAGGTGCGGCACTGTTGACAACGTCCGACGCCATCGATCGCGCCGATCAGTGCTTGTGCCAGTTTGCGTGCGCCGTCGCGGTCACGTTCCAGCAAATGAAACGCGATGCGGCGCGCCGATTTCGGGCCGACGCCGGGCAGGCAACGCAGCGCGTCGATGACGGTTTCGATGAGGTTGCTGGAATTCATCAGAACGAAAACGGCAGTTTCATTCCGCCGGGAAGGCCGGCGCCACCGGTGACGGTTTGATATTTTTCCTGCGTAACTTTTTCCACCTGGCGCACCGCGTCGTTGACCGCCGCGGCGATCAGGTCTTCGAGCATTTCCTTGTCGTCTTTGAGCAGGGCCGGGTCGATGGTGACGCGTTTGATATCGTGCTTGCCGGTCATCACCACGCTGACCATGTTGCCGCCGGCCTGGCCGGTGACTTCAATCGTGAGCAATTCCGCTTGCACCTTTTGCAGATTCGATTGCATCTGCTGGGCCTGTTTCATCAAATTGCCTAAGCCGCCTTTCATCATAAAATCCTCGTTGCTGTGGACGCGAGACGCTGGATTATAGCGGAGTTAATCCAAGGGCTGCACGGAGTCGGTATCGATCTTCGCGTTAAAGGTGTCCAGCAAGCTTTGCACGCGCGCGTCTTTGGCGACCGATTGCTGTGCGGCGGTTTGCCGTTCCTGGCGCTGGCGTTCCTGCGACTGCGCGGGCGATTCAGCCTGTGGCTCGCGGCCGATGTCGATTTGCACGCGCACCGGCTGTTTTAAATAAGTTTGCAGCGCCTGTTGCAAACGCTCGCGCGAGGCGTCGGTGAGCACGTTGCTATGCGCGGCATGCAGTTCCAGTTTCAGGGTGTCGGCCGTGTGTTCTTTAAGGATGCAATTGGCGGCCAGTTGTTTGGTCAGGCCGGTGATGTCGAGCTCCTGCACCATGCGGTTCCAGTCGAGTTCGGCTGGGCGCGCGCTGGGGAGCGCCGGGCCGGGCGGCAGCGGGGCGCTTGCCTGGGCCACGGTCGGTGCGGGGCGAGGCGCTGTAACCGCCGCGCGGGCGGCGGGCGCGACCGATGCACGGGCAGTCTCATCCTGCGGTTGAAACGCCAGCATGCGCAGCAGCGTCATCTCGAACCCGCTTTGTGGATCAGGCGCCAGGTGTAGATCACGGCGACCGATCACGCCGATCTGGTAAAACAACTGCACGTCTTCGACACTGAAACTTTGCGCGTACTGCATGATCTGCGCGCGGTCGTCGCGCGTATCGTCGAGGGCATCCGGCACCTGCTGCGCCAATGCGATGTGATGCAGCGTGGAATTAATTTCGTTAAGCACACCGGCGGCGTCCGGCGCATGTTCCTGCATGGCGCGTACGCGCGCAAACAACAGGCTCGCGTCGCGCTGTGCCAGCGCGTCGAGCAAGGTAAACACGTCGGCGTGATCGATACTGCCCAGCATCGCACGCACATCCGCAACGCTGAGTTTGCCGCCGCAATAGGCGATGGCCTGATCCAGCAGGCTGAGTGCGTCGCGCATGCTGCCGTCGGCGGAGCGTGCAATAAAATTTACCGCCTCGGGTTCAAACGGGATGGCTTCGCGCAGCAACAGCGCGTCGAGATAGGTTTGAATCGAGGCTTGAGGCAGGCGCTTCAAGTTGAACTGCAAACAGCGCGACAGAATCGTGACCGGTAATCGCTGCGGGTCCGTTGTCGCCAGCAAAAATTTCACATGCGGCGGCGGTTCTTCCAGCGTTTTCAGCAAGGCGTTGAAGCTGTGTGTCGACAGCATGTGCACTTCGTCGATCAGATAAACCTTGTAGCGGCCGCGCGACGGCGCGTATTGCACGTTTTCCAGTAACTCGCGCGTGTCTTCAACCTTGGTGCGCGAGGCGGCGTCGACCTCGATTAAATCCACGAAGCGGCCTTCGTCGATTTCGCGACAGGCACTGCACGTGCCGCAGGGCTTGGACGTGACGCCGATTTCGCAATTCAGCGATTTGGCCAGAATGCGCGCGATGGTGGTTTTGCCGACGCCGCGCGTGCCGGTGAATAAAAACGCATGGTGCAGACGGTCGTTGTCGAGCGCGTTGATGAGCGCGCGCAATACGTGTTCCTGCCCGACCAGCTCGGTGAAATTGCGCGGCCGCCACTTGCGTGCCAGGACTTGATAGCTCATCGCGGGTATACGTCCTCATGCGCGAGTGGGGCGCGAATCAAGATCAAATTGGCGGCGGCCTGCTCCAGCCACACCCCGGCGCCCGGGTCCACCGTTACCGCTGCTCCCTTCCGGGCCTGACGGGGTTCACGGCATACCGTCGCGAGGGGACCAAAGCAAGCCACCATAAAACGGAACTGCTTAAAAAAAATTGGCGGAGAGGGAGGGGTTCGAACCCTCGATACGTTTCCGTATACACACTTTCCAGGCGTGCGCCTTCAACCGCTCGGCCACCTCTCCTATAAATTATCCAGCAGAAACACCTCCTTTCGGGATGTGCCGCTTTCAAGGACCGGGAAGCTTAAACTAGAACATACGGTGGCGCAATTTACGGTTCACCGTCGCGCGGCCGCGGCGGAGTTGGCAAAACACGCAACAATCCCCGCGCTTGCCTTTACTTGGCGCCATGCTTCTGGATAGGATGCTTGTATGCTGGGAACGAACGATCCTTCATCGCGCTTGGTTGAGCATCTCAGCTCGACCAGCACACCCTACATCGACCCCTTGGCGCGTGTGCCTTGGGACCGTATGGAACGGCGTGCATTTTGGCTGCCGGAAGCGGCGGTTTCGCTGTTCGGCTGGGCGGAGTTCATGTCTTTGCCGGAAGATCAGCGCCGCATGTTGTCGCGCCATGAATTCATGCACCTGCTGGTCACGGTGCAACGTTTCGAAACCGTATTTATCGAACGTGTCAGTCGCGTCATGCAGCGCCCGGGCGAACCACTCAGTCATGCTAATTATCGATTGCACATGGCGCGCGAGCACATCGGGCATGGGCTGATGATGCTGGAATTGTTGCGGCGTTCGGGCCTGCAACGCTCACGTGGCTACGTGGCCACGCAACTGAGCCGATTTATCGCTCGCCATAGCGCATTGGATTCTGCTGCGTTTTGGTCCGTGATGTATGCCGGCGAGGAAATCGTCAATCGTGTGTTTCGCGGCTTGCGCAAAAATCACGTTGGTCTGTGTCCGGTCATCGACGAGATGGTGCGCATACATCTGGTCGATGCGTCGCGCCATTTGTCGCACGCGCACGATAATCTGGAAAACGCGCTCAACGCCATGCCGCGCTGGCGCATGCGCTTGATGCGCTTTGTAGTACGGCGCGTATTTCGTGAACAAGTGAATTCCCTGTTTTATCCGCCGCCCAGCGTGTACGAATCAGCCGGTCTGTATCCGGGCGAATACTGGGCCAAGATCGCCCGCGAAAATCCGCACCGCACGCGCTTCGTGCTGCAGAATGTCGGTACCACCTTGCGTCCCTTCAAAAAGCGCGGTTTGCACGTCAGTTGATTCCTGTCCGGTAGCAATAATTTTCTGGTGGTGTGCTTCAGGTGCGCCCTGTGCGTACCGATAGTAGTTGCGTCGACCTTCCGCTGCTGCGCATACACACATGAAACTTCTCATCGGCTTCGGCCTGGTATTTGCCTCCATCATTATCGGCTATTTGGCGTCGCACGGTCAGCTTATGGCCATCGTGCAACCGTACGAACTGCTGATTATCGGCGGTTCCGCAGCGGGCGCATTCGTAGTAGCCAATCCGAGTTCTGTGATCAAACAAACGCTGGCCGGTTTGCCAAAGTTTCTCAAGGGGCCAAAGTATGACAAAACAGCCTACATGGATGTGTTGGCGCTGATGTTCGACCTGTTCTCCAAGGCACGCAAGGAAGGCATCATGGCGCTGGAAAAAGACATCGATGATGTCACGCAAAGCACTCTGTTTCAGTCCTATCCGAAAATACTGCACGACCATCACGTGACCGATTTCATCGCGGATTATTTGCGCCTGATGGTCAGCGGCAACATGAATCCGATCGAACTCGAAGCGCTCATGGATGTGGAACTCGAGACGCACCATCAGGAAGGCGAGCGTGTCGCCAGCGCGCTTACCAACATGTCGGACGGATTGCCTGGCTTCGGGATTGTCGCGGCGGTGTTAGGTGTGGTGATTACCATGAGTTCGTTAGGCGGGCCGGTTACGGAAATCGGCGGTCACGTCGCGTCGGCTTTGGTGGGTACGTTTTTGGGCATTCTGATGGCCTACGGATTTGTCGGACCGATGGGCACTTACTACAAACACATGGTTGACGAAGAAGCTAAATTCTTTCAGTGCATCAAGGTGTGTTTTCTCGCCACGTTGAACGGCTACAGCCCGCAAATCGCCGTCGAGTTCGGACGCAAGGTGTTGTTCTCCGCCGAGCGCCCAGGTTTCCTTGAACTAGAAGATCACGTGAAGAAGCGCAAAGGCACGTGACCCGGCTGACGAACTGACGAAGGTACGCCGGTGGAACAACGACCCATCATTATCAAGCGAATAAAAAAAGCCGCCCATGCGCATCATGGCGGCTCGTGGAAAGTGGCGTACGCCGATTTCGTCACGGCGATGATGGCGTTTTTTTTGCTCATGTGGCTGATGGGTTTCACCACCGAAGGGGAGCGTAAGGCGATTTCGGATTATTTTATGAACCCGAGTGCGATTCAGGGCAAGGGTGGATCCAGCACCAGCCTCATCGAAATGGGCAAGGGCATGGACTCGCCGCGCAATAACGAGAAAAAACCCAATCAAGAGACGACGTCGGTTAACGTAAAAGACACTCCGGACGAGAGTGCCGCGCGGGCTGTCGCGGTGAGCGCCGCTGACGCCAAGATGATTGAAACAGAAAAAGACAAGAAGCGGCTCGAATCGTTGCTGGAAGAGTTAAAGCAGGCGATTGACGCGAGCCAAGCGCTGAAGCCGTTCAAAGATCAGTTGTTGCTTGACATTACTCCCGAAGGTTTGCGGCTGCAGATCGTCGACAAAGAAAACCGCCCGATGTTCGATATCGGCAGCGCCAATTTACAGTCGTATACGCGTGGCATACTGCGTGAGGTCAGCAAGATGATCGCGGTAGTGCCCAACCATATCAGCATTGCCGGACACACCGACGCGCGCGCGTATTCGAACGGCGCGGATTTCAGCAACTGGGAATTATCGTCTGATCGTGCCAACGCCTGCCGTCGTGAATTGGTGCGCGGTGGCGTGGGTGAGGAAAAAATCGCACGCGTAGTCGGTCTGGCTTCGACAGCGTTGTTCGACAAATCCAATCCGCTCAGCCCGATCAATCGACGCATCAGCATCATCGTTATGAACAAAGAAACTGAAGATGCGATGTTGTTTAAGGAAAACAATGAAAAACACATGGCCAGCGACGAGCCAGTGACAGCAGATGCCATGAAAGCGGCGCCGGTACCGGGTGTAGCGGTTGAAAAACCGATACCACCAACGGCGTTACCGACCCCGAGCCCGACACCAACGGTGACACCAACGCCTATGCCAACACCAGTAAGAGTGGTTGAACCAACGGCCGTTCCCGCCAAGAAAATTGTACCGACCACCACGCCGGCGCCGGTAAAAGCGGTTGCACCAACGGTAAAACCGAATTCCAAAACTTCTGCTACGCCGGCCGTACAGCCGACTTCCCTCCCTATGGTGAAGCTGCCAGCGATGCCCTCGGCAGTACAACTCCCCGGGTTGCCGATCAATAATCCGGCGACTGGCACCGCCTCACCCGCAATAACGTTGCCGTCCAAAACTGCGCCGGCCGAGAAAAAATAAAACGAATCCGTAACGGTGGGTTTTGGTTCGTGTCGTAACTCGCTACAATGCGACGCTATGTCAGGAAATACGATCGGTAAACTTTTCACGGTGACCAGCTTCGGCGAGAGTCACGGCCCCGCATTGGGTTGCATCGTCGACGGCTGTCCGCCCGGCATGGAATTGTCGGAAGCGGATTTACAAACCGACCTCGACCGGCGCAAACCCGGCCAGTCCAAATTCACCACGCAACGCCGCGAAGACGACCGGGTGCAAATTCTTTCCGGCGTGTTCGAGGGCAAGACCACCGGTACGCCCATCGGCCTGTTGATTCATAACGAAGACCAGCGGTCCAAAGACTATTCAAAAATCATGGACCGCTTCCGTCCCGGTCACGCGGATTACACCTACCAGCAAAAGTTCGGCGTGCGCGATTACCGCGGCGGCGGGCGTTCCTCGGCGCGTGAAACCGCCATGCGTGTTGCCGCCGGTTCGATTGCCAAAAAATACTTATTCGAACGCTACGGCGTGGTGATTCGCGGCTACCTGGCTCAAATCGGCCCGATCAAGGCTGAAGCCTTCGATTGGGACGAGGTCGAGAACAATCCGTTTTTCTGTCCGGATGCGTCGAAGATCGCGGAGCTTGAAATTTATATCAACGCGCTGCGCAAAGCCGGCGACTCCATCGGCGCGCGCATCAACGTGGTTGCGTACGGCGTGCCGCCCGGCTGGGGTGAGCCGGTGTTCGACCGCCTCGACGCCGACATTGCCTACGCCATGATGGCGATCAATGCGGTGAAAGGTGTGGAGGTGGGTGCGGGCTTTGCGAGCATCGAACAGAAAGGCTCGCAGCATCGTGACGAAATGACCCCGCAAGGATTTCTAAGCAATAATTCCGGCGGGGTGCTCGGCGGCATTTCGTTAGGACAAGACATTACGGTGAGTATCGCACTCAAACCGACGTCCAGCATTCTCATTCCGGGCAAGAGCATCGACGTGCACGGCGCTCCGGTCGAAGTGGTTACCACCGGCCGTCACGACCCCTGCGTGGGTATCCGCGCCACACCCATCGCCGAAGCGATGCTCGCGCTCGTGTTGATGGACCACGCGCTGCGCCATCGCGCGCAGAACATGGATGTGAAGTCGTCTACGCCGGTAGTGCCGGCACGCGCCGCCGACGTGCATGAGGAAATTGAAAGCGTCGCTGCATTTGCGGAAGCGGATGATTTCGATATTCACGAAGACATTGATCACGCTGCCGTTTTTGAAGTCATGGACGATCTTGAAGCGCATGAGGAAATCGACCGGGCCGATGTGTTTGAACAAGCAGACCCGGCCGACGTGCACGAAGAAACGAAAGCTAAAGAACCGTCTGTAAAAGAGAAACCGGACGATATGAACGATCCCGATACCCTGTATCTTCCCGATTAATTGCCAAGCACGCGGAACTCAACGTGCCTGATATTTGCAGTTACCCCGACACCTGCATTTAGCCATGCTGCGAACGACGGTGCCTTACTGGCGCCTCTCCGGTTTCTATCTGTTCTACTTTGCCGCGCTCGGCGCCTTCCTGCCGTACTGGGGTTTATATCTTCACTCGCTGGGTTTTTCGCCGGTTGAAATCGGCGAGTTGATGGCCACCGTCGGTTTCACCAAAGTCGTTGCTCCCAACGTGTGGGGCTGGATCGCCGATCACACCGGCAAACGCATGATCGTGGTGCGCATGGGCTGCGCGTGCGCGGTGTTGGCATTTATCGGCGTATTCTTCGCGCACGGGTACTGGTGGTTGTTGCTGGTAATGCTGGTGTACGGCTTTTTCTGGAATGCCGCGTTGCCGCAGTTCGAAGCCACCACATTGACGCACCTGGGCGACTCGACCTATCGTTACAGCAGCATCCGGCTGTGGGGATCGATCGGCTTCATCGTGTCAGTGGCAGCGCTAGGTCCGGTGTTGCAATACTACGGCGAAGGCGTTGTGCCGATGGTCGTCGTCGTGCTGATCGGCGGCATCTTCACTGCGAGTTTATGGGTGCCGGAAAACGCCGCGGGTCATGTGCATGTGGCGCATGAATCGTTGCGCATGTTGTTGCAGCGGCGCGAAGTGCTGGCGCTGCTGGTAGTGTGTTTTCTGATGCAGGCCAGCCACGGTCCGTATTACACCTTTTATACGATTTACCTCGAAGAACATTCCTACTCGCGCACATTAATTGGGCAACTGTGGGCCTTGGGGGTGATCGCCGAAGTCGGTTTGTTTCTGGTGATGCACCGCCTGATCGGGCGGTTTGGTTTGCGTTCGCTATTATTGCTCAGCGCGGCGCTCACCACTGCGCGCTGGATCATTATCGGTGTGTATGTCGACAATTTAACCATCATCGTGTTCGCGCAAACGTTGCATGCCGCCAGCTTCGCGATTTATCACGCCGTCGCAATTGAACTCATTCATCGCTATTTCGTCGGCAAGCATCAAGGCAAAGGGCAGGCGCTCTACAGCAGCCTGAGTTTCGGCCTCGGCGGCGCGGTCGGCAGCCTGTACGCGGGTTACTTGTGGGAGGGGTTGGGTGGTGCGGCAACGTTCGCGGGTGCGGGAGTGTTCAGCGCGCTGGCATTTGTGATCGCATGGCGGTTTGTGCCGCGCACGACCGGCTAGCGCTTTTCTTTCAACAGTAAATCCACCATGGCCTGCGCCGCGTTCGACAGCGTACGCGCGCGGTGGTGCACCGTGCCCAAGCTGCGATGCAGGTTGACGCCTTGCAGTTTCAATACGCGTAATTCCTCGTCGTGCACCATCACCAGCGGCAATACGCTCCAGCCCAGCCCGATGGTGACCAGCATCTTGATGGTTTCAAGGTAATTGGTCGACATGCGCCCCGGCACGCGCACGCCCAGCGGCGCGAACGCCCGCTCCAGAATCTCGCGCGTGTACGTGCCCTGGCCCGGTAGCACGGCCGGGTATTGCGCCAATGTTTCCGGGCGCACGCGTTGTGACTTCGCCAGCGGATGATGCGGCGCCACGATCACACCCAGCGGGTCGTCCCAGATGGGGGTCATGACGAGATTTTTTACCGGTTCCAGCGGCAGCGTGACGATGCCCAGCTCCAGCTCGCCCTTGGCGACGGCCGCACACGCCGCTTCCGAATCCATAAAACGCAGGTCGAGCTCCACGTCGGGATACGCAGCGTGAAACGCGCGCAGCACTTGCGGCAAACGATGCAGGCCGATGTGGTGGCTGGTGCCGATGCTCAACAATCCGGAGATATTTCCAGAGAGATTAGCGAGCGCGCGGCGGCTGTCGGCCATCTCGTCGAGGATGCGCTGCGCGCGCGGCAGCAGCGCATTGCCTGCTTCGGTGAGGGCGACTTTCTTTCCCACCCGGTCAAACAGGCGTGTGTTGAGTTCGGCTTCGAGCGCCGCGACACGTTTGCTGACGGCCGGTTGGGTGATGTGCAATAGCACCGCCGCCTGCGAAAACGACTGCGTCTTGGCAACGGTCAGAAAAGCGCGTAGCGCTGGGGTGTCCATGGCGAAGGAGTGTAGGCAGCGCTATTCATTAAAGTAAACTGCACGGACGTCGAAGAACAGTTTCAAATCGCAATCACCGCGTACGGGGGTTCCATGTTTCTCTACATTCTGCTCAGTCTGGTTGCAATCGTAGTGATCTATGCCATCGTCACCTACAACAGCCTGGTGACGGTCAAGCACAACGTCGGCAAGGCGTGGTCCAACATCGACGTGTTGCTCAAGCAGCGCCACGATGAACTTCCCAAACTGGTGGAAACCTGCAAGCAGTACATGCAGTTCGAGCAGGAGACATTGGAAAAGGTCATGCAGGCGCGTGCGCAGGTATTTCAGGCGCGCGAGCAGCAAAACATGGGCGCGCTGGGATCGGCGGAAAGCGCCTTGCGCAGCGGTCTTGGCAATTTATTCGCGCTGGTCGAGAACTATCCCGAGCTTAAGGCCAACGAGAATTTCAAACATCTGCAAGGGCGCATCAGCAACCTGGAAAACGCTATTGCCGATCGCCGTGAGTTCTACAATGAAAGCGTCAACGTCAATAATGTGCGTATCGAGCAGTTTCCCGATGTCGTGATCGCGCACATGTTCAAGTTCGCACCGTTCAAACTGCTCAAGTTCCAGTCGTCGGAAACCGCCGACACCGACGTCAAAAAACTGTTTTCCTGATCGCGGCGCTGCGTCCATACCCATGCTGCGTCTTGGCGCAACCTGGCGGCACGACTTCGTCAACCTGACCGGTTCGGCGTTCGGTGTCGTCTTTCTCGTGGCCGGGGTGCAGTTGCGCGAAACCCGTGCCGGACTCGTGTGCCTGGCGCTGGGTGCGCTGGGTGCGCTGGCGAGCTTGCTTGCGTGGCTAGTCAACCTGCGGCGCTATCGGTTGGTCAGCGACACGCCCACCTCCAGGATCGCCTCGGCGGCGCAGGGCTATACCGAACTGTTTGGACGCGCGGCCACGTTTCCCAACGAGGCGCCGTTGGGAAAACGCTCCGGCTATGCGTGCGTGTGGTTTCGCTGCATTTCCGAGCGCGAAACCGACGGCGGCTGGGAGCGCGTTGCCGATGAGATTTCGCACGACACATTTTTGCTGAATGATGGTAGCGGGTCTTGTGTGATTGTTCCCGATCACGCCGAAGTCATCACCACGCACAAGCGCCAATGGTCGGAAAACGGCTATCGCCTCACCGAATGGAGCCTGCGCCCCGGTGAACCGCTGTACGCGATCGGTGAGCTGGTTACCGAAGGCGGCGCGAGTTCCGAGCTCAACCTGCGCGACGACCTCAACGCGGTGCTGAACGAGTGGAAACGCAACGCGCCGGCGCTGCTGGCACGTTTCGATGCCGACAAAAACGGCGTGATCGACCTCAACGAATGGGAAGCCGCGCGCAAGGCGGCGCGCGCGGAAGTGGAACGGCGCCACCATGAAATCCGTTTGCAAGAGGGCGTGCACATCCTGCGCAAGCCCGCCGACGGGCGGCTGTTCCTGATCGCCAACCTCGCCCCGGAACGCCTCGCGCGCCGCTACGCGCTGTGGAGCTGGCTGCATCTCGGCTTGATGTTCATCGCGCTGATCGCGGTGATCTATGTGCTGACGGCCGGTGGGTTGGTGCCGCGCATCTGACCACGGATAAGTCTTTACTGGACTCGCCCCTGGCATGACAAAAAAGCCCGGCAACCTCGCCCGAGACAGGGAGGTTGCCGGGCTCGACGTTTCGATCGATTAGTTACCGGGAACGATCATCGGTTCAAATTGGAATACATTGCTGCTGGTCGGGTCGACCGTGACCTTCACCCAGTGGACATTGGGACTGCCGAAGGTTTCCACGCGCGTGAAATTCTTGACCAGGTGCGCCTGATCGACGAGCGGCTTGTCGACTTTAAAAAAGTGCGTGTCACCGTGGACCAGCACCACTTGGCCGGTAAACGCATTGGATTCATCGAGCAGTGCCTGCAGAAAATCGTTGTAGCCGTCGAACGCAGGATCGGCGCGCTCGTTGACGGTTTCAGTTTCCGGCAGGTCGAACCATGGATCGCCCTGGGTCACAACCATCAACCCGCTTGCGCCGTTGCTGCGCGCGAAATCGAACGACTGATGTAACCAGGCGAGGTTGTGCGCATTGCGGTCAGCGTACTCGATGTTGTCCGCATCACAATCGGCCTGGGTGCGGACACTCTTCGAACTCAGGCAGGCGTCGATATTGACTTTATTGTTGTTGCTGCCCGGTACATTGAGGCCGACGAACACGATGCCCTTGTAAGTCCAGCGCGTGTTTTCGCTGTAGGCGTCGCCCAAGGCGCCTTGGTGTTCCAGTGTCATCGTTTGCTGGCCGAAACTTGATGCAGAGCTGAACAGATTCAGTCGAATGAAACTCAAACGCTCCAGCGCGTTGTAGCCGCCGTTATTTTTACGGTGGCAATCGGTCCACTCGTTGTCACCGGGCACATAGATCAGCGGCGCCCGCAGCTGGTTGAACATGGCGATCGCATTGCTGCCGATGGTGACATCATCGCACACCGAGCTGCCGTCCTTGGTGTCGCCGTCGTACACGCTAAAGGCCAATGCCGGTACAGCGTTGATGTTGTCAATTAACGCGGGAATCTTCGGTCCGTCGCCACTCTTGGCGTACGGCATATCACCCCATAATCCAAATTCAAAATGACCGTTCCCCGCGGCATGCGTAATACCTGTGGTTAGCAACATGCCGGCAGCGAGCAACGTGGAAAATGTGCACAAACCCGTTTTCTTCTTCATATGTCTCCTTGTGACTTAGTTGGATTTTACTGTGGAACGGCAATCGGGATCGCTTGCAGTTAATTTAGTGCAACGCACCCCTGTGTTACTCGTTGTCAACAAACCAAGCGGTACATCCAAACGTCGGGGCTGACGTTATCTCATTCTTGAGCGCCAGGTAAATACATTTTTCCCGATGGCCGCACCCTGTCCGTAGGGACAAATTTGTGATTTCCTCTCTCTTAAAGTAAATGCACACTATGTCGAAACAGGTAGGGGTCCATTCCAAGGAATTACGAGCTATGCAAAGGTCATTGTTCGTTCGATCAATAAATTTTCTAAAAATTGCGCTGTCATTGCTGTTTGCATTGGTCGTGTGTCGCACTGCCATTGCGGATATCAATATGACTTTCGGCGTTTATGCGTCGGATAAGCCGACGCAAATGATTCAAAGTTTTCGTCCGTTGCTTAATGATCTGGAGGTATTACTGGCAAAGCGCTTAGGGGAGCGGGTATTGATAAAAATACATATTTCAAAAACTTACGAGGATGGCATCGACGAGCTCGTGAACGGCAAGGTTGATTTTGCACGCTTCGGTCCGGCTTCATATGTGTCCGCTAAACAGAAAAACGACCACATTCGCTTGATTGCGATCGAGAGCCACAAAGGCAAGAAAGAATTCAACGGGGTGATCTGCGTTAAGTCCGGCAGTCCTATAAAGTCCGTCAAGGATCTGGCCGGTAAGACCTTCGCCTTTGGTGACAAAACCTCGACTATCGGGCGCTATCTTTCGCAGAAATATCTTGCTGACAACGGCATCACCGCCAAGAATCTCAAGTCCTACGATTACCTCGACCGGCACGACAAAGTCGCGACCGCCGTTGCAGCTGGAGATTTTGACGCTGGCGCGATCAAGGAAGGAACGTATAAGAAACTAAAGGAAAAAGGGCTGCCGCTTGAAGTCATCGCCACGTTCACCAATGTTACCAAGCCATGGATTTCCCGCTCAGAACTACCTGAGCCGCTGTATCTGGCGCTGCAACAGGCCTTGCTCGAACTCAAACCGAAGGAAGATCTGGATGAGTTATCCAAGGACGGTTTTCTGCCGGCCACGGACATCGATTTCGCCGAAGTTAAAGACGCCATGCTGAGTAGCGAAAAATTTTTTAAATGAAAAGCGTTCTGCACTTTATTAAAAAGCTCAGCGTCTGGCAGCAACTGTTGATTTGCCTGGCAGCGGTGTCGCTGTTTTTTTCTGTGTTGTTCGGCTACACGCTGCGCCAGTTCGAACGGGAATTCCTGCTAAGGAAACGCCGATTAAATCGCCTGATTGTTGATTTTGACTATTGAGTGCTGAGTATAAATGTTAATATATGGCACTTAC
>Ga0315270_10000975_pt1 | contig 15364 bp, 16 predicted proteins | sample C1_bottom_MG_FD_204932 | JGI IMG/M metagenome (GOLD analysis project Ga0315270, IMG submission 204932) | Sediment microbial communities from Yellowstone Lake, YNP, Wyoming, USA - C1_bottom | ecosystem: Environmental > Aquatic > Freshwater > Lake > Sediment | place: USA: Wyoming | collected... | reverse complement strand
GCCATCTCCAAGACGAACAGTAACAAGCGTCGCCGAGAAAGTAAAGCGCTCTGTTTGACCGTACGGCTGATACCTGACCATCGAGTGAATGTCGGCTATGTAGCGTGCAGACGAAGTTCCGCAAGTGGCACGTCTTTGCCGATCGTATACTCATATCGCTTGCCGGAAAGCAGTCATTCGCAATCGACTACTTATGAGGCGTAGCCGACATTATGTAGTCACCAGCAGATACGCTCCACTCGTCGCAATCGCAACGCCCAGCATTCTTGCAAGCGCAGTATAACGCGACCTCGTAACGACACCTACCGCGATACCGCTCAGATGCAGCGCCGCCGTTGCGGCGAGGAAGCCCAGCGCATATTCGATGGGCGCAGCGGATGCGGGCAATTCTAGGCCGTGTGCGTAGCCGTGCAGCAGGCCGAACAGTGCGGTGATCGCCACGCTGAGCGATGCGGGCAGTCGCAGCGATAACGCGACGAGTAAACCTAATGCCAGCACCGAGGCGGCGATGCCGGTTTCGACCAGCGGCAGCGAGGGCCCATGCATGGCGAGCGCCGCGCCGCTGGCGAGCAGGGTCATGAAGGTTAAGGGCAGCAGCCACACTTTCTTGCCGCCACTTTGCGCTGCCCACAGTCCGACCGCCACCATCGCGAGCAGGTGGTCGAGGCCGAGGAAGGGGTGCATCAGTCCCGCCGCGAAACCGGAGACGTTGTGGCCGGGATGGGCGAGGGCGGTGGTGCTGGCGGTGAGCAGAAGGGTTGCGGTCAGAAGTTTCATGATTGATTTATGCATGGTGCGTCTCCTTTATCTTCGTGACTCATAAACTCAGTTCCTTCCTCCTTGCAGGGGGAAGGCTAGGATGGGGGTAGAACAGTGGGCGCAACGCTGATAACAAGTTTCTACCCCTTCCCTAACCCTCCCCCTGCAAGGGGGAGGAGATAATTTATTAGGCTCACCTGATCTTGACCTTCACCAGCTCTTCCCCATCCGGGTCGGTGACATGCACCGCGCAGGCGATGCACGGGTCGAAGCTGTGGATGGTCCTGAGGATTTCGATCGGCTGTTTCGGATCGTGCAGTTTGTGGCCTTTCAGCGCGGCCTCGTACGGGCCTTCTTGTCCCTGCGCGTCGCGCGGCCCGGCGTTCCAGGTGCTCGGCACCACCGCCTGGTAGTTGTCTATCTTGCCGTCCTTGATCACGACCCAGTGCGCCAGCGCGCCGCGCGGCGCTTCGGTCATGCCCACGCCTTTGGCGGTGGCAGGCCATGAGGACGGATCCCATTTCGTTTCGTTGAAGGTACGCACGTCGCCCGCCTTGATGTTGGCGATCAGCTGGTCGTACCAGCCCTGCATCGCGTCGGCGATGATCTTGGTCTCCAGCGTGCGCGCGGCGGTGCGACCCAGCGTGGAATACAGCGCGGTCACCGGCACGTCGAGTTTCTTCAGCGTCATATCGACCAGCTCTTTGGTCTGCGCATGACCTTTGGCATACAGCATCAGCACGCGCGCCAGCGGGCCGACCTCCATCGCCTTGCCCTGCCAGCGCGGCGACTTGAGCCAAGAGTAGGAAGCATTGGTGTCGAGGTTGGCGTAGGGCGGCTTGGGGCCGGTGTAGTGCAGCTCGGTTTCGCCTTTATATGGATGCAGACCTTTATCCTTGCCCACGCTGTAGTCGTACCAGGAGTGCGCGACGAATTCCTGGATCTCATTTTCGGCGTTGAGGTCCACAGGATGAATGGTGGAGAGGTCGCGGTTCAATATCACGCCGGAAGGAATGAGATAACTGGACGGATCGCTCATGCCCTTCTCGGGGAAGTCGCCGTAGGTGAGGAAGTTGCCCACGCCTTCGCCCTGCGCGCCCCAGTCCTTGTAGAAGCCGGCGATGGCCAGCGTGTCCGGCACGTACACCTGATCCACGAACTCGCGCATCTGGTGGATGATGTTCTGCACGTTGGCCAGCCCCACCATGTTGAGCGAGGTGGCGCCTTCGCCACCACGAAAGTGCGGGCCCTTGCCCTGTCCTTCGTGCTCGGGGTGCACACTGATCGCGCACGGCACGCCGCCGACCAGGAAATTCGGATGCGGATTCTTGCCGCCGAAGATGGTGTGCAGCTTGGCCACGTCGCGCTGCCAGGCCAGCGCATCGAGGTAGTGCGCCACCGCCATCAGGTTAGCCTCCGGCGGCAGCTTGTAAGCCGGGTGGCCCCAATAACCGTTGGCGAAGATGCCGAGCTGGCCGCCTTCGACGAAGCCTTTCACCTTCTTCTGCACGTCGGCGAAATAGCCGGGCGAGGATTTCGGGTAAGACGGGCTGACCATCTGCGCCAATGTCGAGGTGGCTTTCGGATCGGCCTTCAGTGCGGAGACCACATCCACCCAGTCCAGCGCATGCAGGTGGTAGAAGTGCATCACATGGTCGTGCACGTATTGTGCGGCGATCATCAGGTTGCGGATCAGTTGCGCGTTGGCGGGCACCTCGTATTTGAGCGCGTCTTCGACCGCGCGCACCGAGGCGATGCCGTGCACCAGCGTGCACACGCCGCAGATGCGCTGCGCGAAGGCCCACGCGTCGCGCGGGTCGCGGCCCCTGAGTATGATCTCGATGCCGCGCACCATGGTGCCGGCGCTGGAAGCGCGCGTGATGCGGTTGTCCGCGTCGGTCTCCGCCTCGATGCGCAAATGGCCTTCGATGCGGGTGATAGGATCGACTACGATGGTTTGCGTCATGGTGGTGTTCCTCTCATGTAAAACGCCTACTGCACGTTATTAAAACATCCCCTCCCCCTTGCAGGGGGAGGGCTGGGGAGGGGGTAGAAGCGTTATTGCACCACTGTTCTACCCCCATCCTGACCTTCCCCCTGCAAGGGGGGAAGAATGGGAGTGGTGCCAGCTGATGAAGGCGCATTTATTTCTCCACCGGCGCGAGATGCGCGGCGATCAGCTCGGTCAGCCCCACCACCTCTTGCGGCATGTGGTTGTGCTCCAGTCCATCCAGCAACATGTTGCGGCAGTTGGAGCACGAGGTCACGAGCGTTTTTACATTCACCGCATCCAGCTGCGCTTTCTTCTTGCTGAACACCTTGAGGCGCAATTCGTCCGCGCGCGCATTGGCACTGACGCCGCCGCCGCCGCCGCAGCACCAGTTCTGCATGCCGGCTTCGGGCATCTCGACGAAGTTCGGAGCGACCATGTTGAGCAGGTTGCGCGGCTGGTTGATCACGCCGCCACGCCGCACCATCTGGCACGGGTCGTGGAAGGTCATGCGCGTCTCGTCCATGCCTTCGGTGCGCAAGCGACCTGCGGCGCGCAACTGGTCGAGCAGCTCGATGATGTGCACCACCTTGAACGGATACGGACGCCCGATCAGGTTCGGCCCTTCCCAGCGCAGCGCGGTATAGGCATGGCCGCACTCCGGGCTGATCACGTATTTCACCTTGAGCCGCTCGGCGGCCTTCACGATGCGGTTGACCAACTCCGCCGCGAGGTCGCTTGATCCGATCTGGATGCCGCTGTTGGTCGCCTCGAAGCCGTCCGAGGCCATGGTCCAGGAAACTCCGGTATGATGGAAGATGCGCGTCACCGCTGAGAATATCTCGCTGAAATCGGCGATCTCGGCGGAGGACAGCACCAGCAGGTAATCGGCGCCTTCCTGGTCGAGCGGAACGGTGAGGCCGGTTTCCTGTTTCGTGTGCCTGAAGTGCGCCTGCAGGGTCTTGATGGTCAGCCCCATCGGGCCGCCCAATTCGATCGCGCGCTGCGTCGCCTCCTTGAGTCCATCCGGCGCGTGGCCGGAGGCCACCATGCCTTCGCGCATCTTGCGCACCATGTAGGTGATGTCGTTGCCCACCGGGCACACCATCGAGCAGCGCCCGCACAGCGTGCAGCTGTCGTACACCAGCGGTTCCCATTCGGCCAGTTCGGCATCCGTCACCGGTTTGCTCAAGCCGAGCTTCGCCATCAGCTTGCCCCAGAAGGTGAAGTTCTGCTGCCACACGCGGCGCATCGGCGCGAGCTTGTAGATCGGTGTGTATTTCGGATCCTGCGTCTCGGTGTAGAACAAACAGGCATCGGCGCACAGCCCGCAATGCACGCAGGTGGTGAAGAAGGTGGCGACCGGCGCGTCTATTTGTTCGATGAGCGACTGGATGCCGCGTTGAAGTGAAGTGCCCATGTCGTCATCTCCCAGAAGAGTTGCAACTGACATCACTGCTACATAAACATAACGGCATCCAGCGAATGACCTCCCCTCTCCCCTTGAGGGAGAGGGGCTGGGGGAGAGGGGTAAGCCATGAAGTTATTTCACCCTTTCCCCACCCCTCCCCCCTCAAGGGGGAGGGAGTTCTGTAACATTCCCATGCAAGAGTAAATATTCTGCTCATGCTTGTGTTCCTTTATATCCGGCGATCGCCCCGTTATACCAGCGCGCGCTGAAGGTGGTGACCATGTGCGCCAGTTTGGTGAACGGGATGGCGAGCAGCAGCAGTTCTACGCTGGCGATGTGCAGCACCAGCATTAATTGGTAATTGGCGCCGCCGCTCTGCTTCAGCAGCAGTCCGGTGAGCAGCGGCAGGAAGGTCAGCGTCCAGGTGAGATAGTCCTGATAATCGGTCAATAGCCGTTTCACCGGGTCGATCATGCGTTGCACCAGCAGCGCCACCATCGCGGCGAGGGCGAGCACGGCGGCCATGGTGATCCATACCGGAGGCAAGGCTGGCCAGCTTAAGCCCAGCGCCGCGCGGAACAGGGCTATGTGCTGGCTGAGAAATAACAAGGCAATGAAAAAACCGAGATGGAAGATATAGCCTGCGCCGAGGATCAGGTAGCCGCGCGAGGTCTGCTTGCCCAGGGGCAGCGAGCGGTGCCACATGGTGCGCAGCCCGCCGCGCCATGCCGAGCCGCGCGCCTCGGCGAGGTTGGGTTTGCGCCCGAGCAGCAGCAGGTGCAGCATGCGGTAGGCTAGGCCCAATACGAACACTGCGACCGAGATTTGCAAGCCGGTGCTGCGCAGCCATTCCAGCCATTGTTGGGTGTTCATGTGTGCTCCTTTCAAATCTCGAACCGGTTTTGTAGGAGCGGGCCATGCCCGCGAGAAAAATGGTCGCGGGCATGGCCCGCTCCTACAGTTGCTACAAATCCTTGACGGTCAGCTTCTCGTGCCCCTGCTGCGCGCGGCGTTTCTTCGCGCGATCCAGCGCGCTGATTGCCACGGCAGCGGCTGCGCCTGCTGCCGCTGCGCCAATTGCAACGGTGCTTACACTTGCGCTCGGCGCAGACAGCGGCGTATAGAAACTGCCGGCATCCCAGAAGTGCGGCTCGGAGCAGCCGAGGCAGCCGTGCCCAGACTCAATCGGGAAGCTGGTACCGCCGTTCCACTTGGTGGTGGCGCAGGCGTTGTGCGTGGTCGGCCCCTTGCAGCCCAGCTCGAACAAACACCAGCCGTTGCGCGCGCCTTCGTCGTCGAAGGTTTTCGCAAATTTGCCCTGCTCGTAGAACGGCCTGCGGTAGCAGCGGTCGTGGATGGTCTCGCCGTAGAACGCGGTGGGGCGTCCCAGTTCGTCGAGCGCGGGCAGCTCGCAGAAGGTGAGGTAATGCGCCAACACGCCAGTGATCACTGCCGGGATAGGCGGGCAGCCGGAGATGTTGATGATCGGTTTGTCCTTGATGATGTCGGATACCGCCACCGCGCCGGTCGGGTTGGGTTTTGCATTGGGCAGGCCGCCGAACGAGGCGCAACTGCCCACCGCGATGATCGCCGCCGCGCCCTTGGCCGCCTTCTGCAACAGGTCGAGATTGGTGCGTCCGGCGATGGTGGAATAGATGCCATCATCTTTCAGCGGGATAGAGCCGTCCACCAGCAGCAGGTACTTGCCATAGAACTCCTTCATCGCATCCTCGCGCGATTTCTCCGCGCCGAAGCCGGAGGCGGCCTGCAAGGTGTGGTGGTAGTCGAGCGAGATCATGTCGAAGATCAGATTTTCCAGCGTCGGTGTATGCGAGCGGGTCAACGATTCGGTGCAGCCGGTGCATTCCTGGAACGACAGCCAGATCACCGAAGGACGCTTGGCCTTGGCCAGCGTCTCGGCGAAGGCCTGCGCTGCGCCCGGCGGCAAGGCCATCATCGTCGCCAGCGCGGCGCAGAATTTCAGAAACGCACGGCGGCTGATGCCCTGCTGCGCGAGACGGTCACCCAGAGTATCGTGTTCGTTCATGGCATTACCTCGTCGTTGAGTTGTTCTTTTATCAGCTCCAGCCCCATCCTGATGTCTTCCGGCTGGCTGCTGAGTATTTCCGGGATGGTCGTGATCTCGATGCTGTCGGCGATGATGTCGCCCTCGACGTTGTAGTGCGTCACCCACCACACGCCGGGGTAGCGCGTCTCCGTGATGTCGCTTGGCCCGAGTGCCTCGATGTGTGCGGTGGCCTCGCCCTGGCCGAGCAGCAGGCGCAGCTGCTCGTATTCGCCGGGGGCGAACGGCAGGCTGTTCAGGTCTATGCTCGCGATGTTGCCGTCGCGCGCGAGTCTTTCCAGATGCGCGGCGATCTCGCTGAGCAGCGCGCGCAGGTTGCCGATGGAGTATTGCTCCACGTCTTCGATTTTGATGGGAATATTCTGCAGGTTCATGTGCGCCACGCCGCTATGAGTCGCATTGCATGGTTGCAGGCCTGCGGGATGGCGGCGGCGACAGGAGGGGAGGGCTGCTCGCCCCAATCTATGTCGCGCGGCTGGATGCCGATCAGCGCGCGGCGCTGCGGCAAGTGGTCGGCGAGGCGCGCGATCATCAGCAGGTCAATCAGGCTCACCTCGTGCACGCTGCGCTTGCGGCTGCCGCCGACGAAGGCATCCATCGCGTCGCCCTCGAACACCTGCGTGGTGCCGGGTGGACTGCCAAGCTGTGCGGCGTCGATCACGATCAGCTGTTCCGCCTCCTCGATCGCACCCGCTAAGGTAAAACTCAGCGTGCCGCCGTCCATCAGCTCGATGTCCTCGCGCCCGAAGGTCTGCCCGGCCAGCATGCGCACGACATGCACACCGGCACCCTCGTCCTGCAACAGCGTATTGCCGATGCCAAGAACCAGAGTTTTGCGACGATCTCTCATGAGCGGTGAACCGGGTGAGGACGACACGCGCAATCTAGCACCCTGAGGTGCAAACTTCAATCATGCATTTATGAAAGCGTCGGAGTAAACTGGCAAACGCAAAATCCATTCCCTCCCCCTGCAAGGGGGAGGGCGAGGGAGGGGGTAGAAATGTTAATGTTCCACTGCTCTAATTTCTTTTCTACCCCCATCCCAACCTTCCCCCTGCATGGGGGAAGGAGCGGTACGGTTCTAATGAATAATTAAATGGACTTCATAACATGTGCCTCGGCATCCCCATGCAAATCGTCGCAATCGACGGCTACAACGCGCGCTGCACCGCGAAGGGCGTGATGCGCGAAGTCAGTCTGTTCATGCTGCAGGATGAATCCATCGCCGTGAACGACTACGTCATCGTGCATGTCGGCTACGCCATCCAGAAGATGACCGAGCAGGAAGCGCATTCGACCTGGGAGTTGCTGGATGAATTGCTGGCTGCTGAAGGTTTGGACTCGTAGGTTGGGCTGAATGCAATGAAGCCCAACGCCATAGCCAAGGACGGATAATTTCATGAAATACCGGCGAGCCACGGCAGCGGGCGGGAGCTACTTCTTCACGGTGAATCTGGCGGATCGCAGCGCCGATACGCTGGTGCGGCACATCGCCGAATTGCGCACGGCCATGCAGCAGGTAAAACAAGCGCATCCATTTTCGATTGTCGCGATGGTCGTCATGCCCGAACACCTGCACGCAATATGGCGCCTGCCGCCGGGGGATGCCGATTACCCGATGCGCTGGTCATTGATCAAATCCGGGTTCTCGCGGCGGATTGCCAAAGGCGAACAGATACGCGCCAGCCGCCAGACCAAACGGGAACGCGGCATCTGGCAGCGGCGCTATTGGGAACACCAGATCAGGGACAAAGCCGACCTTGCACGACACGTGGATTACATCCATTACAATCCCGTCAAACACGGGTGGGTGTCGCGCGTGGCGGATTGGCCGCATTCGACGTTCCATGAATACGTCAAACGTGAAATGATTCCGCCGGACTGGGGCGGGTGCATGGGAGGGGAGGAAAATGATTATGGTGAAAGTTAGGTGGTGGGGTTTCTTCAACCATGCATTTTATGAATGCGCCGGAGTAAACTGGCAAACGCAAAATCCATTCCCTCCCCCTGCAAGGGGGAGGGCTAGGGAGTGGGTAGAAATGTTAATGTTCCACTGCGCTAATTTCTTTTCTACCCCCATCCCAACCTTCCCCCTGCATGGGGGAAGGAGCGGTACGGTTCTAATGAATAATTAAATGGACTTCATAACATGTGCCTCGGCATCCCCATGCAAATCGTCGCTATCGACGGCTACAACGCGCGCTGCACCGCCAAGGGCGTGATGCGCGACATCAGCCTGTTCATGCTGCTGGATGAATTGCTGGCGGCTGAGGCTGGTGAACAAAAAATCAGGGGATAAACATGAGAACTGGAACTTGCAGTGTTATTTTGTTGGGGGTAATCGGAATCATGATGGATGTTGCAGCTGCACCAGAAAATAATTCGAACCAAGCGCCTTTAACTGCATATCTCTGTGTCACAGATCAATCTATTGGCTTTGCTTTTAACGAGGAAAACAGGGAGTGGTTTAGTACAAAATTTGAGAACGACAAGTACCTTGTGAGTAAGTCAACAAAAAAAGGATATGCTTGGGAAGTTAAAAAGCTTGGCGATAAGGCTCCCATAGCCATGTGCAAAGATGACTTTGGGGGAACCGCTGGTGTCTTGCGCTGTGATGGCGGGATACAGTTGAATATGAGCAGAAAGAATAGCCGTTTTATAGTCATTCAATCGTTAGGCTACTGGTCTGATGATAATGACATTCCTATGTTCAGCGAAGGAGCTAACACACCATTCATGAAAATTGGGAAATGTAGTCCACTTTGAATGCCCTCTGACAAATAATTCTGCTGCAAGCCTAGGTTGGGCTGAATGAAATGAAGCCCAACACACAACCATCCCCATGACTCTTACCGCACAGGACTGGCTAACCAAGATCAAGGCGCTGCCGCTCACGCGCCGCGTGCGCATCATGAACGTGTGCGGCGGGCATGAGCGCTCCATCACCATGGCGGGGCTGCGTTCTGCACTGCCAAAAAACATTGAACTGATCCCCGGCCCCGGTTGCCCAGTGTGCGTGTGCCCGGAAGAGGATGTGTACCAGGCGATGCAGCTCGCATTGCGCGCGAATGTGATCCTGGTAGCGTTCGGCGACATGTTGCGCGTGCCGGTGAATGTTCCCAAAGCCGAACCGCGCTCGCTGGAGCAGGCCAAGGCCGCAGGCGCGGACGTGCGCGCTATCGCGAGTCCGCGCGAGGCGGTGCAGATCGCGCAGCAGAATCCCGGGCGGCAGGTGGTGTTCTTCGCCGCCGGTTTCGAGACCACCACCGCGCCGGTGGCGGCGATGCTGCTGGAAGGTGTGCCGCAGAATCTATCCGTGCTGCTTTCGGGGCGGCTGACTTGGCCTGCGGTGTCTATGCTGCTAGATGCGGAGCAACCCGGCTTCGATGCGTTAATCGCACCCGGCCATGTCGCCACGGTGATGGGGCCGGAGGAGTGGAGCTTCGTGGTGGACAAGCACCACATGCCGGCTGCGGTGGCGGGCTTCATGCCGGCCTCGCTGCTGGCCGCGTTCTATTCGGTGCTGCGCCAGTTGCTCGAAGGGAAATATTTTCTCGACAACTGCTACCTCGAAGCGGTGCGTCCCGGCGGCAATGTCGCCGCGCAGAAACAATTACAACAGGCGCTGCATGTGGTGGATGCGAATTGGCGCGGCATCGGGGTGATCCCCGCGTCCGGCTACGCGCTCAATGAAAAATTCGCCGCGCACGATGCGCGCATCAAGTTCGCGGACTACAACGCCGCCGCGCGCAAACATGCCGGGCAGATGCCGCCGGGCTGCAACTGCGCGCGCGTGGTGCTCGGCAAAATCTACCCGAACGCATGCAAGCTGTACGGCGCGGCCTGCACGCCGCGCACGCCGATCGGCCCGTGCATGGTGTCGGACGAGGGTGCCTGCCGCATCTGGTGGGCGAACGGAGTGGAAGCTCGCGCCACCGTATAAGCGTTAGATGTCCTCGGGCACCGTCTTGATCGCACCGCACGGTCTTTTATGCGTGCCTGGAACATACTCTCCTCGTTAAGTTTTGTATTTTTGCAGCAGCTTACTTCCTCGCTGGCGGAATGTCAGCCAGCCATAGCAAAACTTTTTCAGTTGCGCTGTCCAGATTGGCCGCAGCTTCGTCGCTCAAGCCCTCGCCCAATTCGAAAGCGTAACCGCGTATGCGCAGCAGATAACTGCTGGGGGCCTCTTCGCCATAGACCTGCAAATAGGCATGTAGCAAGGCGGAGGGGGTCATCGCATGGCTGGTATAGCTGCTGTCGTGCGCGGCAGAGATTTCGGAAAAATGGAACGGCGCAGCGCAGGAGACATCGGCATCAATAAACAGCACCGCCTGGCGCCCGGACAGGTCGGTGACATGCTCGACCTGCAATTGATATTCCTCGATCAGCTCGACATCGGGCCGGGGTTGCGCTTGCAGCCTGCGCAACAGCAGCGGTGCCAGCGCATCGTCGCCGCGCGATTCGTTGCCGATGGCAAAGATCAGGATGGGAGCGGTCATAACGTTCTCGCAAAATATTCACAGCCGGTAACGTTTCTACCCCCACCCCAGCCCTCCCCCTGATGCGTGGTTGTTGCCGCTTCAGCGGCTATACAACCACGGCTTACCCCCTGCGGGTGCAAGGGGGCGGGAGTACATTTCCTTCCCCTTTTAAGGGGGAAGGTCAGGATGGGGGTAGACGCTCTAAATTTCCTACAATCGTTGATAGAACCCCCTCCAGGTTATTCATCACATCGTTGTTCCAGAATCGCAGAACCTGCCATCCATTTTCCTGCAAGAAAGCAGTTCGCTGTTCATCGTATACAAGTTGATCCTGATGTTGTCCGCCATCAAGTTCAATCACCAGTTTCCGTTCAGCACAGGCAAAATCTGCAATGTATTTCCCGATGGGATGTTGCCGTCGAAACCGGTGCCCGTTAAGTTGTTTCTCGCGCAATGCCTGCCACAGCAAACGTTCAGCATCTGTCATGCCGCGCCGCAACGATCTGGCCCTTGTAGTCGTCACTAAACTGGTTCGGCTGCTCATTGAAATTTACACCCCCATCCTAGCCTTCCCCCTTCAAGGGGAAGGAACCTGATGCCCTCCCCCGGGCAGGTGGAGGATGGGGGTCGAACTCGGTAAATAACACTATGCTTTATGCTTTCGAACTATGCCACCTAAGCACCATCCACCAGTCAACAAAACGCCCCATCCGCCGACCGCGCCAGCATATCCACCCGCCCGCCTTCCGCATCCAGCAGTTCCACCTCCAGCGGCATCTTGCCCAGCGCGTGCGTCGCGCAGGACAGGCAGGGATCGAACGCGCGTATCGCCACTTCGATGTGGTTCAGCAAGCCCTCGGTGAGCTTGCGCCCGTCGAGATACTGCCGTGCCACGGAACGGATCGCCTCGTTCATCGCCTGGTTGTTGTGCGTGGTGGAGACGATCAGGTTGCAGCGCACGATCTGGTCGTGCTCGTCCACCTTGTAATGGTGGATCAGCGTGCCGCGCGGCGCTTCGATCACGCCGACGCCGCGCGCCTGACGCTTGCCGGTGTTCACCAGCTCGTGGCCTTGCAGCTCGCTGTCATGCAACAGCTCCTCGATCTGCTCGGCGGCGTGCAGCAGCTCGATCATGCGCGCCCAGTGGGTGCCCAGCGTCGCACCCGTAGCCGAGCCGCCGTTGAAGGACATGAATGCATTGCGCGCCTCGTCGGCCAGCGGCGTCGGAATGAAGTCGCACTGCGTCACGCGCGTCAGCGGCCCGACGCGGTACCAGCCTGTCTCCGGCCCGAGGCTGCGCAGGAAGGGGAACTTCATGTACGACCATGGCTTCACATCTTCAAAGATGACATCCCAGTAGTGGCCGTAGTCGTAGTGGTCAAACAGCGTGTTGCCGTCCATGTCGCGCGCGCGCAGCCCGCCGTGGTACAGATCCAGCGCGCCGTCGCTGCGCACCAGGTTCAGCGTGTGTGACTTGAAGGTGCCGAAGCAGTTGTAGAGGTCGAGATTCTGCTCGAACAACTGCCGTGCGATGCCGACCGCGTCGCGGCTCCATGCGATGATCTGGGCGATGTCCTTCAGCAGGTAGTCGCGCTCTTCAAGGCTCACGTTCTTGTTCACCCCGCCCGGTATAGCACCCGTGCCGTGGATGCGCTTGCCAGCCGTGACGCGGATCACCTCCTGCCCGTACTTGCGCAGCAGCACGCCCTGTTTGGCGATGTCCGGGTACGCTGCGATCACCCCGACGATATTTCGTTTTGCGACATCCGAATCGAAGCCAAATAACAGATCGGGCGAACACAGGTGGAAGAAATGCAGCGCATGCGACTGCAATATCTGCCCGTAATGCATCAGCCGCCGCACCTTCTCCGCCGTCGGCGTCAGCGTCGCCCCGACGATCATGTCCATCGCCTTGGATGCCGCGATGTGGTGCGACACCGGGCAGATGCCGCACAGCCGCTGCACCATCACCGGCGCTTCCCAGTAAGGCCGCCCCTGCACGAATTTCTCAAAGCCGCGAAACTCCACGATGTGCAGCCGCACCTGGTGGATATGGTCGTTCTCGTCCAGCAGCAGCGTCACCTTGCCGTGGCCTTCGACGCGGGATACCGGGTCGATGGCGACGCGGCGCAAGCCTTCGGGGTGGGCGGCGGTTTCGAGGTTGTTGGTATTAACCATGTGGACGCGCTCCTCGTCTAATTTTGTTTAGAGCTTCCATTCCTGATGTGTCCGGTGGATTACCTTGACGCACAATATGCCAGCGTCTTGACCTATCCCAACCATAAATTGCATGGTACATATTCAGGTGCCAACAAACGCAATTAAAGCGGGAATGTAATAAATTCTCGTGGAATCTACGATTGAGTTCATTCACATCTATAAAGGTAGAGACAGCAAAGGTAGGTGCCAAAGCTCCTAATGTCGGTTGCTGCGCTGGAATCAACAACCAAAGCTCTTCAGCCAGAGTTAGATCATATTTTTCTGCCTTACCAATTTTGTCATTGATTATAATTTCTAGTGCTTCATAGGGGAGCACAGGAACCGACATTGGGTGGGGTTTATCAGGCGCTTCCTTTGCGGCTTTTTCCGCCTCTTGGCGTAATAGACTTCCATTAGACTTGTGATTTGTACTTCTGTCGGCGTGAAATACGGATACCTCTATCCCAATATTACGATTATCAATAATTGCGAAGATATCCGGCTCTGGGGGAAGGCGCGACTCTATGTTGGTGTATTGGAACCCGCTATCATTCAAGAAGCGTTGCGCGAGAGCCAATTCTTCTTTTTGCGTATTCGTGAGCATTTTGTTATCGAGCTCAGTCATATTTAATCAACCCATGCCCCAGCTCCGGCGTCTTGCCCGCAATCAGGTCGGTGAGGAATTTCCAGATCGCGTCGCCCGAGGGCGGGCAGCCGGGGATGAAGTAATCGATCTTCACCACTTCGTGCAGCGGATGCACCTTGTCTAATGGTAGCGGCAGTTCCGGGTCGTTCGGGATGTGGCCGTGCGCCAGCCCCGGTTCGGTGAGGTACACCTCGGTGAGGCAGCTGCCGAGGTCGAGATGGTTGCGCTGTGCGGGCAGCCCGCCGTTGATGGCGCAGGCGCCGATGGCGATCAGCGTCTTGCAGTTCTTCCTGAATTCGCGCAGCACATGCACGTTCTCCGCGTTACAGACGCCGCCCTCGATCAGCCCGATGTCGCACGGGCCGCAGTGCTTGATGTCGGTGAGCGGCGAGCGGTCGAATTCGACCAAGTCGAGTAGCGGGAACAGGCGCTCGTCTATGTCGAGCAAGGACATGTGGCAGCCGAAGCAGCCGGCGAGCGAGGTGGTGGCGATGCGGAGTTTCTTGCTCATGATCGCACTCCCGCTTCCGCTATCAATAAATCCGTTCGTCCTGAGCTTGTCGAAGGATGAGCGGATTTGTCAAAAGTGGCAAGTGGTTCGACAGGCTCACCACGAACGGTATTTCTGGGCTCAAGCCCTTCGACAAGCTCAGGGCGAACGGAGGAAGATGGGGCGGTGCGAATTGCTGGTTTGCTCTTCGCCAATTGTGAAACCTCTTTCCAATCACCTTGCATCATGGCCTCTTTCTTTTTTCGGCTCCAGCCCTTGATTTGCTGCTCCGCAGATAAGGCTTCATGCCGTGTCGCGCATTCTTGCGACCAAATTAGTTTCACCGGACGGCGTGCGGCAACATACCCATCACATTCTCCCGCGTGGTATTGACCCATGCGCTTTTCGAGATGGTCGGTGTGTCCGGTGTAGTAGCTGCCATCGGCACATTCAAGAATGTAAACCCAGAACATTATGCGGCCTCCATCCATTTGCCCTTCGACAAGCTCAGGGCGAACGGGGTTCTTATAGTGCCGTTCTCATTTTCCGTTCGTCCCGACCCTTCGGCATTGCTCAGGACTAAAGGCCTTGTCGAAGGGTGAAAGGGTTTAATCGAATGTGGTTCGACAAGCTCACCACGAACGGCCTCTTGAATTTCCTTGCTCATGGCGCGTCCTCGCACACGTCGCAACTGCCGCTGGCTTCTGGATTCCGCGGCGCATCGTCCAGTGCCTGCGCGCTAATCGGTCGCTGGTCGTAGCGGCGCTCGCCTATGGGCTGGCTGAAGCCGATGCGTTTCTGCAATATCACGCCGACCGGGCACACCTGCATCGCCTTGTCGCTCAGCGCGATGTCGGTGTCCTTCAGCAGGCCGGATTCGGCATTCACGATCAGGTGTTTGGTGTGGCCGCGCCCGGCCAGCGCGAACACGTTCTTGCCGTCCACTTCGGATGAGGCACGCACGCACAGTTCGCACAGGATGCAGCGGTTGAAGTCGAGCAGTATGTCGGGGTGCGATGCATCCAGCGGGCGGTCCGGGTACTGGTGGCGGAAGCCGGCGGCATGCACTTCGAGGTCGTAGCCCAGAGCCTGCAACACACAGTTGCCGCTCTTTTCGCACGAGGGGCAGAAGTGGTTGCCCTCGGCGAACAGCATCTGTACCAGCGTGCGGCGCAGCGCGTTGAGTTCCTCTGTGTCGCTCTCGATCTCCAACCCGGCTTCGGCGGGCATGGTGCAGGAAGCGGCAGTGCGCCCGTTGATCTTCACCGTGCACAGCTTGCAGCTGCCGTGCGGCTTGAA
>Ga0315270_10000974_pt1 | contig 15381 bp, 14 predicted proteins | sample C1_bottom_MG_FD_204932 | JGI IMG/M metagenome (GOLD analysis project Ga0315270, IMG submission 204932) | Sediment microbial communities from Yellowstone Lake, YNP, Wyoming, USA - C1_bottom | ecosystem: Environmental > Aquatic > Freshwater > Lake > Sediment | place: USA: Wyoming | collected... | reverse complement strand
GGTCGACATTTGTTGCGCATGTGCAATTGCTGCATCACGCAATAAATGTCGACCACCATCAGAAAAAGAATCGGGGGTAACGTTGATGATGCCCATTACTAATGGACGGGATAAATCTAGTCGGTATGAGCCGCAATAGAACATAAGACGGCCTCGGGTAGGAGTGATGTTTGAATTAAAACTTGTTCAACACACCCGAACAGATTTAGGTTGCCTGAATTGGCGTTGCCGGAGCAGCAGGAGTTGCATCTTGCGGCGGTTTTGGCGGCTGTGACACGGGAGCCGGTTTAGGTTGGCGGGGTGGATTTCCATCCATAATGTCGTTGATCTGCTCTGCATCCAGCGTCTCCCATTCCAGCAAGGCTTTTGTCATTGCTTCAACTTTGTCTTTATTGGCTTCGATTAAACCTCGTGCCAGCGCGTATTGCTGATCGATAATGCGACGAATTTCTTCATCCACTTTTTGCATTGTCGATTCGGATACATTCTTATGAGTGGTTACCGAGCGACCCAAAAATACTTCACCGTCATTCTCTCCATAAACCATAGGTCCTAGCGCATCTGACATACCCCATTGAGTAACCATGCTACGCGCCATACCTGTCGCACGTTCAAAATCGTTGGATGCCCCGGTCGTCATCTGATTCATGAAAATTTCTTCCGCGATACGCCCACCAAAAAGTACTGCAATGGTATCAAGTATGCGAACTTTATCCATGCTGTAACGGTCTTCCATCGGCAATTGCAGCGTTAATCCCAATGCACGACCTCGTGGAATGATTGTCACTTTATGTACAGGATCTGTTTTGGGTAGCAACTTAGCAACAACTGCATGTCCAGACTCATGATAAGCAGTATTACGACGTTCCTCTTCAGGCATGATCATAGAGCGTCGCTCAGCGCCCATCATGATCTTATCTTTGGCCGATTCGAAATCTTCCATATCCACAAAACGTTTATTTCGACGTGCTGCAAACAGGGCTGCTTCATTGACCAGGTTGGCAAGATCAGCACCTGACATACCGGGTGTACCACGAGCTAAGATATCCGCCTTCACATCAGACGCCATGGGCACTTTGCGCATGTGGACCATCAGTATCTGCTCGCGACCCCGTATGTCGGGCAAAGGGACGACCACTTGACGGTCAAAACGCCCAGGCCGCAGCAATGCGGAGTCAAGCACATCTGGACGGTTGGTGGCCGCTATCACGATCACTCCACTGGTTCCCTCAAACCCATCCATCTCAACCAGCAAGGCATTAAGAGTTTGCTCGCGTTCATCGTTTCCACCGCCCATACCCGCACCACGCTGGCGTCCAACCGCATCGATTTCGTCAATAAAGACGATGCATGGTGCATGTTTTTTCGCTTGTTCAAACATATCTCGTACACGAGCCGCACCCACACCGACAAACATTTCCACAAAATCTGAGCCTGAAATTGAAAAGAAAGGTACCTTGGCTTCACCAGCGATAGCTTTTGCCAACAAGGTTTTACCTGTACCCGGGCTCCCCACCATTAATACTCCGCGTGGAATACGTCCGCCCAATGACTGGAATTTTGTTGGATCACGGAGGAAATCAACCAACTCAGAGACTTCTTCTTTAGCCTCATCGCAACCTGCCACATCAGCAAAAGTAACACGCTCCTTGGTATCGTCCATCAAACGTGCTTTGCTCTTGCCAAATGAAAAAGGGCCACCGCTCTTGCCACCACCTTGCATCTGGCGCATGAAAAACACCCACACGCCAATCAGTAACAACATAGGGAACCACGACACAAAGATACTCATCCAGAAAGACTGTTCTTCTTCGGGTTTGGCTTCAATTTTTACGCCATTTTTAAGTAAATCCGACACGAGCCATAAATCGCTAGGAGCATAACTCGTAATTTTTTTACCTTCAATAGTGACGGCTTTCAACGTGCGACCTTCGATAGTCACTTTCGCAATTTGCCCGTGTTTGACCTCTTCAAGGAATTGGGAGTAATCCAGTTGTACTTGTGATGACTGTTGCTTTTGACTGAACTGGTTAAACACGGTCATGAGAACCAACGCAACGACCAGCCAAATTCCTACACTTTTAAACATATTGTTCATTTATTGCCCCTTATGAGCCTTATATCAATTACGCATTAAACACTGTGTTCGGCGATTACTCAAGTCTGCCATTATTCAAGACATTATAGCTTGCCCAATCCAAGCATATAGACCTCACTACTGCGATCGCGCGAAGCCTTGGGTTTACGGGTGACTACACGGGTAAAGTGCTTACGCATTTCTTTAACATAGTCTTCAAAACCAATGCCTTGAAACACTTTCACCAAAAACAATCCACCCACCTTTAAGTGTTGCACGGAAAAGTCCATCGCCAACTCAGCCAAATGGATTGATCTAGCCTGGTCGGATAGATCCACCCCGCTTATGTTGGGTGCCATATCCGAAATAACAAGCTCAATCTGCCGACCACCTAGCAACGTCTCCAACTGAATCAGGACACCTTCCTCACGAAAGTCCCCCTGGATAAATTCAACTCGGGGAAGCGGTTCTAATGGCAACAAATCCAGCGCAATAACCCTCCCGTGAGAACCAATTTTATGCGCAACCACCTGAGACCAACCGCCCGGTGTGGCACCCAAGTCAACCACTACCATACCAGGTCGGATCAGATTATCACGTTCATCTATTTCAAGCAGTTTGTAAGCGGCACGTGAACGATACCCATCCTTCTGTGCCATTTTTACATATGGATCGTTTATATGCTCACGCATCCATTGTTTGCTAGTCTTGGTAGGCTTCATCGTTTAGAATGTCGGACTGTCACTGGAGTTCCCTATGTTAATTTTATCTGTAGCACAACGCCAAGTTTTGAAGGCACGCGCACATCCGCTCAACCCCACCGTAATGATAGGAAATGCAGGTCTGACGCCAAGCGTTCTTGACGAGATCTCCCGTTCGCTCAAAAGCCACGAGCTGATCAAAATTCGTATAATGAGCACTGATCGTAATGCACGTTCAGCGATGTTAGATGAAATATGCAATCTACTTAACGCAGGCCCGGTACAGCATATTGGAAAAATTCTGGTTGTTTACCAACCACAGGAAACTCCTATAAAGTCTTTACCCAAACGCAAAAAAGGTAAACCTTTGACTAAAAAGCAATTGGGAAATAGATCCTAGCTATCCCAAGCTGCCAATCAAATGTAAAGTACGTTTACGATCTCATACTCACGAATACCGCCAGGTGCCTGAACTTCAGCCACATCCCCACCGTATTTTCCAATCAGTGCGCGCGCAATCGGAGAGTTGATAGAGATTTTTCCTTGCTTGATATCCGCCTCATCCTCACCCACAATTTGATAGGTCATCACATCCCCGGTTTTTACATCTTCTAACGCCACTGTCGAACCAAAAACACAACGCCCATCAGCATTCAAGGTTTTAGGGTCTATTATTTGAGCACTACCGAGCTTGCCTTCCAGGTCAATAATTCGTCCCTCAATAAATCCCTGTCTTTCTTTTGCAGCTTCATATTCCGCATTTTCTGACAAGTCTCCCTGCGCGCGTGCCTCCGCTATGGCGTTAATCACCCATGGCCGGTCAACCGTTTTCAGCCTATGTAATTCACTGCGCAATAAATCGGCACCTATCAGCGTTAAAGGTATTTTACTCATTTTGTACTTCCCTTCATTTCTTGCTTCAACAGGCGTTTATGGAGTGCCTGTAAATCATATACATGTAACTCAGTAAGATGTTGCATGCCAACGCAAGCTGCGCGAGCACCAGCCATGGTGGTGTAATAGGTTACCCTACCCTGCAATGCAGCATGTCTTATAGAGTAAGAATCCTGAATCGTGCTGCGTTTGCTGTCTACGGTATTAATAATCAGACAAATTTCCCCATTTTTAATCATGTCAACGATATGAGGACGCCCCTCTGTCACTTTATTCACTATCTTGACTGCCACACCCGAAGCGCTGATTTCAGCTGCAGTACCACGAGTTGCTAAAATACTAAAGCCAAGATCCGCCAAATTTTTGGCCACTTCAGCTGCAGCCAGTTTATCCTCACCTCGCACGCTGATGAAAGCTTTGCCAGACGTCGGCAATTTTACGCCAGCAGCAAGTTGAGATTTGACGAAAGCTTCAGCGAAAGTATCTCCCACTCCCATCACCTCGCCCGTCGATTTCATCTCGGGTCCCAGGATGGTGTCCACTCCCGGGAACTTAATAAACGGAAACACCGCCTCCTTCACTGAATAAAACGGTGGGACAACCTCTTTGCAAATACCCTGCTGAGCAAGGGTTTGACCCACCATGCAACGAGCCGCAATTTTTGCGAGTGGTATTCCGGTAGCTTTGGAGACAAAAGGCACCGTGCGGGATGCACGAGGGTTCACCTCCAACACATATACCGTCTCACCTTGAATCGCAAACTGCACGTTCATCAGGCCCACCACATTCAGTGCTTTTGCCATGGCCACTGTCTGTCTTCGCAACTCGTCCTGCATGCTGGACGACAGACTAAATGGCGGCAATGAACAGGCGGAATCTCCTGAGTGTACTCCGGCTTCTTCAATGTGCTCCATGATGCCGCCTATAACGACTTCTTTTCCGTCGGATACCGCATCTACATCCACCTCAATCGCATCATTTAGAAAACGATCCAACAATATGGGCATACGCTCGGGGTATATCTTGGAACTCTCGACAGCCTCACGCATATAACGTTCAAGATCAGCCTGAGTATGTACTATTTCCATCGCACGCCCACCCAGGACATTACTGGGACGCATCACTAAAGGGTAACCTATTTCCTGCACAGCCTGCACCGCTTGCTCGGTAGTGCTCACTGTTCGGTTGGGTGGCTGCTTCAATCCAAGTTGATGCAGCATCTGCTGGAATCTTGCACGGTCTTCGGCACAATCAATCATGTCTGGGGTAGTACCAATAATAGGCACACCATTTTTTTCCAGACCTCGTGCTAACTTCAAGGGAGTCTGCCCTCCATATTGCACGATCACACCGAAAGGTTTTTCTACAGCCACGACTTCAAGAACATCCTCCAGTGTCAAAGGCTCAAAATAAAGGCGATCCGAACTGTCGTAGTCGGTTGACACTGTCTCGGGATTACAATTGACCATAATGGTCTCGAAACCATCTTCTCTCATAGCCAATGCAGCATGTACACAGCAATAGTCAAACTCTATACCCTGACCTATACGATTGGGGCCGCCCCCCAAAACCATAATTTTTTTCTTGTCCGTAGGTTTAGATTCGCATTCCTCTTCATAGGTGGAATACATATACGCGGTATTGGTGGAAAATTCTGCCGCACAGGTATCCACCCGTTTATAAACCGGGCGTATGTTCATCGCATGGCGAAGGGCTCTCACCGAGGGGGCCGCACAATCCAAAAGCTTTCCGAGAAATCTGTCAGAGAAACCGCGCCGTTTTAATTCGCGCAACTCATCTGCTTTCAATGTATCCAGACCCCGTCCAATTAACGCTGCTTCGCGCTTAATCAAATCTTCAATTTGAACCAAAAACCACGGGTCTATTTTGCTAAGTGCAAACACATCACTCACACTCATACCTAAACGGAAAGCGTCTCCCACTGCCCAGATTCTCTCCGGTCCTGGCGCACCCAATTCAGCAGAAACCTTCTCACGATCTGTGAATCTGGAGTCTAGTCCATCAACGCCAACTTCAAGTCCGCGCAAGGCTTTCTGAAAAGACTCCTGAAAAGTGCGACCCATCGCCATTACCTCTCCCACGGATTTCATTTGCGTGGTAAGACGATCATTGGCCTGGGGAAATTTTTCAAATGCGAAACGCGGAATTTTAGTGACTACATAATCGATAGAGGGCTCAAATGATGCAGGTGTTACGCCGCCAGTTATGTCATTCCTTAACTCATCCAGTGTATATCCGACTGCCAGTTTTGCAGCCACTTTTGCAATTGGAAAGCCCGTCGCTTTTGAAGCAAGTGCAGAAGAGCGTGACACCCTGGGGTTCATTTCAATGACCACCATACGCCCGTCATCCGGGTTAATTGCGAACTGCACATTGGAACCGCCCGTATCCACTCCAATTTCACGCAACACAGCAATACTCGCATCGCGCAAGATTTGGTACTCTTTATCCGTCAATGTTTGTGCGGGTGCAACAGTAATTGAGTCACCGGTATGAACGCCCATAGGGTCAAGATTTTCGATTGAGCAGATGATAATGCAGTTGTCCACATGATCGCGTACCACCTCCATCTCAAATTCTTTCCAGCCGAGCAAAGACTCTTCAATTAGCAATTCTTTGGTGGGACTAGCTTCAAGACCACGCTCACAAATTTCGACAAATTCTTCACGATTATAGGCAATTCCACCGCCTGATCCACCCATCGTAAATGATGGTCGAATGACAGTAGGGTAACCCAATGCTTGCTGTACTTGCAATGCCTCCTCCATACTGTGTGCAATAACAGATTTTGCTGAAGAGAGATTTATTCGCGTCATTGCCTGTTTGAACTTCTCTCGGTCTTCAGCCATATCGATAGCTTCACGCGTTGCACCTATCATCTCGACGCCATGCTTTTCCAGTACACCGTGCTTGGCCAGATCAAGTGCGCAATTCAATGCGGTTTGCCCACCCATGGTGGGTAAAATGGCATCGGGTTTTTCTTTGGCGATAATTTTTTCAACGATCTGCCAAGTGATAGGCTCGATATAAGTCGCATCCGCCATATTCGGATCAGTCATGATTGTCGCTGGATTAGAGTTCACCAATATGACGCGATAGCCTTCTTCACGCAGTGCTTTACAAGCTTGGGCACCCGAATAATCAAACTCACATGCTTGTCCGATCACGATAGGGCCGGCGCCGATAATCAAGATGGATTTTAGGTCAGAACGTTTTGGCATAAAGCTATTCGATAATTAAGTGGAAAGAGTTAAATGAATTCACAATGAAGTCATTCCCTCGCCCTTTTATCCCCTTCTTTCATCAAACCTACAAAGCGATCAAATAGGTAATCAACATCGTGCGGGCCCGGACTGGCTTCAGGATGCCCCTGAAAACAGAATGCAGGTTTATCCAACAGCTCAAAACCCTGTAATGTACTATCAAACAAAGACACATGGGTTACTCTTGCATTGGCTGGAAGGCTAGAAATATCCACTGCAAATCCGTGATTCTGGCTGGTGATCATCACACGTTTGCTCTTTAAATCTTGTACGGGATGATTGGCACCACGATGACCAAATTTCATCTTCATCGTCTTGGCACCGACAGCCAGAGCCATTATTTGATGGCCCAGGCAGATACCGAACAGAGGAATTCCATTGCTTATAAACTGGCGAGTCGCTGTAATTGCGTAATCACAAGGTTCTGGGTCACCCGGGCCATTCGACAAAAACACACCATCAGGATTAAGCGCCATCACCTCGGCTGCTTGCGTCTTGGCAGGGACGACCGTAACCCTGCAACCACGCTCTGCGAGCTTGCGTAAAATATTGCGCTTGACACCAAAATCGTAAGCAACAACATGGTATTGAGTCTGCTCAACATCACCAAATCCCTTGCTCAAATCCCACTCGCGCTGACTCCAGTTATAGGATTTGTCGCAGCTTACAACTTGCGCCAAGTCCATTCCATTTAGTCCTGCAAATGCACGTGCTGCTGTCAACGCGGACTGCTCATCATTACCAGAAGCGATACAACCATTTTGCGCGCCTTTCTCGCGTAACAGTCTGGTCAATTTTCGGGTATCAATATCTGCAATTGCTGTAATTTTATTGGCGATTAAATATTCAGAAAGTGAACATGTACTGCGCCAATTGCTCACTGTTTGCGACAAATCGCGAATCACCAAACCACTCGCGAATATTTGACGCGACTCAGTATCTTCCTCGTTTACACCGACATTCCCGATATGCGGACAAGTCATCGTGATGATTTGCCTGCAATAAGACGGGTCAGTCAGAATTTCCTGATAGCCTGACATGGATGTGTTGAATACAACCTCGCCAACACTGGCACCCTCAGCGCCAATAGAAATTCCACGAAACACTGTTCCATCGGCTAATACCAGAATGGCAGGATTCGTTTGTGGCACCGGTTGTTTCCCCCAAATAAATGTTCAGATTGATGACATAAAGAAGCGGGACGAACTCACTGTCCATCCCGCCGTTGATTTGAGCGCGCATCAGACCCGCCTTGGGGGGGGGGTTCAATTCCAGTCACCATATATTATGGTGATCAAATGCGTTAAAGCAAGCAATGTCGGTGAATCGCCACCTCACAATTGCTCTTTATGCAATTCTCCCCTGAAATTCAACGCTGTTGCAATAATTGACTCGGTTTCTATTGCCAGCTCCCGCCTGGTCTTGCCTTGCGCAGGTATCGGGGACATAAATTCCAACTCTGCATAGATTATAGATTGAGCCAATACCAAGCTTAGCGAGTTCACAAAGGTAAGCTCATCTATATAGGCAGGAGCAGTGTTTAAGGAACCATCGGCATGACGATAGCGGATTGCAACGGGCCACAGGTGGCTCCGACTGTGTATTGCAGGTTGCAGCAACGATGCATGAAATCGCTTTAACTTGCTTCCATCAGTCGTTGTACCTTCGGGGAAAACCGCCAGGCAGCCTCCTTCAGCCAAAACGGTAGACATTTGATCATTAATACGACCCGTATCATGTCTTTTTTTTCGGTCTATAAATAATGTTCCAGTCTTGTAGGCTAGCCAACCAATAATGGGCCAGGAGCGCACTTCAGCTTTTGAAACAAAACGTGCAGGATGGATCGCACTCAATAAATGAATATCAAGCCATGACACATGATTGGAAACCAGCATAATATTTTCTGAAAATAAATCCGGCACTTCTCCACGCACACGAACTTTTATATTTAAAATACTTAAAAAACCATTACTCCAGCGTCTCTCTATTTGCAATCTGCTTTTAAGCGACATCCACTTGTATAAAAATAATATGGCGGCGCCAGCATACATCAGGTGCATGACTATTCGTAATACACGATAAATACGTACTGAATAATTATTGAGCTTCAAGTTATGTTAATTTCCAAAATCAACCGCTAACAAGCGTGACGATAAACCTTCTTGTCAAATACAACCGGCTATTTTTTTACTGTCAAACCCCTTTTCCAAGTATGGCGACTGCTATCGTCAACAGCCCGATGCTTAAATTCAGTCCCACCAGTTTTCTGATTGTGCCGAGAATAGCTCCCGCTCCTGGCCATTCTTGCTTCACAACACTGCGTTTAAACGCTGAAAAACATTTAAAAAACACATATGCATAAATCATTACCATTACCAAACCTAACAACATCATGATATTGATATACGGTGGTATATTAGTGAAGCCTCCAAATAAAGAGATCATATAAAAACCGCTCACTAATATCAGAGTCACGGCTAACCATACCCAATTAAAAAATTGGCTAAACACTTTGTCCCACAGACGCAGGCGTTCAGGAGGCTGCAAAATATCCGCAGCACTTGGACGCAGCACTACATAAGCAAAAAACATCCCGCCTACCCAGACTACAATTGACAACAGATGCAAAAATTTAAGTATCGATATCATGGTGCTTTCCTTATTTAAGACAATTCTGATGCGAGTGACAATAATTCACGAACGGGTCGGAAACTTTTTCGGTGTTCAGGAGAAATACCGTGCAACTTGATGGCCGCAAGATGCATGGCGGTAGGATATCCCTTGTGGGTAGCAAATCCGTATTGGGGGTAACTTTCATGCAACAGTTGCATTGCAGCATCACGCGCTGTTTTTGCAAGGATAGACGCTGCAGAAATTGCGTGCTCGCTGCTGTCACCTTTAATAATCGCGCGACTTTTTATACCCGTATCCGGGCAATACAGACCGTCCACTAACACTTCATCCGGTTGCAATGATAACGTCAATATTGCACGTTTCATCGCCAATAAACTGGCCTGTAAAATATTGATGGTATCAATTTCATCTACCGAGGCTGTCGCTATCGCCCAGGCAGATGCATAGTGTTTAATTTCGCCTGCCAGGAAATTTCGCTTGCTCTCACTGAGTTTTTTTGAATCCCCCAAACCCACGATCGGGTATTTTTCATCCAGAATCACAGCGGCTGCATATACGGGCCCTGCCAGCGGACCTCGGCCTGCCTCATCTACTCCGCAAACCAAATGAAGCTGGCTCACAGGTTTCCATTCAATAGGGGCATAATTGCTTGAGCTGCTGTTTTGGAAGCATCTTGCCTGAGGGTGTAATACAACGCCGTAAAACGCTCTTCCAAATCGGCCACAGCCTGTTTATTAGCCACAAGATTGAGTAATGCCTGGGCCAGATTTTCTGGCGTGGCATCGTCTTGTAATAATTCTGGCACAACAAATTTTCCGGCCAAAATGTTCGGCAGGCCAACATAGGGAAGATATTGCTTACGTTTAGCCAACCAAAAAGTAATAGCAGAAAATTTGTACGTAATCACCATTGGCCGCCTAAGCAGTGCTGCCTCAAGTGTAGCCGTACCGGAAGCCACCAGTACACCGTCGGCTGCAATCATCGCATCATGCGCATGTCCGAATAACAAGGTAATTGGATAATCGTGAGCCTCAGCTTGCCAAACCGCCTCTTCAAAAATATTACGCGTCTCACGGCTACTGAGAGGAACCAAAAATTGAGCATCCGGCAATGTTTTTAATATTATTCTGGCTGCCTCAATATAGGTTCTGGCCAATTGTTTTACTTCGTTTGTTCGGCTTCCAGGCAAAAAGGCGAACACCTTGGCATTGATAGGTTGTATGCGCATTTGCTCACGCATCAATGTTCTATCAGGAAACTCCGGCAATATATCTGCCAATGTGTGGCCTACATATGTAACCGGGATTCCGGCCTTTTCATAGAGTGGCACTTCAAACGGAAACAACACGAGCATATGAGAAACAGCACGCTTTATTTTATGAATACGTTCGCCACGCCAGGCCCAAATTGAAGGGCTTACATAATGTACCGTTGAAATGTTGTGCTGCTTGAGCGCCAATTCCAAATCAAAATTAAAATCTGGAACATCAATTCCGACAAAAAGATCAGGGGGGCTATCCAACAAATATTTTTTTAATTGTCGTCGAATTCCTGAAATTTTTCGATAGTGCTTAAGCACTTCCAGGTACCCCATCACAGACAATTCCTCCATCGGGAAAAGCACATCCATTCCTGCCGCCAACATTTTCGGACCGCCGATACCGACAAACTTAACTCCCGGCATTTCTTTCCTGATGGCCATCATTAAATTACTACCCAGCAAATCACCGGACGCTTCCCCGGCCACCATGGCTATCGTTTTATTCACCAGTTCCATAATATAACTTTAACGTACGATACCGCGTGTCGACGCGGCAAGAAATTCTGTCAGCAGCAGTAATTCGTCATGTTCTACTGCTTGAGATTGAATTGCGATTATTGCATCTTCCAGATTGAGGCCGGATTTATACAATGTCTTGTAAGCGCGCTTTATGGCCATGATGGAATCGCTGGAATATCCGCGACGTTTCAAACCCTCCGAGTTAATGCCGTGTGCCGCAGCAGGACTATCCGCTGCTGTAACATAAGGCGGCAGATCCTGAGACAAACGCGTTTGAAAACCGGTCATCGCGTGTGCACCAATGCGAACAAATTGATGCACGCCGGATAGTCCGCCCAAAAACACCCAGTCGCCCACATGCACGTGGCCTCCCAATGTGGCTCCGTTCGCCATGATAGTATGGCTACCTATCTGGCAATCATGAGCCACATGCACATAGGCCATGATCCAATTATCATTTCCCATGCGCGTAACACCCACATCCTGAACGGTACCAATATTGAACGTACAACATTCACGGATAACATTGTTATCACCGATCTCTAGTCGCGTGGGCTCCCCCGCATATTTTTTGTCCTGTGGAACTTCACCTATCGAACAAAATTGAAAAAACTGATTGTTTTTTCCAATTTGGGTATGACCGGTAACCACCACATGCGGCCCAATTTTTGTACCCGCTCCAATCTCAACATACTCACCGATGATCGAATAGGCGCCCACCTGAACATCAGAAGCAAGCTTGGCAGCGGGATGTATGATCGCTGTCGGATGACGCATTACTTGTCCCTCAGGGTGGCCATTAAGTTTGCCTCGGCAACCAGTTTCCCGTCCACTTCGGCAATTGCGCCGTATTTCCAGATACCCCGCCTGTTGCTCTGAATATCAACTTTGAAAATAACCTGGTCACCGGGGCCGACAGGTCGTTTAAATCGAGCATCATCTATTCCTACAAAATAGTAAACAGAGTCATCGTTGGGTTTTGTACCCATGGTTTTAAAAGAAAGAATCGCTGCAGCCTGAGCCATTGCCTCGATAATCAATACCCCCGGCATAACAGGATGATGAGGGTAGTGTCCCGTAAAAAAAGGTTCGTTCATTGTTACATTTTTCAACGCAACAATATTTTTACCTGGCTCCCCATCAAGCACACGATCAATCAGAAGAAAAGGATACCGGTGTGGCAGGTGTTGCAAAATCTCATGTATGTCCATCTGAATACTCATCTAATTTCCCCGTCTATTTCTTTAAACTTTCAATTTGTTGTTCCAGCAGTTTGATCCGATCTGCCAGCTCATCCAAGTGTCTGACTTGTGCGGCATTTTTACGCCACGCCTGGGTCGTGCTAAAGGGGTATATTCCGCAATAGCTGCCTTTTTCTTTGATTGATTTTCCGACCAGTGTGAATGAGGATATTTCCACGTAATCGGCAATTTGCAAATGACCCAGTATCCCGGCACTTCCCCCTATACGGCAATAGCGCCCAATGGTTGTGCTCCCTGCTATGCCCACACATCCTGCTATGGCGGTATGCGCACCAATACGCACATTGTGAGCAATCTGAATCTGATTATCCAGTTTGACATCATCCTCAATGACAGTGTCATTCAGCGCACCCCGGTCTATGGTGGTATTGGCACCAATCTCAACATCATTGCCGATAACAACACGTCCAATTTGGGGAATTTTCAACCAGCGTCCTTCTTCCATGGCGAGGCCAAACCCATCAGCGCCGATCACAACGCCAGAATGAGCAATCAAATTATTTCCCAAAATACAATTGTGGTAGACCACCACTCCGGAATACAAAAGGGAATTTTCACCAATCTCAACGCCGGCGCCAATATGGCATCCAGCCATAACGATACTGTTTGGGCCTATTTTCGCACCATCACCAATAACCACATTTGCATCAACCTGCACGCCTTCAGCTATAACCACGTTTTTACCAATAACCACACTGGTGTGAATTCCGGCACACGCCTTAATCGGCGGGTTTAAAAATGATGAAAGCTTTGCAAAATAGGCATATGGGTTGTCGCACACGATGCGAGGCAAAGTTGTTACGTCAGAATCAGCCGCGCCAACAATAATGGCACCTGCATGCGTGCTTTCCAGCTGGGCACGGTATTTATTATTCGCAAGAAATGCAATCTGGCTTGAATTCGCACTTTCAAGGGTGGCAATTTGGCAGATCATCACTTCACTATTACCCAGAACATGTCCGCCAAAACGAGAAGCAATATCACTCAAGCGGTAGGCCAATTTCGTCATAAGCAAACTATGTTCAAAATTATTTTTCTTCGGACAAATATTGCAATACCTTATCGGTAATATCTATTTTTGGATTTCTGTAAACCGCTTCTTGAAGCACCAAATCAAATTTTTCATTTTCTGCAATTGCCTTTATTGCTTTGTTTGCACGCGCCAGAACCAATGCCAATTCTTCATTTTTACGAAGATTCAAGTCTTCGCGAAACTCACGTTGCATACGCTGCAAATTAACATTGAGATTTGCCAATTCACGTTCCTTGCTGCGATGTTCAGCGTCCACCAGCGCCATGCTTTCTTTGTCAAAATAGGCTTGAATTTCCTTCACCTGTTTGGACATTTTTTTCATTTCCATATCCCTAGACTCAAATTCTTTTTCAATTTTTTTCTCAGCCTGCACAGCTGGAGCAGACTCCCGCAAAATACGTTCGGTATCCACCACACCAATGCGAAAATCATTCGCCTGAATCATTGTTATAACAGAAAGCATTAACACAGCGACGACGCTCTTAAAAATAAGCTTCATTTTCTAGCTCCTCATAACATATAGAGAAAATTACTTAAAATATCTGCCCAAGTGTAAATTGGAATCTTTCTAATCTATCTGTTGCCTGCTCATTTAAAGGCCAAGCATAACTCATTTTGAGCGGACCAACCGGTGAAATCCAGGTTAACGCAATACCTGTTGAAAAGCGGGCCCCATCTGTTCCAGGTATGGCAGTGGGTACACCGTAAATTATACCGCCATCCACAAACGCACTCAGACGAACTGATTTTTCCTTATCATACCCTGGCATCGGAAAGAGTAACTCCATATTGGTCACCAAACTCCTGTCACCCCCCAAGTAATTACCATTCACATCTCGGGGACCAATTGAGTTCGCATAATAACCCCGAACTGACGCAACACCGCCCGCAGTGAAATTTTTATTAAAGGGAAGGGGGTTATCGTCATAACTGCCGGCCACACCAGCATTACCGTTTACGGATAGCGCAACATCCTTGCTGATGGGGAAGAATTTCTGGTGTTGATAGGTGAGTTTATAATAACGCTGGTCGGATACAGGCAGCGTAGTTTCTAAAACAGCACGCTGAACTTTACCATCCGTTGGATAAATTGCGCTATCACGACTATCGCGTGACCAGCCCACCGATCCCAACAAATTATTAGTGGTTGAGCCAAAAATATTCACTGAGTTTTGATAGGTAATCGGGCTCAAAGAAGTAAGTTCGTAGGTCGACTGTTCTGCAGACAGCCCATAATGCATGAACTCATCCTCACCAATTGGCAGGCCAAAACGTATTCCGGCGCCTGAAGTGTAAGATTTATATGGACTTGTAGCCGTGCTGGTTGTATCCAGGTTGCGTTGATAAATATCAAATCCGCGACTCACCCCATCATCAGTGTAATAGGGATTGCTATAGGACACCGAGTACACTTGGTTTGATTGGCTGTTGTTAATCTGTAATGATAATGACTTACCCGTTCCAAACAGATTACTTTGAGTAATACCTGCCGTCAGAACAAGCCCTTGTGAGCTGGAAATACCCGCACCAATATTAAAGCTGCCGGTAGGTTTTTCCTTAACGCTGATGTTGAGGTCCACTTGATCCTTGGTTCCCGCTACCGGAGGCGTCTCCAAATTGACCTCGCTGAAAAAGTCCAGTTTGTCGACCCGTTGTTTTGATTTCTGGATTTTTTTGGTGGCAAACCAGGCGCCTTCCATTTGGCGGAATTCACGC
>Ga0315270_10000972_pt1 | contig 15388 bp, 12 predicted proteins | sample C1_bottom_MG_FD_204932 | JGI IMG/M metagenome (GOLD analysis project Ga0315270, IMG submission 204932) | Sediment microbial communities from Yellowstone Lake, YNP, Wyoming, USA - C1_bottom | ecosystem: Environmental > Aquatic > Freshwater > Lake > Sediment | place: USA: Wyoming | collected... | reverse complement strand
CGTAAGCGTGTCTCGCACACCACCTATCACCAGAGTCTTTTGTGTAATATTTTTCAATTGTTCACGCAAATCTGTTTCACGCAAAATTTCCAGCCCACCCTTTAAGGCCGCCATGTCGGGCTCGCCTTTGGCAAAGAGTTGCGCACGCAGGTCGCTTAATATTTGTTTTTCATTTTCACTGCCGCGCACTTGCAATGCCAGAAAGCGGCGCAAGGTCTGCGCATGATTCTGCAGCAGGGATGAAGAAAATTCCTGCAAGGTATCTGGCGCCATTGCACTGCTCCAGTTTTCATTCTGCACAAAGCACGGCGTGGTCGCGACCAATACCAGTTTGTTAATTTGTGCCGGATGCAGCTGAGCCCAGCGCAACGCTATTTGCCCGCCCAGGGACCAGCCAACTACGGTAAGCGTTTCGTTGAATTGCGAACTGAGTTGCTGCACCAGCGTATCCAGATCATAGGGTGTGCAAGTTGTACTGCTAGCGTAACCCGGCAAATCTACACTGTGCACACGGTATGTAGACACCAACTGCTCTGCAACCCGAGACCACATGCCACCGTGCATCCCCCAGCCATGGATCAGCAATAACGATTTACCGCTACCTTGCGATTCAATGTGCAAGCTCATGCAATGTCCCGATTAATTCATCCACATCTTTTTGCTCGTGAGCCGCCGACAATGTGATGCGCAAGCGTGCTGTACCCTGCGGCACGGTGGGCGGTCGAATTGCCGGAACCCATATCCCCCTCTCGCGCAAACCTTCGCTCAAACTCAGCGCTGCTTCATTACTGCCCACCATCAATGGCTGAACAGGTGTGGAGGATTCCATTAGTTGCCAGGGCAAGTTACGCATGCCTGCACGTAGTTGTGTAATCAACTGCTGCAAGCGCTCACGACGCCAATCCTCTTCGCGTATCAGCTTCAAACTTGCAAGTACTGCAACAGACAATGCGGGCGGACTGGCGGTGGTGTATATATAGCTGCGCGCAGCTTGCAGCAAGGTATCAATCACCACCTGTTCGGCAGCAACAAATGCCCCAGCCACTCCAGCTGCCTTGCCCAGGGTTGCCATATATATTATGCGAGGTGAGTTAAGTTTGAAGTGTGACATCGCCCCGCGCCCCCCTTCGCCCAGCACCCCAAAACCATGCGCATCATCGATCAATAGCCACGCATCGTTTTGTTCACACAAGGCCAGCAACTCAGAAACCGGTGCGATATCTCCATCCATACTGAACACCGCATCCGTAATAATCAGTTTGCGCCCACTCTTTGTTTGCGCAAGCATCTCTGCCAGATGTGCCACATCGTTATGACGATAACGTTTCACTTCGGCACGCGACAATTGCATCGCATCATTTAACGAAGCGTGATTCAGTTTATCGGCAAACACCGTGTCACCGCGCCCGACCAGCGCCTGCACCGCCCCCAGATTGGCCATATAGCCGGTAGAAAAGGACAGCGCGGCGGGCTTGCCGACAAACTGAGCCAGTGTTTGCTCCAGCTCGTGATGCGCATCGAAGTGACCGCTTACCAGATGCGAAGCCCCAGATCCCACGCCAAAATTCTGCGCCCCCTGCTGCAAGGCTTCAATTAATTTTGGATGATTGGCAAGGCCAAGATAGTCATTGCTGCAGAACGACAGATAGGGTTTGCCATCCACAGCAATGTGCACACCCTGGGGAGTTGCAAGCGTGCGACGACGGCGCAGCAAGCCTTGCGCGGCGCGTTCATCGAGTTCAGTTTTTAATTTGGAGAAGGGCAATGCTGTTTACCTTGGCAGAAATTTTGCAGCAGCATTTTTAACTGCGTTGCTGCAACACATCTCTCAGGTGTGCGAATGAGTTTCTGTAAACGGGTACATGCCCAGCTTATCCAGCATTGCACGATCACGTGCCACATCCGGATTGCCTGTCGTTAACAGTTGATCACCGTAGAACATTGAGTTTGCACCGGCCAGGAAGCACATGGCCTGCACCACTTCACTCATTTGCTGGCGACCAGCCGACAAACGCACACGGGTCGTCGGCATGGTGATGCGGGCAACCGCGATCATGCGCACGAAATCCAGCGGATCAATATCTTCGGTATCCTGCAATGGTGTGCCTTCCACCTTGACCAGATTATTGATCGGCACGCTTTCGGGGTAGGGATTCAGATTTGCCAGCTGAGCGATCAGTCCGGCGCGCTGGGTGATATTTTCACCAAGGCCCACTATGCCGCCGCTGCACACATGCATGCCGGCATTGCGCACACGCTCCAGCGTGTCCAGTCTGTCCTGATAGTCGCGTGTCGAAATAATATCGCCATAAAATTCCGGTGCAGTATCCAGATTGTGGTTGTAGTAATCCAAACCGGCTTCGCTTAACTGGGTCACATGCTCGTCTTTCAGCATGCCCAGCGTAGCGCAGGTTTCCATACCCAGACCTCGCACGGCTTTGACCATCTCCACCACACTTTGCATATCCTCATCGCTCGGTTCACGCCAGGCAGCACCCATGCAGAAACGTCCGGCACCGCTGTCTTTGGCGGCTTGAGCAGCTCTCACCACTTCGGCCACATCAAGCATTTTTTTGTTTTCCACACCCGCTGAATGAAAGGCTGACTGCGGGCAATAGCCGCAATCCTCAGAGCAGCCGCCGGTTTTAATCGACAGCAAGGTCGACAACTGCACCGCATTCGGATCAAAATTTTCACGGTGCACCTGCTGCGCGCGATACATCAGGTCATTAAACGGCAGCTTGAACAGCGCTTCGATATCGGCGACACTCCAGCGCTCATTCTTGGTTGATGGGGCTGGTGCCGGGCGATAAAGTTTTACAGTTTGGGTTTGCATGGCAGGAACTCGAGTTAAATATCTAAATTAGCTCGTATTTTCGGGGATAGGAACAAACTTGTCAATTTTAAGCAAGACGTTTTTATACATCAGCCTAAAATTTAGGCAATTCTTGCCCGCCCAACCGTGTTTACTCTGTGGCGAAAGCGGCCAGCAAGACATCTGGTGCGCAGCCTGTGACGCGGCCATGCCCTATTTAAACCCCTCACACTGTCCGGTTTGCGCACTTCCTACCTGGGATGGCGCAGTTTGCGGCCATTGCCTGAAAAATCCGCCGCATTTTAAACGTACCGTGGCTGTATTCGCCTATGCCTTTCCGCTTAACAAATTAATACTGGCATTGAAGTTTGGCGAAAAATTCCAGCTCGCCAATAGATTAGGGAACGCTCTGTGTGGTCGTATAGATAAACGCCCGGACTGTCTGGTTGCGATGCCCTTGCACCCTGCACGTTTGCAGGAGCGCGGTTATAACCAGTCCCTGCAGCTGGCGCGCAGTATAGGCCGGCAACTTGATTTGCCCGTGTTAACACTTGCCTGCCAGAGAGTACGCAACACTTCGTCACAATCCTCATTACCATGGAAGCAACGAAATAAAAATGTGCGCAAAGCGTTTGTATGCTCGAGTGAGGTGGCAGGTAAACATATTGCGATTGTGGATGACGTGATGACCAGCGGCGCTACGCTGAATGAATTGGCATCGGCCTTGTTAAATGCCGGTGCTACCGAGGTAAGTGCCTGGGTAATTGCACGAACTTTGCCTCATACAGGCACTCAAGCTGCAAAAAATATTGCAAGCCCTTAAAAAACACCGAAAATTTGATGGAATACTTTTCCCGATTACTGCGTCTTTACAGACGGGTGGGAACATTCATCCCGCACTTGTCTTCCCTTGTGCGTACCCTAATCATAAGTTAGGTCCTCCGCCCTTGATGCATACTCTGCAACAAGGGTTTTTTTTGCCGCAATCTAAAACAAAAAATTACGTACGATTTACAGCTCTTTTAATTGCTGGGATACATAAGCCTGCAATTCTGTCGAGAGTGAATTCGATTCCAGCGCCTTCTTAAAGGACTCGCGCGCCTCCTCTTTATGCTGCTCTGCTTTCAGTGAAATGCCCATTCCCATGAGCCATACGCCGGATTGAGGCTTAAGTTGCAGAGCATGCCGGTAAAACTCTACCGCTTCTGCATGCTGATTCTGTCTTTGCATGAGGGCCGCCATAAACGCCTGATAGTCGGCTTGCTTGCCGGCATAGGGCAGGGAATTTTGTAATGTCTCCAGGGCAAGTGGCAGTGCATTGCGTTCAACTTGCAGGCGTGCCAGTAACATTGCAAAACCGGTTTGTTGAACATTGTTTTGCAATCCTTCTTTCAGTACTACTTCAGCCTCGCTATTACGCTTCTTTTCCAACAATAGACTCACCATACTCTGCCGCGCGTGGTCATTACCTGCATCCAGCTTCAACGCGTTCTCGTACCCTGCCAGCGCCTCGCTATTGCGCCCTTCGCGCAACAGTTGATAAGCACGGCGAAACTCGTTCTCGGCCTGTTGCTTCAGGCTGATTTGTGTAGGTTGCTTGGAGATGCCGTCCGCCTCAATAACAACGGGCAATTTTTTTTCTGCTACAACTGATTTTTTTTGTACAGTGATCTTCTTGCCGCCCCTAGATTCCAGGCCAATAGCCGGAACTAACTGAAAGGGAGTCACTGCAGATGATTTCACTTCAAATGAAATTGTGCCTGAAGAAACTCCCTCAGCATTCAACACCTCTACCAGCCAGTTTGCCGGCTTCCTGCCGGGATTTATTTTGAGTTGTATCTCGGATGGCGCAAGTGCAAGCAGATGACGGCTGGCATAAACCTTGCCGGTATCATCATGCACGTTGACCGTTGAACCTTCCTTAAAATTTTTGCCATGAAGTGTCAGCGTTTGTGCAATACCTGTTGCCATCAGATACGATGGATTAACACTGGTAATTTTGGGCAAAGAAGTTTGCACCGGTGCAACCACAACCTGAGAGACCGGCACAGGTACCACTACTTGCGTGTTTACTGCCGCAGCCACCGGCATGACTACAGCCGGCTGATGCAAGCTGTTCCACACCATCCACACAGCACCACCTGCCAGCAGCATACCTAACGCACCCGCAGCAACCAGCAGTAATGCCTGATTTTGTTTGCGTGCATGCACGACGCGAATAGTCGCCTCGCCGATGTTGGTGTTGGCACCGCGCTTATCCAGATCTTTCAGTACCTGATTGATCAAACTCATCGCATCATCACCCAGCTGACAAGCAGCTCTGTACTAAGCAAAACAGCAAATGCCGTCCACATCCACACATGCCAGTCACGTCGTGACTCTGGCGTGTCTGCAGCGGCCAAACCTATATGACGCGGCAATACCATTTGCCTGCCTTCGCCGTATGCCAGCATCAATGCTTTGTTTGCGATGATATTGACCAGGCGTGGTGTGCCCCCGCTAACGCGATGCAAGCGTGCTACTGCGCTATTGCTGAACAATGTCTCTCCCTGAAAGCCCGCCACATCCAAGCGGTAGCGCAAATATCGATCCAGCTCATCGCGTTGCAAGCCTTTCAGATCGTACTGAAAACTGATGCGCTGGCGTAATTGTCTGACTGAATTTTGTTTCAGGCGGTCATTCAATTCGGGCTGCCCAAACAACACCACCTGCATAAGTTTGCGCTTTTCGGTTTCCAGATTGGTTAACAGCCGCAGCACCTCCAGGCTTTCAAGAGGCATCGCTTGTGCTTCATCGAGGCACACCAGAACGCGCTTGCCATTACGCGCATAATTCAACAATGACTGAGTCAGTTCTTTCAGCAACGCATGTTGATCTACATTCTTGTCGAGCTGGATACGGAATTCATCCGCGAGTGCCAGCAGCAAGCTACGCGGTTCCAGAAAGGGATTGGGAATATAGGCAGTCACAAAACTACTGCGGGTGTACTCGGGCAATTCACCATCCTGAGTACCAATAACGTTGGTAGTTGCAGTTGAATTATCGTTCAGTGTTGCAAGAAATTTCCGGCATAGCAGTGTTTTTCCATTGCCGACTTCGCCCACAATTTTAATAAAGCCTTCGCCGTTGCGTGCGGCAACCAGCAAGGTATTCAGTGCTTCCTGATAACTGGAGCATGCAAAGAAAAAACTGGTGTCAGGTGTAAGGGAAAATGGCAGCTCGCGCAGGCCGAAGTGTTCAAGGTACATAACCGCTACCTGGTCATGCCATTCACCCGGTCACGGCTGCGCGTGATGTCATCGGACCAGTCTTTGTCACTGCTAATAACCGTGGGCTTGATCAGTATCACCAGTTCGCGCTTCTCCGTACGCTTACCGCTCTGACCGAATAACAGTTTTGACAAACCCGGAAATCCGGATTCTTCTTCTATCGTTGCCTGACGCATTAATCCGCCTATTGCTACAATCTGTCCGTCTCGTGCACGCACAATACTGTCCGTTTCAGAAATTGAACTGGACGCCAATGGCAATGTATAAGTCCCCACACCGGCGCCAAGATTAAGTACTTTATTTACCGTCGATACCTGCCCAACCGACGGATGCACATGCAAAATTATCTCGTTATTCTCATCGATACGCGGTGTCACATCCAGAGCAATTCCGGAAAAGAAAGGTTGCAGTGTGACGGTCGGGGTTGTTGTTGCAGTGGTGCCAACAACGGTTGTGGTAGTCGTTATTCCTGTTACAAAAAATTCGTCGGTACCAACTTTCAACACTGCCTTCTGATTATTCAATGTTGCAATACGCGGACTGGATAAAACATGCACATTACCCTGTGACTCTAAAAAATTCAGCAATGCACCAAAATTACTTGTTTGAAATGCGAGGCCGAACATACTTCCTGTATTAGCCGACCCTGCACTCAGGCTCGCTCCCGGAATACCAGAAATAGCACTTCCCGTCAGCGTGCCCGGGACACCCGCAATAGTGGGACTTAGCGAAGTTCCTGTGCCGATTTGACCGGCAGAGGCAAAATTATTTCCGTCATTGGTGAAAGAAGCCCAGTTCACACCAGTTTGCAAACTATTGGTTAGCGATACTTCTATGATCTTTGCTTCCAGAATCACTTGTCTTTCTATGGATATCTGCGATGCTTTCAGATAAGTAGCCACATTCCTCAACTCGTCCGGCATTGCCCTTACTACAATTACACCGGACATCGGACTTATTACCACGCTGCGTCCTTTGTCATTGCCGACAATTGCCTGCAACGCTTTGCTCAATTCATCCCAGAAATCGGCATTTGAATTCATACTGACACGGCTGCTGTCCTGTGCTTTGGTTGAGCCTGTAGCAGGAGACGATGTGGAACCAGTAGCACCCGAAGATGCTCCACCACCGGTAGAGTCTGCGATCGAACTCGATGACACTCGCAAAGACGACGTGCCTGTGCGCTGTCCTGTCAGATAACTCACCTGATAGATCCGCGTCTGCATCGAAATACCCTGAATATTGATACGTGAGCCATCAACCTTATATTCATACCCGTATACTTCACGTATAGCTTCCAGCGCATCAAAAACAGTGACATCTTTTAGATTCAGTGTAATGTAACCTGATAAATCGGGCGGCACGACAACGCTGTAGCGGGTACCAGAAACGATTGCCGAAAACACCTGGCTTGCGGGAGTGTTGTTTACTGAAAGATCGAATCTGGTTTCAACAGGCTTACTGTCAACCGCAGGCATAGATAGATTAAGGGGCGGCAACAAGGCATCGTTCACCGCATTCGATTTTTTTGCTTCAGCACGCTCTTTAACAAGAGCATCCATTTCGTCCTTGATAGCATCAGCGGTACTGTTTCGACCTTTTGTAGTTGAAGAACAGGCGGTCAGTGCCAGCAATGTCATTATCAGTAATATTCGCATTATTTTTTCTCCTTCGATCCGGCCAAACTGGCCGGATTTCTTGCATTTTTCATTTGTTCTGTATTGCATGCGATTGGCTGTTTTGCAGTTTGCACTGCTTCGGTCGATTTCATACCAACTCCCGGAAACAGGGCGAGCACTCTGCTGCGCCCATTTCCAGCCTGCAATACAACACCACGTTCATTAACTTCAACAAGTGTTTCACTTCCGTGCCGGCTTCCCAGCACCACAGTTTTTCCGTCAATGATCGCAGCGCACCGTGCAGGGGAAATAATAACCGACTGCAATCCCCTCACAGGTGGGTAGCCAGTCTGTGCCGACAAAACAACCGCCTCGCCTGTCCCGCCCAAAGGTCGTGTAGGATCTGGCAGCGACTCTGCACCAACAGCTAAAGGAGCCGCAGCAGCAATAATAAATAGCCACATGGCAAATAACTTTGTCATACTTTTAGCCATGTTTTATCCAGACTCAAGGTATACAAAATCAGTGTAATTTCTGACGTCGGATATTGCACCACATTCATCTCCAACTTGGCCCAATACATTTGTTGCGGCAACTTTTCCAGTGCAATCAGATATTGCAACAAATCGAGATAACTTCCCCTGAGTGTTATCTGCACACCATGCTTGTATACCTGACTTTGCACAGACGCTTCAGCCACCGCCTTGTTGCTATTATTCTGCTCCCTGCCAGTCTCCGCTGCTTGCTCAATTAAGGTTGTAACTGCCAGTGTATTAAGAGAAACCAGCTGCAAACGGCTATTTTTTTGCAAAAGATGACGCAAATGCTCTGCCATTTTATCCGGCTGAACCAGTCTGTCCCGGTTGCTCTGCAGAAAGATATTTCCTTCGGCAATTTCCTTTTTTAACTGATTGATCTGTATGCGCTGTGGAGAGGTTGAGTTGGGCGAATTTTCCTGTAACAACATATTGATCTGCGATTGTACCTCGCCCAACAATTGTTGCTGTTGCATTAACTGGCTACGTTGCGCTTTTTGCCTGACAAAAATCGGATCCAGTAACAGCGTGTTAAGCAACGTAAGTAACAACACGGCTGCCGCAAAAAATATCATCACCCTTTCGCGCAATGACATCGCATCCAGTTTTGCGGCAAGTTTCTCCCATTGTTGTTTCATCACTTATCCACCTCGTTTGCCACAACAGACTTCAGCATAAATTCAAGGTACTGTTTGCTCGCAGGTTTACCGGAATCGACTTTTGGCAATTGCATCTGCAATGAAGAAAATGTCTTACCTCGCATCACGCTTTCATTATTTAATCGTTGCAAATAGACGGGCACAAGTTCGGGGCTCAGGGATTCACCACTGATGCTCATTTGCATCGCATCGCCACCAACAACAAATCCGGTCAACCTTAAACCATTGACCACCTGTCTTGCAAAGGCCTGCATATACGGGGAATATCCACTGGTATTTCCGATTACACCGCTCTTCAATGCATGGATAATTTCCCGTTGCGCGGTTACTTCATCCGATACTTTTTTTAACTCCTGCACTATGGTCATTCCGGATCTCTGCTTCGTAAACTCTGCAGTCAAAGAAGCAAGTCTGGCCTGCTCAGAATTGAGGCTCTTTCTAGCCGCCTCCAACTGATTATTTGTCTGACTCAACTGATAACTTGAGTAGGCGTAAAACAAAACAAAGCAGAATAAAATAGCACCCAGCGCCTGCAGCATATTCATCACTGAGAATGAGCCGGCACGCTTGCGTGAATTTTCATTGTATAGATTGATCTGCTGGCTCATGCCTGACTTTCCTGACGCAATGCAGCACCGAGCGCTTGCAGCGCGTAAACCTGAGTCTCTTCATTCTTCAATTCAGGTGAAGTACCAAGATCCATTACCTCGCTTATCACCAGATTTTCCACGGGCAAGCCGAGACTGGCGGCCAGTAAACCAACCAGATTCAGACTCTGCGGAGCCGAAACCAATAAACGATTTACCGAAACATAAGAATATTGGCGGTCAAAATGATCGATGGAACGCTGCATTTCCAGCTCAAGGCGTTCCAGAAACTGATTGCGTATCGTTTCATTGGCATCCTGCAACTGGCCTATGGATATATCAATCCGGCGCGCCAAATAAAGCTCGCCGCCGCTAGTAAAGGTCAATAAACCTCCGTTATCGTCAAATGCCAACAGCGCCAAGGCACGCCCTTCTTTCTCATACAGGGCAGCAATATTGCGTTGTGCCATTTCAGGAATATCGATGATATGGAGATTCATATGCGCATGCTGAAACAACTCACTGCGTTTTTTAATTACCGCACTGGATGCCGCCACGACATAGACATTTTTTTTACGCTCGCCTGCTGCAGAGTCCGTTGGAATCTGCAGCACATCAATAATTGCCTCATCCACATGGAAGCTGAGCAAATCCTTGATGCTCCAGCGTACTGCCGACTTCAATTCTTCAGCGGGAACATTTGGCGCTTCCATCTGCAACAACTGATATTCGCCAGGGGAGAGCAGCGTTGAAAACCGGTACTGGCCAAGCCCCATCCCTTTGCGGATTTTATCAAGCACCGCCGATGTAAAGCCCGACGAGCCCGCACCTTGCAATTGGTGATGCGCATAAGTTTCCACGCGGGGCCTGCCTGCCAAATTTTTGACCTGCACACAAAACAGGTTATTGCCACTGACAGTGACAACAAAACCTGCACTCACATGCTTGGAAGGCTTAAGGAATGTCGACAAAAAAGGAATTTTCATAATTAACATGAAAATAATTCAATAACCCCTTGTTGTCAATCAATTTTTCAATAAATATATCAATAGATAGATAAATTTGTCTTTTGGGAATTTGTTTTAACGCTCTCATGCTTGACCAAGCAAGCAAAATATTTGCATAGTTCATATTACACAAGGCTGGAGATTGGCAATTTTCAATATGCCTCACGCTGGTAGATCAGGCGGTTATTGCCATTGTAAACACCGAATGTTGCTGTGCCCGGAACAACTGGCAAGTAAACCGGCACGGTGGGACTGATCGTCGCAACACCACTGCCGCCGGCTGATGGCTTGGCCAAATTGATAGTCAACCTACCAGAAGTTAACCCGGACGCAGGCACTTTGCTTGCAGCAGTCGTGCCGGTAATACTCGCGTTTTTAATCAGATTGTAAGTCGCTGCCAATGTCGGATTGGTGATGGTATCGTTCGTGCTGGTGAGCCAGCCGTTGGCCGTGTAATACTGGGCGGTAGCGGTCAGGCTTAGCGGCAATAGTTCAGATCCATAAGCATTCGACACTTTAAGGCGCCCGCTGACCACCTCAACGCCACCTTCTACCGACGTTGTAGTGGGATTAAGCGCACGCAAGGAAGTCGCTTCTCCATCCGAGGCGCGAATATAAATATTCGTCGGTACAGTTGTAGACGACGTGAAGGTATAACTCTGTGCCGCCTCGGTAAGTGTCCCCGCAGCAAAAGCCGACACACTGGTTACCCCTAGTGAACCTGCCCCAGCGGGCGCAGTTAAGGCACCCAAAGCACCGAAGACACTCAATGCAGTGGTCTTGGCAAATCCAGTAGTTATATTGTAATTGGCTGTTGTCATACCGCTTGCATTCATCGCATTTACCATCAGACTGAACAGCTGCATTGAATAAACAATACCGTTATAACTTGCCGGGCATGATCCGTCCGGACATGCCATCGGTACGTTAGCAACCTGAATCACTGCCGTATCGAAGTGCTCCGGATAGAAGCGCCCCACATTGCCACTGGTCGTCCCTGTCACATCGCCCGCTCCAAGGTAATCGTTGTCACCTATACCGGGGGTCAATGTAATAATGCCGACCTCATTCCAGGTAAAAGCGGTACCGCTTGCCACACCGGCATTAAATGCGCTAAAAGTGCCACCAATAGCCGGCGCTGGCACCATTCCCGCCGTCACATTATTGGGCGTCAACCTGACACTTTCCGGAATCGTCTCTTTGCCGTAATTTTGTGTCGCACTATTCAGGCTGTTTAATGCTGTAACGGTTACGCTGAATGGATGACCCGCGCGAATAAATGCACCTCCCGCCGGATTGGCGGCTGCAGGATTGTCACCCGATGTCGCCATGGCCAGCGCACCGGCACCACAGTTGGCCGTATTTGCTGTTGTGCACTTGATTGCTGACAAGACAAACTTCGCCGGCTTCACCACAAAGGTATCGCTGCCCGTCACAAGCATGCCGCCATCGGGCGGGGTATTCGCGGCACTGCCTGAGTAACGCGCACTGAGCTGCATTAGCCCGACATCGTCATAGCGCACCGAATTAAGTGTGGCTACGCCGCTGGCATTAAACACCAATGCTGCAGTCGAGGTGTATGCGGGCGTCACGGTGGTTTCAATATTGCCGCCGTTAAGCAGCAATGGCAGCGTACCGGTTGCCGGATTCTGGTAGGTACCCCAGAACGATACTGTGCGTGTAACACTCTGGAATAAAGGAACACATGTGCTGCTGTCACTCGAACGCACCGCACTGATATTAACTGTTCCGGAAGCGGTACCCGATGTCAGGTTGGGCACATCAAACAGAAAACCCGCCTTGTACGTATTCATGTCACAGGATGTGGTGTTATTAACTGCGCCACCACTGTTGCTGCAATACGGGCCGGCGGCATCCGTTGTCACGGGAGTAACTGAACTGGTACCCAGTCGAACTATCTGCGGATCGGGCAACGCAGAATTGCTTGGTATATGGATATTCACTGTTGTTTGCGATTGACCATTCGGGATATTGAATGCCACAACATTGCCACCCGCGGTGAGATTGCCGGTAACACCACCCGTGTACAGTGATGAACAGGCCGCGTTTGCACAAGCTTTAACCACAATGGCTTCCGCAACACAGGAAATCGCCGTGCCGTCATGTTCGATCAATAGATGATCTGCTGCCGCACCGGGGCACGGATGCCGCTGTATCGCAAACGCATCAAGCACTGTCTGGCTCAATACCTGCTGATAAACCCGCACTTCATCCAGATTGCCGCGGAAATGGAAGCTGGCGGGCGCTTCACCCGAAGCATTTGTTTCGCCGCCGATGGAAACCGGCCCGGCGTCTGTTCCCCATGTGCCCGTCCACGCAGCAGCTTCTGTCGAGACATTCAGCAATGCACCACTCTGGTTGTAAATATAAATACTGCGCCGCTTGCTGGCAAAGTCTGCTACGGCTGCCACAAAATACCAGGTGTTATTCGCAATCGTATAGGTTGAATCAAAAGATATTGGTCCGATACCGCGCGAATAAAATCTGAGCCTGCCAGTGGTGCCATCGGCCAAACTTAAACCGTAACCGTTCGTGTTGTTCTGGTCATCGATCAAGATGCGTTGTCCTGTCACCGCGTTGTTGGTCGTTCTGACCCACGCGGTGATGGTGAAATTGCCGGTCAGGTTGGGCAGGGGTGTTTGAATATAGCCGGCGCTAATGCCAGCGCCATTATCGAATACACCATAGCCGCAGGTACCCGGGTCACCGGTTAAAGCGCGGGAAGAGGAAGCGGTGCTCGCGCTGTTGTATGCCCGGGCATTGTTGCCATTGCCGGAATTATCCATTACCTCGCCAGCAGTACTGTTCCAGCTCGCCTCATCCATGCGGTAATCGGCCAGCGGAGCATACGCGGTGACCGTGGCTGCGGTAGCTGATACTGCCGGAGTGCCCACATTGGAAACGATCGCGTTGCTAATCACACCGCCACTCGTGGCTTTAACCGTCAGTGTCACTTTATAATTTTTATTTGCATCCATCGTGCCTACCGTCCATGTCACGACACCGGCAGAATAGGAGCAGGTGCCGGTCGGTCCGGCGCTGGTACCCGAAATGGTACCGGGTGAAGCAGTGCAGGACACAAATGACACGCCTGCAGGCAAAGTATCAGTAATCACTACCGGGTCCGGCGTGGTCACAGGGGTTGCCCCATTGATGGCATACAGGGTGTAATCAAAATTTGTATTCACACTCACGCTGGTACTGACTGGCGCTTTCGCCAAACCAAAGGTGCCGGCACCGCCCTGATTGGAGCCGCAATTTGTATTTACAGGGTTACTAGTAGATGAATCCCACGGGCCGGTACCATCCGGGTTGCGGTACCAGTCTTTGATACTGCTCCCCGAGCCTTGTTGCGCATCATATTGGGTATTGGCACCGCCGGTGGCCGGCAGCTGGCTTTCGATCGCGGGGCAGCTTGTATATTGTGTGCCCGGGCCATAAAACGAAGTGACGTTATTACCCAGACGCATGATGTCGACGATCTGTCCGCCTCCACTGCTGTCATACAACACCATATTAAATGGCGGCGACTTTGTCGCCAGAAATGTCAGTACCGTGTCGGGAAAGGTAATCCATAAAGAAGTCTGGCCGCAGGTATTGGTTGCACTATTGCTAAAACCAGAACTTACATCTGTTTGCTGTGAGGTAATCGTCGCACCACTTTTATTATAGAGATCAATTTTCCAGTTCTGGAAATTACTGGTAGCTGCCAGCACTGAAGGATCGAGGACCTTCAGTTCAATCAGAGCAGTGCCGCTTGTGGGTATGTACACTTCATTGAAAACAACCTTGCCAACATGGGCAGAGCAGGCTGCGACCGCATCATTTATAGAAGCAAATATAAATACCAACAGCAACAGGCAAGGACTGAATTTAAAATTAACACGGCACAGTATATTCATGGCATCTTCCCGTCTTTTATATTTCAGCCTACTGCCTGATCGTGGCATTGATTGAGCGTTCAACATGATTCTTTGTCCCCTGCGCGCCGCCGTTGACGGCTATCGAGGTCAGGTTATAAACATTAATCGGTATGCCGCCTTCAACTGCCACTGTGACAGCACACGCGAGCGTCACCGTAAAAGGTGACAGGTCTCCCGCCAGTGTGTTCGCAGCAAAGAGTGGGGCAGGAGGAATCGGGATTGCTCCACACCCTGCACCGGGCGCGGCACTGGCGATGGTAGACGCGCCCCACTCAATGCCTGCACGTGCAGCCTGATAGGCACGAGAGCCCAGCGCATCCAGCGCAGAGGCTTGTTGTTGTCCGCCAAAAAAAGTCACCATCACCGTACCCAGTCCGGCCAGCACCACCAGCAAAAATATGGCGGTAAGCAGGCTGAATCCATTGTGTAATTTGGCGTTTAGCTTTGGCATCATCGATTATGGTACGTTGTTAACGTGTATGGCATGATACAGGCTGATACTTTCTCCGCTGCGTGAAATCCCCAGCCGTATGGCCACCATGCCACTACGCTGATTGACCAGGTCATAGGTAATTTCACAGGCACTGACGCGGTCGGCCAGCATCGCTGCAGAACCTCCAACGGGTGGAGGTGCCAACAGGTTCGGATTGAATCCATAGGCCCAATAGCGCATCAGCGTCCCGCTACCATCGCCATTCGCATCAACTCCCGTGTTGATACACGCATAGGTGACGGCATTCTGATCGCCGGGCACCACATCGAAACGTTGCCCGGGTACTTCGGCAAATGCGGGCAATCTTTCTGCTGTCATCGAGACGAAAGATTGTGCACCCGCGCCTCCGATATAGGCACGACGTACACCATTTCCAGCAAAAGTATCTTTGTAGGGAGCATCTCCACTTGACTGAGTACTGCCGATCACGATCTGGTCACCCGCAACAAAAGTAACCGG
>Ga0315270_10000971_pt1 | contig 15411 bp, 15 predicted proteins | sample C1_bottom_MG_FD_204932 | JGI IMG/M metagenome (GOLD analysis project Ga0315270, IMG submission 204932) | Sediment microbial communities from Yellowstone Lake, YNP, Wyoming, USA - C1_bottom | ecosystem: Environmental > Aquatic > Freshwater > Lake > Sediment | place: USA: Wyoming | collected... | reverse complement strand
GCAGCTTGCGGTATTCGTTGGACTTGAAGTCCGACAGCCGGACGATCACCGGCTTTGGGTAGAAAGAGGCAGCAATGGTGGCGACGCCTTCGACCAGCTTCTCGACGAAAAAACCCTCCGGGCTGGCGTAGCCGCGCGAGCGGCGCTGTATCTCCTCGCGCAAGCCGGCAGGCACCCGGTCGATCTCCAGAATCGCCTTGGGATGGATGCCGATCATGTTGTTGATGACAAATTCCAGCCGCGCCAGGCCGACGCCATCGTTAGGGATTTGCGCAAACTCGAAGGCCAGTTCCGGATTGCCGACGTTCATCATAATCTTGACCGGCAAGGCCGGCAGGTTCGACACATCCTGGCGCAGCACCTCGAAATCCAGCAGGCCGCGATAGACATAGCCGGTATCGCCTTCGGCGCAACTGACCGTCACCGCCTCGTTTTCAACCACGGCGCTGGTAGCGTTGCCGCAGCCGACGATGGCCGGAATGCCCAGCTCGCGGGCGATGATGGCGGCATGACAAGTGCGCCCGCCGCGATTGGTGATGATCGCCGAAGCCCGCTTCATCACCGGCTCCCAGTTCGGATCGGTCATGTCCGTGACGAGAATGTCACCAGCCAGCACGCGGCTCATTTCCGAAGCATCTTTCACCACCCGCACCGGCCCGCTGCCGATTTTCTGACCGATGGCGCGGCCGCTGGTGAGTACCTTGGCGTGTTGCTTGATGCGGTATTTCTCGATCACCTGACCCTTCCCCGCCCCGCCATGTTGCGGGGAGTCCTGGGATTTCACAGTCTCAGGCCGCGCCTGGAGAATATACAGTTTGCCGTCTTGGCCATCTTTGCCCCATTCGATGTCCATCGGTCGTCCGTAGTGCTGCTCTATGATGACCGCGTAGCGGGCCAATTCGAGCACATCGGCGTCGCTCAACGAGTAACGCTGGCGCTCTTCCTCCGGCACGTCGATGGTGACAGTGCTCCTGCCCGCCTGCTGGGCATCGGCAAACACCATCTTGAGCATTTTGCTGCCGAGGTTGCGACGGATCACCGAGGGCTTGCCCAGCGCCAGCGTCGGTTTGTGCACATAGAATTCATCCGGGTTCACTGCGCCCTGCACCACCGTTTCGCCGAGGCCGTAGCTGGCGGTGATGAACACCACCTGATCGAAGCCCGATTCGGTGTCGAGGGTAAACATCACGCCGGACGCGCCTGTGTCGGAACGCACCATGCGCTGCACGCCCGCCGACAGCGCCACCTCGGCGTGGGCAAAGTTTTTGTGTACCCGGTAGGCGATGGCGCGGTCGTTGTAGAGCGATGCGAAGACTTCCTTGATAGCGTGCAGAATATTTTCGTAGCCGTGAATATTCAGGAAGCTTTCTTGCTGACCAGCGAAAGAGGCGTCGGGCAAGTCTTCCGCCGTGGCGCTGGAGCGCACCGCGAACGAGGCATCGTGCGTGCCGTCGGCCACCAACTGTTCGTAGTGGGTCTTGATTTCCGCTTCCAGCGCCGGCGGGAAAGGCGTGTCGACCACCCACTGGCGAATCTGCTCGCCGGCGACGGCGAGTGCGGCGACATCGTCGACATCGAGTTTATCCAGCAAGGTGTTGATGCGCCCGGAAAGTCCCTGATAAGCCAAAAACTCGCGATACGCCTCCGCCGTGGTGGCAAAGCCGCCCGGCACGCGCACATCCGTCGCCGCGAGCTGGCTGATCATTTCGCCCAGCGAGGCATTCTTGCCGCCGACCCGGTCGACATCGGTCATGCGCAGATGGTCGAAGGCAATTACATAACGCTTCATGTCTGGACTTTCTGAAATTGAAAAATTGATTGAGGCGGACGAAAGCGTTATTTTATCGTCTTTAGCGTTTATTTCCTCCTCTCCCGGCACAAACATGAGCGCAACACGCACGGTGTTTTTCGTTTCGGATGGTACCGGCATCACCGCTGAAACCATCGGCCACAGCCTGCTCTCGCAGTTCGAGGGTTTGCAGTTTCGCCAGGTGCGCATGCCATTTGTCGATGCCGTGGACAAGGCCAACGACTGCCTTTCCAGAATTCGTGAAACCGGACAGCACGCTGCGTTGCGCCCGATTGTGGTACTAACCCTGGTCAATCCCCTGGTGGCCGATGTCCTGCGCCAGGCCGATGCGGTGATTATTGATTTCTTCGAGACTTTCATCGTCCCGCTGGAGGCGGAGTTGGGCGCCCGCTCCACTCATACCGTCGGCCGCGCGCATGGCCGCGCCAATTCTCAGGGCTATACCAACCGCATCGAAGCGATCAACTTCACCCTGGCGCACGACGATGGGATTTCCGATGGCGACCTGGATATGGCCGACGTGATCCTGGTCGGCGTTTCGCGCAGCGGCAAGACCCCGACCAGCCTTTACCTGGCCGTGCAGTTCGGCATTAAGGCCGCCAATTACCCGTTGATCCCCGAGGATTTCGAGCGTAACAAATTGCCGGGCAGTCTGGAAAAGCATCGACACAAGCTGTTCGGCCTCACCATCGGCCCCGACCGCCTGTCCATCGTCCGCCGCGAGCGGCGCCCCGACAGCGTCTACGCCTCAATCGACAACTGCCGCTATGAAGTCAAGGCCGCCCAGAAGCTGATGCGCCGCGAAGGCATACGCTGGCTGGACTCCACCACCAAGTCAATCGAGGAAATCGCCGCCACCCTGATGCAGACAGTCAAACTCGAGCGGGACTCGTTCTGACAAATTTCTGCCTGGCTTCCTCGAACAGGCAAATCGCCGCGGCGGCAGCCACATTCAGGGACTCGCTGCCGACCGCCATCGGAATAAAGACACGCTGCGCGGCGGCGGCTTCCAGCGACGGCGAAATTCCTGCTCCTTCGCTGCCGAACAACCAGGCCACATGGCCGGTAAGATCGTGCCGGTACAGCGGTTCGCCGCCGTGCGCCGTTGCCGCCAGCGTGGCACCGGAAAAATTCCTCATCACGGCGGCCAGGTCGGCCTGTTCATGCAGACGCAGTCCGAAATGCGCGCCTTGCCCCGCCCGCAGCACGCGCGGCATCCACACACCGGCGCAACCGGGGCCGAGGAATACATCGACGATGCCCGCCGCCGCCGCCGTGCGCAGAATCGAGCCGACATTGCCGGGGTCTTGCAGGGCATCGAGTAAAACACATGAGCTATTGATGACAGCCGCTGGAGGTACTGGAATGCGGATGGTTGCGCAGATGCCCGCCGGTGTCGCCAATTCGCTGAGCTCGCGGAACAGACTGTCGCGCAGCAACAGTGTCTCCACCTTGGGCAATGTCTCGCACAACGCCTGTAATTCTGCCTGTGCCGCGCCATGTTCGCTAAGTATCAATTGTTCCGGTCTGCCCAGCTTGTCGCGGTATGCAGTAATCAGATGGCTCCCATCCAGCAGCGTCATACCCAACCGGCGCTGTTCGCGGGCATCTTCGCTGAGCGACTTTAATGCTTTGAAAGTCGGGTTGTCGCGGGAGGTGATGTGCTTCATGTCTGCGTCATTATCGTTGATGGATATGTGATAAAGATAGCACACTGACCAAGCCCGCAAAGACTGCCACTACGTCTACAATCAGCCTATTCCACAAGGTTAACGCATGCCCGCACCCCGTATCGTCATCGTCACCCCCGCTCCACCCGGCTCGCGCGCCGGCAACCGCCACACCGCGCTACGCTGGGCGCGTCTGCTGCGCGGGCTTGGCGCTAAAGTTGCGATTCGCGACGATTGGCAAAGCGGCAACGAAGACCTGATGATAGCGTTGCATGCCCGCAAAAGCCGCCCCGCCATGCTCGCCTGGCGCGCTCGCCACGGCCAACGTCCGCTGGTGTTGGCGTTGACCGGCACCGACCTCTACCACGATATTCGTGTCGACCCGGCGGCGCGCGCTTCGCTGGATCTGGCCTCGCGCCTGGTGGTGCTGCAAGCGGCGGCGCTGGACGAACTGACGCCGGCGCAGCGCGCACTTTGCCATGTGATTCACCAGTCGGTTGCTCCGGGCAAGGCGGTAATGCCTCGACCGGAAGTCAAACACTCGCGCCGTTTCCGCTTCTGCATCCTCGGTCATCTGCGTCATGAGAAAGACCCGTTTCGTGCGGCACTGGCCTTGCAATGCCTGCCCAGGCGCACCGGGATCGAAGTCGTCCAGGCCGGAGCAGCGCTGACTGCACCGATGGAGGAGGAAGCCCGCCGACTGATGCGCGTCGAACCGCGCTATCGCTGGGTCGGCGAACTGCCCCACTGGCGCGCCATGAATCTGCTGCGCGGTAGTCACGCCATGATCATCAGTTCGCGCCTGGAGGGCGGCGCGCACGTGGTCTCTGAGGCCATCGCCGCAGGCGTGCCGGTGCTGGCCTCGGACATTCCCGGTAACTGCGGCCTGCTCGGCAGCGATTACCCGGCGTATTTCCCGGTCGAGGACGAGGCTGCCTTGGCCGAATTAATGCGGCTCACGATAGAGGCGCCGGAGTTTTATTCCGCTCTCGCCGATTCGCTCAAGTCACGTCGCCCATTAACTGACCCACAACTGGAGATTGAAGCGTGGCGCAGCTTGTTGGCGGAATTGTTGCCGGCACATTTCAAATCTTGAAAGTGCTTCTGGTCTTGCCAGGCAGCTTTGCCATCTTTGCGTGCTGCGTTGCAAAAGACTTGTCGGCGGACTTGACGGCGGTCTACCCGATTTTCACCGGGAGCTACAATTGGAAAACGCAACAATCGTGCTATAGTGCATTCGTGCATAGATTCATTTGGAGAACCACTATGGCAGCCGTCGCTACCCAACCCAGCGTCAAAGTCATTGGCGCAAATGGACAAATCTCGCTTGGTAAGCAATTTGCCGGTCGGCAGGTGCTGGTGGAGGAACAGGAACCCGGCGTCTGGCTGGTCCGCACCGCCACCGTTATTCCCGACAACGAGCACTGGCTGCACCAGCCACAGGCTGCAACCGATCTGCAAAATGCGCTGGCTTGGTCGCAAGGCAACCCGCCTGTTGATGCCAACGTGGATACCCTGCTGGAAAAGCTGAATGACCAAGACTGACCCGGATGCCCTGGTCAGACTCGATCTCAACAATCCAGTGTTTCAGGAAAACCTGCTGACGCTGCAAAAGGCCGAACGCCACGCCGCACTGGACACGCTCAACAAGCTGCGGCGGATGGCCTGGAATCAGGTCTATCGCGACAACGGCTTGAAGTGGGAAAAGGTCGTCAGCGCCAAGCTAGCACCCGGGATTGACGCCATCTATTCATTGCGCATTACGCAGTCTCGACGCGCCACTGCGTACAGGGAAGGCGATTTTATCCGGCTACTGACCATCGCCCCTGATCACGACACCACTTACGGCAAGAAGTAGTCTCCCCAGCGCCAATCATCGCACAGGGCGGCGCGGCGCATTCCAGTTGAGGACGCCTGAAATCAGCGCCCAAAATAAACGCCGAGAGTAGCAGTCGCAATGGTCAACACGCCAAGCGCCAGATTGAACCCGACCACTTGACGGATTTGATTCAAGGCGGCGCCTGCCTGGGGCCAGTCGCTTGCGGCAACACCCCGGCGCAAGCGCGGCAACAGGGCGAAGTAGAGGTGCGCGTAAATCAGCATCATGATGCTGCCCAGGGTCAGCATGACAAGCCAGTGCAGCGGCGCGCCGTGCCAGCCGACCAGGGTAATCATGGTCAGCCCGGAAACCAGGATCAGCGTCACCGCCAGCCACACCCAGGGGAAGAAGCGTTCGAACACCCCTAACCACAGCGGCAGGCGTTGCGGCGGTTGCAGTTGCGCTGCGGCCACCGGCCTCAGGCAGACGTAAGCGAAGAACATGCCGCCGACCCAGATTGCGACAGAAGCCAGGTGCAGGAACAACAGCAGCGGGATCAGGTTCATAGATTTTCTCCTTCAAGCAGACGACGCACCGGAGCGAAACTGCGCCGGTGGATAATGGCTGCGCCATGCTCGCGCAACGCGGCGAGATGGGCCACAGTGGGATAACCTTTATGACGGTCGAGACCATATTGCGGGAAAGCTGCGTGCAGTCGCAACAGTTCGGCATCCCTGGCGGTCTTGGCAAGGATGGAAGCTGCGGCGATGGCGGGTTCCGAGGCGTCTCCCCTGATGATCGCCCGTGCCGGCATGGCGACGCTCGGACAATACAGGCCGTCGACCAGAATTTCGTCGGGCGCAGGTTGCAGCGCCTCGACCGCCCGGCGCATGGCCAGCAGGCTGGCCCGGAGGATATTGAGGGCGTCAATTTCGGCGACGCTGCTGCTGGCGATGGCCCAGGCCAGCGCGCGTTGTTTGATTTCGATGGTGAGCCGGTCGCGATTTTTTTCAGAGAGTTTTTTGGAATCGTTCAAGCCGACTATCGGTCGGGCCGGATCGAGAATGACTGCTGCTGCGTACACCGGGCCTGCCAAAGGGCCGCGCCCGGCCTCATCGACGCCGGCGACTCGCCGTTTCATGTGGCGTTTTTCAGTGGAGAGGCCGCCAGCCTGCTCAGCAGGCCGGGCAGTACCGCCGCCGCCGCCTTGTCTGCCGTGTTCTGGCGCAATTGCCGGTGCATGGAGGTGAATAAATCATGCAGGCTCGCCCGCATGATTTTGTCGCCGATAAAATTGCCCAGCGCCTGGGCGAGATTGTCCGGTGTCGAGTCATCCTGCAAAAACTCCGGCACGACGAAGCGACCGGCGAGAATATTAGGCAGGCCCACCCAGGGTTGGTATTTCATGCGCCGCATCAGCCGCCACGACCACGGCGACATCTTGTAGGTGATTGCCATTGGTTTCTTGAACAGGGCTGCTTCCAGCGTAGCCGTACCGCTTGCCACCAGCACCGCATCGGCGGCGGCCATGGCGTCGTGGGCGTGACCGAACAACAGAGTCAGCGGCAGTTCCTGGGCACCGCGCTGCCACAGGACATTCTCGAATTGCACCCGCGTTTCGCGCGAGATTAGCGGCACCAGGAAACGCGCCTGTGGAAATCGCAGATGCAGGCGCTTGGCGGTTTCAATAAAAGTTTCCGCCATGAAATGCAGTTCGGATTGGCGACTGCCCGGCAGCAGAGCAAACACCAGGTCATCTTGCGGCAGATTGAGGCGTTCGCGCGCCGCGCCCTGGGCGGATTCCAACGGGATGATGTCGGCCAGCGGGTGGCCGACATAGCTCGCCTCAATTCCATGCTTTTGGTATATCTTCGGCTCAAATGGAAACAGGCACAGCATTTGATTGACCGAGCGCCCAATGCTGCGCAGACGCGAGCTGCGCCAGGCCCAAACCGAAGGGCTGACGAAGTGGATGGTGTAAATTCCGGCGGCCTTGAGACGCGCTTCCAGCCACAGGTTGAAATCCGGGGCGTCAATGCCGATAAATACATCCGGCGGATCGGCCAGCAAACGTTTCAGCAGTTGCCGGCGGATGCCCATGATTTCCCGGTAGTGCCGCAACACCTCGATGTAGCCGCGCACCGCCAGTTTTTCCGCCGGCCACGCGGCGACGAAGCCGGCGGCTTCCATCTTCGGCCCGCCGATGCCGAAGAAACGGGTTTCCGGCAAATGCGTCAGGTGTTTTTTGAAGGCCTCAATCAGATGCGCGCCCAGCAGATCGCCAGAAGCTTCTCCCGCCACCAAGGCGATCCTGAGCGGCGCGGTCATGGCCTACCTAGCGGACGATGCCGCGTCCGGCGGCGGCAAGAAAATCGGCCAGTGGCTGGAGTTCCGGCGCCTTGCTACAGTTGGCGGCGATGGCCGCCTGGGCCTCTTCCAGCCTGAGGCCGGATTTATAGAGCGTCTTGTAGGCGCGCTTGATCGCCAGAATCGCCGCTGGGGAATAATTGCGTCGTTTCAGGCCTTCGCTGTTGATGCCATGCGGCACCGCAGCGTTACCGGTGGCGGTGACATAGGGCGGCAGGTCTTGCAACAGCACGCTGCCCATCCCCGTGAGGCTGTGGGCGCCGATGCGCACGTACTGATGTACCGCAGTGAAGGCACCCAGAATCGCCCAGTCGCCGACCTGCACATGGCCGGCGAGTTGTGCGTTGTTGGCGAAAATAGTGTTGTCGCCAACCTGGCAATCGTGTGCCAGATGAACGTAGGCCATAATCCAGTTGTCATTGCCAAGGCGGGTTACGCCGACATCCTGGACGGTGCCGCAGTTGAAGGTGCAGAATTCGCGGATGGTGTTGCGGTCGCCGATTTCGAGCCTGGTCGGCTCGTCGGCATATTTTTTGTCCTGGGGAATTTCACCGATTGAACAAAACTGGAAAATACGGTTGTCGTTGCCGATGCGGGTATGTCCTCCGATCACCACATGCGGACCGATGCGCGTATTGTCCCCGATCACGACATGCTCGCCGATCAGCGAATACGCACTGACCTCGACATTGCGGCCAAGGCGCGCGCCGGGATGAATGATCGCGGTTGGATGGATCGCCGCAGAACTCATTCGATGCTGCGCCCGGTGCACATCAACTCGGCTTCGGCCGTTACCTGCCCATCGACTAATGCCCGTGCGGTGAACTTCCACAGACCCTGCTTGTGGGCCTTGATGGAAACTTCCAGCATCAACTGATCGCCCGGACTGACTGGTTTCTTGAAACGCGCTTTGTCGATGCCAACGAAGTAATACACCGATTTGTCATCAATTTTTTGGCCTAAGGTCACGAACGAGAGAATGCCCGCCGCTTGCGCCAGCGCCTCGATCACCAGTACGCCGGGCATCACCGGATGATGCGGGAAATGCCCCGGGAAAAATGGTTCGTTGATGCTGACATTCTTGAGCGCCAGGATGCGTTCGCCAGGCAGGCACTCCAGGACGCGGTCGACCAATAAAAACGGGTAACGATGCGGCAGATGTTCCAGGATTTGACGCATATCCATCGGGTTCACAATTATTTCTCCAGTTCCGCCAAGCGTATCTCTAGGGCGCGTATTTTATCCGCCATCGCATCGAGGCGGCGCAGGTGCGCAAAATTTTTCAGCCACTCGGCGTGTTCCAGAAATGGCACGCTGCCAGTATAGGTGCCAGCCAGCGGAACAGACTTCGTCACCAGCGTACCGGCGGAAATATTCACGTCGGCGGCGATGCGCAGATGACCGAGGATCACCGTCCCGCCGCCCACAGTACAGCGACTGCCTAGCGTGGCGCTGCCGGCAATGCCGACACATCCCGCCAACGCGCTATGTGCGCCGATGCGGACGTTGTGACCAATCTGGATTTGATTGTCGAGCTTGACCCCATGACCGATCACGGTATCGTCGAGCGCACCGCGGTCGATGGTGGTGTTGGCGCCGATTTCCACATCGTCGCCAACGATGACGCGACCGATCTGCGGAATTTTCAGCCAGACGCCGGCATTTTCACCGGCAGATTCGCGCGCAAAGCCGAAGCCGTCGGCGCCGATCACCGCGCCGGAATGAATGATGGCCCGTGCGCCGATCCGGCAACCGGGGTAAATCGTGACATTGGCATGCAGCAATGCATCTGCGCCGAGATCAACACCGGTGCCAATGACACAGCCGGGACCGATGCATGCACGTTCACCAATGCTCACTTCAGCGCCGATATGGACGCCGGCGGCGATACAGGCGCTTGCCGGAACCGGACTCTCAACCGTGGCTGTGGGATGAACTCCCGGCATCGCTGAAGCCGGCGGATTCAGCCATTGCGCCACACGCGCAAAATACGCGTAAGGCTCCGCGCAGACAATGCAGGCCGTGGGACAACCGGCTGCGCTGTCCGCCATCAGGATAACCGCGCCGGCACGAGTAGCGGCAAGGCTTTGGCGATATTTTGTGTGAGCTAAAAAACTGATCTCGTCCGGCCCGGCTCGATCCAGGCTGGCGACCTGTCGAATAGGCCGGGTGCCGTCACCGACCAGTTCACCGCCGTAGCGGGCTACGATTTCCTCGAGGCGAACTGAAGCCACGGCTACATTGATGTGCGGGCTTGGGAGCAAGCGGCGCGCTTATTTGCTGCCGTCGCCGAGCGCCTTGATGACTCTGTCGGTGATGTCGATGCGTGGATTTGCGTAGACCGCTTCCTGCAGAATGATGTCGTATTTTTCGGCCTCGGCAATGCCCTTGATGACCTTATTTACGCGCTCGAATATCACGGCCATTTCTTCGTTTTGGCGCAGGTTGAGGTCCTCCTTGAATTCACGCTGCTTGCGCTGGAAATCGCGGTTGAGTTCGTTGAATTCGCGCTCTTTGTTGCGCCGCTCGGTTTCCGACATGGTCAGTGAGTTTTTCTCAAGACTTTCCTGGGTAGTCTGCAATTGCTTGGCCAGTTTTTGCAGTTCCTGGTCGCGCTTCTCGAATTCTTTCTCAATCTTCTTCTTGGCTTTTGCTGCGTGGGGCGCATCGTTGAGAATGCGTTGGCTATTGACGAAACCAATCTTCACTTCTGCATAGGCGGATCCGGCGGCGAACAGGCAAACAAGCGCCAGCAGGGGGGCAATAATCTTATTCAAAATGAATCTCCTGAATGCAAATAAAGCAAATATTAAAACACTCCGCCCAACTGGAATTGCAGGCGTTGAATCTTGTCTTCGGGCTTCTTGTTGAGCGGGCTGGCATAACTGAACTTGAGCGGCCCCACCGGCGATGACCATGAAAGCGAGACACCAACACTATAGCGCAGGTCGGACAGGGACATCTTGCTGCCCACGCCCCAAACCTGGCCGCCATCGAGAAACATACCCAAGCGCATCGACTTGTCCTGGCCGCTGCCGGGAAGAGGAAACAGCAGCTCGGCGTTGCCGACCGCGCGGCGGTTGCCGCCCAGGCGATCCCCCAGCAGCGGATCAACAGGACCCAGCGATCCGCTATCGTAGCCACGCACCGAGCCGATGCCCCCTGCATAATAATACTTGAAGAACGGCAATGTCTGCCCGCCATAGCCGTTGGCGTACCCTAGTTCGCCATTTAGCATCAGCGTGGCGTTGCGAGAAACCACCGGAACCGGGATAAAGTTCTGGTGCTGGAAGGTGGCGCGGTAGTAACGCAAGCTGCCGCCGGGCAGCGCAAACTCGCCAATCAGGCGGTTCGAATGCCCCTTGGTCGGGTACAGACGGCTGTCGATGGTTTCCTTGAGCCAGCCGGCGGTTCCAAGCAAAGTCGTGGTGGCCGCGCCGAACTGGTTAACATATTCCTGATAACGCAAAGGGCTGGTCGGACTCAATGTCAGTTTGGTCGAGTCCAGCGACAGGCCGAGGCTGATGTAATCGTCCTCGGCGATCGGCAAGCCATAGCGTATGCCTGCTCCCACCGACGAACTGCCGTAGGCGCCGACCACCAGGGTGTCGGTGTTGGTCTTGCGCTGGTAAAAATCGAAACCGCGACTGATGCCATCGACCGTGTAATACGGATCGGTGTAGGAGACCGAGTAGACTTTGTTGATCCTGCTGGTGTTGATCTGCACGCCGACTGTCTTGCCGCTGCCGAACAGGTTTTGCTGTTGTATCGAACCCGACAGAACGAATTTTTCGGCGCTTGAAAATCCGGCGCCGAGCGTGATGTTGCCGGTGGGCCTTTCCTTGACATTCACATTCATATCAACCTGGTCGGTGGCGCCGGGAACCGCCGGGGTTTCCACGGTCACATCTTCAAAATAACCCAGCCGGTCGATCCGGGTGCGGGACTTGTTGATTTTTTCACCGTCGTACCAACTCGATTCAAGCTGACGCAGTTCGCGACGAATGACTTCATCGCGGGTTCGGGTGTTGCCGGTGATGCCGATTTGACGAACGTAGACGCGTCGACCAGGATCGATAAAAATGGTAAATGCCGCCTGATGCTTGATTTTGTCGAGTTCCGGCGCGGCATTCACGTTGGCAAATGCATAGCCTTCGTTACCTAACCGGTCGCTGATCTGCTTGGTGGATTCGGTCAGTTTCTCGCGCGAGAAAGTCTCGTCCGGCTTGAGACTGACCAGTTTTTTCAGTTCCTCTTCCGGCAGCAGCAGTTCGCCGGCCAGCTTGACCGACGATACCGTGTATTTCTCGCCTTCGGTGATATTCACCGTGAGATAGATGTCGAGTTTGTCCGGGCTGATGGATACCTGGGTGGAGTCGATGTTGAATTCGAGATAGCCGCGGTTAAGGTAATAGGATCGCACATTCTCCAGATCGCCCGACAATTTCTGCTTCGAATACTGGTCGTTCTTGGTGTACCAGCTCAGCCAATTCGGGGTGCGCAACACGAACAGGTCGAGCAGCTCTTTCTCGGGAAAATCCTTGGCGCCGATGATGCTGATTTGCTTGATCTTGGCAATCTCGCCCTCATCCACCTTGAAGTTGATGCCGACCCGGTTGCGTTCCAGCGGCGTCACCGTGGTGGTCACGCTGGCGGCGTAATAGCCGCGCGTCAGGTATTGGCGTTTCAGCTCCTGTTCGGCCTTGTCGACCAGCGCGCGGTCGAAAATCCGCGACTCCGCCAAACCGATCTCGCGCAGGCCTTTGGTGATCTGGTCTTTTTCAAAAGCCTTCATGCCGACGAAGTCGACGGCGGCGATTGCCGGTCTTTCCTCGATCAGCACTACCAGTACGCCATTCTCGATTTCCAGCCGTACGTCCTTGAAGAATCCCGTGGCGAACAGCGCCTTGACGGCCTGGCTGGCCTTGTCGTCGGTCATGGTGTCGCCGACCTTGACCGGCAGGTAGCTGAACACCGTGCCGGCCTCGGTACGCTGGATGCCCTCCACACGAATATCCTTGACGACGAACGGTTCAAAGGCGTTGGCTGACGAAGCAAATATCGCAGCGACCAGCCCGGCGATCAGATTTTTATTCATTAAATTATCCGGAAAACAGGCGGTTGATGTCGTTGTAGAAGGCAAATGCCATAAGCATTAATAGCAGGAATAGGCCAATTTTCTGTCCGATTTCCATAATCCGCTCGGAGAGCGGACCGCCCGTGATGATCTCGCCCATATAATACAATAAATGTCCGCCATCCAATATCGGGATGGGCAACAGATTGAGCACGCCGAGGCTGATGCTGATCAGCGCCATGAACTTCAGGTAATACGGCCAGCCGAGACGTGCCGACTGGCCGGCATAATCGGCAATCGTCACCGGGCCGCTCAAGTTTTTCCAGGAAACTTCACCGACGATCATTTTGCCTATCATCTTCAGGCTGAAGATTGAGGTATCCCAGGTCAGCACTGTCGCCTTGCCGAGAGCCGCAAAAACACCGTAGTGCACGGTGGTGACAAGCATGGCGCGCAGCGCCGGATCGTCCCGCACCTGGATGCCCATGCGCCCGATGCGTAGCCTGCCCTCCTCCACCTCGGCGGGCCTTGCCTGCATGGACAGCAGAACAGCGTCACGACGTACATCGAATTGCAGGGAAACACCCGGTGCCTGACGAATCGCCGTCGCAACCTCGCTCCAGGTGCTGACTGGCCGCCCGGCAATGGCCACAAACTCGTCGCCGACGCGCATTCCCGCCTGCTCCGCCACAGAATCTCCGCTCACCTTGCCGATGACAGGCTTGATCCGGGGGCGATAAGGACTCAGCCCAAGCAGAGTCGGCAAATCTTTCTCAAGATCTGCGGCGCTGATGGCTTGTGTGTCAACGCGGCGAAACGCGATCTGCTGGCGTTGGTCGATCACTTCCAGGATCACTGGCGCATGCTCCAGCGCCACTTGCAGCAAAGCCCAGCGCATCTCCTGCCAGGTGGCGACGGGCGTGCCGTTGACACTGCGCACCGTCTCGCCGTCCTGCACTTCCGCCGCCGCCGCGGCGCTTGCTGCGGGGGGCGCGGCGAGTATCGGGCGCAATTCCTCTGCGCCTTGCATGAACAACAGCGAGTAGAGCAGGATTGCCAGCAGCAGGTTGGCCAGAGGGCCGGCGGCAACCACCAGGATGCGTTTCCATACGCTCTGGCGGTTAAAGGCGCGCGCCAGTTCATGCGGCGCCACCGGGCCTTCGCGTTCATCCAGCATCTTGACGTAGCCGCCCAGAGGGAACGCTGCGATGACCCATTCAGTGCCATCCATGCCGAGGCGTTTGAGCAGCAGTGGCCGCCCGAAACCGACCGAGAAGCGCAGCACCTTGACGCCGCACAGGCGCGCCACCGCATAGTGGCCCAACTCGTGTACTACGATCAGCAGCCCCAGCGCCAACGCGAATGCGCCCAGATAGAAGAAGAAGTTGCCGAACATCATTGCCGATCTTGCCCATCTTGCCAATTCGCCACGATGGCCTCGGCGGCAGCGCGGGCCTGGGCATTGACCGCCATCACCGCATCGAGGTCCGGCAGCTTTACCACCGGGAGTTGATCGAGCACAGCGGCGATCACTTCGGCAATGCGCAAGAAAGGCAAGCGCCCGGCCAGGAAAGCCGCAACTGCTACTTCATTTGCGGCATTCAGCAAAGTCGGCGCACTGCCTGCGGCACGCAGCGCCTGATACGCCAGCGCCAGACAGGGGAAGCGTCGCGCGTCGGGACGTTCAAAACTCAACTGGCCAACGGCAAACAGGTCGAGCGCCGCGACACCCGCCTCGATCCGCTGCGGATACGCCAGGGCATGGGCAATCGGGGTGCGCATATCCGGATTGCCGAGCTGCGCCAGCACCGAGCCGTCGGCGTACTCCACCAGCGAATGAACGATGCTCTGAGGGTGGATGACGACCTCGATCCGCTCTGCCGGCGCATTGAACAGCCAGTGGGCCTCGATCACTTCGAGACCCTTGTTCATCATGGTGGCGGAATCGACGGAGATTTTGCGTCCCATCACCCAGTTCGGATGAGCGCACGCCTGTTGCGGCGTAACCTGCGCCAGTTGTTCCAGCGGCGTAGCGCGGAACGGCCCACCCGAGGCGGTGAGGAGGATGCGACGCACGCCGCTGGCTTCGAATGAGCCGGCGTAGTTCGCCGGCAGGGACTGGAACACCGCGTTGTGCTCGCTGTCGATGGGCAGCAAAGTCGCTCCGGCTTGGCGTACTTCGGCCATGAACAGCGCCCCGGCCATCACCAACGCCTCTTTGTTGGCGAGCAGCACGCGCTTGCCGGCGCGCACCGCCGCCAGGGTGGGCGTCAGGCCGGCTGCGCCGACAATTGCCGCCATGACGGTATCCACCTCATCCAAAGCAGCGACCAGTTCCAATCCGTGCGTCCCGGCCAGAACCTCGGTGGCGAGGCCAGCCGCGCGCAATTCGCCCGTCAGTGTCCGCGCATCCTGGTCGCTGGCCACCACCGCATAACGCGGTCGATGGATCACGCACAGCCGCGCCAGCTCAGCGACTCGGGTATGCGCTGTCAACGCCACCACTTCAAAACGCTGCGGATGACGCGAGACCACATCCAAGGTGCTGAGTCCGATTGAGCCGGTGGCACCGAGGATAGACAGGCGCTGTTTGGTCGCTACCATGTCAGACGCTCAGCAATACTGCCAGGCCGACCAAGGGCAAGGTCGAGGTGAGGCTGTCGATGCG
>Ga0315270_10000970_pt1 | contig 15420 bp, 14 predicted proteins | sample C1_bottom_MG_FD_204932 | JGI IMG/M metagenome (GOLD analysis project Ga0315270, IMG submission 204932) | Sediment microbial communities from Yellowstone Lake, YNP, Wyoming, USA - C1_bottom | ecosystem: Environmental > Aquatic > Freshwater > Lake > Sediment | place: USA: Wyoming | collected... | reverse complement strand
TCGGTCAGTCATGCTCCTTCTCTCCGCGATGTTTTAATGCCGGGCCTGAGTGCAAGAACCAGATACCGCAACTTCTTGGCACCCTTGAAAAAAGCGTCGCCTGCTTCTACCCAGTGGGGGTTAAATCATGAGCCTTCTGATTGAAAATGTTGAGAAACAGTACAAGATTAGGGCCAGCGGAATTCAGATAAATGCGCTCAATGGCGTGTCAATCACCCTAAAAAGGGGTGAGACGCTGGGGATCGTCGGAGAAAGCGGATGCGGGAAATCCACACTGGCCCGCGTGATTTCGGGCTTAGAGAAACCCAGCGCGGGCAGCATTAAGTGGGAGGGTGAGGGAATTGCAGATAAGGCGAAGAATCATTTTCGCCCCCAAAGATCTAGAGTGCAACTGGTCTTTCAGGATCCTTACTCGTCTCTAAATCCACGCCAGCAAATTGGCGCTGCGATCGCCGAAGTCATTACCGTGCATAAATTGCTTCCTAAAAATAGGATCAATGCACGAGTAGAAGAGTTGCTCTCCATTGTGGGTCTCTCCTCTGACCTGCAACATCGATACCCACACCAGCTTTCTGGTGGTCAAAGGCAGCGCGTGAGCATTGCACGTGCACTCGCCTCCGAGCCCGATCTTCTCATTCTGGATGAGCCCGTCTCGGCTTTGGATGTCTCAGTGCGCGCCGAGGTCATGAATTTGTTGATCGACCTGCGAGAGAAGTTCAACCTCACATACATTTTTATAAGTCACGATTTGGGGATGATCCGATACATCAGCGACGTAATTGCTGTTATGTACCTTGGCAAAGTCGTCGAATTCGGTGACTGGGAGACAATCATTGAAAAACCTCTACATCCATACACTCGCGCCCTAATCGCTGCGATGCCCGATCACAGCATTATTGGAAATCCTGAGACGCTTTCGAAAACTTTGCAAGGAGAAGTGCCAGATCCCGCGCATATGCCATCAGGCTGTGCTTTTCATGCGCGATGTCCGATCGCGGTGCCTATCTGCACAACACGTACTCCTTCTCTCATTGAAGTATCGAACACACATTATGTCGCCTGTCCGGAGGTAAAAGCATGAAGATCATCGGCATGATTTCGGGTACTTCCTTTGACGGAATTGATGTTGCATGTTGTGAATTTTCACAACATGGCGATGTCATTGAAGTTAAGCAGATTGGGTTTTCTTCGTTCGAGTATCCCGCCGATCTTCATCAGCTAATTGCTGACTCCATGCCTCCCCGATCGGTGGATATGGAGCGGGTGTGCGTCCTCGATACCTTGATAGGGCAGGCTTTTTCGAGGGCGGCGCAGTCGGCAATGTCGGAATTTTTCTTTGAGCCAGACCTAATTGTTTCCCACGGTCAGACGCTTTTCCACTGGATTGACGCCAACCATAAGGCCAAAGGCACACTGCAACTTGGCGAAGCTTCCTGGATTGCCGAAGAAACTGGCGTACAGGTCTTATCTAACATTCGCTCAAGAGATGTGGCAGCCGGTGGCCATGGTGCCCCCTTGGTTAGCATCCTCGACCAACTCCTTCTTGGCCATGGTGAGAAACCAGAGGGCGCTCTCAATTTGGGTGGTATTTCAAATATAACAATTGCTGGCAGGTCGATGGCTCCAACGGCTTATGACATCGGCCCGGCCAACGGATTATTAGACGCTGCAATTTCTGCTTATTCAGATGGCAAGATTGCTTTTGACGAAGATGGTCGCTTGGCCGCTGCTGGAGTTGTCGACTCTGAACTTCTGGAGTCGTTTCTAGCAGAACCGTACTATGCCCTTCCCGCTCCAAAATCAACTGGCAAGGAATTGTTCCACCTTCCCTACCTCATTGCCCATGCAGGTCCTGTGTCTTCATGGAAGATTGAGAATTTAATGGCCACATTGCTCGAACTGACCATTGAAACCGTTGCGCGAGAGGTTGAAAAGCATTCTTTGTCAAAGTTGTATGTTGCCGGCGGGGGATCAGCAAATCCTGTGATGATGAAGCGTTTGCGAGAACGCTTAACAAACTGCGAAGTCTTTTCAATTGCACAACTAGGCATTGATCCGAGGGCTAAGGAATCGGTCACTTTCGCTCTGATCGGATATCTCACTCTTCATGGGTTGCCTGGCCAAATTCCAAGTTGCACGGGCGCCAGTGGAGAAAGATTGCTTGGTTCTCTCACTCCAGGAACAGGCCCACTTCAAGTTCCGCCTCCCGCAACAATTACACCAACGAAAATTAGAGTAGCGAAGTAATCTGACCGTGGAGCATCTCAATCTCCAAACTTTGCCAGCGGGTGTCTGTGCGCTCACGACCGGTAGGTTCGAACCCCATTTTTTTGTAGAGCCCAATAGCACCAAGGTTTGCCTTGAACACCCAGAGTGAAATTTCCTTAGAGTCACGCTCAGATAACCTGCTAAGCGCGGCGGTGAGCAGAGCCTTGCCAAAGCCCTTTCCTGCATATTTCGGCTCTATGTACAGTGAAAACAAGTGTCCACGATTAGGGAAATCGGGGTCGGGGCCGATCCGAGTCATTCCAATCGGATTCTCGTCGACGCAGGCAACCAAAGTTTCGCGGTCTGATTTAGATGACAAGGCAGGAAGCCACAAATCTCTTGCCTTTTCAAGGCTCATTGCGTTTCGAACATCCTCGCTGAGCAAATCGCGATATGACTCTTGCCAGCATGCACGGAATATTCTAACTATTGCGTCGATATCTTCTGTTTTACCTTGGCGAATTGTTAACTCCACAGGATCAATCCTAGCAAGGCAGATGATGTGATGAGTTCGATTACGAGGATTACTTGTCAGATATCGCCACGTCCATTGAAAGAACCTTTCCGAACATCTTTGAGAACGGTTTCACATCTAAACGTCATTGAGTTCCGTATCGAGTCAGATGATGGCCAGCACGCCGTCGGTGAAACAGTTGAAACACCTGCGATTACTGGTGACACACAGGAGATGATCTTGAATGGACTCCTTGGTTCAATACAGAAAGCACTCGAAGGTGTTTCGTTTACCTCGCCTTTGGAACTTACTGAGCGAATTGCAAACACATCAGCAGTAGCTAGCGCGAAAGCCGCTGCAGACATGGCTCTTTACTTTCTTGAATCTGCTAGAGGAAATAGATCTCTTGTCGAATTACTGGGAAGTAAGCGTTCGTCTGTGACATCCGATGTGACAGTGCCTATTGCAGATCTTGCAGAAATCGAGCAGCTTGTACTTAGCCGTTTAAAAGACGGATTCAATTCCTTCAAGGTCAAACTTGCAATGGAGCCAATCGAGAGTGCGATTCAAAAACTCGTATTGATTCGACAGATCGCCAGTGGGGAAATTGCAATAAGGGTTGACCCCAATCAGGCGTGGACTGTCGCGCACTCGCTGAACTTTTTGGAAGAAATCGACCGAGTAGGGATTCCAATTGATTACCTAGAACAGCCCACGCCGGCCGATGACAAAAGGGCTTTAGCTGAGATTAGACGTAACACTAATACGCCGATCATGGCCGATGAATCTTGCTTTGATATGGAAGACCTGCTTCAACTTATTGAATATGAGGCGGCGGATCTTATTAATTTGAAGCTTCTCAAGTCAGGTGGCATTACCCCCTCTTTGAAGATCGCAGAGGTGGCGCGAGAGGCCGGCTTAGGAGTGCTTGTTGGAAGCATGATGGAAGGTGACGCGGGGGTGTTTGCTTCCGCTTGTTTGGCAAGCGTTCTTGCTCCTGATGAGGTACATGATTTGGATGCCTCGTGGTGGGCGAAGGATTCCAGAATTGGGTACAAGGCAGGGGAGGTGTTATTGCGATGAATGAGTTGATCGAACGCACACTTGCCCAAGTACCAGGATTTGTCCTCGGGTTGTCTGTAGGAGGCAAGCGAGAGACCCTCGCATTTGGCAACCGACAAGATTTCGGTGTGGATTCGCCTTTACCTATGAGTCCTCAGACTATTTTCGACCTTGGTTCGATAACCAAAATCCTCGCAACGACAGCAGGAATTATGCGGTTACACGATACCGGTTCGCTTTTTCTTGACGATCAAGCCTCGAAGTTCTTGTCTGGGTGGGTAGGAACGGAAAAGGACGGGATAACTATTAGGGATTTGCTTCTGCATCGAAGCGGTTTGTGGGAATGGCGACCACTGTACATTCACGCCCAGGATCCATTGGATGCAATACGGAAGATCAGCGAAATACCTCTGAGATATCCCAGAAATGCTGGACGTCACTATTCAGATTTAGGATTTATTTCGTTAGGTCAGATATTGGTCAAGGTCATGGGTGAAGATTTGAAGACGAGCATTGACGACCTCGTCTTGAGGCCTCTTCAATTGAATGACACACAGTTTGCTACCCCAATTTCTCGTACTTCTGTTGCCGCTACTTCTTTCGGTGACTCTATAGAGAAAGAGATGGTTGCATCCAAGGTTCCGTATCCTGTTCCCGAAGATGCGACTGACTTCGGACATTGGCGCGAACACGTCCTCGTCGGCGAAGTAAATGACGGAAATGCTTTTCACGTTTTTAACGGTGTATCTGGCCACGCTGGTCTTTTCTCAACTGCAGACGACGTGCTTGCCTTTGGAGAGGCGATGAACTCAAGTTTTAGGGGAGAGGGGCCGTACTCGCAGGAGGTTGTGTATGATTTTCTCGCTACTGGCCCCGATTTTGGTCAACAACTCGGGTTTAGGAGTTGGACCCATACGCATGAAGGATGCACCACTGAATTCTTTGGGCATACTGGTTTTCCAGGAACAGTTTTGGCATTCTCCCCATCTCACGATTGTGTAGTTGCGTTGATGACCAATCGACTGCATGTACAGGGAGTCCCTGTAGCCACTGAACTTTTGTGGCAGCCTTTTTTAAAGGTGATCCACCAGAAACTTCATTCATCGTGATCAAAAAATACAGGAGGCACCATGGCGCGTAAAGCTGTTTCAGAATCAATGTCTAAGAATTATCAGGATCTTCTGGGCGACATAGCGAATTCGTTTCCGTCATTTCATGCAAGCGAAGCCGCGATTGCCCACGCAGTACTAGATCACCCTGACCATGTGGCACGAATGAACATTTCTCAGTTGGCAACCTTCAGTTCAACATCGGTTGCATCGGTTGTACGATTTAGCAAGGCGATGGGATTCAAGGGGTTTCCGGATTTTCGAATGGCACTAGTGGGAGATTTGAGCCGAAGAGAGCACCTTGGCATAAACGGGAGCGAATTGGACGGAGGGATCACCCTTCAAGATTCGCCGGAAGAAGTTATCCGCAAAATCTCTCAGGCAGATGCGAGAGCGATTCAGTCCACCGCCGAACGGTTGGACGTCGGAAACTTCGTAGCAACTGTGGACGCGTGGGATAAGGCAGAAACGATTGGACTGATCGGCATTGCCTCCAGCGGGTATGTTGTCATGGATTTGCAGTTGAAATTGAATCGTTTGGGTAAACGCGCTACCGCCTGGACGGATGCGCATTCGGCATTGACGTCGATTTCGCTACTAAAACCAAACGATGTGCTCGTAGCGGTCAGCCATAGCGGTACAACTCTTGACATCGTGGACGTGATGACGGAATTCAAGTCACGAGGCGTGACGGTCATACTAATTACAAATAATTTTCGCGGTCCAGCAACGGCCATTGCGGATCTTGTCCTCTTCACATCTGCAAGAGAGACAACCTTTCGAAGCGGAGCGACGGCGAGTCGAATTGCGCAATTGACGGTTGTTGACTGCCTTTGCGTGGCCCTTGCCCAAAGAAACTGGAAAGAGACAAAAGCCGCACTAGATCTGTCCAGGAAAGTGGTTGGCAGCCGATCAGGGAAGAAGCCAGATATACAAACTGAGTGAGAAAGTCTAAGTACCTAAGATTTTGCTTTCGAAACCAGCTCTGAGATGTGCACAACCTTGGTTCTAATCCCGCCTCGCTTCAATTCCTTTGCTAGCTGGCGTGTGCACCCTGGGTTGACCGTGGCTAGATAATCAAGCTTCAGATCGCGAATTGCATTAACCTTTGGCGCAAGAATTTTTCGGCTATTTTTTCTTTGCAATAAGGAGTAACTTCCAGCTGCGCCGCAACACCCACTCGCATTCGGAATTTCAATGTAGTTTCCAATTTGATTGAGAATTGCTCTTGGTTCCTTGAAGACACCTAAGCCATTTCGAAGGTGGCATGAGTCTTGAAATCCGACACGAATAGGTACCCCATCCTTCTCAATTTTATGGAGCTCGATGGACTTAGAAAACCACCATTCCGAAAATTCCCGTACTCGTTCTCGACCTAAAACGGATGAGAGGTGAGCAGCGCAACCACCAGCGGTGGTCAGAATTGTGCCATTGAGATTTTCCCCCAATGCCTCGGCCATTTCGGTACCCATTCCTAATTCGCCATTATGGGCATGAAGCGCACCGCAACAACCCTGCCTCTTGGTGATGGAAACTTCCGGTGCAATCTGAGAAAGGACTCGACTGACTTTTGGAAAAAGTCTTCTCTCAAAACATCCGAGCATCAAATGTAAATCTTCATTTGCTTTTCTTTTGCGACCAATTGGTGAGAATGCGCCGATAAGACGAACTCGCCATTGCGTTTTTACTAGAGCCAAAAGGCCGCGAACAATGAGGGGGCGGTTCTTTCCTTGCCAAACCATCTCGCGCATCTCTTCGAGCAGGACCCCGTATTCGACGCCTGCAGGACAGACAGGTTCGCATGCACGACAGCCCAAGCAAAAACTCGACTCCGCAAGAAGGTTTTGCTTTGGCAATCGTCCGTCTTGTACGGCTCTCATCAGGGTAATTCGACCACGAGGCGAAGATTCCTCAGCGCCGGTTAACTGATATGTGGGGCAGGCGGGGAGGCAATATCCGCAGGAGATACATCGATCAAGTTTTGATTGCGTGAACTTCTCGGTCACGAACCTAACCTTCCTGGATTGAGGATGCCATTTGGATCAAAGACCTTCTTTATGGAGCGTTGAAGTTCCATTTGAACTCTTCCAAGTCGAGCTTCTAGATAAGGCAGTTTTGCGCTTCCTACACCGTGTTCGCCTGTGATGGTTCCACCCATCTCCAGGGCTAAGGCGAAGATTTCACCCATGGCCTTTTCCATGCTAGCCACGGCGCGCAGATCGTCTTTGTCGATCACGATCGTTGGATGAAGATTGCCATCCCCTGCATGGCCAAACGTGCCAATTCGCAAAGTGTACTTTTGTGCGATCATTTCAATTCGTTTCACGGTTTCTGCCATGCGTGGACGGGGCACCGCAATATCTTCAAGAATTGAGAGTGTTCCGAGTCGAGCCAAAGCAGGTAAAGAGCATCGCCTTGCATATAGAAGTTCTTCGGCCTCTGCTACATCGGCTGCGAGGGTGACGCCACGGCAATCCGAGACTGTTCGAACTATCTCTGCCATTTTTTCAACAATGTGATCCACGTATCCGGAATCGCCGTGGTCTCCAAAGAGCAAGAGCGCACCAGCTTTCACATCCAAACCCAATCGAGCAAAATCCTCTACGGCGACAATACAAGTGTTATCCAGGAATTCGAGGGTCGAGGGAAGGATGCCACTTGAAATAATCCGTTCAACAGCGGTAGAGGCTGCTGCGAGATTCTCAAAATAGGCAACTCCATATTTAGACGCTTCGGGCCGCGGAACCAAAACAGCTGTGATTTCCGTAAAAACGCCTAGGGTGCCTTCGCTCCCAATCAGTAATCGAGTTATGTCGTACCCCGCGACGTCTTTTACTAATCGTCCACCCGTTCGAATAATCTCTCCGGTGCCAAGAACAACTTCAAGTCCAAGCACGTAGTTTTTCGTCGTTCCGTATTTAAGGCCACGCAGCCCACCTGCACTGGTTGCCACATTTCCGCCGATTGTAGAAACATTTCGAGATCCAGGATCAGGAACAAACATCAGGTTGTATTTACTGACTTCAGTATCGAGCTGAAGGTTGGTAACTCCAGGCTGGACCACCGCTATCATTTCTGAAGGTGAGATCTCCAAAACTTTGTTCATGTGTACCATGCTTAAAACAATTCCGCCGTTTAGAGCGACAGTTGCTGCACAGAGATTACTTCCCGCACCACGCGGAATTATCGGAGTCCCACTATCGGTGGCAAAACGAACTACCTGTGCCACCTCCTCGGTGGAGCGTGGCGTCACAATTACCTCTGGTAAACCATGAAAAAGTGGAGTCGCGTCATGACTATAGGCTTCAAGGGATACGGCGTCACTGCGCACATTTTCAGATCCAATAAGGTTCGCGAGCTGACTTGCTAACAAAGACATATCAAATCCTAACTAGCGAAGTTGCGAACAGAGGTTAGAGCGTTAAAGTCACTTTCGATAGGCCCTTTGGGGCGTCTGGATCGAATCCTGATTTTGTGGCAAATTCAAGAGCAAATCGTTGGACAGATATAGCATCAACTATTGAAGTAGATATTTCATCTTCACAGTTGGCGCCGACGATTACAATGTCAGTTCCTTGAGGTGTTCCGCCGTTACCTAACCAAAAGATTCTATCTACTTGTGGTCGTATTTTTGAGACGGCTTCATCGATTGATCCAGTGGGCATATGCAATGGTGCAATGATAAAGACCTGGGTTTTACGTGTTAGGGCTGAAATCGGTCCGTGTAAATAATCTGCAGTCGAAAGTCCTTGCACAGAGACCTTGCTTGTCTCTTGAATCTTCAAAGCCATTTCGCGGGCATTCGGATAGGCAAATCCACGTCCCAAAACTACGATCTCTTCAGTGCGGTCGCAGGCATTTACTGCCTCATCTACAAGGTGCAAATCAGTGACCAATTTTTGCGCTTGATCAACGATTTGTGTTTCATAAGTTGGGAAATTGGCCCATGCTGCCACTAATAGATAGCAGGTAAGGAGTTGGGCAGAATAAGTTTTCGTTGCTGCAACGGCTAATTCCGGCCCGGCTTGAAGGGCAAGGTGTAAATGGGCCAACTCAGCCAGCGGGGAATGGGGATCATTCGTCATTGAGATAACTTGCGCACCAGAACTTCGGGCTGCGGTTGCAAATTGAACGAGATCTGGCGATTGGCCACTTTGGCTGATGGCAATAACTAGAGTGCCTTTGAAATGTAGCGTGCTGTTGTATAGCGTCACAGATGAAGGAGAAGTTAACCCGCAGGGAAGACCGAGCTGAGTTTCAATAAGATATTTGAGGAAGTGCGCGGCGTTGTCGGAGGTGCCGCGGGCAAGGATCAAGACTGATTGGATCTCACCCATGATGAGGACTTCCGCAATTGTTTGTGCAGAAGGCATTGCCTCAATTATTCGACGAAAAACGTCAGGCGTTTCTGCAATTTCCGAAGACATTACCGATCCGAATTCTCGCACGCGATAATCATCGCATACTGAATAGCGACGACGTTAATTCGTGAAAACCGTGAAAATATATTGATTTGGATTAAGATGTAGTTCTTCCTAGAGGAGATTGTCACGCTCAAATGATTATTCAAGCAAAGTCGGCAGTGATCGATGGTGTGTTGCGCGAAAACACATGGCTTGAAGTTGAAAGCGGCGTGATTTCCTCCATTAACTTCGGCGAAGCATCCAAAGTCGACCGAGTTGTTAAAGGAGTTCTAATCCCCGGCTTTGTCGACATGCACTGCCATGGAGGTGGTGGATTTTATTTTTCCGACTCAGATCCTTTAGAGATCGAGCAAGCCATAGATACTCATTACTCTCACGGCACGACTACCTTGGTCGCTAGTTTGGTTACGGCACCATTGGATGTCCTCAAAACTCAAATTCAGCGATTGGTGGCCTTTGCAGAGGCGGGGAAGATCATCGGGATACATCTTGAGGGCCCATATTTGGCTCGGGCGCGTTGCGGTGCTCACGATCCTTCTCTTTTGCGTGATCCAAAAGTAAATGAACTCGCAGAGTTGCTTTCCGTTGGAAAGGGATACATCAAGATGGTAACAATCGCGCCGGAATTGAATGGCGCAATTGATTCTATTAAGTATTTGGTTGCCCATGGCGTTAAAGTCGCAATAGGTCACTCGGCAGCCGATTTTGATTCAGCGCTGCGTGGGGTCGAGGCGGGTGCAACGCTCGTTACTCACTTCCCCAATGCTGTCTCGAAATTGGACGACGAAGGTCACACGCTGGCTGAGTTAGCAATGCAAGACACACGTCTTTGTTTGGAGATGATCCTTGATGGTCACCATGTGAGTGGTGAAGTCGCGAAGCGCATTTATCGAGTGGCTTCTGATCGACTGGCGCTGGTCACGGACGCAATGTGTGCCGCAGGAAATGCCGATGGGCACTACTTGATCGGACAACTTCCTGTTACCGTTAAGGATTCTGTTGCCCGCCTCGATTCGAATGGCGCACTGGCAGGAAGTACGCTGACTATGGATAAGTCCTTTTTCAACTTGCAGTCCCTGTTGGGATACTCGATAGTCCAGGCCGTTGCGGCAACTTCCAAAGTTGCGGCACAAGCACTCGGGCTCCATAATCGCGGCGAGATAGCGATTGGGATGAAAGCCGATCTTCTTGAAGTTGACCTACACGAAGAGCAAATATCAATTATTTCGTAGGGTGCACCTAAGGGTTTTGTGGCAAGCAGTAGAGGGAACTTTCGTTTAGAGAAATCAATCCATCCTTTATGAGCGTGGATAGTGCCTTCTCTATTTGTGATTCGTCGTGCCAGAGTTTTTCTAGCTCATGCTTATTGAGTGTGGCGTTCTCTCTGAGTGCTTGCACGATGACGCCGCGACATTGACGATCCGTGCCATGCCAACCCTGTGTTCTGCGGGGTTGGTCGGATTGCGGATATCCCGCCGCCTTCCATTGGCAGATAGAGGAGAGTGGGCATTCATCGCACTTGGGATTGCGCGAAGTGCAGACTAGGGCACCGAGTTCCATCGTGGCTGCGGCCCATACGTGAGCATCGTTTCTTGGAATTAATTCCGTGCGCGCAAGTCGTTCTTGATTCGACAGGCTGGCTTTGGGTGCTTCAACTCCATCTATAACCCGGGCAAAGAGTCGACGAATATTGATATCGAGTACCAGGGTCCGGGCGTCGTATGCGAAGGCAGCAATTGCGGCTGCGGTGTAATCGCCTATTCCTGGTAGATCTTTGAGAATTTTTGAATCTTTCGGAACTACCCCACCAAAATTTTGAGAAATGATTTTCGCGCATTCATGCAGGCGAAGGGCCCTTCGTGGATAGCCAAGTCGGCCCCAGGCGGTGATGACTTCAGCAGGTGAGGCAGATGCTAAATCTTGCGGTGTGGGCCAACGTTCCATCCATTCATTCCATTTTGGAAGAACACGAACGACCGGAGTTTGTTGAAGCATGAATTCGCTGACCATAACTCCCCAGGCAGTGGTGTTGCGCCAAGGCAAGTCGCGTCTATTTGCCGCAAACCACGCGACGATCGCTTCTTCTAGAGAACTCATTCTCCAGTGATCTTCACCCGTTGCAGTGCTTGGTCCAACCTTGAGACTTCAACAATTTCCATGCCGACGATCTTTGTATCGCTGCCTTGCGGAACAAGCGCGCGTTTGAAGCCGAGACGGTATGCCTCAGAAAGTCGACGTTCGACGCCGCTGACTTTGCGAATTTCACCGGCCAAACCAACTTCGCCGATTGCAACAAGATCTCCTGGAAGAGCCCATCCCTTTGCTGCGGAGGCAACTGCCAAGGCAAGTGCAAGATCTGCAGCGGGTTCGGTCATCTTCATCCCACCGACAGTGGCTGCGTAAACATCACGGCCAGCAATTCGAATATTGGCGCGGAGTTCGAGCACGGCCAAAGTCATCGAAGTTCGCGCGGAATCAAGTCCACTAGTAACGCGACGGGCGTTGCCATAATCGTTATCGCGTCCCACCCCTACCAATGCTTGAATTTCTGCAAGGAGTGGTCGGCGTCCTTCAAGTGTCACAGTGACGCAAGTGCCTGGAACTGGTTCTGCATGTCTAGTGGTGAAGAGCCCAGTTGGGTCAACGACGCTTTCAATTCCGCCGTCATTTAAATCAAAACAACCGACTTCATCGCTTGCACCAAAGCGGTTTTTGGTTGCGCGGATTAGGCGAAGACGCGAATGTCTTTCGCCTTCGAAGGAGAGCACTACATCGACGATGTGTTCGAGTAATCGAGGACCTGCAATTGAGCCGTCCTTTGTAACATGGCCAACCAAGAGCAAAGTAATGTCGCGCTCTTTTGCAATACGAATCAGAGCGGCAGCGACTTCGCGTACTTGCGTGACTCCGCCGACTGCACCTTCGGCCGCCGCGCTATTCATGGTCTGGATACTGTCGATGATCAATAATTGCGGCTGTACTGAGTCAATATGGGTGATGACAGCGCCGAGATCGTTCTCGGATGCAAGCCACAAAATCGGGTCAACTGCACCGATGCGCTCGGCACGAAGTCGCACTTGCGAGGCAGATTCTTCCCCGCTGATGAAGAGAGAACGGATTCCGCGCGATGCGCTTTTGGCAGCAACGGTGAGCAGGAGAGTGGATTTACCAACACCTGGTTCGCCAGCCAGAAGAATTGCTGCACCAGGAACTAGGCCGCCGCCTAAAACTCGATCGAGTTCGCTTACTCCAGTGGATCGCGCCGCGGCCGATGAAAGATCAACATCTCCTATTGGTGTTGCGGCTCTGGTTACTGCGCCGGGAACAAGAGAAAGTCGTTTTGGTGCGGCAATTTCTTCGACGCTTCCCCAGACCTGGCATTCACCGCAGCGACCAACCCATTTATTGGTGGTCCATCCGCATTCAGAACAGCGGTACGGATCCTTCTCGGGTTTTGCCATGGGCACAGCCTAGAGCGAAGGTGTGACGGTTGGCTCTAGCCCTTGGCCGCAAGGGTGGCCGGGTGCTGGATTACGAATAGAGGCAGTGTCCGCTTTTCTATCTCGCGAATTGCTGCCATCCGCTCATCGCAATGTTTAGCCAAGATGTCGTACGCGTCTTGGCCGAGGAGTGCGACAAGCTCCACGCGGTTGGAAATATAGACCGGCTCCGTTCCAACGTGGGCGTCGGAATCACTCGTGCAGTACCAATCGAAATCATTTCCGCCATCGCCCCATGCCAGGCGCTCGTATTCCCCGATAACGGTGATGGAATATTCGCGATCGCCAACTTCTCGGGTTTCAAAGCTTCGGCGCATCGGCAACTGCCAGCAGACATCTGGTTTCGTCTCGACAAAGTGGCGATTTTCCTTGAGCGCCAAATGGTGGAGTACGCACCCAAAGGATCCCGTGAATCCTTCAGCCTCATAGCCTTTGCGATTGAGGAAAATGCACGAACCGTTAATCGTCCGGGTCTTTCTCTCGTTGTCCTCGTCATTTTCCGAAATATTGAGATCGCCACCGAAACGCTTGGGACGGGACTCTACGTAAAACTGCCACATGTCGGGGGTGAGGTCGGCAGCGGATTTGAGTACTCGTGCTTCATCATCAGCATCTGAGTACATGGCGCCTTCTGTGCAGCATCCATCATTTGGTCGATCCGCAAAAACGCCCTTGCAGCCATCACCGTAGATGCACGTCCAATAAGACGTTAACCACGTGATGTCGCATTTGAAGATTTCAAGCTCATCGTTTGGATCTGTGAATTCAATCCAATCGCGAGCGAAACCCGGCTTCATTTCAGACATAGTGGGAGAGCCTACGGGTTATTGCGTGATTACGCACATCAGTTGCAGGTAATCTTTCCTCATGATGATTGATTCTAATCCAAGTGCCATTGGAGTGATAGGCGCAGGCGTAATGGGTGAAGCCTTGATTAGCGCTCTGATCTCCGCTGGCGTGCGCCCGAGTTCGATCACTATCTCTGAAAAGCGCGAGGATCGCGCTAAAGAACTCGTCGATAAGTACGGGATAGTCGTAGAGGATCTAAAGGCAAATGTTTCCAAAGCGCAGGTTTTGCTTCTCGTTGTTAAACCACAGGATATTGCCACGGTTTTAACAGATATCAAGAGTTCAATTCATCACAGTACGCTTGTTGTTTCTTTTGCCGCTGGCAAGAAGATTGAATTTATCTCATCTCTTCTCGGCGGTGAGAACCCCGTTATCCGTGTTATGCCGAATACGCCAACTCTGGTTGGAGAGGGGATGGCAGCGATGTCGATTGGTCCTCTTGTAACACCTGCCCAGTCGAGTTTCGTGCGCAGTTTCCTCTCGGCGACGGGTCGAGTGGTTGAGGTTGAAGAGAATTTGCAGGATGCTGTCACGGCGGTGAGTGGGTCGGGGCCCGCGTACTTCTTTAATTTTGTTGAAGCAATGGTGAAGGCTGGCACCGAACTGGGATTGTCTAGTGAAATCGCCACCGAACTCACAGTTCAAACGATGGTGGGCGCTGCAAAATTGCTAGCCACGTCAGGCAAGAGCGCAGCGACGCTTCGCGAAAACGTGACAAGTCCCAACGGGACGACGGCCGCCGCCCTTGCATCCTTTGCGGATTCCGATCTTGCTGGGACAGTGAAGAAGGCGATGGTTGCAGCCCGCGACCGTTCGCAAGAATTAGCGTAAAGATATTGCCATGCGGAAATTAGGAATACTTGCGGTTATCGCCGTTTTTTCAATTTCAACTCCTTTTCTTGCGCAGGGCGCCACAAAAACCATCACGCAGACACCAATGACGTTGATTGCGTCGCTCTCGCCTTCTGATCAGACAGTGGGAATGGTTGTTAAGGGCAAGACGATTTATCTCATTGGAACGGTTACTGGCGTCGTAAGTACTGATGGTTTTGTTCAAGCCCTTGATGCCACAGGGACTGTTCAATGGTCTTTGCCGTTGGATAACGGTTCAAATGAAATTGCGACAGCGGCAACATTTGATTCGTCGGGAAATATGTGGGTCGTTGGTTCGGCGCAGACTACTAATACTGCGCCAAGCCCATCGCCAACCGATTCGATCTCGGCAAGCCCATCTGCAACTCCAACACCTACATCTACAGTTCTCAATCCTGATGGCATAACTGCCGATCCGCTTGTTCCGATGCGGAAAGATCTCACGTCGCTCGCTCTCTGGAAGATCTCGCCTGCCGGCGTACTTCTTGCAACGTACGCCGCGGAAATTGGCTCACCATTCCTTGTACGAGGTGCGGTGTTTGCAAATAACTCAATTGCTGTCGTTGGAATTATTGCCACAGCTTCTGGTCACGCGGGATTTCTTATTCAATCCGACTTAAATGGCTCAATCACCAAACCGATTTTGGTGGGTAAGGCTGATACGGAATTGAATGCGCTGGTCAAGAAGAGTGATGGTTCCCTGGTTCTTCTAGGAAGCAGTTCCGAGACCATTGCCAAGCAGGCGCGCAAAGGCGTCAAGGATGGAATCATCGTTGTAATGTCGAAGGAAGGAAAAATTTCCTCCGTTGTTCGAAGTTCCAACTCTGCGAGCACACGCTCTTGGCAGAGCGGAACAAATTCCTTTTTTCTTGGCGGAGATG
>Ga0315270_10000969_pt1 | contig 15425 bp, 15 predicted proteins | sample C1_bottom_MG_FD_204932 | JGI IMG/M metagenome (GOLD analysis project Ga0315270, IMG submission 204932) | Sediment microbial communities from Yellowstone Lake, YNP, Wyoming, USA - C1_bottom | ecosystem: Environmental > Aquatic > Freshwater > Lake > Sediment | place: USA: Wyoming | collected... | reverse complement strand
ACGCGCACCTCCAGACCAATGCGCCGCACATCTACGCCATTGGCGACGTAACCAACCCGCACATGACCGCCAACCATGCGCTGGCTGATGCAGCCGTTGCCGTTTCCAACATCATAGAAGGAAATACCCGCGTACAACAGAACAAAGCCGTACCGCAGCTTATTTACTCCGCGCTGGAAATGGGCTTTATCGGCATCAGCGAAGACGAAGCCGAAGACGAAGAACTGGAGGCCGCAGTGGGTTTTGCTGCCTTTGAAAGCAATCCCAAAGCGTTAGGCCAGGACGAATCGGAGGGGTTTGTCCGCCTCATCGCCGACATGGACAGCGGCGCGCTGCTCGGTGCCGAAGTGATTGGCACCGAGGCGGGCGAACTGATCCACCTCATCGCCCAGCAATATGGCCGGGAAGATGCCCTCAAGCGCTTTGCCAACACATTCTACAATCACCCCGCCCGCGCCGAAGAAGTAATGAACGCCGCAGAAACCCTGGCAGCAAAATGGGGGTTGGCAGAATATGTATTCGGGGCAGACTGAGCCGGACTTAAAAATCCGGTTTTAAGGATTATTTTACAGCCTCGGGAATAATTGTTTCGCTTCCAGCGTTAACGCATGCATAAGCCACGAAAATGTGGCTTTGAACCGACTGTTTAATTAACTGGAGCCATCAATTATGTTCACTCGTACACTTGCTGCTGTTGCCCTGATTTCCCTTTCTTCCGTTGCCTTCGCTGGCGCTGCCACCGATGCGACCGCTCATTTCAAAGCGATTGGCGCCGGCAATGTCGACCAGATCATGCAAGGTTATGCTGACAACGCTACTTTCCAATGGGTGGGCGGCCCACTGGATGGCGCTTATGCCGGCACCGAAAAAATCAGGGAAGTATGGGCAAAATTTACCAAAAGCGGCCCTTTTGAAGTAAATGCCTCCAAGGTTGAGGAAAGCGCAAACGACAAAGGCACGACGGTCACTGCAAACGTGGTCTTCAAAGGCAAGGCTGCCATCAATGTGCGCTATGTGCTGGTGTATCGTGGAGGCAAACTGGTCAACGAAGTCTGGCAAATCACGCCGAAGCCGGTGACCTTCTCCGATTATTAATTGCCGATTTTCCTTTAATCCGACAGACTCATTGGACTAGCCATGAGCCAGATCAGCGCCCTGATTGAAGAACAGATTCCCCGGTTACGCCGCTATGCGCGCGCGTTGACCGGGGATAGCAGTCGTGCAGACGATCTGGTTCAGGACACCCTGGAAAGAGCATGGGGCAAACTTAATTTATGGCGCCAGGGCAGTGACATCCGCGCCTGGATGTTCAGCATTATGCACAATCTTTTTATCAACCAGATCCGGCAAAATCCCAGCGCCCACGTTTTCGTGCCGCTGGCAGATGAAGCGCTGGAAATTCCGGTACGCGCCACGCAGAGCGATGGCCTGGAAATGCATGACCTGATGTCAGCCATTCACCACTTGCCGCATGAGTTTCGGGAAGTCGTGCTGCTGGTCGGGCTGGAACAGTTACGTTATGAGGAAGTCGCGCAAGTGCTTGGCGTACCCATCGGTACGGTCATGTCACGACTGTCCCGAGGCCGTGAAAAACTGCGGGCACTGATGGCAGGCAATGCCTCCCCTGCCCTGCGGAGAGTGAAATGAACCACGAAACACAATCGATTCAGGAAAACGAACTGCATGCCTATGTGGATGGACAGCTGGATGCTGCTCTTCAAGATGAAGTAAGCGCCTACCTTGCCGCGCATCCCGATACAGCTGCTCGCGTTCAAACCTACCGTCAGCAGAATGAGATGCTGCACGCGCTGTTTGACCCGATTGCCAGCGAACCGATTCCCTTGAGCATGCATCCGGCCGCACGTCGCCGCACTTTTATGCCGCTCCTGCGCTATGCGGCCGTAGCCGCCTGGATGGTGATGGGGGGCGCTGTCGGCTGGATGTTGCATGACAGCGCCGACAATGCGCAACCGGCGTATTTGGCAAGCCTGCCCCAACAGGCTGCCATTGCCCATGTGGTCTACACGCCGGAAGTCTTGCATCCCGTCGAAGTGGGTGCGGATCAGGAAGCCCATCTGGTCAAATGGCTTTCCAAGCGGCTGGATGCCAAGGTTCGCGCCCCGCAATTGGCCAGTGTCGGCTATCAATTGGTCGGTGGGCGTTTATTGCCCGGCACGGATGGTCCGGCGGCTCAGTTTATGTATCAGGATGCACAAGGTCAGCGCTTGACGCTCTACGTGCGCGCCCATATCCAAGACCATCACGAGACCGCTTTCCGCTTTGAGCAGGAAGGCAAGGTGGGCGTATTTTATTGGGTGGATGGCCCGCTTGGCTACGCCATGACTGGCGAACTTTCAAAACCTGAATTGCTGCGGGTAGCTAACACGGTCTATCACCAGCTCAACCCATAATTCCAGCCACGCTCATTGGCCGCCAGGCCCTGCGTTAGACGAGTCACCCCAGAACGCCGCAAGTTCTGGCATCCCCTGGCTTGCTCTGCATTCACCAGGTCAAATCCGATCTGCTATAATAATTTCTGAAGATTCCATACCGTAGCCACGTTCCACGTGTTTTTTCAAGGATCAAGCATGCAACAAAACAGTGACGCCACTCGAGAAATTAAAGTCTGGGATTTGCCGACGCGTCTATTTCATTGGAGCCTGGTCATTCTCTTTGGCATTTCCTGGGCCAGTATTGAGCTTGTCGACAACGCATTCAACATTCACATGTACTCCGGTTACGCCATCCTGGTTTTAGTGCTGTTCCGTTTGCTGTGGGGAATATTTGGCAGCACCACCGCACGCTTTGCCAGCTTCGTTCGCGGCGTGCGCACCACCATCAAATATGCTGCGACAGCAATGCAACTCAAACCAGGCAATCAAATCGGCCACAATCCGCTTGGCGGCTGGATGATCCTGTTCATGCTGGGACTGTTGTTATTTCAGGCCGTAACCGGTCTCTTCGCCAACGATGACATTATTAACGAGGGCCCGCTGGTTCACTGGATAAGCAAAGATCTGAGCGACATCCTGAGCGGATTGCACGAAGGTGCCTTTAATTTTCTGCTGGCACTGATAGGGCTACACATCGCTGCGGTGCTGTTCTACCGGTTTTTCAAGCGGGAAAACCTGATCACGCCCATGATTACCGGCAACAAATCCGTATCCGGCAAGGCCACACCGGATCTGCGTTTTACCAGTACGTGGATTGCATTGCTGCTATTGGGAATAGCTGTGGCAGGCGTAGCGCTGCTCGTTACCCGGGCCTGAGCCAGACTTCGGATTCCAGTAGTCAGCGCGCATTTACGCCAAGCCCTCAGAACGTAGATCTATAAGGAAGAACCACACTAAATATATTGATAATATATTATCATCTCCACATTAAGCGTTTCTTCGCATTCCCTTGAGAACCCTAATGGTTTTTTCACTACCGTCAGATACATCGTTTCTGCAACTAGGGATACTGTTCCTTGTCTCAACCGTGCTTGCGGCCTGCGGCCAAGAAAACTCATCTCAAACTTATCGCCCGCAGTTCACTTCAAATCCACCGCAGACTAAAACAAAATATGTGTTGGGCGTCCATCCCCTGCATAACCCGGTACTACTGCAGGAAGTATTTGGTCCGCTGGTGACGTATCTCAATACCAATATTTCCGATGCCACCTTTAGCCTGGAAGCATCGAAAGATTATGGCGCATACGAAGCAAAACTCTACGCACGAAAATTCGATTTCGCCCTGCCCAACCCCTATCAGACGGTTAACTCTTTGCAACACGGTTACCGCATTTTTGCAAAAATGGGCGACGATCAGAACTTTCGCGGCATCATCCTGGTGCGCAAAGACAGCGGGATAAATTCGGTCAGCGATCTAAAGGGCAAGAAGGTGAGTTCCCCCGCCCCCACTGCCTTGGCATCAACCATGTTGCCGCAGCATTATCTTCAAACTCATGGAATCAATGTGTTGCAAGACATCGAAACCCTCTATGTCGGATCGCAGGAATCCTCCATCATGAATGTATACCAGGGTAATGTTGCTGCGGCTACCACGTGGATACCGCCCTGGCTAGCCTTCATCAAGACCAGGCCGGATGTGGCGCAGGCCGTCAAGGTTATGTGGACAACCGCCCCCTTGCCCAACAACAGTCTGATTGCCAGAGACGACATCCCGCCGGAGATCGTCGCAAAAGTGCGCGCATTGCTACTCAATCTTCATAATACAGCGGAAGGTCGCGTCATCCTTGCCCGCATGGAGCTTTCGCGCTTCGAAGCGGCAGATGAACACACCTACCAGCCTGTGCGGGATTTTCTTGAAGATTTCAAACGACGGGTACGCCCCCTGAATTGAGGAACTTGAACTGAACAATCCTTTCACCTTACTGTCCCGCTATTGGACCGGTTCCATACGGCGGCAACTGATTCTTGGCATTGCGCTCGTGCACGCTGTACTGATGACCATTTTCGTGTTCGACCTGGTGGCTCGGCAAAGCGATTTTCTCCGCGAGCAGCGTGTTGACCAGGCTCGAGAATTGACTGAAATGCTGGCTGTGAACAGCATCTCCGGCGTGCTTTCCGATGACCTGGGCGGCTTGGCGGAAATCATCAAGGCGCAATCCCACTTCCACGACGTTGAATACGCCATGATTTTGTCTCCCAGCGGCAAAGTGCTGGCTCATACCGATACGGCAAGAGAAGGGCTGTATGTGAGCGACAAGGAGAGCCGCAGCATACTGAATGACCGCTCCGAAACCACAGTTCTGGTCAATGATACGCGACTCGTAGACGTGGCGGCACCCATACACGCCAACCAACAACTAATCGGCTGGGCGCGGGTCGGCATCAAACAGGATGCTATCGCCTCAGGGCTGCGAACAGCAGCCCGGAACGGCATCTTCTACACCATTGCAGCTATTGGAGTTGGCATTCTATTTGCATTTTTCATGGCAAAAGGCCTCACTCGGGGAATCCAGCATATCGTTGGCGTGACAGAAAGAACTCGCGCAGGTGAACGGCAAGTACGAGCCAGCCTTAAACGGGAAGACGAAATCGGCGTGTTAGGACACAACATCAACACCATGCTGGATGCGCTGGAGCAAAACGAAGCACAAATCAAACTTGCCAAGACGCAACTGACAGCCGCATTGTCTGAACATGAAACTATTCTGCAGGCCATTCCTGATATTGTGTTTACGCTGGATATGAATGGCAACCTTGTAAAGTGGAACAAAGCCCTGGAACTGGCCACTCACTTTACCGCAAAAGAACTCAGCAATCGGCGTGCAGTTTCTTTCTTTCCTGAGAACGAACACGAAAAAATGAGTGCTGCCATTTCTCAGGCGCTCACCAATCAAGAAGTTGAAGTTGAGGGGCATCTTGTTACCAAAGACAGCGAAAAGATTTTGTATGAATGGAAGGGCGTCCCTTTATTCGACAGCAACCATAAAGTTGTAGGCGTTACCTGTGCAGGCAGAGACATCACCTCACGCGCGGCCAAAGAATCCGCAGAACAGGCAAATCAGGCAAAATCCGAGTTCCTGTCTAGCATGAGCCATGAACTTCGCACCCCCATGAATGCGATCTTGGGCTTCAGTCAACTGCTGGAATCAGACAGTGAGAATAGGCTTACACCCGAACAACTGTCCTTTGTCGAAGAAATTCTTAAAGCAGGCCATCACCTGCTCGATCTCATTAATGAAGTGCTGGATCTATCCAGAATCGAAGCCGGGAAAATGACGCTATCCATGGAGCCTGTCGAGCTTGATTCCCTGGTAGCTGACTGCATCACCATCGTTGAACCCATGGCATCACAATTCAACATATCGCTGAATGTTGACGTGCAAAATCTCGCATACGTTCACGCCGACCGGCTCAGGCTTAAACAAGTGCTGATTAATTTACTTTCCAACGCGATCAAATACAACACCCCAAGGGGACAAGTGACCGTCTTTTGCACTGATGAAGAAAACGGCGACCTCAAGTTATGTGTCAGCGATACAGGGATAGGTATCCCGCAAGAAAAGCGGGCACTCGTGTTTCAGCCTTTCGAACGCATGGGGGCTGAGCAATCAACGGTGGAGGGTACCGGCATCGGCCTCACGATTTCCAAACGGCTGGCCAACATGATGGGGGGTGACCTCGATTATGAAAGTCATACGGGACAAGGCAGCACCTTCTGGATTACACTTAAACGCGATACTTTGCAGGAACTGCCGAAATCGCAGGACAGCATCCCTGCGTCAACCGATGCCGAGGCAAGCCAATCCGCTCCAAAACTCACCATCCTGTACGTAGAAGATAATCCATCCAATATTCAGTTGATGCTTAAAATACTAGCTCGCCGGGAAAGAGTCGAACTGCTCGTGGCAGAAAATGGCACCCACGGTATCGCCATAGCGAATAGCCGCAAGCCCGATATTATCTTGCTCGATATTAATTTACCCGACATGGATGGGTACAAAGTACTCGAACAACTTAGAGCCAACGCTGACACCCGAAATACCCCTATCCTCGCTATCAGCGCAAATGCGATGCCGCGCGATATCGAAAAAGGCATGTCTGCCGGGTTTCATGCTTATCTGACCAAGCCGATTCAAGTGACCCATTTATTAGCAGCCATTGATGCCGTCACACCAAAAATGTTCTCCGAAGCACCCTGACAAACCAAGCAACATGGGAAAGATCGCAGCGCTCGACCTTTCCCATGCCCGCCAACGAATTTACTTGCTCTTGAAATTGTCGTGACAGGCCTTGCAGCTTTTGGCCGTCTCGCCGAATTGCGCCTTGATCATATTCATGTCGCCTGTTTTGGCGACCTGAGCCAATTTAGCGGTTTCGGTCTGCAGTTTATCCATGCCACCCTTGAACTTGTCCATTTCAGTCCAGATTTCGGGCTTGGCTTTGGTCTCGCCTTTATCCGACCCCGCCACAAAACCTTCCAGCGGCATTTTGCTCAACACTTCCAGATAAGCGGCATTCTTGGCAAACACATCCTTATCGAACGGGCGCTCGCCTTTCACCATCGCGCCCAATGGCTGAAACTGCCAGCTAATCACGGTCATCACTGATTTACGATACTTGATCGCGTCTTCAGGTTTCACCCCGTCCGCATTGACATTGCTGCTAAATACCGCGACCAGCAAACCGGCCAGAACAATCTTGAAAGAAGGCTTCATTATTCAGTTTCCCCATAAAAGTAATGACAAACCTGAAAACGGCGATTAACCACGAATGCCACGATTTTTCACGAATATACGTCAATAGTTAGAGACAAACACCGTGCCACCCAACAGGCGAATCGACCACGATATTTTAATCTGCTAATTATTCGTGAATATCCGTGCTTCATTCGTGTAAATTCGTGGCTAAAAGCTTTATCAGGATAACAAAAACAATACCGATTAAAATCGCACCACATTTCCCAATCACATCGATGCGATGTGTCACATCAAATCACTTTGCGCGCAGTAACACAACATCATAAACAACGAAACATGCATTTTTATTCCCGTACGCTGCAAATATTTTTATATTGATCCAAAACTGAACTGACCCCAAACTATCCTGTCTCTTGTAAGGAAATGCATCGCTACACGACTAAGCTAATAATAACCAGGAGATCAACATGCTTTTCCAGAAACCCGGCAATATTCCTTCTTCCGAAATCACGGACAAGAAGATTTATTTGGCCCGTCGTGAATTCATGGGCACGGCAACGCGCTCGATTGCCGCTGTTGCTGCAGCCATAGCCGCACCAGGCTTGCTGTCCAGTTCCCGGGAAGCCTATGCCGCCACCAAATTAAGCGGCATCCGGAAAAGCGCACTGAGCACCACAGATGCGTTGACGCCTTATAAGGATGTCACGACTTACAACAATTTTTACGAGTTCGGCACGGACAAGTCTTCCCCTGCGCAACAAGCCGGCAGCCTTATCACGCGCCCGTGGACCATCGCAATCGAAGGCGAGATCAGGCGCCCCAAAACATACGACATCGACGAACTGCTCAAGCTCGCCCCACTGGAAGAACGCATCTACCGCATGCGTTGCGTGGAAGGCTGGTCCATGGTCATCCCCTGGGTGGGCATCTCGCTGAATGAAATCATCAAGCGGGCTGAACCAAATAGTAACGCCAAATATGTTGAATTCATCACCCTCAACGACCCCAAACAGATGCCCGGTCAACGCTCAGGCGTGCTCGACTGGCCTTATGTTGAAGGGTTGCGCCTGGACGAAGCCATGCATCCGCTCACATTGCTAGCGGTGGGACTCTATGGAGAAGTCCTGCCCAACCAGAACGGGGCGCCCGTTCGGCTGGTGGTGCCATGGAAATATGGATTCAAAAGCGCCAAATCCATCGTCAAGATTCGTTTCGTTTCGAAACCATCTGCCAGCGCCTGGATGAAAGCCACACCCAACGAATACGGCTATTTCTCCAACGTCAACCCGACCGTGGATCATCCGCGCTGGAGCCAGGCCAAGGAACGCCGCATCGGTGAATTTTTCAAGCGCGATACGCTGATGTTCAACGGTTATGGCGATCAGGTTGCGCAACTTTACACCGGCATGGATTTGAAGAAATTCTTCTAGGGCATTATACATGCCACCCTGTCCTTTCCTTTTATCAGGATAGCGCAGGGTGGCTGGCATCCCTCACTCTCAACCCTACCTGTCAAATCTCAAGAAATGAAATTTATCTCCGCCATTAAACCGCTGGTTTTTATTGCCTGCCTGATTCCCCTGGCACGACTCGTCTGGTTCAGCCTGCACGACGGATTAGGGGCCAACCCCATCGAGTTCATTACCCGCTCCACCGGCACATGGACGCTGACGTTTCTGCTCATCACGCTCAGCATCACCCCGCTGCGCAAACTCACCCGGCAACCCTGGCTCATCCAGTTGCGTCGCATGCTAGGCCTGTATGCCTTCTTTTACGCCTGCCTGCACTTCACCACCTACATCTGGCTCGACCAGTTCTTCGACCTGTCGGCCATCTACAAGGATGTGCTGAAGCGCCCCTTTATCAGCATTGGCTTCGCTGGTTTTGTGTTGCTCATTCCATTGGCGCTTACATCTACCAACGCCATAATTAAAAGATTAGGCGGAAAAAATTGGCAGCGTCTGCATCGGCTGGTTTACCTGATTGCCATAGGGGGTGCCATACATTACTGGTGGCTGGTGAAGAAGGATATTACGCAGCCGGCTATTTATGCGGCGGTATTGGCGGCGTTGCTGGGATATCGGGTAGCGATATGGCTGAGAAAAAACAAGGAAAACATTGGACGCTGATAAACGCAGATTAGCGCTGATTTTTCAGCATACTGTCCGAATCTTTGGATGCACGGTCGAGGTGCACGCCGGCCGCACCTCAACGGTTTAAATAATCGGAATTATGATGAACGCCTAGCGAAAAAAGGCTTGCCTTCCTGCCCGGTTCACTCGACCAACCGAACGTCGGTCACAAAATAAGCCGTATCGCCAAAGCAGCTGGTCGGTATCCCCATATGTTCTTCATAGACAAGCGAAACGCGCTTGCCCATGGATTTGTTGATCCTCGCGGCGACGCTGTCGTCGCGCACGGTGAACAGAAACTTTTCCGCTAACGTGCCGGGCATCGACACCATGGCCAACTCGCCTTCCCATGTTTTACAGACCCAGCCTTTCTGGGAGAATTTCTGGACATAGCCTGCGCGCTCTCCGCGTGAGTAACTCCAGTTCAAAACGGCCGCGGCATACAATGCAAACAATGCCGCGACTACAACCAGAAAGATAAATGCCCAGCGGCCCCAATGATATCTGCCAGCGGTCGAGGTTGAAAACGGATTGGCCAATATAAACTCCATTTTTAATCGGGTGGATAAGTATTGTAATCATCAAGCGTACAGCAGCGGCCCAATTACAAATATTTTTAATAGCAATGACACAGCCCCTACAAGACCAAGCCTATTCTGGATGCGCGCACACTCGGCAAATTTCAGGATCAGAAACTGTTTTCTGCGAAGCGCTCGCAAAATCGTCCAGATAAAGCCTGGCCAAAAGCTGGTTGAATGCGGCGCTACGCTTTGCTTCTGTCTGATTCAAGATGCCATATTGCTGCAAGACATGAATGAGTTTCACCGGCGCAACCCTCTGATCGCCGACTATTTCAACGTGCCCGGCTTTTAACTCAACATTTTTTACTACGCCCATCTCATCGACAGGCGAATAATACTGCTCTCCCAGACTGAATACATAATCGTTTTCTATGCAACTACCTGCATCATCGAATCGACGGCAAGTATCGCGTTCGTCAGTCACAATTTTGAGATAGGATTGCACTTGACCAAGCAACTCGCCCGGCTGCCTGATAAAATCGGAAGCCGAAGTGATCTCAAGCCACTTGTCACCGCTCACTATCTTGCAGAGCGGTGCAACCAATCCCAAAGTCAACACACTGGCCCAGGGTGAAGGTGATCCGCACTGCTCCGCTGAAGCGATTCCGGAAAAAGGGCCGGATATTGTAACCAGCCTCAGTTTCACTTCGCTATCCCGCATCGGATCCGGCCGTTTCGCCACAAGCGCTTTACGTGCAATCAAGGCTCCCTGGCTATGCCCAACGACTGTAATCTGCTTGTTGCGCATCTGCCCAGCCAGCGTATCGAGTGAGGTAGCCAACTGCGCAGAACTCAGCATCATGCTATCGCGATCATTGTACGTAAAACAGGCAGTTTGCTGACCATGAAATGCCATGACCTCTGCCAATGCGCGAAAACGCCCCGTAGAGGCAAAGCAACCATGCACAAGAACGGTAACAGGCTGCTGTGAATTGAGATGCAAAGTGCGGTCAGGATTGTCTGTGCAAGCCCCTAGACCTGGGATATTTAAACTGATGTCAGCGGGTGGCAGCCTAGACTGATCAAAAGTGAGCAACGCCGGATCATTGGGAATGGTTACGCAACCAGTCAAATTCACCAGCATGAATACCATCAATACAAAATAAATTCGCTTCATTGATTTTTCGCCACTCAAAACATCAATTGATTATTGGCAATCCTGATTCTATTGCCAACCCAAGCCATAAACCTCCATCCTATGAGAAGTACTTATGGCCTTTTCAGACAGCAGCGGCCTGACAAGGCTTGCGCCACACGCTCGCCAGCCACGGCTGTTGCTCAACGGGCAAACCCGGCGGACGATAATAATGCTTCAACTCGACAAACCCCGCAGCAGTCATATAGCCCCGCCAGACTTCAAGATCATGATATGCGCCGTATCTGTCGCGGTTCCAGCCTTCTTCATTATTGCCGCGCGGATTCGAGCTGAACAGCACGCCCCCGGGCTTGAGCGTGGCGTGCAAATCAGACAATATGCGGGGTAGCGCCAGACTCGGCACGTGAAACAGTGACGCGTTCGCAAACACACCATCAAAGTGCTCTGACGGCAAATCCAGCTTTAAAAAGTCCTGTAGCCATACCTCGCAACTGCTGTATGTTCTGGCCATTTCTGCAAACTGCGGGCTGCCTTCCAGTCCTACTGCAATATGCCCCAGCTCTCTGAAAACCTTCAGATCGCGCCCCGGCCCGCAGCCCACATCAAGGATGCAATAAGGCAACTCGCCTTCCAAATACTGCAACAGGGCTGCAATATTCTGGCTGACGTCGTGGTCGCGCGTCCCTTCAAAAAAATCCTGTGCATTGCGGCTATAGTATTCCAGCGTGCGGGTGGAAGCTTCTTCAATTTCTTGTGGTGTCAGTTTCATTCCAACTCCTCCTTGCGCTACGCGGATCGCCATCACCACATCGAAGTCTGTGTCCGCTATTGGAAAACGCAAACTTCGCTTCCCGTTGCGGGCCTTCAACTTGATCTGAAGACATTCGGAAATGCCTATGCAATCGCGTAAAGTTCAATTCGCCTACTTGGTCAATGATCCGATAATTGTAACAAATCATGCAAACAAAGCGCTGGAAACCCTTTGTCCAAAACTTTCACGCCTCTCTGCGCACGGGTTGCCCATCCCTTGCCACGTGCAAGCAGATCATTCCAGGTCTCTTCAATTTCCCATGCCCTGTGTTCCTTGAAATAAGACAGCAGCGATGCTGCTTGCCGCAAATCCTTTCCTGCTTTTACGGCGAACGCACCTTCGCGCTCTCCAAATATCAGCACTTTGTGCAAGGCATAGCGAAGGGGGTGCGGTATATTAACCACCACCGCGCCCTCGTTGCAGAATAATACGGTTTGTTGCACCTGTTCAAGAGAAAACTCCATGAACTTGAGCGGTTGCAGCGTTACGTGCAATTGTTTATGCTCGTATGGTTTTTCGCCGCCGCGATGAAGTGACGTCAAAAAATCCAGCCGGAACCCGGGCTCTTGCGGAATGAGGCAAGTGCCGCCCGCCTTGGAGGACAGGCCGGAAATTGGCAAGAATCCCATTTGCAGCGATTGAATGGCGTCGTGCGTTTGCACCTCGATATTCGAGGACAATGCCAGGGAAAGGCTCTTGCCTGCATGGGCGGAGTCAATGTCTTGAGTGCGCGAAGCATCCCCCCAATGTACCCCTAACATATTGCCGTATGCCAGAAAGGCATGCGTGCCGATCAGCACGCCTCCAGCCTGAAAAAACCCATACTCCGCCAGACGTCGCACCACCCTGAAATGGCGCGGCAGCACGGGGGCACAACCAAGGACTTCTGCCGAGCGTGCCAGCGGCTCAAGCGCTTTAGCGGCAGATGGCTTTACTTTACGTTGTTCGATTAGCGCCCTAACCCCATCATTATCCGGTCCTACAAAAACCTGCCGCAACTTGCCCGAAGGCTCGGTGTACTGGTAGTACCAATACTTATGCCCCTTGACCGTCTTTGCCGCAAAAGATCCCGACAGGTCTGCAACTGAGCGCAAGTGCTCAGCAGATAATGTCGCATCAACAAGTTGCGCGTAAGCGGTTTGTGCCGTGTTGCTTAATTCAGTGTAGAGGCTCATGATAGTTATACTAACAATATATTGTTTCTAGTATAACTGATTATATTGGCTATACCAGACTTTTAGAATGTTAGTATAACCGACCGACAAAAATTAACATTTCCGAATTACGCGATTTCCATGCAAATCAATCGCGAAATTCAACTATCCAAAATAATCGGTTAATCCAGCGTTTTCCGGTACCGCTTCAAGCCTATCCCCACCACCAGCAGGATAAACAAGGCAATCGGCCACAAATGCGGCAGCGTATCCATCACGCCATTGCCTTTGAGCAATATGCCCCGCACCATGCGCAGGAAATGCGTCAGCGGCAGGATTTCACCGATATTTTGCGCCCAGGGCGGCATGCCGCGAAAAGGAAACATGAAGCCGGATAGTAACAAAGAGGGCAGAAAAAAGAAGAACGTCATCTGCATGGCTTGCATCTGGTTTTTCGCGACGGTGGAAAACATGATCCCCACCGAAAGATTGGCCGCGATAAATGCGAGCACCACCAGATACAGCATGGGAATGCTACCCAGCATCGGCACGTGAAATATCAGGCGCGCTGCGAGCATGATCAGCGTCACCTGAATGTAGCCCACCAGAATGTACGGCACAATCTTGCCCGCCATGACTTCAAAGGGCCTCACCGGTGTGGCCAGCAGATTTTCCATGGTGCCGCGCTCCCGTTCCCGCGTCATGGCGAGCCCGGTCATCATGATCATGGTCATGGTTAGAATGACGCCCATCAGGCCGGGCACAATGTTGTACTGGGTGATGCCTTCAGGGTTGTAGCGCCGATGGATGGTGACTTCGAAAGGAGCCGGTTTGGCCTGCATGGGCTGCAACACCCCTTGCAGATCGCGGGTCAGGGCAGTCTGCGCCAGGTTGTTGATGGCACTGATGGCATTGCCGGTGGCGGAAGGATCGGTGGCGTCGGCTTCAACTAAAATAGTGGGGCGCTCCCCCCGCTGCAATTTGCGTGAAAAGTTCTCGGGGATGCTCACGACGAACTGCACATCGCCTTCGGCCAGCATCCTTTCGGCTTCCGCTTCGCTGCCGACCTCTCTGGCGATGACAAAATACTGGCTGTTTTCCATCGCCTTGATGAAGTCGCGGGAAAACGGGCTGTGATCGGCAGACAACACTGCGGTAGGCAAATGCTTGGGGTCGGAATTGATGGCGAAACCGAACAGGATGAGTTGCATCAACGGGATGCCGACCATCATGGCAAACGTGAGGCGGTCACGCCGCATCTGGATGAATTCCTTCACGACGATGGCAATAAAACGCGACCACGAAAAGCGCTGGCTGCTCATACGAAATTGTCCCTGGCCTGATCCATCATCTGGATGAACACGTCTTCCAGCCCCGGTTTGGCGCGCATCCAGCGATAACGCACGTCTTCCTGAAAAGGTGAAATGCTGCGATGCAACAGTTCGGCTTCCACACCGCTGACATGCAGGGTGGTGCCGAAGGGCACGACTTGCTTGATGCCTGGCAGTCCGCGCAATTGTTCCGCCAGATGAAACAGATCATCGCCTTCTACCGCCCAGGTCGTGATGCCGGAATTCGCGACCACTTCCGCTGCCGTACCATGCGTCAGAAGATTGCCATAAGCGATGTATGCCAGCCGGTGACAACGTTCCGCTTCATCCATGTAATGGGTGCTGACCAGCACCGTGATTCCGTCAGCCGCCAGCTTGTGGATTTCGTCCCAGAAATCGCGCCGCGCTTTCGGGTCAACGCCGGCGGTGGGTTCGTCCAGCAGCAGCAAACGCGGCTCATGCAACATGCAGGCGGCCAAGGCCAGACGCTGCTTCCACCCCCCCGACAAGGTGCCTGCCAATTGATCTTTGCGCTCGGTCAGCCCCAGCCGATCCAGACTTTTTTCTACCACTTCGCGACGGTTTTTCATGCCATAAACGCGTGCGGTGAAATCCAGATTTTCCCGAATACTGAGATCTTCATACAGACTGAAACGCTGCGTCATGTAACCCACTTGACGTTTAATTTCGGCCGTTTGTTTCAAGACATCGAAACCAAGACAGGTTCCGCTGCCGCTATCCGGTGTAAGAAGGCCGCACAGCATGCGGATGGAAGTCGTCTTGCCGCTGCCATTCGGCCCCAGGAAGCCATAGATTTCCCCGCGCTTGACTTGCAAGGTCAGCCGGTTGACTGCCACCTTGCCTTCGAAACTCTTGCTCAGGCCGTGGACATCGATGACAAACTCACCGTTCACGCTTACAACGCCACTTCGACAGGTTGCCCTGGGTGCAGCTTCGCGGCATCGGAGGGAGAAGGTTTCGCTTCGATCAGGAACACCAGTTTGCTACGGCTTTCCTGACTGTAAATCACGGGTGGCGTATATTCAGCTTGAACCGCCACATAGGAAACGCGGGCGGAAATTGCCGTTGCACAGCCATCGCAGCTGATTTTCACTGCCTGCCCCAGGTGCAGGCTTGCCAAACGCTGTTCCGGCACGAAGAAGCGCACTT
>Ga0315270_10000968_pt1 | contig 15425 bp, 16 predicted proteins | sample C1_bottom_MG_FD_204932 | JGI IMG/M metagenome (GOLD analysis project Ga0315270, IMG submission 204932) | Sediment microbial communities from Yellowstone Lake, YNP, Wyoming, USA - C1_bottom | ecosystem: Environmental > Aquatic > Freshwater > Lake > Sediment | place: USA: Wyoming | collected... | reverse complement strand
CAACACTTGCAACCCGTCATAGAGCAACTGATTGACGGCTGTTGTGGCGACTACCCCGATAATTCCGCACATCGTCTCACCACCTATCTGTAATGAATCCGCTGCGCCAGTTGCGGCGGCAGCCAGGGCTTGGCCGCTACGACCGCTGTTTCCAGCGGCGGCGCCAGTTGCGCCTCACGCCACCAGTCCCGGCGGGGAAGCTCCGTCAAGCCGCCGAGCAGCACGCCCGCCAATACGATTATGAAGCCGCGTGCGACACCGAACAGCGCACCGAAAAACCGATCCACCAAACCCAGTCCGATCATACGCAAGAAGCGCGCAAGCAGGAAGCGCAACGCCGCGAACAGCAGCAGGGTGAGCACAAACACGGCGGCAAAACCGGCTGCCTGCCGCACGCCTGGATCGCGCAACCAGGCAGACAAGAACTCCGCCGCCAGCCCGCCCCACATCCGCGCCGCGAAGAAAGCCGCGACCCACGCCAGCAGCGCCAATACTTCGCTGACCAAGCCCCGCCACATCCCGAGCAGCGAGGACAAAACGAGTACCGTCACGACTACCCAGTCAAATACCGTGGCAAAACTCATGCGGTATCAGGGTTTTTGCGCCACCACGCCACCCGCCGGCGCTCCCACGGACATTTTTTTCAGGCGCGCCTGCGCTTTTTCGGCGGCTTCGCGGCTGGCAAACGGCCCGCCGCGCACGCGTATCCGCTCGCCCTGCGGGGTTTCGACCTTCTCGGTATAGGATGGGTAGCCGTTTTCTTTTAGCTTGGCCTGCAACCCCTTGACGTTGGCCGGCTCTTTGTAGGCGCCGAGCTGAACCACCCACTGTTCGCCTTTCGGAAGTACTGTGGTGTGTGCGTTGTCGAAGTTTTTGGGGGCAGGTGGGGATTTTGCGGCCGGCTTGTCGATGGGCTTTTCCGCAGTCGACGCATCTTTGACCGGCGCAACCACCTTGGGCGGCTCAACCTTGGGTTCGGGTTGCACGGCGGCAGCGACCGGCGTTGCGGGGGCGACGGCGGCGGGAGATACCGGGGCCGGGGCCGGAACCACGGCCACCATCGGCAAGGGCGTGGGGACAGGCTTGCCGGGAACGAGGCGGGAAAGCGGAGATGGGGCGTCGGATTCCTGGCTCGGAATGCGAATCTGGATGTCCTGGGTGAGCGACTTGGGCTCCTGATCCATCACCATCGGCAGCACGATCACCGCCAGCAGCGCCAAGGCGACCGCGCCGACCAGTCGGCGCCGCGCACGTTTCTTGAGAGTGTTGAGTTCGACTGCGCCGTTTGGGTCAGCCGCAGTGTTGAGTCCTTGGTCTTTTTCCGCCATAAGCTCCACGCCATTCAAGCCAGTTCACGCAATACGTCCGCAACCGTGAGGAAGGATCCGAAGACGAGAATTCTATCATCTTCACCGGCATTCTCCTGTGCGTAACGGAGGGCCTCAACCGGCGAAGCGAACAGCAGCGGCGTCTCGATTTCTTCCAGCGTTAATATTTGCGCCAGTTCGGCGGCGCTGGCCGCCCGCGCTCCGCTCAGCGAACACGGCAACCAGCGGGTGACGCGGCCCGCCAGCGCGCGTACCACGGCGGCGATGTCCTTATCGCGCAGCATGCCGAACACCGCCCAGGTGTGCGCATGAAAAGCCATGCTGCCGAGGTTGTCGGCCAGCACCCGCGCCGCTTGCGGATTATGGGCGACATCCAGCACCAGCGTCGGACGGCCCGGCAAAACCTGGAAGCGGCCCGGCAATTCTACTTCGAGCAGACCGCGGCGGATGTCCTGCATCGCCACCGGCAGGCGTTCTTGCAACGCGCTCAGCGCCGCCAGCGCGGCGCTGGCATTCTGTAGTTGCACGACGCCGCGCAGGCCGGGGTAAGCCAGGCCGCTACGGCGGCTCAACTCGCCACTGCTATTTAGCCAGAACTGCCACTGCCCTTCCTGGCGCAGGTAGCCGAAGTCGCGACCAATCAAGCGCAAATCCGCGCCGAGCTTCGCCGCATGCGCCAGCAGGCTTTGCGGAGGTTGGGGATCGGCGCAGATCGCGGCACGCCCGGCGCGGAAAATACCGGCCTTTTCAAAACCGATCTGTTCGCGGGTGACGCCGAGATATTCAGTGTGGTCGATATCGACGGCGGTGACGATGGCGCAATCGGTGTCGTAGATGTTGGTGGCGTCGAGCCGGCCACCCAGGCCGACTTCGAGAATGATGACATCGACACTGGAGGCTGCAAAACATTCCCAGGCCGCCAGGGTGCCGAATTCGAAGTAGGTCAGGGCGGTGTTGTCGCGCGCCGCTTCGACCCGGCTGAAGCCGCCGCACAGCGCCGCATCGTCTACCGACTTGCCACCGATGCGCACCCGCTCGTTGTAGGCCAGCAGATGCGGCGAGGTGTACAAACCGACACGATAGCCGGCGCAGGCGAGAATACGCTCCAGCATGGCGCAGGTGGAACCTTTGCCGTTGGTGCCGGCCACGGTAACGACAGGAACATTTTGCCGCTGCCCCAGCGCCCGGCTGACTGCAAGCACGCGCTCCAGGCCCAGCTCAATGCCTGCTTCACCTTTTGGGTGCCGGGCTTCGAGATGGGCGAGCCAGTCGGATAAAGTCTCGGGCAAGGAATCAGTGCGCCGCCGGTACGCGCTGCAACAACGTCAGCAGCGCCGCCAGCTTGTCGCGCAGTTGGCGGCGGTCGACGATCATGTCGATGGCGCCCTTGCTGATCAGGAATTCGGCGCGCTGGAAACCTTCCGGCAGTTTCTCGCGCACTGTCTGCTCGATCACGCGCGGGCCGGCGAAGCCGATCAGCGCGCCCGGCTCGGCCAGCACCACATCGCCGACAAAGGCAAAGCTGGCCGACACCCCGCCCATGGTCGGGTCGGTCAACAGACTGATGAAAGGCAGACGATGCTGCGCCAGCAGACTCACCGCAGCCGTCGTCTTGGCCATCTGCATCAGCGAGAACAGTCCTTCCTGCATGCGCGCGCCGCCGCTGGAAGTGATGCAGAGGAAAGGCATCTGACTGTCGATGGCGCTTCTGACGCCGCGCACGAAACGCTCGCCGACCACCGATCCCATCGAACCGCCCATGAACTCGAACTCGAAACAGGCAATCACCAGCGGCAGGGACTTGATCGAGCCCTGCATCACCACCAGCGCGTCAGCTTCTTCGGTGTCGGTTCTGGCGGCGACGAGACGATCCATATAACGTTTGCTGTCCTTGAATTTCAAGGGATCAACCGGCACCACTTCGGCGCCGATTTCGAAACGTCCTTCGGCATCCAGCAAGTGATCCAGGCGCACCCGCGCCCTGAGCCGGTGATGATGGCTGCATTTGGGGCAGACCCCCTGATTGCTTTCCAGGTCGGTGCTGTAGAGCACGGCTTCGCAGGCCGGACATTTGCACCAGAGACCTTCGGGGATGGATTTGCGCACGCCTTCGGCGCGCTTGATCTTGGGTGGCAGCAGTTTCTGTAACCAACTCATGGGGTTTCTCCATCCATGGCGCGCCGCACTGCGCGCAGGAAAGCGGTGACACGCGCCGACATTTCTTCGCGCGGTGAGTTTTCGATTTCTTCGATGATACGGCTGCCGATCACCACTGCATCGGCAACAGCGGCGATGCGCTTGGCGCTGGCCGCATCGCGAATCCCGAAGCCGACGCCGACCGGCATGCCGACTTGCTGCCGGATGGCCGGAATGCGCCGCGCCACCTCGTCGAAATCCAGATGCCCGGCGCCGGTCACGCCTTTCAGCGAAACATAATAAATGTAGCCGCTGCCCAAGGCCGCCACTTCGCCGAAGCGTTGCTCGGTGGAGGTCGGCGCCAGCAGGAAAATCGGATCGACCTGGTGCTGGCGCAAGCTGGCGGCAAATTCGACGCACTCCTCCGGCGGATAGTCCACCACCAGCACCCCATCGACCCCGGCGTCCTGCGCCGCACCGGCGAAAATTTCCACGCCATAGGCTTCGATGGGATTGGCATAACCCATCAGCACCACCGGCGTCTGGTTATTCTCGCGGCGAAAGACGCGCACGATGTCGAGCACTCCGCGCAGGCTCATGCCGTGCCGCAAAGCCCGTTCCGAGGCGCGCTGGATGGTCGGCCCATCGGCCATGGGATCGGAGAACGGCACCCCCAACTCGATGATGTCGGCGCCGCCTTCGACCAGCGCGCGCATCAGCGGCAAGGTCATTTCTGGATCCGGATCGCCGGCGGTGATGTAGGGGATCAGCGCCTTGCGGCCCTGCGTCCGGAGTTTCTCAAATGTCGCTGCAATGCGGCTCATCAGTTATCCACGAAATAATCGGAGTCGACGCGCTTTATTTCGTAGCTGGTGACGGTCGCCACGCCCAAGCCATAGTCGATCATCAAATCGGCCAGCATCTGACCATCGATCAGAACGATTTTGCTGTTGACCTGGGAGGCATAGGCACGCGCCTCCTTGCTATATCCCGATGTGGTCAGAAACACACCTTTGTTGGCCTTATGTCCAGCCAAAGCGCCGACGAATTTCTGGATTTCGGGACGACCTACATCACCTTCCCACTTCTTTGCCTGAAGATAGATGACATCGAGCCCAAGTCGATCTTCGTTAATGATTCCATCTATGCCGCCATCTCCGCTCTTGCCGAGCACCTGTCCGGCATCTTCGCGCGTCCCGCCATAACCCATGCTCACGAGCAATTCAACCACCAATCGCTCAAAGAAGGCCGGGGAACCATTTTTAACTTGTTGGAGTAGGTCTGCTGCCAGTGTACCTCGAAGTTGTTTGTAGCCGGCTTCAAGCAATTCCTCGGGTGTAGCGATCTCCTCTCTGGCAAGGCTTGCATCTCCGCCGCCTTCTTTCCTGCCAGATCGAGCCTTGAAAACCTTGAACTCTTCGAACTGCCAGAGATAGTGGTTGTCGATGCTGAGGGGCGCACTTGCTAACACATCGCTGCCACGCTTTGTAATGCGATAGCTGCCACGACTGACTGTTTCAAGTAAACCAGCCTTGCTAAGGTAGGTTTTTGCCCATCCCATCCGATTTTGGAACTTAGGCATCCCTGAAGGCAGTGATTCTGCTAGTGCCATATCAGATAAGGAAAACTCCCTAGCCAAAGCGGTAACTGCATCTGACATAGTGTGATCTTTACCATCCGCGCAATGGCGCAACAAAGGGAGCATCAGGGATTGATAATCAGGAATCGACATGGTTTCAAGCGTACATCAGCCGTGCGCCTTTCGGTTCCGGGATGTGGCGACCGAATTCGCGGGCAGTGTCCAGCCAAAGACCGATTGCATCGTCGATATTGGCGAGCGCTGCCTGACGGCTGGCGCCATGAGCCATGCAGCCGGGCAGCTCAGGTACCTCGGCGATATAAGCTGCGTCATCGTTGCTCCAATAGATGATAACTTCGTAACGATCCATCATTCCTCCTTCGCCAATTGATACTTCACGATTGCGGTACGCACCTGCCTTACCTGATAGGACTTGGCCTTGCTGCCGTCACGCTGCAAATTAATGAGATCCGCCACTCCCTTACGCCTGTATATATGGTGACTTCCCCTGACTCTCTCCTCAAAACCAAGTCCTTTCAAAAGGTCGCGGAGTTCTTCGAAACCGATATTTGCATCGGCGAGACCGCCGAGTATTCGTGACAGCAATTTGTCATCCCGTCCCATTCCTAGTGTCCGCTTTTGAGTCTGGGGTACTAAAACTGTATACCCGATTTTTCCGCCACCGTGTGCATGTCCTTGTCGCCGCGCCCGGAGAGGTTGACCAGCAGCAGTTTGTCGCGGGACATGGCCGGGGCGATCTTGGCGGCATGGGCCAGGGCGTGGCTGGACTCCAGCGCCGGGATGATGCCTTCGTAGCGGCACAGCGCATGAAACGCCGCCAGCGCCTCGGCGTCGGTCACCGCCACGTACTCGGCGCGGCGGCTGTCCTTGAGCCAGGCATGCTCGGGGCCGACGCCGGGATAATCGAGACCTGCCGAAATCGAGTGGGTTTCGATGATCTGCCCGTTTTCATCCTGCATCAGGTAGGTGCGGTTGCCGTGCAGCACGCCGACCGGGCTGTTGGCGGTGAGCGGCGCGGCGTGTTTGCCGGTGTCCAGTCCGTAGCCCGCCGCCTCGACGCCGATCAGCTTGACACCGGCCAGCGGGATATACGGATAAAAAATTCCCATCGCATTCGAGCCGCCGCCCACGCAGGCGATCACCGCATCCGGCTGGCGACCGGCCAGTTCAGGCATTTGCGTCTTGCATTCCTCGCCGATCACCGTCTGGAAATCACGCACCAAGGTCGGGTAGGGGTGCGGCCCGGCGACGGTGCCGATGATGTAGAAGGTATTGGCAACGTTGGTGACCCAGTCGCGCATCGCCTCGTTCATGGCGTCCTTGAGGGTCTTCGAGCCGCTATTCACCGGCACCACGGTAGCGCCGAGCAACTTCATGCGATAGACGTTGGCCGCTTGGCGCTGAATATCCGCGCTGCCCATGTAGACCACGCACTCCATGCCGTAACGCGCCGCCACGGTGGCGGTGGCGACGCCGTGCTGGCCGGCCCCGGTCTCGGCGATGACGCGCGGCTTGCCCATGCGGCGGGCCAGCATGGCCTGGCCGATGCAGTTGTTCACCTTGTGCGCGCCGGTGTGGTTGAGGTCTTCGCGCTTGAGATAAATTTGCGCCCCGCCCAGCAACTCCGACCAGCGTTTGGCGTGATAGATCGGCGAGGGGCGTCCCACATAGTGCTTGAGGTCGTATTCAAACTCGGCGCGAAACGCTGGATCGCGTTGGGCTTCGGTATAGGCGGCCAGCAATTCGTCGAGCGCCGGCTTGAGGGTCTCGGCGACGAAGCTGCCGCCGTAGGGGCCGAAGTGGCCGCGCGCGTCGGGCTGGTTGTAGGGAAGCTCATGCATCTGCATTACCGACTCCTCGTACTCCTGAGATGAACGCCGCCATTTTCGTCGCATCCTTGACGCCTTTGGCGCTTTCCACGCCGCTGCTGACATCCACTGCCCATGGCCGCACGGCGCTAATCGCCGCTGCAATATTGGCGGCATTGAGTCCGCCCGAGAGGATCAGTGGCAGCGGCAATGTACGCGGAATCAGCTTCCAGTCGAACGTCTGGCCGCCGCCGCCGTAGCCTTCGACATGAGTGTCCAGCAGCAGCCCGGATGCTTGCGGAAAGGCGGCTGCGTATTCTACCAAATCGAAGCCGGGCCGGACGCGCGCCGCCTTGATATAGGGCAGGCCGAATTGCCCGCAATACGCGGCGTCTTCATCGCCATGAAACTGCAACAATTGCAGCGGCACCCGATCCAGAACTCGGCGCACTGCGGCAGCCTCGGCGTTGACGAACAAGCCCACGCTGGTCACGAATGGCGGCACGGCGCGCGCCAGTTGCGCCGCCGGCGCGATTTCCAGAAAGCGCGGACTGGGCGGATAGAAGACCAGCCCGAGCGCGTCGACGCCGAGATCGACGGCGGTGCGCAAGTCTTCCATTCGGGTAATGCCGCAGATTTTTATGCGGGTGCGATAGCTGCGCACAGTGCCGCCTTATAGCAAGATTGAAGGCGCGATGATACTGGCCGATGGAGGCAAGCGCCAGTGTGGCGCGTATTCGACGCCAGCGAAATACAGGCCCGCAGGCGAGAAAGTCGGCGCCCCGCAGGTGCGGTCGCGGCTCGCAATCAACGCGGCGATCCACTCCGGCGGCTGTTTGCCGCTGCCGATGGCGACCAGCGCGCCCACCATGTTGCGCACCATGTGTTGCAGAAAGGCACTGGCGCGAAAATCGAACACCAGCATATCGCCGTGTCGCGCCACATCGGCCTGGTGCAGGGTTTTCAGGGGCGATTTGGCCTGGCACTCGGCGGCGCGGAAGGCGGAAAAATCCTGTTCGCCCAGCAGCCAGCGCGCGGCCTGCTGCATCGCCTCAGCATCCAGCGGGCGGTGATGCCAGCCCACTCGGCCATGGTTGAGCGCGGGACGCACTGCATGGTTGTAAAGCACATAGCGATAGCTGCGTGAAAGCGCCGAGTAGCGTGCATGGAATTCCGCGGCAACCGGCTGCGCCCAGCGCACCGCAATCGAATCCGGCAGATGGGCGTTGCCGCCGCGCACCCAGGCGCTATCCGGACGCACGGCGGCACTGTCGAAATGCGCCACCTGCGCCAGTGCGTGCACCCCGGCATCAGTGCGTCCGGCGCAGCTCACGCGCACCGCCTCACCGGCGACCTCAGCCAGGGCGCGTTCCAGTGCATCTTGAATGGTGTTGCCGTGCAACTGCGACTGCCAGCCATGAAAAACCGCGCCGTTATACTCGAGGCCCAGCGCGATCCTCACCTTAACGCCTTCCGACCTTATCAACCCTGCACGCCGGGACGTTCAACCGAGTTGCGCAAGTTTGCTGCGAGCCGCTTGCTGCTGGGCGGGGTTGCCTTCGTTGACTACTTCTTGCAACAATTCCCGCGCGCCCTCCTTATCGCCCATCTCTTCGTAAGCCAGGGCCAGCTCGAGCTTGGTTGCCACTTCCTGCATTGCGACTTCGTTCAGGGCCGGGGACGGTGCGGAGAGTTCATCGAGATCCAGACTGATGGATGACAAATCGAGATTGCTTGCCGCCGGCTGCGCGGTACCGGATGAAGCTGGCGTTGCGATAGGTTCGTCAAAATCCAGGCTGATGGATGACAGATCGAGATTTTCCGTCGCCGACTGGGTCGCAGGTTTGGGTAATTCCAGATCGAAATCGATTACGTTGCCATCGTCAGGCTGCGCCCGTGCCGGCACTGGCGCTGGCGACGGCGCGGCACTGCCGAGATCGAAATCAAAGTCGAGCTCATGCGCCGTGTCATCGGAAGTATCCGGCTGTTTCTTTGATTTCGCAGCAGAAGCCACCTCCGCAGCAGCAGATTCCGATGCCTCTGCGTCCAGGTCCAAAGCGAGGTCGAGGTCGAGTGACTCGGACAGATCATCCTGCGGCTGAGGCGCGTCAACATCTGGCAATGACAGCGGTTCAGCGGTAGCCGGAGGGGTATTGACTTCAAAATCAAGTTCGATATCGAGCGATTCGGATAAGGCGTCATCCGACTGCGAGGCCTCTGGAACTGGCTTCTGCGCATCAGCGGAGGCGGATGGGTGGTCAAGTTCAAAATCGAGCGACTCGGTGTAGTCCTCATGCACTTGCGGCATGTCTATCGGCGCTTGATCCGGCTCTACAGTCGGCCCCTTGTCCTCGTCTTCCAGAGACTCCAGAGTTTCCAGGGTTTCCGACGCGACTCCGGCGCCCTGCTCTGCCGACGCAGGCAAGTGCATGTCTGCATCAGGGGGCGGCGCTGTTGCCGCTCCCGTCTTGGGGCCATACAAAGGATTTTCCGGGTCGACCTGGCGACCCAGTTGCGCGGCAGCCTCCCAGTCGCTGCCGACGCCGCCGGTCTGCTGGTGCAGGTCTGCGGCGATTGCCTCGAACTGCTTGGCGCTGTTGCGCGCCACATATATTTCGAGCAACTTGAGCTGAACCGCCGGACGCGACGGATCGGATTTGTGCGCATCCAGCAGTATTTCTTCGGCTTGCGCATCGCGGCCATAGGCGATGTATACATTCGCCTCGGCCACCGGATCGACGCCTGCGCCGCCGCCGCTCGCCGCCATGCCGGATTGGCTGGTGAAATCGGTGTGCGCCAGAAGATCGTTGGTATCGACTTGCTGACCACCGCTGGTACTGGATTTGAATGCCGGGGAAACTGCGAGTTCGCTGGTGTAGCCAGTTGCGCCAGTTGCAGCTTGATCGTCGGCCTGACGCTGCTTGCGCCGCCGCGAGTAAGCTAAATAGCCGAGTAGCAAGGCCAGGATGGCGCCGCCGCCATAGACGATCTCGGGACTTTGCTCGATAAAGCTGGGCGCCGCCTGGATCGGTGGCGGCGAGAGCGGTTTCTTGACGCTCGGCGCGGGTGCAGGTGCAGGTGCAGGCGTAGGCGCCTGTGCCTGGGCCGGCGGCTGGACAGGCTCAGGGGCCTTGGCCGCAGTCTCGGCCTTCTTTTTCCCTCCAGGCACAGTTGCGGGTTGCTTGGCCTCCGCCACCGTTGCGGCAGGCTGCGCCTGTTTCTGCAAATCGGCCATGCCTTGATTCTTGAGCTCGACCAGTTTCTTTAGATCCTGAAGGTTTTTCTCCAGCTCGGCAATGCGGCTATTGGCCTCCTTGAGGGCTTTTTCTCGCGCAATCAGGGTTTCCTCGATTGCCGCAATGCGGCCCGATCCAGCCTTGCCGGAGGCGGCTTCTGACTTGGAAATTTCAAGCTTGTCTTTGCCAGGGGCCGGGGTCGGCGCTTTATCCTCGACCTTGGGCTGTATCTTGCCGCTGGCGGCTCGTTTGGGTTCCACCGCCTTTTGCGGAGCGGCACTGCCGACTGTGGCGGCGAGCTTTTTGCGATAGTCATCGAAATCCGCCGCTTGTGCGCGAACGGTGGTGCTGGCTTCTTCCGCATCGACCGCCGACACCGTCGCCCGGTCCGGAATCGTAATAATCTTGCCCGCCTTGAGACGGTTCACATTGCCCTCGAAAGCCTCGCGGTTACCGACGAACAAGGCCACCAACATTTGATCCAGGCTGACCCCTGCGGGCCTGGTTTCAATCGCGATCCCGCTGAGCGTATCGCCCTGCTTGACCAGCCGGGTTGCGGCTTCCCTGGGTAATTTTTCCTGTGCCGGTTCAGGCTTGCGTTGTTTCCCGCCGGCGCCGTGTACCGCTTTCGTTTCAGGACGCGTTGGCTGCTCATCCGGGGGGATAGCCGACGCCACGGGCGGCACGGATGGTGCGGATGGCGCAGGTGCGGATGGTGCGGTTGGTGCTGCAACCGGCATGTCCGGCTGTTTTGCCGCGACTGGCGGGGCCGGCGCGTCAGGAGCGACGGCGACCGGCGCCTCGCGCTTGACTTCAGGTACCGCAGCTACCATGGATGCCGCCGGCTTTTTGAACAAACCGGGAGGATCAAGCAGGAAAGTGTATTCGCGCACCAGCCGCCCGGAAGTCCAGTCCAGTTCCACCAGCAGATCAAGGAAGGGCTCGTTAAACGGACGATCCGAAACCAGGCTCAGGAAAGGCCGACCATCTGGACGTTTATCCACGGAGATGCGTACACCCGCCAGCGCCTGGGAATATTCAATCCCGGCTTGCTTGAAAGCATTGGGCGACGGAACCCGCGCCGACAGCGATGCAAGCTCCTCGCGGCTGGCAGTGATATCGACCTCCGCGCGCAGCGGCTGGCCGAGCGCGGAAAGCACTGTCACCTTGCCCAGGCCGGCGGCGCTGGCGCCCAACGGCAGGGCCAGCAGTGCAAAAGTCAGAAACGCCAGCAGCGTAGCCGTGATCTGTGTTCGCGGAGTCTTATTACCCACTGCCCCTCCCTGTCGGGGTTCGTTCCAGAACAAATAACATAACATCATGCAGTTAGCTATGCAAGCTAAACCGCCGCATCACATTGAACGACATTTCCCCCGTGTAATTCCTTTTCAATCGAGCAGGATGCGCAGCATGCGCCGTAGCGGCTCGGCCGCGCCCCACAATAGCTGGTCGCCCACGGTAAATGCCGACAGGTACTCCGGTCCCATCGCCAGCTTGCGCAAGCGTCCGACCGGCACTGTCAGGGTGCCAGTGACGGCGGTCGGGGTCAGTTGCTGGATGCTCGCCTCGCGCCGGTTCGGCACCACCTTGACCCACTCGCTGTGCGCGGCGAGGATGGCTTCGATATCGGCCAAAGGCACATCTTTCTTGAGTTTAATGGTCAGCGCCTGCGAATGGCAGCGCATCGCCCCGATACGCACGCACAGGCTATCCATGGGGATCGGCTGGGCGTCCAGGCCAAGAATCTTGTTCGATTCTGCCTGGCATTTCCACTCTTCGCGGCTCTGCCCGTTGCCCATATCCTTGTCGATCCACGGGATCAGCGAACCGGCCAGCGGCACGCCGGAATTCGCCGTGGGGAATGCCTCGTCGCGCAGGATGCCGGCCACTTTGCGGTCGATGTCGAGAATGGCCGACGCCGGATCGTCGAGCAGGGGCCGGGCCACGCGATGCACCTCGCCCATCTGTTGCAACAGTTCGCGCATGTTTTGCGCCCCGGCGCCGGATGCGGCCTGATAAGTCATGGCGGTCAACCACTCGATCAGGCCAGCCTGGAACAATCCGCCCACGGCCATCAGCATCAAGGATACTGTGCAGTTGCCGCCGATGAAATTCTTCACGCCCTTGGCTACGGCGCGGTCGATGACGTGCCGATTCACCGGATCGAGAATGATCACCGCATCGTCGTGCATGCGCAGCGTCGATGCCGCGTCGATCCAGTAGCCGCTCCAGCCGAGGGCGCGCAGCTTGGGAAATATTTCGCTGGTGTAGTCGCCGCCCTGGCAGGAAATAATGATCTCCATGCCGCGCAGCGCCTCTATGCTTCTGGCGTCCATCAGCGGCGGCACATCCTTGCTGATCTTCGGCCCGAGACTGGGAGCGTTGCCGCCGACATTGGAGGTGGTGAAGAACACCGGCTCGATCAGGGCAAAATCGTTCTCCTCGCGCATGCGTTGCAGCAGCACCGAGCCCACCATACCGCGCCAACCAACAATACCGACTCGTTTCATTTTCTGACTCTTCCTACATAAAAAATTAAAAAATCAAGACAACGCCGCCAGCACCGCGTCGCCCATTTCGATGGTACCGGCTTTTTTCGCGCCCGGCTCGAAAATGTCGCTGGTGCGGAAGCCCTGCGCCAGTACCCGCTTGACGGCGGTTTCGATACGTTCGGCGGCCTCGCTCAGGTTGAAGGAATAACGCAGCATCATGGCCGCCGAAAGTATTGTCGCCAGCGGATTGGCAATATTCTTGCCGGCGATGTCCGGCGCCGAGCCGTGGATCGGCTCATACAGGCCGAAGCCGTGTTCGTTGAGCGATGCCGAGGGCAGCATGCCGATCGAGCCGGTCAGCATCGAGGCTTCGTCGGAAAGGATATCGCCGAACATGTTGCCGGTGACGATCACGTCGAACTGCTTGGGGTTCTTCAGCAACTGCATCGCCGCGTTATCCACGTACATGTGCGACAACTCGATCTCCGGATACTCCTTGCTCACCTCACTGACCACCTCGCGCCACAACTGCATGGTGTCGAGTACGTTGGCCTTGTCCACCGAACACAGCCGCTTGTTACGTTTCTGCGCCGCCTGGAACCCGACATGCGCAACGCGGCGGATTTCGCTTTCCGAATAGCGCATGGTGTCAAAACCTTCGCGCTCGCCATTGGCGAGTGTGCGGATGCCGCGCGGCTGGCCGAAATAAATGTCGCCGGTAAGCTCGCGGATAATCAGGATGTCGAGGCCCGCCACCACCTCCGGCTTGAGCGACGAAGCCTGCACCAACTCGGGATACACCAGCGCCGGGCGGAAATTGGCAAACAGATTGAGTTCCTTGCGCAGGCCGAGAATCGCCTGTTCCGGGCGCAACTCGCGCGGCAGCGTGTCGAGGCTGAAATCGCCAACGGCGCCGAACAGGATGGCGTCGGACTCCCGCGCCAGTTTCAGCGTGCTGTCTGGCAGGGGATGGCCCAGCGCGCGATAAGCAGCGCCGCCCACCGGCGCTTCGGTCATAGCGAATTTCAGATCGAGCGCACGCAACACCCGCAGCGCCTGGGTAGTGATCTCCGGGCCAATTCCGTCCCCCGCGAGTACGCAGATTTTCATGTCGGTTCCAAACGCTGCGTCAGTTAAACAGCCAGGGCTGCTCAAAGCGCCGCTTGGCCTCGAATTCGTGAATCTTGTCGGCATGCCGCAGGGTCAGGCCGATCTCATCCAGGCCGTCCAGCAAACAGTGTTTGCGAAAAGCCTCCACCTCAAAGCGCAACACCTTGCCGTCGGGTCGCGTCGCGGTCTGGGCTTTCAGGTCGATGCGCAGCCGGTAACCCGGCTGCTGCAAGGTCTGGGCAAACAATTCATCCACCTCCGGCTTGGCCAAACGGATCGGCAGCAGGCCGTTCTTGAAACAGTTGTTGAAGAAAATATCCGCGAAGCTGACGCCGATCAACGCACGCAGGCCGAAATCCTCCAGCGCCCAGGGCGCATGCTCGCGCGAACTGCCGCAGCCGAAGTTATCGCGCGTCAGCAGAATTGCAGCGCCCTCATAGCGCGGCTGATTGAGTACAAAATTCGGATTCGGCGTGCGCTTGGCGTGATCCATGCCCGGCTCGCCATGATCCAGGTAACGCCATTCGTCGAACAGGTTGGGGCCGAAGCCGCTGCGCTTGATCGACTTCAGGAATTGCTTGGGAATGATGGCGTCGGTATCCACGTTGGCGCGATCCAGCGGCGCCACCAGCCCATCGAGTTGGGTGAACTTGCGCATTACTTGGTGGATTTCTGGATCGCTTCGCCGCCCTTCTCGATATCCTTGCCGAGACCTTTGACGGTGTTGCAGGCGCTCAGCAGCAAGACGCATAGCGCCGCTAACAACAAAACAGTTTTATGCATGGTGACTCTCCTTGGTTTTAGATCAGGTCTCGCACATCCGCAAAATGCCCGGCAATCGCCGCCGCCGCCGCCATCTGCGGACTCAGCAGATGAGTGCGACCACCGTTGCCCTGGCGGCCTTCGAAGTTGCGATTGGAGGTGGAAGCGCAGCGTTCGCCCGGCTCCAGCCGGTCGGCATTCATCGCCAGGCACATCGAGCAGCCCGGCTGACGCCACTCGAAACCGGCGTCGGTGAAAATCTTGTCCAGCCCCTCGGCTTCCGCCTGCCGCTTGACCAGGCCGGAACCCGGCACCACCAGCGCCAGCTTGACGTTGGCGGCGACGTGACGCCCCCGCGCGATGCCAGCGGCGGCGCGCAAATCCTCGATGCGCGAGTTGGTGCAGGAGCCGATGAAGACCTTGTCGATCTTGATCTGCGTCAGCGGCGTGCGCGGCGTCAGGCCCATGTATTGCAGGGCGCGTGCTACGCCTTCGCGCTTGACCGGATCGCTGAAATCTTCGGGCGCAGGTACCGCGCCGGCTATGTCGACCACCATCTCCGGCGAAGTACCCCAAGTGACTTGTGGCTGGAGTCGGCTGGCATCGAGTTCCACGGTGGCGTCGAATTGCGCCCCGGCATCGCTGCCCAGGGTGCGCCAATAAGCCACCGCCCTGTCCCACTGGTCTTCGCGCGGCGCGAAGGGACGCCCATGGAGATACTGGATAGTGACCTCGTCCACCGCCACCATGCCGGCGCGCGCCCCAGCTTCGATGGCCATGTTGCACAAGGTCATGCGGCCTTCCATACTCAATCCGCGGATGGCGCTGCCGGCGAACTCGATGGCGTAGCCGGTGCCGCCGGCCGTGCCGATCTGTCCGATCAGGGCCAGCGCGATGTCCTTGGCCGTGACCGCTTTACCGAGTTGCCCATGCACCAGCACCCGCATGCTTTT
>Ga0315270_10000967_pt1 | contig 15429 bp, 14 predicted proteins | sample C1_bottom_MG_FD_204932 | JGI IMG/M metagenome (GOLD analysis project Ga0315270, IMG submission 204932) | Sediment microbial communities from Yellowstone Lake, YNP, Wyoming, USA - C1_bottom | ecosystem: Environmental > Aquatic > Freshwater > Lake > Sediment | place: USA: Wyoming | collected... | reverse complement strand
CATCGCGATGATGCGCGCGCAGCATCCGGTTGCACAGGCCGTGGAACGTGCCCACCCACATGCCGCGGGTGTTGACCGGCGTAAGCGCGGACAGCCGGAGCAGCATCTGCTTCGCCGCCTTGTTGGTGAACGTCACCGCCAGGATCGACAGCGGCCCGGCCTGGCCCGTCGCGAGCAGCCAGGCGATGCGCGTCGTCAGGACCCGCGTCTTGCCGCTGCCCGCTCCCGCCAGGATCAGCGCGGACGCATGCGGCAGCGTGACGGCGGCAAGCTGTTCGGGGTTGAGGTTTTCCAGGAGGGGTGACGCCATCGGGGCCGATCGGATCGAGGTCGAGCAACAGGGGTCGATGATAGCCGACCGCGCGTTATAATCGCGCGCACCCGCCAAACGCCGTCTCCGGTCCTGGACAATGCCGCCCCGCATCCCCGATGCCACGCCCGCAGTAAATTCCGCCACGACGCGCGCGTTCGTGCACTGGATGCGCGCGGCGGCGCCGTACGTGCACGCGTTCCGCGGCAAGACCTTCGTGATCGCGTTCGGCGGCGAGGTGGTCGCCGACGAGGAGTTCCTGGGCGTCATCCACGATCTCAACCTGCTGCACAGCCTGGGCATCCGGCTGGTCGTCGCGCACGGCTGCCGCCCGCAGGTCGAGGCCATCCTCGAGCAGCAGGACATCGAGAGCCGCTATGCGCACGGCGTACGCGTGACCGATCCCGAAGCAATGGACTGCGTGCTCGAGGCCGCCGGGCAGGTTCGGGCCAGGATCGAGGCGCTGCTGTCGCTGGGGCTGGCCAATTCGCCGATGGCCGGAGCGCGCAATCGCGTGTCGAGCGGCAACTACCTGACCGCCAAGCCGATGGGCATCGTCGACGGCGAGGACATGCAGCTGACCGGCGAAGTGCGGCGCATCGATACCGAGGCGATCCAGCAGCGGCTGGACGATGGCGACATCGTGCTGATCTCGCCGATCGGCTATTCCCCCACCGGCGAGATCTTCAACCTGACCGTCGAGGAAGTCGCGACGCAGGTGGCCGTGCACCTGGCGGCCACCAAGCTCATCTTCCTGATGGACGCCGACGGCGTGCGCAACGGCCGCCGGCAGCTGCTCACCGATCTCTCCACTTCCGACGCGCAGGCATTGCTCGCGAACGGCAACAAATTGACTCCCGACGTGCTGCATTATCTTCCCGCGGCAATTCGTGCCTGCGACAACGGCGTCAAGCGCGCGCATCTCATCAGCCGCCACCACGACGGCGCGCTGCTGCTCGAGCTCTTCACCCGCGACGGCGTGGGGACGATGATCGCTGCGACTGCACTTGCACACATACGCAGCGCGACGATCGATGACGTCGGCGGCATCCTGCAGATCATCGAGCCGCTGGAGGAACAGGGCGTGCTGGTGCGCCGGTCGCGCGAACGGCTGGAGAGTGAAATCGAGCGCTTCCTCGTCGCCGAATACGACGGCCACATCATCGGCTGCGCGGCGCTCTACGCATTCCCGGAAGACAAGCTGGGCGAGCTAGCGGCGCTGGCCGTGCAGCCGGACTTCCGCCGCGAAGGCTACGGCGAGGCGCTGCTGCACGAGATCGAGGCGCGCGCGCGCAAGTTGAAGCTTGCCCAGCTGTTCGTGCTCACCACCAAGACCGCGCATTGGTTCCTCGAGCGCGGCTTCCGCGTCGCGCAGGTCGCCGACCTGCCGCGGCAGAAGCAGGCGCTATACAACTACCAGCGCAAGTCGCTGGTCTATCGCAAGTCAATCTAGGACAGCATCCATGGCCAGAACCGTCAACTGCGTCAAGCTCGGCAAGGAAGCGGAAGGGCTGGACTTTCCGCCCTACCCCGGCGAGCTCGGCAAGCGCATCTATGAAAATGTGTCCAAGGAAGCATGGCAGGCCTGGCTCAAGCACCAGACGATGCTGGTGAATGAGAACCGCCTGAGCCTGGCCGACGTCCGCGCACGCAAGTGGCTGGCCGAACAGATGGAGAAGCATTTCTTCGGCGGCGGCGCGGACATGCCGCAGGGATACGTACCGCCCTCGGCGTGACGTTTTTTTATCCTCGACGGCTGTGCGGGGCGCATGTTCCCGGCTCGACAAGGAGTTCAACCATGAACGTCAGTCCCAAGTCCCTCATCGTCGTGCTGCTGGTGTTCTTCGGCATTGCGGGCTTCGCCTTCGGCCAGGCGCCGGAGTCTCCCGATGGCCTGGTAAAGATAAGTCCGCGGCGCATGGAAATGGCGTGGCTGCGGCCGGGCGCCGATTTTCGCCCGTACACCAAGGTGATGGTCGACCCGACTCAGGTCGCCTTCCAGCCACAATGGTTCAAGGACTACAACCTCAGCGCCTCGCTGGGCAACTGGCTGTCGCAGGAACAGGCCAACAAGATCATGGCGGCCGCGCAGACCAATTTCGACGACGTCTTTCGCGACGCGTTTCGCAAGGCCGGGTACGAAGTGGTCACCGTTCCGGGACCCGATGTGCTGCGGGTGAATTCGGCCATCCTGGACCTCATGGTCAATGCGCCGCTGGGCGACACCACCGGGCAGACGACGTGGATAATCACTGCCGGCCAGGCCGCGCTGATCGTGGAGGTCCGCGATTCCACCACCAACGCGCTGCTCGGCCGGGTTGCTGACCGGCGCGCGACGCAGGACATGGGACGGCAGATCGCGACCTCGGCGACCAATCTCTACGATTTCCGCCAGCTCTTCAGCCTTTGGGCGGGCATCTGCACCACGGCAATGGGGGAATTGAAGGCCGCATCGCCGGTGCCGAAGGACCTCAAACCCAACCAGCGTCTTTAGGCGCATCGGACTGGCAAAACGTCTATGACCACGCCTCCGATCAGCCGCTATCCCGTCCCCGACCTGGGCGAACTGCCCGAGGACATTCGCGCGCGCATCCTCGCCGTGCAGGAGAAGGCGGGGTTCGTCCCCAACGTGTTCCTGGCACTCGCGCATCGCCCCGACGAGTTCCGCGCGTTCTTCGCGTACCACGACGCGCTGATGGAGAAGACGAGCGGCCTCACCAAGGCCGAGCGCGAGATGATCGTCGTCGCGACATCGGGCGCGAATCACTGCCACTACTGCATCGTCGCCCACGGCGCGATCCTGCGCATCTACGCGAAGAACCCGTTGGTCGCGGACCAGGTGGCGGCGAATTTCCGCAAGGCTGACATCACGCCGCGGCAGAAGGCAATGCTGGCCTTCGCGCTGAAGGTGTCGCTTGCGAGCAGCGAAGTAGTAGACGCCGATTACGCCTCGTTGCGTGAACACGGCTTCACGGACGAGGACATCTGGGACATCGGCGCGATCGCGGCGTACTTCGCGATGTCGAACCGGATGGCCGACCTGACCGCCATGCGGCCCAACGACGAGTTCTTTGCGATGGGCCGAATTCCGCGCACGAAGTGACCAAGGCGTCAGGCGGCGCCCCATAGCTTGAACCACGCGAGCATGCGCTTCCAGCCGTCCTCCGCATCCTGCTTGCGGTATTCGTCGGGGCGGAAGTCAGCGTTGAAGCCGTGGCCGGCCTCCGCGTAGACGACGAACTCTGACTTGCTGCCGCTGCCCTTCAGCTCCTCGCGCATCCTGTCCACGTCGGCCTGCGGAATGCCATCGTCCTTGGCACCGTAGAGACCCAGTACCGGCGCCTTGATTTCCCGCGCCAGGTCCAGCGGATGCCGGGGCATCGCATCGCTCTTCCTGCCGGCCAATGTTCCGTACCAGGCCACACCTGCCCGTAGCTTCGGGTTGTGCGCGGCGTACATCCATGTCGTGCGGCCACCGCGGCAGAAGCCCGTGATGCCCAGCTTGTCGACATCGGCCTTGCCGCTCGCCTTGGCAAAGGCCACGGTGGCGTCGAAGTCCGCCATCATCTCGGTGTCGGTCTTGGCGTTGACGATCGGGATGATGTCGGCAATGTTCGTAATCTTGGTCAGGTCGGCCTTGCGCGCGTACACGTCAGGCGTGATCGCGTAGTAGCCGGCCTTGGCCAGGCGCCGGACGACGTCCTTCATGTAGGCGTTGAGCCCGAAGACTTCCGGGGCGACGAGGATCACCGGGAACGGGCCGCCACTCGCGGGCATGGCGCGATAGCCGGGGATGGTGCCATCGGTGACCTTGATCTTGACCTCACCCGCTTCGAGGCCGACGCTGTCGGTGACGATCTGCTGCGCCGAGGTCCCCGATGCGGCGAGCGCCGCGCTGGCACCGAGCGCAGTGGCAAGAAAATCGCGGCGATCGAAAGCGCGCTCGGGTTGCAGGATGCCCGCGATGTCCTGGTCGAGTTCGAGTTTCATCACGTTCTCCGTGAATTGTATTCTGGCCGTCTCACGCCTCGTGAACCACATGTCCGCCGACCAGCGTGCAACGCACCTTGCCCGGCAACTCCATGCCCAGGAACGGCGTGTTCTTGCCCTGGCTCTTCAGCGCATTGCGTTCGACCGTCCAGTACTGCTCCGGGTTGAAAATGCAGATGTCTGCGCTGCTGCCGACACGAAGATCGCCGGCCGCGACGCCGAGCAACTTGGCCGGCTCGCAGGTGATCTTCGCGAGCGCCACCGGCAGCGCCACCTTCTCCTCCGCAGCCCATTTGAGCGTGAGCGGCAGCAGGAGTTCCAATCCCGTGGCGCCAGGTTCCGCCTCGCCGAAGGGCACCAGCTTGCCGTCGTCGTCGACCGGAGCATGATCGGAGCAGATGAGGTCGATCGTGCCGTCGGCCACGCCTGCGCGCAGCGCCGCGCGGTCACGCACCGTGCGCAGCGGCGGCACCAGGCGCGCATTCCCGTCGAACCATCCGATGTCCACGTCGCACAGGTGCAGGTGATGGATGGCCACGTCGCAGCTGACGGGCAGGCCCTCCTTCTTCGCCGCGCGCACCAGCGCGACGCCGTCGGCGGTGGACAAGCGGCACAGGTGCACGCGGACGCCGGTGTCGCGCACCAGCGCCAGGATGGTCATGATCGCGACCGTCTCCGCCGTCGACGGGATGCCGGGCAGGCCGAGCCGCGTCGCCACTTCGCCATCGTGCGCAACGCCACCGCGGCCCAGGTGCGTGTCATTGGGGCGCAGCCAGACACGATAGCCGAACGTCGACGCGTACTGCATCGCGCGCAGCAGCACCTGCGTGTCGACCAGCGGCATGTCGGCATGCGAGAACGCCACGCAGCCCGCCTCGGCGAGCTCGCCCATCTCGGTCAATTCTTCGCCCTTCAGCTGCACGGTGAGCGCGCCGATCGGATAGACATGCGCCTGGTTGAGCAGGCGCGCGCGGTGCTTCAGCATCTCGACCAGGCCGGGTTCGTCGAGCGGCGGATCGGTGTCGGGCGGACACGCCAGGCTGGTCACGCCGCCGGCGATGGCCGCCTGCATTTCGGATTCCAGCGTGGCCTTGTATTCGAAGCCCGGCTCGCGCAGGCGCGCCGAGACGTCGATGAGGCCCGGCGCGACGACCAGGCCGCGCGCGTCGATGATGCGGCTCGCGTTCCAGCCTTCCGGCGGCTTGCCGATCGCCGCAACCTTGGCCGCAGCGATATAGAGCGACGTCACGCGGTCGATCCCCGCGGCGGGGTCGACGAGTCTTCCGTTGGCGATTTCTATCTTCATCCGATTGTTCGTCAATTGCCCGCGATGATGCTCATGACGGCCATCCGCACCGCGATGCCGAACGTGACCTGCGGCAGGATGACGGCGCGATCGCCATCGGCGACGGCCGAATCGATTTCGACGCCGCGGTTCATCGGCCCGGGGTGCATGACGATGACGTCCGGCTTGGCGAGCGCCAGCTTTTCCGGCGTCAGGCCGTAATGCTTGAAATATTCGCCGGCCGAAGGCAGCAGCGCGCCCTTCATCCGCTCGTTCTGCAGCCGCAGCATCACGATGACGTCGGCGCCCTTGACGCCTTCGCGCATGTCATGGAACACGCGCACGCCGAGCGACTCGACCTTTTCCGGGAGCAGGGTCTTCGGTCCGACCACGCGCACTTCCGGCGCGCCGAGCGTGGTGAGCCCGTGAATCAGCGAACGCGCGACACGCGAATGCAGGACGTCGCCGACGATCGCCACCGTCAGGTTGTGGAATTCCTTCTTGTAGTGGCGGATCGTGTACAGGTCGAGCAGCCCCTGCGTCGGGTGCGAATGGCGGCCGTCGCCGGCGTTGACGACGTGGACGTGGCTGCGGCCGTGGGCGTTCAGGTGCGCGGCGATCAGGTGCGGTGCGCCGGACTGCGCATGCCGGACGACGAAGATGTCGGCGTCCATCGCGACCAGGTTGTCGACGGTGTCGAGCAGCGTTTCGCCCTTGGTCGTCGACGAGGCGCCGATGTTGAGGTTGATGACGTCGGCGGACAGGCGCTTGGCCGCGATCTCGAACGTCGTGCGCGTGCGCGTCGAATTCTCGAAGAACAGGTTGAACACCGCCTTGCCGCGCAGCAGCGGGACCTTCTTCACCTCGCGCTCGGCGATGCCCACGAAGGGCGTGGCCGTGTCGAGGATGTGCGTGATCACCGGCGCGGGCAGGCCCTCCAGCGTCAGCAGGTGCGTGAGTTCGCCGTTGGATGTGAGCTGGGGATTGCGCACGATATCAGGCTTCCGCGGCGTTCTCGACGCCGAATTTGAGATGCTCGCCGTCTTTGGCCAGCACGAGTGACAGGCTGCGCGCCACCGCGAGACGCGCTCCGCAGTAGGTGGCCTCGACCGGCAATTCACGCCCCCCGCGATCCACCAGCACGGCGAGCTCGATTCGCGCGGGGCGCCCGTAGTCGAACAGTTCGTTGACCGCGGCGCGCACGCTGCGGCCGGTATAGAGGACGTCGTCGACCAGGATGATCGTCGCGCCCTCGACATCGAAGGGGAGTTCGCTGCGCTTGGCGCCCGACTTCAGTCCCGACCGCGCGAAATCGTCGCGGTAGAACGAGACGTCGATGTAGCCGACCGGATGTTCGCCGGGGATCATCTTCGCCAGCCGGTCCGCGATCCACGCTCCGCCGGAATAGATGCCGACGAACGCGGCGTCGAACGCGACCGCGGGCCGCATGCGTTCCGCGAGCGCGGCCAGCACGCTTTCCGCGTCAGGGATTTGGGACGCCTGGGGCATTGGTGTCTTTGGGGTTGTCGGGCTCATCGAACCAGCTCTGCAGGATCAGTTGCGCGGCGACCTGGTCGCGCGCGGCGCGCCCCCGGCGCCCCGTATTTCCACTGCCGCCCGCGGCTTCCTGCGCCGACTGCGCGGCTTCCGTCGTCCAGCGCTCGTCCACCAGCACCACGGGCAGGCCGAAGCGCCCGTCCAGCTGTCGCGCGAAGCGCTGCGCGCGCTGCGTCATCTCGTGCGCCGAGCCATCGGCGTGCGTCGGCAGGCCGACCACCAGCGTTCCGGGCTGCCATTCCGCGACCAGCGCGGCGATCGCCGCGAAGCGCTCGTCGTTGCGCTCGCCCTGAATCGTCGTCAACGGGTGCGCCATGCGCGTCAGCATGTTGCCCACCGCGACGCCAATGCGCTGGGTGCCGAAATCGAACGCGAGCACCGTCGCGTCGGGGGAAGTGGCGGCCACGCGTCACGCGTGCCCGACGTCCTCGGACAGCTGCGCCAGATCGATGCCCAGCAGCTGCATCGCCGCGGGCAACCGCCGCTCGGGGGGAACATCGAACAGGACGCCGGCGTCCGCCTCTACCGTCAGCCAGGCGTTCTGCGCCAGCTCGCTTTCGAGCTGCCCGGCCTCCCAGCCGGCATAGCCCAGCGAGACGAACACGTCCGCCGGGCCATCGCCACGGCCTACGGCTTCGAGCACATCCTTGGACGTGGTGAGCCCCATGTCGTCGCCGATGGCGAGCGTGGATTGCCAGTTGCCCAGCGGACGGTGCAGCACGAAGCCGCGGTCGAGTTGCACCGGGCCGCCAAAATGGACGGGCGCTTCGCGAAGCACGTGGTCGGCCAGCGGGACGTTGATCTGCTCGAACAGCGCCGACAGCTTCATGTCGATCGGCCTGTTGATGACGATGCCCAGCGCGCCGTCCTTGTTGTGCTCGCACACGAAGGTGAGCGTGTGTGCAAAATTCGGATCCGCCATGGCCGGCATGGCGATGAGGAAGTGGTGCGTGAGGTTGATCGGCTCGGTCATCGACGTCGAATTGTAATCCGAAGGGGGGTGGGCGACAATCAAAACACGCCGGCCCCCGCTTTTCGTGGGGCACGGTCGCCTTCGCGGGTCCGCCCCCGGTTTTACTCCACCGCCACCGCAATTTCGAGCCATGCGCCAGCCTTCCATGCAGTTTCACCGGGTCTTTCGCTTCGTCCTCGCCGCATTGCTCACGGCCGCCATGCCCGCGGCCGCCAAGCTCACCGTCATGCACGGCTACGCCGACTACACCAGCGCGCTGCTGTGGGTGATGGCGGACGCGCCTGGCCCCATCGCGATCAGCTGGCAGGCCGAAGGACAGGCACAGGAAAGCCGGCTCACGCTGGATGCGACGCCTGCGTCGGGAAATGTCGTCCTCGCACGCCTGACGGGCCTCTCACCCGGCAAGGCCGTCGCGTACCGCGTGACCGGAGACTCCGACAGCCGCGCCGGGACGCTGTCGACGCAGCCGTGGTGGGGGAAGCCCGCCGAAGCGCGCGACCTCGCCATCGCTTTCGGGTCGTGCTTCTTCCTGGCGGACGCCGATCCTGCGTGGGGCGGGCAGGACTACGGCGGCGGCTTCGGCATTTTCGACGCCATCGCGGCGATGAAGCCCGACCTCATGCTCTGGGGCGGGGACAACCTGTATTTCCAGGAGCAGGACGACCTCGATCCCGCCGCGATGGCAATGCGTTACCAGCGGCAGCGTACGTTTGCGCCGCTCCAGAAGCTGCTGACCGCGGCGCCGCACCTCGCGATCTGGGACGACCACGACTACGGGCCGAACGACGCCGACATGTCCTACGTCATGAAGGGCGACTCGCTGCAACTCTTCCGGCGCTTCTGGGCCAATCCGAGCTACGGACTGCCCGATGTGCCCGGCACATTCGGACGCGCGCGCTGGGGCGACGTCGACATCTTCCTGCTCGACGACCGCTGGTACCGCTCGGCCAATCGCGCCAAGGACGGACCCGACAAGACGATGTTCGGCGCGCAACAGATGGCGTGGCTGCGCAACGCGCTGATCTACTCGCGGGCGCCGATCAAGCTGGTCCTCAACGGCAGCCAGATGTGGAACCGCGTCAACCGCTTCGAGGGCTGGAACCACTTCGCGACCGAACAGCGTGCGTTCGCCGACTGGCTGCAGGCGCAAAGGATCGACGGCGTGGTGTTCCTGTCCGGCGACCGTCACTTCACCGAGCTCCTGAAGGTAGAACGGCCGGGCACCTATCCGCTGTACGAATTCACGTCGAGCCCGCTGACGTCGCGCCCGTGGGCCAGTCCCGACGCCGCCGAGCAGAAGAACCCCGACGTCGTGCCGGGCACGCTGGTGGGCAAGCGGCAATTCGGAATGATCCGCGTCACAGGGCCGGAGGACGATCGCGTGCTCGCGCTGGAGAGCTACGACGCGGCGGGCACGCGGCTGTGGCGGCACGAGATTCGCGCACGCGACCTCCGCTCGCCCAAGGCGACCGGCAGTCCGTGACGGTCCCGCATTACGAAAGCGCGCTGGTTTGGTTCCGGCGCGACCTGCGCGATTTCGACAACGCGGCGCTCTTCCACGCGCTGAAAGGCTCGAAGCGCGTCCACTGCGCTTTCGTTTTCGACCGCGAAATTCTCGACGCGCTGCCGCGCAACCTGGACCGGCGCGTCGATTTCATCTGGCACTCCGTCGTCGAGCTGGCCGCGAGCCTAGCCTCGCGCGGCGGCGCGCTGATCGTCCGGCACGCGGTCGCGCGCGACGCGATTCCGCAGCTCGCCGCCGAACTGGGCGTGGCGGCCGTCTTTGCCAACCACGATTACGAACCCGCGGCGCGCGATCGCGATGCGCGCGTCGCCGAACGCCTTGCCGCACGCGGCATCGCGTTTCACACCGCCAAGGACCACGTCATCTTCGAGCGCGACGAAGTGCTGTCGCAGGCGGGCAAGCCGTTTTCGGTGTTCACGCCCTACAAGAATGCGTGGCTGAAGACGCTGACGCCGTTCCACGTCAAGGCGTATCCGGTGGATGCGTATGCTGGCGCGCTCGCCCCGCTGGAGAAGGGCATCGCAAGGAAAATCCCGTCACTCGAGGCGATGGGCTTCCGGCCCGCGCGCCTTGCGGAACTCGGCGTCGTTCCCGGCATGACGGGCGGCGCCGCGTTGTTCGCTGATTTCATTAAGCGCATCGGCCGGTATCGCGAGGCGCGCGATTTTCCGGCGCGCAAGGGGCCGTCGTACCTGTCGGTCCACCTGCGCTTCGGCACCGTGTCGATCCGCGAATTGGCGGCGCACGCGCATCGGCTGGCCATGGAACCCGGCGGGGATGGCGCTGCGACGTGGCTGTCGGAACTCATCTGGCGCGACTTCTATGCGCAGATCCTGTGGCATCACCCGCGCGTGACGACGACCGCGTTCAAGCCGGAATACGCGGACCTCAGGTTTCCCGGCAGCACGGAGCATTTCACGGCGTGGTGCGAAGGCCGCACCGGCTATCCGATCGTCGACGCCGCGATGCGCCAGCTAAACGCGACCGGCTACATGCACAACCGGCTGCGCATGATCGCCGCGTCGTTCCTCGTCAAGGACCTTCTGGTCGACTGGCGGCTGGGCGAGAAATATTTCGCCGACACGCTCATCGACTACGATCTCGCGTCGAACAACGGCGGCTGGCAGTGGGCGGCGTCGACGGGTTGTGACGCGCAGCCCTACTTCAGGATTTTCAATCCCGTTACGCAGTCGGAGAAATTCGACGCCGACGGCGCATTCATCCGGCGCTACGTGCCTGAACTATCGCGCCTCGATGACCGGGAGATCCACGCGCCGTGGAATGTGCCGCCGGCGATCCAGCAGGCGAAAGGCGTGATGATGGGCCGCGATTACCCGGCGCCGATCGTCGACCATGCAACGGCCCGCGCCGCCGCGCTGGCGCTGTTCGGAAAAATCCGGCGCCTCGCCTGAACGCTAGTCCTCCTCGTGCCGCCGGTGCTTGGCGTACTCGGTGGCGAGCTGGTTCTGCAGCATCGGCGGCGCCGGCTCGTAATGCGACAACGCCATCGACCAGGCGCCCTGCCCGCCGGTCATCGATTTCAGGCGCGCAGCGTAACTGTCGAGTTCGGCGAGCGGCACCAGCCCATTGACCGCCAGCGCCCCGGCCTGCATCGTCTTCGTGCCGGTCACCTGGCCGCGCCGTTGCGAAAGATCGCCGGTCACGTCGCCCATGTTTCCCGCCGGGCAGCTGATCTCGACGCCGACGATGGGTTCCAGCACGATCGGCCGCGCCTTGGTGATCGCATCGAGAAACGCCTTGCGGCCGGCAGAGACGAACGCCACTTCCTTCGAGTCGACCGGATGGTATTTGCCATCGTACACATTGACGCGCACATCGTGCAGCGGAAAGCCGGCAAGCGGCCCGGAGACCAGCACCTGCTCGATACCTTTCTGCACGGCGGGGATCAGCGACGTCGGAATTGCACCTCCTTTGACCGAGTTGACGAACTCGAAACCCGAACCGCGCGGCAGCGGCTCGATGCGCAGGTAGACCTCGCCGAATTGACCCGCGCCGCCGGTCTGCTTCTTGTGCCGCGCGTGGCCTTCCGCCGGGGCCGTGACCGTCTCGCGATACGGAATGCGCGGCGGACGCGTCGTGACCTCGAGCTTGAACTGGCTGGCCATGCGCTCCAGCACCGAGCGCAGGTGCAGTTCGCCCAATCCCCACAGCACCGTCTCGTTGAGAATGGTGTCGTGGGCGACTGTCAGCGTGGGGTCCTCCGCCGTCATCCGGTGCAGGACCTCGGAAATGCGCTGCTCGTCGCCGCGGCGCTTGGGCTCGATCGCGATGCCGTGCATCGGCGTCGGGAATTCGAGCGGCTTCATGTGGATATGGTCTTCCTCGTGCGAATCGTGCAGCACGCAGTCGAACTCGATCTCGTCGACCTTGGCCACGGCCGCGATGTCGCCGGGCACCGCGCGCTCGACCTCGATGTTCCTGCCTCCCTGAAGCATGAACAGGTGGCCGATCTTGAACGGCTTGCGCGCCTCGCCGACGAAGAGCTGCGTGTCCTTGGTCACCGTTCCCTGGTGCACGCGGAAGACGCCGAGCTTGCCCACGAACGGATCCATCACGACCTTGAACACATGCGCGAGAACGTGCTGCGCGGGATCGGGCTGGGAGTGGAAGTCGACCTCCGTTGCGCCCTCGCCCTTGGTGAAGAGCGGCGGGTTGCCTTCGGTCGGATTCGGCAGCAGCTTTTCGAAGATCTCGATCAGTTCGGGGATGCCGGCACCCGTGCGCGCGGAGACGAAGCACACCGGCACCAGGTGGCCTTCGCGGAGTGCCTTCTCGAACGGCGCGTGCAACTGGTCCGGTGCGATCTCGCCCTGCTCCAGGTAGAGCGACATGAGGTCCTCATCGACCTCGACAACCTGGTCGACGAGCGCGCGGTGCGCTTCCGCGACGGACGAGAAATCCGACTCGCCGGACGGATTGAAGAAGCAGTCGACGACGCGCTTGCCGCCGCCGGCGGGAAGGTTGATCGGCAGGCACTCCTTGCCGTAAGCCGCCTGGATGCCCCCCAGGAGACCGGGCAGATCCACGTTGTCGGCGTCGATCTTGTTGATGATGACGAGGCGGCACAGCTGTCGCTTCGCGGCCCAATCCATCATCCGCGACGTGATCATTTCGATGCCGGACTGCGCGTTGACGACCACCGCGGCAGTTTCCACCGCATCCAGCGCGCCGATGGATTGGCCGATGAAGTCCGGGAACCCGGGCGTGTCGATGATGTGGACGCGCGTGCCGTTCGCGTCGAAATGCAGCAGTGACGACCGCAGCGAATGCTGGTACGACTTTTCCAGCGGGTCGAAGTCGCTGGCCGTGGTGCCGCGCTCGACGCTGCCGCCGGCCGGCAGCGCGCCGGCCTTGACCAGCAGTGCTTCGGTGAGCGTGGTCTTGCCCGATGCGCCGTGTCCTACCAATGCGATGGTGCGAATGCTGCCCGTGGCGTAGTTCGCCATGCTTGTCCTCCCATTGTCCAGACGGACAATTTACCGCGTAATCGCCCGTCGTGTTTGATGCGGCGCAATAGTGCCGCCTAGGCGCTGGAGGGATCGCACCCTATGTCCCAGAACAATCCTGTCATCATGGCGAGGCCTTCGCGGGCGACGGACGCCAGCATGTGCTCGTTCGGCGCGTGCTGCGAACACGCGGGATAGGAATGCGGCACCCAGACGGTGGGCAGGCCGAGGACGTCGGCGAAGCAGTCGTTCGGAAGCGATCCGCCGAGGTTGGGCAGGATGGCGGGCGGCGCACCGGTGGTCGCGGCGATCGAGGCGGCCACGCGCGCAACCCATGGATGCTCCGGATCGAGGCGCGTCGCATGCATCGTTTCCATGCGCCCGGCCGTCACCGTGACCTGCGCGAAGCCGTTGCCATCGAGATGCCCGCGCAGTGACGCGATAAAACCAGCGGGTTCGCAGCCGACGACGAACCGTAACTGGAGGTGTGCCGTCGCGCGCGGCGGAATGGCGTTGACCGGATGTTCGGGATTGCCGGTCTTGAACGCGAGCACTTCGAGGCTGTTCCACGCGAATACGCGCTCCGCGGGCGTAAGCCCTGGCTCGCCCCAGTCGCGGTCGACCGGCGGCCCGGCGGGTTCGCCCGGCTCGATGCTGGCGAGCGCCCGGCGAACGGATAACGGAATCGGAGGCGGTCGCAGACCGGCGCACAGAATCACGCCGCGCGCGTCGACGAGCGATGCGATCGCGTTGGCGAGAATCGTGCCGGGATTGGCGATGAGGCCTCCCCAGTTGCCCGAATGGTGCCCGCCTTCGCGCAAGTCGACGGTCAGGTCGAAGTTGAACGCGCCCCGGGAGCCCAGGAACAGCGTCGGCCGCGCGGCGGCCAGGCGCGGCCCGTCGGACGCGATGAACACGTCGGCCGCGAGCGCCGTCCTCTCGCTTTCGCATACGGCGCGTAGGCCCGGCGACCCCGTTTCCTCGCCGGTCTCGAACAGCCACTTCACGTTGCATCCGAGCCGGCCGCGTGCAGCCAGCACCCGGCCCAGCGCCGCGATGTTGACGCTGTGCTGTCCCTTGTTGTCGGCCGTGCCGCGGCCGTACCAGCGGTCGCCGTCCACCGTCAGTGCCCACGGCGAGAGTCCGGTGCGCCACTGCGCGTCATGACCGGGCACGACATCGCCATGGCCGTACATCAGAATGGTCGGCAGCGCGTCGCCTTCGTGACGTTCTGCCAGCAGAAAGGGGCCCGCGCCCGCGACCGGATTCTCGACGATGCGAAAGCCGAAACCCAGCGCCGCGAGCGATGGGCCGATCTCGTCGGTCAGGTAGCGGCGAAGTTCGGGAAGCGAACCGTCAAGTTGGCTTTCGGTGCGGAAGGCCACCCGCCGCGTGAGCTCGGCAAGCAGATGTCCGTCGTCGAACCACCGTTGCGCGGCGGCGAGGGTGTCCTGCCGGGTCGGCATGCCCGCGCCTCGCTAGTAAGGCGCGGCGATGCCGGTCATTTCGCGCAGGTGCTGCAGCAGCTCGTCTTCCTGATACGGCTTGCCGAGATACAGGTCGACGCCGAGTTCGGCGGCGCGGCTGCGATGCTTTTCCGCGGTGCGCGACGTGATCATGATGATCGGGATGTTGACGAACTTGGGGTCGCCCTTGATCGTCTTGGCGAATTCGAAACCGTCCATCCTCGGCATCTCGATGTCGAGCAAGATGACGTCGGGCACCTGCTCGCCCATCAATTGCAGCGCGTCGACGCCATCCTTGGCCGTGGTCACCGCAAAGCCCTCGCGCTGCAGCAGCCGGCTCGTGATCTTGCGCACCGTGAGCGAATCGTCGACGATCATCACCAGCGGCTGCGTCGACACGACCGCCACAGGCGCGCGCGGACGGTCACCAACCGCGCGCTCGTCGTCGTTGGGGTCGAACTTCGGGACGTCGGCGCGGCCCGCCAGCTGCACCGGGTTGATGATGAGCACGATCTCGCCCGAGCCCAGCACGGTCGCGCCGGAGATGCCGGACACGCGAGCCAGCTGTGGACCGATGTTCTTCACGACGACTTCCTGCGTGCCGACCATCTCGTCGACGTGGATCGCCGCATGGCTCTGGCCGCTGCGCAGCAGCAGCACCGAGTTGTAGCGCAGCGTTTCCGGGTTGTGCACCATGTCGCCCAGCAGGCGCGGCAGGTAGTGAAACGGGTATTCGCGGCCCTGCCAGTCGATCTTGCGCTGGATGTAGAGGTCGAGCAGCGCCTGGCTCTTGATCTGCTGGACCTGCTCGACCATCGGCGCGGGCAGCGCCCACAGACGGCCGCCGGCACGGACG
>Ga0315270_10000963_pt1 | contig 15448 bp, 18 predicted proteins | sample C1_bottom_MG_FD_204932 | JGI IMG/M metagenome (GOLD analysis project Ga0315270, IMG submission 204932) | Sediment microbial communities from Yellowstone Lake, YNP, Wyoming, USA - C1_bottom | ecosystem: Environmental > Aquatic > Freshwater > Lake > Sediment | place: USA: Wyoming | collected... | reverse complement strand
GTAGGGGGCTGGGTATTCGGCGGGGAAAGGGTGGCGCTGTGGTTCATGGCTGTGCCTCAGGCGACATGCACGCGCGCGAAATTGCGTTCGCTGCGGGGGATGCCGAACAGCCTGTCGGCCAGGTCGTAACTCTCTGGCTGGTAGACGTCTTCGGTGTCGCGCAGGCCGAGCCAGGCCTTCATGCCGCGCGCCGCCTTGCGGCCCGCGCCCATGGCCTGGATCACGGTCGCGGCACCGGTCACGATGTCGCCTCCGGCAAACACGCCGGCGATCGACGTCGCCAGCTGCTCGTCGGTGGCGATGTAGCCGCGCTTGTCGAGCTTCAGGCCCGAGGTCTGGCCGAGGATCGGGTTCGGATTGGTGCCGATCGCGTACACGACCATGTCGCACTCGATCTCGAAGGCGCTGCCCGGCACCGGCAGCGGGCGGCGCCGGCCCGACGCGTCGGGCGCGCCGAGTTCCATGCGTTCGCAGCGCATCGCGCGCACGTTCTTCGCGGCGTCAGCCAGCAGTTCGAGCGGGCTCGTCAGCCACTGGAAGTCGACGCCCTCTTGCTGCGCGTGGTGGATCTCTTCGGCGCGCGCCGGGGCTTCGGCCGCGCTGCGGCGGTAGATGCAGCTCACCTTCTCGGCGCCGACGCGCAGCGCCACGCGCATCGCATCCATCGCGGTGTTGCCCGCGCCGATCACGGCCACGCGCTTGCCCGGTTGCAGGGGAGTGTCGAAATTCGGGAAGTCGCGCCCGCGCATCAGGTTGCAGCGCGTCAGCCACTCGTTCGCCGAGAGCACGCCGCCGAGCGATTCACCCGCGATGCCCATGAAGCTGGGGTAGCCCGCGCCGGTGCCGACGAACACGGCGTGAAAGCCCATCTCGCGCAGCATCTGCTCGAGCGTGAACAGGCGCCCGACGAGCGTGTTGCATTCGAACCTGATGCCGAGCTGGCGCAGCTTGCCGATCTCGGCATCGACCACGCTGTTCGGCAGCCGGAAATCCGGAATGCCGTACTTGAGCACGCCACCGGGCTCGTGGAAGGCCTCGAACACCGTGACCTCGCAGCCGGCCTTGGCCATGTCGGCCGCACAAGCCATGCCGGCCGGGCCGGAGCCGACGATGCCCACCTTGAAGCGCGTCGGTTCGATGTACGGGATGTTGGCCCAGCCGTGATCGATGGCCATGTCGCCGACGAAGCGTTCGAGGCGGCCGATGGCCACCGGTTCGAGCGTCTCGCCCACGGTGCACACGCCTTCGCACTGGTTCTCCTGCGGGCAGACGCGGCCGCAGACCGAAGGCAGCAGGTTGGTGTCGGTGATGACGTCGTACGCGCCGTGAAAGTTCTTCGACGCCATCTTCCTGATGAAGCCCGGGATGTCGATTCCCACCGGGCAGCCGCGCACGCAAGGCTCGTCCGCGCAGTCCAGGCAGCGCTCGGCCTCGACCAGCGCGTCCTCAATCCTGTAGCCCAGTGCCACCTCGTCGAAGTTCTTCACCCTTGCCTCGGGCGCCTGCTCGGGCATCGGCGTGCGCGCCTGCGGGATGGTGCGGATCGTCTTCTTCTTCGCCATCGCGCGCCTCTCAGTGCCCTTGCGCGGCGGGCGACGCCGGCGCTTCGTTGCGGATGCGGCAACTCTCGTTGAAGGCCTCGAGCGCCGCCTTTTCGGTGGGCTTGTAGCGGCCCAGGCGTGCCATGAGGTCGTCGAAATCGACCTGATGGCCGTCGAAATCGGGGCCGTCGACGCAGGCGAACTTGACGCTGTCGCCGATCTTCACGCGGCAGCCGCCGCACATGCCGGTGCCGTCGACCATCACCGGGTTCAGGCTGACGATGGTCTTGATGCCGAACGGCCGGGTGCAATCGGCGCAGCCCTTCATCATGATCGGCGGGCCGATCGCCACCACCTCGTCGATGTCGGCATGTGCCGAGATCGCCTGCTTGATGCCTTCGGTGACCAGGCCCTTGATGCCGGCCGAGCCGTCGTCGGTGCAGACGATCAACTCGTCGCAGCAGGCGCGGAACTTATCCTCCCAGAACATCAGGCCCTTGTTGCGAAAGCCCAGCACGCCGATGACGTAGGCACCGCTTTCCTTGTAGGCCCTTGCCTGCGGATAGATCGGCGCCACGCCCAGGCCGCCGCCGACACACACCACCTTCTTCGCCTGGCCGATATGGCTGGGGATGCCCATCGGCCCGACCATCGCGTGCAGCTTCGTGCCGACCTGGCAGCGCTGCTGCATTTCCTTGGTGGTCTTGCCCACGGCCTGGATCACGAGCGTGATGGTGCCCCGGTCGCGGTCGAAATCGGCGATGGTCAGCGGGATGCGCTCACCGTGCTCGTGTTCCATCACGATCACGAACTGCCCGGGCCGTGCCGCCTTCGCCATCAATGGGTGGCGGATCTCGAGCAGGTAGGTGACTTCGGAGAAATCCGCGCGCGCGACGATCTCGAAATCAGACATGGCAACCCCCGATGCTGCAGCGCCAAGCCATCGTCGACGTTCGGATTACCGGTAGGTGTAGGTAACGGCCACTGCCCACGTGAGCTCTGCTTGCCCATAGCGTAGCGGCGCGATGCCCACAGCGATTGCGGTACATCAAGTCTGCGGTCGAGAGCGTGGGCCGCGCCGCCGCAACATGGGCCTGCGCGCGCACAATGCTCAGGCCGATTCGCGCTGGGGCGATGCTCGGCGAGCGCGGGAGATTCGCCATGCCACAAGCTTTGTTGCCGGTCCTGAAGAAGCATCCGTTCGTGGCCGAGTTTCGCGAAGCACATGTCGATCTGCTGGCGTCGCTGGCGAAGGGGGTGCACTTCGACGCAGGCCAGGTCATCTTCCATGAGGGCGACGTCTATTCGGTCTTCTATCTGCTGGTTGAAGGCATGGTCGCGCTGGAGCTGGAGGGGTCCGACCATGTGCTGCGGGTGCAGACGCTTTACGCCGGCGACGAGCTCGACTGGTCGGCGGTGCTGCCGCAAGCCGGCAAGCATTTCCAGGCGCGCGCGCTGATGCCGGTCACGGCGCTCGCGTTCGAAGGCGAACAACTGCTCGCCACCTTCAAGCGTGACCCGGAGTTCGGGCTGGCCTTCATGCTGCGCCTGATGGGCGTGGTGTCGGAGCGGCTGCGCGCCACGCGCGTGCAGTTGCTCGACATGTATTCGCCGGTGGCGAAGCGCGCCGGGACTTGATGCCGATTCGGTTTCAATGATTTGAAAGGCGGTCGGCGATCGGCCACTATGCATAGATCTCAACTAGGCGTAGGTCGTGCGTTGGGAAGGCGCGTGACGCGGGCGCGGCGCGGCGCTTGGCAAGGGCGACGAGCGAAGTTCTAGACATAGTTTCTGCTTCCGAGTCTAGTGGTCCTCCCACTTCAGGAGACCGCTATGGGTAAAGTCCAATCGCCTCGGATCAGTTGCATCGACTGGCTCGACGAGGGTCCTCTCGCGCCTCACGGCCAGGCATACAAGCAGTACCTTATCGACCGCGCCTGCGCGGCGAGCACGTTCGGCAATTGCCTGGGTGGCGTTGCCCACTTCGTGCAATGGCTTGGCCGGCGTCGTATTCGGGTTCGGCGCATCGATGAGACAGTCGTCGCCGAATTCCTCAATGAGCACCTTTCGCACTGCAGTTGCGCCGAACCTGTGCAGCGCGATCGACGCAACTGCAGCGCCGCGCTGGGTCATCTGCTGGTGGTGCTTCGTGCCCAAGGCGCAATCGCTGCGCCGGCATTGAGCGCCACACCGGTTGATGACGAACTGCGTCACTACGACGAGCACATGAACCACGTTTGTGGCCTTGCGCCGAAGACGCGCAGCGCCGCGCTACGCATCGCCGGGCGGCTGCTGTCGCAGCGCTTTGGCGGCGGTGCCGTCGACATCTCGGCAATCAGGGCCGAGCATGTGCGCCGCTTCTTCGGGCAACAAGCCAAGCTGTACAGCAAGCCCGCCAGCGCCGCGGCGGTAGTCGCGGCGTTGCGCGGCTACTTCCGCTATCGCGCTTCGCTCGGTGACACCGTACACCGACTCATCGGTGCCGTGTCTTACCCGGCCAGCTGGCGATTGGCCTCGCTGCCCAAGACATTGACTGCCGAAGAGATCAAGCAATTGATCGACTCGCTCGGCCAAGCCGGCCGTTCTATGCGGCGCGCAGATGCTATCGTGCGTTGTGCACTCGATCTCGGACTGCGCAGCGGTGAGGTCGCCCTGCTGAGCCTCGACGACATCGACTGGCGCGCCGGCACGATCACATTGCGCCGCACCAAGAGCCGCCGTGAAGACGTGTTGCCGCTGCCGGCGACCACTGCCGAAGCCCTCGCCGCGTACCTCCAGTTCGAGCGTCCCAAGACCAGCAATCGCGCAGTCTTTGTGCGTCACATCGCTCCTCGCGATGAACCCGTCGGCCCGGACCTGGTGCGCAAGACGATCCGCCAGGCCTACGCGCGCGCCGGGTTGCCCTACACCCGCTCACACCTGCTGCGCCACACGATGGCCAACCGGCTGCTCGCGGGCGGCTCGTCGCTCAAGGAAGTGGCCGACGTGCTGCGCCATCGTTCGCTCAACACGACGCTCATCTATGCCAAGCTCGACAGTCGCAACCTCGTCGAGGTCGCCTTGCCGTGGCCGGGGAGCGCAGCATGAGCGCGACCACCGTACGGACCCTTGTCGAGCGCTATCTGGTCGAGAGGCGGCGCCTGGGCTTTGACCTGCGCAAGTCGGCTTACGCCTTGCGCAGCTTCGCGAGCCACGTCGGTGCCGCCGGCCACCGCGGGCCTTTGACTGTGGAGGTCATGGCCGACTGGGCGCGGCGCGACAGCCACGGCGGTATTGATCCTCGCACCTGGGCGCGCCGGCTCAAGCTGTTGCGCTCGTTCACGCGATGGCTGCAACAGTTCGAGCCGCGCACCGAGGTTCCCGACGATGCGATCTTCGGCCGTCTGCCCGAGCGACAGGCCCCACACATCTACAGCGAGCAGGAGTTCGTCGAACTGCTTGCTGCCGCGCGTCGGCTCGGCCCGGCGCCTGGCTTGCGCGGCGTTGTCTTCGAGACGCTGTTCGGTCTGATCGGCAGCTGCGGGCTGCGGGTGTCCGAGGCGGTGGGGCTGCGCAATATGGACGTCGATCTCGAGCACGGGATGCTCACCCTGCACCGAACCAAGTTCGGCAAGTCGCGTCAGGTGCCGATGCATCACAGCTGCGTTCAGGCATTGCGTCGCTATCGATCGGTGCGCGACCTGTCGGGCGAATCGGCGCAGGACGAGGCTGCGTTCTTCGTCGGCACGCGAGGGCAACGACGAGGCATGCCGTTGAGTACGCATGGCGTAGAACGTGTCTTTGCCGGATTGCGCGAGCAACTGGGCTGGCGCAACAGCGGCGCTCACCATGCCCCACGCATCCACGACTTGAGGCACACGATGGTCGTCCGTCGGGTGATGCTCTGGCATAGCCAGGGCGTGGACATCGATCAGGCAATGCTGGCGTTGTCGACCTATGTCGGGCACGTGAACGTGACCAACACCTACTGGTATCTGTCGGCGGTCCCGGAGCTGATCGCGCTGGCCGCGCAGCGCTTCGAGTTGTCGATGCACCCGTCGGAGGTGTCGCATGCGTAACGCCACCGGACCGAAGACACCGTCGTTCGCCTGGCTCGTCCAGCAGTTCTTTGCCGCGTACCTGGTTGAGCAGCGCGCGCTCAGCCCATGCACGGTGGCCTGCTACCGCGATGCCATGATGCTGTTCCTCGACTTCGCCGGCCGCATGCTGGGCAAGGGGCCGAGCGCCCTGCGACTGGTCGACATCCAGCCCGATCTGATCTTGGCCTTCTTGGATCACCTGGAGCGCGAGCGGCACAACGCGGTTCGCAGCCGCAACCTGCGGCTGACCGCGCTGCGCGCCTTCTTGAAGTTCGCCGGCCGGCGCGACGTGTCGGCACTGCACGTTGTCGAGCAGGCGCTGGCGGTGCCGATGAAGCGCTCGGACACACCGATGCTGGGCTACCTCACTCGAGAAGAGATGCTTGCGGTGCTGGGGCAACCCAGTTCAGGCTGGACCTCGCAGCGCGACCATCTACTGCTGGCGATGCTCTACAACACTGGGGCGCGGGTATCCGAGATCATCGGTGTGCGCGTTCTCGATGTCGTTCTCGAGGGGGCCGCATGCGTGCATCTGCATGGCAAGGGTCGCAAGGAACGGTCTGTCCCGCTGTGGAAATCAACCGTGCAGGAGATCCGTGCGTGGCTGCGGATCAACCCACGCCTTCGCGGCGAAGCGGCCTTGCTGCCCAATCGCGATGGCCTGGCGATGACGCGATGCAACGTCTCCCAGCGCCTTGACCTCGCTGTCTCGCTCGCGGCTACTCGGCTGCCAAGCCTGACCAAAAAGCGAGTCTCCCCGCACGCACTGCGCCACACCACGGCGATGCATCTGCTGCAGTCAGGCGTGCCCTTCAACGTGATCGCGCTGTGGCTCGGCCACGAGAGCACGAACACCACTCATCGCTACGTCGAAGCCGACCTCGCGATGAAGGAGAAGGCGCTCGCACGGCTCGAGGCGCCCGAGACCAAGCTGCGCCGGTTCCGCGCGGCGGACTCATTGATGCGCTTCCTGCAAACCCTGTGACCAGGGACTATGCATAGAACTCACCGGCCCCCTGTGTTCCGCGCCGCTGGGGTCGGCGCGACTCGGCGTGGAGGAACTACTCCTAGTTGACGTCTATGCATAGTGGCCGTCATGGATATCTATGCATGACAGCCATCACCCGACATCCGCGACCGGCTGCTGTCGGCAGGTCATATGCCAAACCCGCTGAACCAGAGATACATCCGACTGCGATCGATTGGCCGCCGACACAGGCGGGCCCAATCGGACCTCTGGCGCGAGTGAACTGCTCGACGGAACGGCCGACCCTCGCCAATGCCCGCCCGGCGGTGTGTTGCTTCACTGCTTCTGCAAGGTCGAGATCAGCGGACAGGAGATCGTGCCATGGCTCGCACAGCAGTCGCGGACCAGCGCAGCCAGCACCTTCTCGATTCGCCGCAGATCGGCCATCTTCTCGCGTACGTCGGCGAGCTTCGACTCGGCGAGCTGGCGCGCGTCATCGCAATGGGCTCCGTCGTCCAGGGTCAGCAAGCCCGCCACTTCGTCAAGGCTGAAGCCCAGGCGCTGAGCCGCCTTCACGAACCGCACCCGCGCGATATCGGCCGGCCCGTAGCGGCGGATGCTGCCATAGGGCTTGTCGGGTTCGCTCAGCAAACCCCGCCGTTGATAGAAGCGCAGCGTCTCGACGCTGACCCCGGCCGCCTTCGCGAACGTGCCGATGGTCAAGCCTGCTGTAGTCGTTTCCATCATGCTTGACTCCGTATCTATGTACAGCAATAAGCTTATGCAATGAACTCGAGGCACGCAAGCCAGCGCACGGCACTGAACCACATCTCGTCGGGAGTCGTGTCGGCGCCAGAGGTCGTCGCGGTTGACAGGACGAGCCCACTTCAAGGCGTTGCACTATCAATGCTCCGCCAGCGTCTCGTTCGACACGCACGCTTTGCCCTTGGCGACGATGCAACGGCCGAGGATCTCGTGCAGGAGACTTTGATCGCAGTGGTCGCGCGACTGCCGCAATACCGGGGCGACGCCACGCTCACCACCTGGGCCACGGCAATCCTTAAGAACAAGGTGGCCGATTGGTATCGATCCCCCGCACGTGTCCGCGTGACTCGAATTGACGATCGGGACGGTGCACATGCTTGCAGCCCGACGTACGACGCCGACGGCGGGCTGACTGGTGTGCCGCCTTCATCGCAAGAGCCCTCAAACCTGGTGGCAAGCCGCGAGATGATGCAAGCGCTCAGCCTCTGCGTCGGCGCCATGCCGCCTCGAACCGCACGCGCCTTCCTGATGCACGACTGGCACGGCTACCCGACGGCTGTTAGTGACGATGTAAATCCGCTTCTATTTGGCTGTGAGGTGGCGGTTTTCGTTTGACGCGACCAGCGTGCCCACGGCGCGGCGTTGCCAAGCGCAGCGGGCCTGGCGAAGTGGGCGATTGGGTTGGAGGCGTATTTCGACGAACTGAGCGGGCGGGTTCTGCATCATGGCCGGCGATTTCGGGAGTATGAAGGTGAACGAGAGGCGTGTTTGTGCGCCGCGTCGTCTCGCGCGATCAGAACGGTTCGTCGGGATCGAATGTGGGCAGTTCGCCGTTTGGGACGATCTGATCTCGCCAGGCGCGCTGGATCTGCGGACCGTAGATGTTCCACAGCGCTACTCGTAGCGCATGCAGGCACTCCAAGACGGCCAACGCTTGCTCGGGCGACCAGTGTTCGGGCAGGCTGGGCGGTGGGGCCGAGCCAGGCCTGCGCCGCCTCATGGGGTCGACTTGCGCGGGCGTGGCGCCGCGCCCCTGGCGGCGCGCTCGGCCTTTTGCAGGGCGGCGCGTTCCTCGGCCTCCTTCTGCCGATACGAGCGAGCGTCGATGCGCACCACCTGCGCGCGATGCATCAGCCGGTCCACCAACGAGACCACGCAGGCCGCGTTGGGGAAGACCTCGCTCCATTCGGCGAAGGCCCGGTTCGTGGTGACGACAATGCTCTTGTGCTGGTAGCGCCGGCTCACGAGTTCGAATAGAAGATCGGCGTGGCGGTTCGAGTACGACAGGTAACCCACCTCGTCGATCAGCAGCAGGTCCGGCGCGGCGTAGTGGCGCAGCTTCCTGCGCAGGGCCGAGTCGCTGTCCAGAGCGGCGAGTTCGCCCAGCAACGCACCGGCCGTGATGAACCGCGCCGTGTTGCCCGCCAGCACCGCCTGGTAGGCGATGTTGCACGCACACATCGTCTTGCCCACGCCGTTGGGGCCGACCAGCACGACGTTGCTGGCGTCGTTCAGGAACTCCAGCGTCATCAACTCCTCCACGGCCGCGCGGTCGCACTGCGTGGGCCACTTCCAGTCGAAGTCGGCGAGTGGCTTGAAACGCCCGATATGGGCCTCGCGCACGCGCCGCTCCAGGCTGCGCCGGGAGCGTTCGGCCGTCTCCCAGCCCAGCAACTCAGCCACCCAGCGTGCGCGCTCGGGCTGGCCCATCACCTCGGCCCAACGGGCCAGCAGGCCATGCAGCCGAAGCTCAACGGCCTGCCCGCGCAGCCCGGCAGCCGACCCGGTGTTCTCGCTCATCGTCGTTCTCCTTGTTGTTGTCCACTCAGTCGTTGTTCACTCGGTCGTAGGAAGCCAGGTCGTGCGCACGCACCGGCGCATCGCGCCGGGCCACATGCTCGGGCAGCACCAGCGCCACTGGCGGGGGCTGGCCCGATTCCTCGCGCGCGCGCTCCAGCGCCAGGCGCACCGCGTTGGGATGGGGCACATCGCCGGCCAAGGCTTCGGCGATTGCCGCTTGCAGCGCGCTGGCCCCATAGCGTTGGAGCAGGCGCAGCAGCGCCGTTGTGATCGAGCTCAGGCTGTGGCCACGCTCGGCGGCGCGCTGCAGCAACACGGCGCTGGCGGGCGCGGCCTGCGCGAGCTGGTCGCAGGCGCGGTGTGCGCGCGCATTGCGCTTGCGTGTGACCAATGCCTGCACATGGGAGGCATCCTCAATCTGCATGCCACGGTCCCAGCTGCGCGGGTGCCCAGCCACTTCCTGCGCGCCATCGAAGATGCGCAAGCGCTGCTCGTCGGCCAGCACGCTCAGGCTGCGCCGCACATGCTCGTGAGGGACCGAGTAGTCGTTCAAGTCGAAGCGAACATAGGGTGTCTTGCCCACCGCAACGGCCACGCGCTCGCCCAGAGGGAAGTCGTGCGCGGGCTTGGCCAGCAGGCTGGCGCGCTCGGCATCAAAGGCCTCGCGTACGCTCATGCGCGCGTCCTCGGGCCAGCGCCGATCCGCGGCCTGGCCCTCGCACCAGACACGCGCCTGGGCGTTCAGATCGGCCAAGTCGGTGAAGGCTCTGGCGGCGAAGAAGCTGTCGCGCACATAGCGAATCGCGCGCTCCACGCGGCCCTTCTCGTTGCCCCGCGCCACCGCCACCGGGCGCGGCTCGTACTGGTGGTGGCCCGCGAACGCCAGCAGCGCCGGGTTGAAGCGGATCGCCTCTCCCACGCGCTCCAGCACGGCGCTCTTGAGGTTGTCGTAGAGCAGTACCCGCGCCACGCCGCCGAACGCGGCGAAGGCTTCCACGTGGCCGCGCAGGAAGGCGTCCATGCGCGCGTCCAGGAAGAAGCGCAGGAAGATCAAGCGCGAGTAGCTCAGCACCATCACGAAGGCCATCAGCGGGCGCTTGGCGCGGCCGATCTGGATGTGCCCGAAGTGGGCCCAGTCGACCTGCGCCTGTTCGCCGGGCAGGGTGCGCAGCCGCAGGTACGCCTCGGCGGCCGGGCGCGGGCGCAGGCCGGCGATGAGATGGCGCAAGTGCGAGCCGCTGCCGTGGTAGCCACGCTCGCACACCATGGCGTACAGCCGCGCGGCCGTCAGGCTGGGGAACTTGGCCAGGATTTCGAGGATGAAGGGCCGGTACGGGTCGATGCGGCTGAGGCGCAGGGGGGTGGGCGCGCAATCGGGCTGGGTCGCGGGCACAGGGTCGGCGTCGTGCTGCGCGGCGTGTGCACGCAGGACGCGCCGCACGGTGTCGCGGTGCACGTGCAATTGGCGCGCGATGGTGCCCACGCGCCACTTCTCGACCTCGCGCAGGCGCACGATCCGCGCGCTCAGCTCAGGGGCTATGGTCATGGCGCAGGGCAATGTGTATGCGTTGGCTGGCGAATCGGCCCAGGAAGCCCAGGCGCACCCGGGGCAGCAGCGCAGCGCCACAGCGCCGGCAGCGCGCGGGCCCCGCATTGGTTCCGAGCCGTTGCGCGCCAGCGCCGGGCGCGGATAGGACGGCGGCGCATGCCTGAGTGACAAGGCGCAGGTTCGTTGCGGCGGTGGCGTGGCTCCATGCAGCCAGTGGAGCATCGGCAACGCGGTCTTGGGAACCCTGATGCGTCACGATATTTCTGTCCGCTTCATTGCTGCTGGCTTGGGACTGCCACGCTTGAATCGCGCGAGCGCCGATTCGGCGACCGTGGTGACGAATGCGCCAGCGTTGTGCGCGTCTGGCGTGGGCCATCCGGCCGGAGCGGCTGGCTTGGTAGCGGCGCTGCGTTTCGCGCTGCGCGGCATGTCGGGCCTGGCGCGAGCAGCTTCGGGTGCAGTAGCGCTGGCCGCGGTCGCAGTGGCTGCACAGCACAACCTGCACCCGACACCGTACGCACACGAACAGACGGGCTGGACGGTCCATGCGCACCCCGACAAACCGAAGGTGCTGGACGGATTCGTCCCAGGGCGCCACACTGCTGTGGCACCTCCTTCATCGGCACGGTGCAGGGCGCGGCGCGGTTCTCCTCAGCTGACCGGCATCGGGATCGCTGCCGCGCCCACCTGCTTCGGCAATGACGAGGTTGTACCGCGCAGCGCTTGCGTGTGTCACGGGCCGCGCTCACCCCACCCTCGAGCCAGACCCAGCCCAAGCCTCGCGCAACGCCCAGCCCAGGCCGGTGGCGTTGCGTTCGCCCTCCTGGCCGCCCTCGGGCGGCCAGGAGGGCGAAAGACATCACACGCGCTGGAGCGCTATCGGAAAGCAACCTCTGAACATCGACAAACTCAAAACCGCCACCTCGCCGTCAGAAAAGCGCGGTTCTTGATCGTCGTTCACAGACGGCCGAGATCTGCGACCAGTTGAAGCTCAGCGCAGGCAACGTCCGCCAGATGCTGTTCCGTGCGCGAAGGGTGCTGCGCGAATGCATTGCGCATGGCTGGGCCGACTGCAAGGGGCGACGGGCGCTGCACGAGCGCGCCGACCTCACGCAGCACAAACTATGACCGCCGCAACGGCACTTGACACCGTACCGAAGTACGGAAATAGACTGAATTCCATGCACTCGAATCTCAAAGGAAAAAACGCGTGAACGAGCAACCCAAGGGCCGTGGTGCCCTCTTCGCCGGCGGCCTGGCCGCAATCCTCGCTTCGACCTGTTGCCTGGGGCCACTGGTGCTCGTCGCACTCGGCTTCAGCGGCGCCTGGATTGGCAACGTGACGGTCCTGGAACCGTACCGACCGATCTTCCTCGGCGTGGCCCTGGTCGCGATGTTCTTCGCCTATCGCCGCATCTTCCGGCCGGTGCAGGACTGCAAGCCAGGGGAGGTTTGCGCGATCCCCCAGGTGCTCAGTACCTACAAGATCATCTTCTGGGTCGTTGTCGCACTGGTGCTTGTCGCGCTCGGATTTCCCTACGTCCTTCCCTTGTTCTACTGATCAGGAGTTCACCATGAAGAAACTGTTTGCCACCATCGCTTTCGCCGCCATCGCTGCCCCCGTCTGGGCCGCCCCTCAAACTGTCACGCTGGCCGTGCCGGGCATGACCTGTGCGGCCTGCCCGATCACCGTCAAGCATGCGATCGCCAAGGTCAACGGTGTCAACAAGGTCGACGTGAACTTCGACAAGCGCGAAGCCGTCGTGACTTTCGACGATACGACGGCCAGCGTGCAGAAACTGACCCAGGCCACCGAGAACGCCGGATATCCGTCCAGCGTCAAGCGCTGAGCGTTTCGATCGAACCTTGGAGAAACGCAATGGGACCTCTCAATTCCATCGGCAACAAGGCCGGCGGGCTGGGCGCCATCGTGTCCGCGATGGGCTGCGGTGCCTGCTTTCCGGCTCTCGCCAGCTTCGGCGGCGCCATCGGCTTGGGCTTCCTGAGCCAGTACGAGGGCCTGTTCATCACCGTGTTGTTGCCGCTGTTTGCCTCGCTGGCCCTGTTGGCCAACGCGCTGGGCTGGCTCAAACACCGCCAGTGGCACCGCAGCGTGCTGGGCATGGTCGGGCCGATCATCGTGCTCGTGGCCACCTTCACGATGGCCGAGAAGCTGCTCTATGTCGGTCTGGCCGCGATGGTGGCCGTCTCGATCTGGGACTTCGTCTCGCCCGCAAGTCGGCGCTGCGGCCCCGAGGGCTGCGAGCTTCCTGCCAAGCAGGCATAACCGGCGACCGACCGGATCATTTGCATCAACTCGAATTCAGAGGGAACCCATGACCCAATTGCAGATTACCGGCATGACGTGCGAATCCTGCGCCACGCACGTCAAGCAGGGGCTGGAGAAAGTGCCCGGCGTGCGCGCGGCGAGCGTGTCCTATGCCAATGGCACGGCGCAGTTGGCGATGGCCAGCGACACGCCTCTGACCGCGCTCACGGCCGCGGTGGCCTCACTCGGCTACCGCGCCGCGCTGGCTGATGCACCGACCCCGTCGAAGGGCGCAAGCCTGCTGGACAAGGCACGGGGTCTGCTGGGCGGCAGTCTCAAGTCCACCGGCAAGGCCGGCGAGTTGCACGTGGCCGTCATCGGCAGCGGCGGCGGCGCGATGGCGGCGGCGCTGAAGGCGGCCGAGCGGGGCGCGCGCGTCACGCTCATCGAACGCGGCACCATCGGCGGCACCTGCGTCAACGTCGGTTGCGTGCCATCCAAGATCATGATTCGCGCCGCCCATGTCGCGCACATGCGGCGCGAGGGCCCGTTCGACGCCGGCGTGTCCGCGTCGCGACCCATCATCGACCGCGCCAAGTTGCTGGCAGAGCAGCAAGCCCGCGTCGATGAACTGCGCCATGCCAAGTACGAAAACATCCTGGAAAGCACCCCGGCCATCACCGTCCTGCGCGGTGAAGCGCGCTTCAAGAGCGCCGACAGCCTCGACGTGCGCCTGAACGACGGCGGTGAGCGCGAGTTGACGTTCGACCGCTGCCTGATCGCCACCGGTGCCAGCGCGGCCGTGCCGCCGATTCCGGGTTTGAAGGACACCCCCTTCTGGACCTCGACCGAAGCGCTCGTCAGCGAGACCATTCCGCCGCGGCTGGCGGTCATCGGTTCGTCGGTGGTCGCGCTGGAACTGGCGCAGGCCTTCGCCCGCCTCGGCAGCAAGGTGACGGTGCTGGCGCGCAGCACCTTGTTCTTCCGCGAAGATCCTGCCATCGGCGAGGCGATCACGGCGGCCTTCCGCGCCGAAGGCATCGACGTGCTCGAGCACACCCAGGCCAGCCACGTCGCGCACGTGAACGGCGAATTCGTGCTTTCGACCCCGGGTGGCGCCGTGCACGCCGACCGGCTGCTGGTGGCCACGGGCCGCGCTCCCAACACGCGCAGCCTCGGCCTCGATGTGGCGGGCGTCCAGGTCAACAAGCAGGGCGCCATCGTGATCGACACCGGCATGCGAACGTCGAGCGCGAACATCTTCGCCGCGGGAGATTGCACCGACCAGCCGCAGTTCGTCTACGTGGCGGCGGCCGCCGGCACGCGCGCGGCGATCAACATGACCGGCGGCGATGCCGCGCTCGACCTGAGCGCCATGCCTGCCGTGGTCTTCACCGATCCGCAGGTGGCCACGGTGGGGTTGAGCGAAGCCGAGGCGCGCCTCAAAGGCATCGAGACCGACAGCCGCACACTCACGCTGGACAACGTGCCGCGCGCGCTGGCGAACTTCGACACCCGCGGCTTCATCAAGCTGGTGGCCGAAGCGGGCAGCGGTCGGCTGCTGGGCGTCCAGGCCGTGACCCCGGAAGCCGGCGAGCTGATCCAGACCGCGGTGCTGGCCATCCGCGCGCGCATGACCGTGCACGATCTGGCCAATCAACTGTTCCCGTACCTGACCATGGTCGAGGGGCTGAAGCTCTGCGCGCAGACCTTCACCAAGGATGTGAAGCAGCTGTCGTGCTGCGCCGGGTGAGCGAAAGGACCAGGCCATGATGAACATGGGTGGGTGGGGCTGGATGATGATGGGCAGCATGTGGCTGATCTGGCTACTCATTGCCGCCGCCTTGGTCCTCGGCGTTCTTGCGCTCGTGAAATATCTGCGAAGCAAGTAGGCCGATCAACGCGCCTTCGAACCGCCGTCGTCCGGCGACCTGGGAATTCAACCAGAGACCATGGTGATGCAAGGCAAGTCGCTCACGCTGGCCGAGGCAGCCCGAAAGGCCGGTGCCACCGTGCATCAGGTTCGCACCTACGTCGCGTCCGGCCTGGTGCGCCCGTGCGCGACCACGCCGGGCGGCTACCTGCTTTTCGAGGAGCGCTGTGTGGCGCGTCTGCGCCTGATCACATCAGCCACCCGGGTGGGCATGCGCATCGCCGAGATCGGCGTCCTGGTCAGGGCATTGGACGGCAATGATCAAGCGGCCACCGAGACTGCCCGGCGCTCGGTCACCGCAGCCATCAGCACGCGGCAGACAGCCCTGCAGGACTTGCAGACCACGCTGTCGGACGTCTGCGGCTCGACCTCATCACAGGCAGCATCATGAGATACACCGCGCTCCCGTTGTGCACCACGCCGGCGTCGGCCGTCATCCCTCAGCGCTCGGCGCCTGCGGCGCCGGGGCTGAACCTGGATTCGCCAGCCGTGGCGGCGATGACGAACTTCGCGCATGAGTGTCCCGTCACCGTCCGCCAAGGCGG
>Ga0315270_10000962_pt1 | contig 15453 bp, 10 predicted proteins | sample C1_bottom_MG_FD_204932 | JGI IMG/M metagenome (GOLD analysis project Ga0315270, IMG submission 204932) | Sediment microbial communities from Yellowstone Lake, YNP, Wyoming, USA - C1_bottom | ecosystem: Environmental > Aquatic > Freshwater > Lake > Sediment | place: USA: Wyoming | collected... | reverse complement strand
CCGAACCACACATCGGCATACTCGCCATAAATGCCAATACCTATAGCCTGCCATTGTAGGGTTTTCCAGATTTTTTTATTCATAATTACATCATCATGACCAGGACTTTTCTTCCATCCATCCAGGATATCTTTGGCAAAAGCTGGCGGCGAAGTATATTTATAGGTGGAATAAAAAGAGATTTCATACCCGTCGCCCGGGTAGTTGGTAAGCTCGCGGGGCTTATTCCACATGAGTTTTGCATTTCTGTGATCGGGAGTATAACAACCGGACGACCAATTGCCTTTTTTTGACCAGCTGTGCAAATTGCAGCGCTTGCCAGCCTTAAAATTCTCTGTCTGATCCTTGGCATGAGTGCGGGCAACAAAACAAAGTGAGGCGGATAATCTTACTTCCGGCAACCCTTTTTGAAGCCGGTATTCATTTATTAGCTTGTATAATTCAGCCTCGGTAGGTGAAAGGCAGATTTCAGGCAACTGTTTATTAGCTGTTTCCTTTTGCGGATAGACTTTTCCTGAAAATAAAATCAATACTATTAAAACTGCAATTAAGCGGGGCATAACCGTATTTTACCTGTAATAACTTAAACCAGGAAGAATAATTGTGTTACTTTTTGGCAGGCTCAAGCTCTTTACCAGCTTCTCCGTAACGTTTCTCTTTGATTTTTTGCCCGTTAAGGAATTCTGATTTCACCATTAGCTGTCCTTTTTGGTCCCAATATTGCCAGGTGCCTTCCTTTATTTTATTAACATATTGTCCCGAGCCGGAAACAATTCCATTTGCATAATATGATTTCCAGGCTCCGTCGGGCCGACCCTTATCGAAATTTTCTTCTTTTATTTTAACACCATCTGCATCTAAATAAACCCAGTACCCGTTGCGTTCTCCATCCAGCCAACTGCCTGATTCGCTGAGCTGCCCATTATCGTACCATACTTTCCAGGTTCCTTCTTTCAATCCCTTTTTATATAAGCCTTGAGAGCGCAATTTCCCGTTCGGGAACCAGATAATGCTTGTGCTATCCTGAATTCCATCTTTATAAAATGAAATGTACTGTGGCTTCCCGTTTTCGTACCAGCCTTTCCATTCACCGGTCATTTTACCATTGGTATAGGACCCCGAATCTTTCGTCTGCCCGTTCGGGAACCAGCCTTTCCATACGCCGGTTTCTTTATTTTCGGCATATTCGCCGCTGTGGTGGACATGTCCATCGGTATACCAGAATGTCCAAAGGCCTGTTTTCTCATCGTTTACAAAAGAGCCTTCTTTCCATTTGGCGCCGTCTTCGTAGAAATACTGCCACTTGCCTTCCAGTTTCCCTTTATCAAACATCCCGGTACTTCCGGTAATCCCACCCGGATGATAAAATACCCACAAACTGTCGCGAAGATCATCCGTAAAATGGCCCTTATCAGCCGGTGTTCCATCGGCACGCCATGAAAGTACGTTGCCGTTGAGTTTGCCAGCCTTGAAATAGCCTTCAAGTTGTTTTTTACCATTCGGATGCCATTCGGTATATTTTCCATCCTTCACGCCATTCGAATAGTTGGCTTCAGCAATTTTAATGCCTTTCAAATTGAACTCATACCAAACGCCTTCACGCTGTCCGTTTACCAGCTTGCCTTCGGCCCTTTTACTGCCATTCGAATAGTGTTCGACCGTAACCTGGGCGTAAGTTGATGCCATAATTATAAGAGCAGTCAACAGGCTGATGATAATTTTCATTTGAGAATATGTTTTGTGTGATTTTGTATAAATAACGCAGAAAGGGGTTAAAAGTATACGATGACGTCGTGGATTCAGTGTTAAAGTTCCAGGGTTGGAATTGTTATGGCACTCGGTACTTGGCACCCGGCACTTTAAAGTTTAAAATTACCTTTCAGAATTTCCAATTTTTATTTAACGAAAGATCAGTGTTTCCGCTCGGTAGTAAACATCACCAGTTGCTCGAGGGATGAACGCGACTCACTTTCGGGCATGGTATGGAGAAGTGCAATGGCCTTTTGCTGGTATTCGCGCATTTTTCCGGCTGCGTATGCTATGCCACCACTGTTGTTAACTGTGGTTATCAGTTCAGCCACTTTATGGGGCTCGTTGTTATGGCGACGGACAATATTCATAGCCTGGCGTTTTTCCATCCATGTCATTTTGCTGAGCATATGGATCAGCGGCAAAGTCATTTTCTTTTCTTTGATATCGATGCCATTGGGTTTGCCGGTTGCCAGGTTTTTTTCGTAATCGAAAAGGTCGTCTTTGATCTGGAAAGCTATCCCGACATATTCGCCAAAAAGACGCATTTTCTCAATGGTTTCGGCATCGGAACCTACCGACGCAGCTCCCGCAGCACAGCAGGAAGCGATGAGTGATGCGGTCTTTTTCCGGATAATTTCGAAATACACAGGTTCCTCGATATCCAGTTTACGCGCTTTTTCGATCTGCAACAGTTCGCCTTCACTCATTTCGCGGGTAGCGTTGGAAACTATTTTCAGAAGGTGATATTCTTCATTTTCGAGAGAGAGAAGCAATCCCCGCGACAGCAGATAATCTCCCACCAGTACGGCTATTTTATTTTTCCAAAGAGCATTAAGGGAGAAAAATCCGCGACGTTCGTTAGAGTCATCCACCACATCATCATGAATCAGCGTGGCTGTGTGCAGGAGTTCGATAAGTGAAGCGGCATGAAAAGTACTTTGATTAACCTCACCACATACTTTTGCCGAAAAGAAGACAAACATCGGCCTCATCTGCTTGCCTTTGCGCTTGATAATATACCGGGTAATAGTATTGAGAAGCGGTACAGGGCTTTTCATCGAGTCGCGGAAATGTTTCTCAAACTCTTCGATATATGAAGCTATTGGAGCTTTAATCTGGTCGATGGTGAGCATTCGGGATTTGAATATGGAATTAAGTACTCAAAAGTAGTATTAATCTGTGAATAATCAGCAGCATGGGATATTCCTTTTCGGAATTTGTACTCTGTTCCGTCTTTTGGCATACTTTTGCAATCATATTGGCAAACGGAATTTTCTGTTTGCCCGCGTTTAATAAACTCTTTATGTCAGGAATATTGTTTGATGAAATTGTTTTTGGCCCGGTTAAAAGCCGTCGTTTCGGTGTTTCGCTCGGGATTAATCTTTTGCCTCTGCATGGTAAATTATGTTCGTTTAATTGTGTATATTGTGAGTGCGGTCTGACCCATGAACGCAAACAAATTAAACAGGTGCTATTTACTGCAGCCGAAATAAACGCCTCTCTGCAAAGTCGTTTCGAAGCGCTGAAAACAGGGGGATTGGAACCAGATAATATCACTTTTGCAGGCAATGGTGAGCCAACGCTTCATCCTGATTTTGAATCTATTATCGAAAATGCCATCCGTTTGCGCGATGAATATTTCCCCAAAGCGATGATTACCGTACTTTCCAACGCTACACGTCTCGATCGAGAAAATATCAAACGTGCGTTGCTTCGGATTGATAATAATGTACTGAAACTTGATGCCGGTACCAATGCCACTTTCCAGGAAATTAATCGCCCGACACATCCGATAACGCTCGAAAAAGTGGTTGAGGATTTAAAAAGCTTCGGGGGTAACCTCACAATCCAGACCATGCTTGTGCGGGGAGAAGTTGATGGAAAACAGGTGGATAATACTACAGAAGAGGAAATTACGTTATGGTTACAGCATATCCGGGAAATCAATCCGAAGCTGATTATGTTATACCCTATTGACCGTCAGACGCCATACAGGACCCTGGAAAAAGTACCCGAAGCAGAGTTCCAGGCTTTGGCCGGGAGGATAGAAGAACTGGGGATTAAAGTGGAGGTTTTCTATTAGGAAAGGGAAAATAGTTAATGGAAAATAGAAAATAGTTAATGGGGAAAAGAAAACCTGACAGCGTCTGAAAGACCTGTCAGCGTTTGGGTAGAGAATGGTTAATAGAAAATAGTTAATAGAAAATGGTTAATGGAAACACAGCCCTGACGGGAACTATTAAATATTGAATAAAGAGCATTTGAATAATCGAACTCAGAACTGTCTGCTTGTCGCCTCACCCCAACCCCTAAATCCCAACCCCTAACTCCTTATGTTGGAATACGAGCCCAAAATACTCCTTGCATTTGCTGAAACCCTGAGCGGTAACCAGGAGATTTTTAACTGGCTTATGAAGAACGGGTATCCTGAACTTGGCGCGCTGAGTATGAGCATGCGCGGAAGCGAAGAGGCGTTCAATTGGCTGATGAAAAACGGGTTTCCTCATTTTGGGGCACTCGACCGGGCTATTGACGGAGATCCGAAAGCATTCATCTGGCTGCAGAAAAATGATTTTCGGTTCCTGGCAATCCTCGCGGAAGCATGCAATGCCAAACCCGAAGCCATTGATTATTTAAACCGTAATAACCTCCCTATTTTCCTTCTTATCGCGCGTAAGTTTATCGCTTTCCGCGATAACCAGACTTTTGATCACCATCAGAAACATTTCTAAAATACGGTTTTCATAAAAAAAACCACGGCCAGAATTTAGCCGTGGTTCCGTATCCGAGTGGTAATTGAAGTATTTTTTTTATCCGCATTTGCTGTATCCGCAAACGGTACAGGTCATACATCCTTCTTTATAAACAATTGTATTCTTCTCCTGGCATTGGGGACAACTGTGACCGGTTTGCGTTCCGTCGGGAATAAACTTTTTAAGGCCACGGATCACACCATTTTTCCATGTAGTAATACTTACATTGTCGAAACTCAGGTTGTCAATCAGTTCAACAACATATGGCAATGGCATACCATGTCTCAGGATACCCGAGATAAGTTTGGCATAATTCCAATATTCTTTCTTGAACGAACGCGACAGGCCGCGGTGGGTAACCCTATACCCGTAGCTATCTTCATACTCGAAATCGTACCTTGCCGATGTGTTCTCATTTTCTTTGTTGCGGATTACCCAGCCTTTTTTCACGTAATCCGGAATATAAAAATCAGTGCTTTTACCCGTAAATATTTCGTAGGGTTTGTTGTTGAGCAGACCAACAAAGGCAATCCAGCGTTCGTCTTCATTCATAAAACGGACAACTTCAACTTCAAGTTCTTTGGGACGGGGAGGAGCTTTGGTTTCCTGGAATTCATCGATCTCTTCTTTTTTATCATTGCTAACCAGGACACCTGAACGCGAGCCATCGCGATAGATGGTCATGCCTTTGCAGCCGCTTTCCCAGGCCGTGAGGTATACATTGCTTACCAGTTCTTCGGTAGCGTCGGCAGGCAGGTTAACGGTAACGCTGATGGAATGATCGACCCATTTCTGGATGGCGCCCTGCATCTGAACCTTGGCTAACCAATCAATATCATTGCTAGTGGCTTTGTAATACGGAGATTTCTCAATGATTGCCTGTAAAGCATCGTCGGATAGGGTAGTAGCGGTTTCCACATCGTACCCGTTTATCCTCATCCAGTCGAGGAACTTGGGATGGAATACATTGTATTCTTCCCACGAATCGCCGATTTCATCCACGAAGGTGATATGCACATTCTTATCGTTCGGATTTACTTTGCGGCGGCGTTTGTAGCTTACCATGAAAACCGGCTCAATACCTGATGCAGTTTGTGTGCAAATACTTACACTGCCTGTCGGGGCAATAGTGAGCATACTGATATTGCGGCGTCCGTATTTCTCCATTTTGGCGTAAACATCCGGAGCGGCTTCGCGTATACGGTTAATCAGTGGATTTTTCCTTTCACGCTCAATATCGAAAATAGGGAAAGCTCCACGCTCAGCTGCCAGATCGGCCGAAGCACTATAAACCTCGATAGCCAATGTTTTGTGTACATTTACGCTGAAACTGGTAGCTTCGTCAGTCCCGTATCGCATACCCAAAGCTGCAAGCATATCGCCTTCTGCTGTGATGCCAATGCCAGTACGACGTCCCTGCAGTGTTTTTTCGCGGATTTTTTCCCATAAAATCCTTTCGGTACGCTTGGTTTCTTCGTCTTCAGGATCGGCTTTGATTTTAGCTAAAATTCCGTCAATTTTCTCCATCTCAAGGTCGATGATATCGTCCATGATACGAAGTGCATAACGCGAATGCTCGGTAAACAACTTAGCGTTGAACGAAGCCTGGGCAGTAAATGGATTTTCGATGTAGCTGTAAAGATTAATAGCTATCAACCTGCAACTGTCATAAGCACAAAGCGGGATCTCGCCACATGGGTTAGTCGAAAGTGTTTTGAATCCGAGATCAGCATAGCAATCGGGTACCGATTCGCGGATAATGGTATCCCAGAAAAGGATTCCAGGCTCGGCTGATTGCCAGGCATTGTGGATTATCTTTTCCCACAAACCGCGGGCATTGATTTCCTGAATTTTTGAAGGATTGGTTGAGTCGATAGGGTATTGCTGGTTATACTTGCCGTTATTTTTTACAGCCTGCATAAAGCCATCATCGATTCTTACTGAAACATTGGCGCCGGTAACTTTACCCTGCTCCATTTTTGCATCAATAAAGCTTTCGCTATCAGGGTGTTTGATGGAAATGGATAACATCAGGGCGCCGCGGCGGCCATCCTGCGCCACTTCGCGGGTGGAGTTGCTGAACCGTTCCATGAAAGGAACAATACCGGTTGAGGTTAGTGCACTGTTTAAAACCCGGCTGCCAGATGGCCTGATATGCGAGAGGTCATGACCAACACCACCGCGACGTTTCATCAGTTGAACCTGTTCCTGATCCACTTTCATGATGCCGCCGTATGAGTCCTGGTTTCCGTCGCCGCCAATTACAAAACAATTCGACAGGGATGAAACCTGGAAATTGTTTCCGATGCCGGCCATTGGGCTTCCTTGTGGAACGATATAACGGAAATTGCGGAAAAGTTCGAAAAGATCATCCTCGCTTAATGGGTTAGGATATTTTTTTTCGATACGTGCAACCTCCGAAGCAAGCCGGTGGTGCATATCATCAGGAGTAAGTTCATAGATGTTACCATCGCTGTCCTTCAGCGCATATTTATTCATCCACACACTGGCTGCAAGTTTGTCGCCTTCGAAATATACGGTGGCGGTTTTAAGCACTTCCTCGTGGCTGTATGCTTTCATTATTTTTGTATCCGGCTTTTCAATAATCTGTTGACTCATTATGGGTGTTTCAATTTCCGGAACGCTGACAATTTTTGGTTCAGGAGCCAGTTCAGCCTTTTCTGGCTGATCGATTCCGGGTCGCTGGCGTTGTTCAAGTACTTTACCATAAAAATCGTTTTTTACACCTTCCTCAACTGAGGAATCGATTTGTGAAAAAAGATTAACATCCATTTTGTTCGGCGTTCACTGTTAATAATAAAAAGAATATCCTGAAAGCCAATAGTATTATGAGATTTTGCTGGCTGTAATCAGGATTTACAAATTTAAACTATACAAACCGGATTAATCAAATGCAGTTATTAACAAAAACACTGTTAGCAAGTGCTATCTATCTGCGTATGTGGCGTTTAAACTCTTGATAAGTTACCAAACCCTTATGGATAAAGGGTTTCAGAATGCCCATAAACAAAGGGATGTAAGAATATAAAAATTAATATGTAAATACAAGGTTAATTGGCAGTTATTATTTTATAAACAAGATAAATTACTGGTATTGATATGTCAATAATTTAGCGGGTCTAATAATTGCTTAACTATCATGTTGCCAGATAAGTTTTGTGCCAAATCCCAGGCGGTTGTGTGTCATCTTGATAAAATCGGGGACAATACTCCAGAGGACAAGTTTTTTAAATACCGCTACAGGAAATTTTTTCAGATAGGCACTAAGAGCCTTTTCATAAAGATCACCATTCAGTTCTTCTGACATCCCGGTGAACTGTATTCCCTGTATTTTCCCGATCATGGTGGTTTCAAGTGCAACAGCACCGGATACCCTAGGTTGTGCGAGCATTTCATCCACATGTCGGGTGCCATGGTCGGAGGTAAATACAAATATATTTAGCTCATCGAGGTACACATAAAAGCAGGTGCAGGTATAAGGTATATTGTCAGCCGAGGTTGCCAGCGTGAAAATATGATGCTTATGAATAAAATCGGTAATTCTCTTTTCGGGGAGTTCTGTCATGCTTATGTCTTGCATCAATTTTTGTAAGTCCTGTTGCTCAGCTTTTTATGATCTTTCTTAATGCAATGATAATCAATCCAAATCCATAGATTTTTTCTCTTTGAGTGTCAGACACCCTTTGAGTGTGAAGACACTTAAAAATCAAGGCTGAGTGAAAGATAGAAAATCCGCGGTTGAATTACCTGGTCTTCGATACCCCACGCCCAGTCGGCACGGAGGAAGTAACCAAATAATGTGCTGCGTAGCCCGAAGCCATATCCTGCAATAAGCGGATCTTTCTGCACTTGCACAGTGATGTCCAGCGGAGGGCTGCTGATGTTTTTCGTATAGAATGTATTTTCCTCAGCCATCGGATTAAGTCCCTGCCAGGCTGAACCTATATCAGTAAATCCAATGACCTGGAAATTATTCAGGAATTCGGACCGTAGAGGTTTATTGAGGAAATACTTAAAAACCGGGAACCTCAACTCCGAACTGAATAAAGCAAATGTGTTTCCGCTGCGTGCATTTTGTTTAAATCCCCGCATGCTGGTTGCCAGGGTCTGGAAAGCATAATTCTGTGTATAATCAATCTGGTATTCGTAGTTAAATTCAGGCATCAGCCAGTTATCAACGCCACCCATGTAATACAAGAGCTTATTCTTCCCGAATGAAGTACCGCCTGCAAAACGGTTTGCCCAGATAAATGAACGGTGAATGCGTGTATAATGACGGATATCAAAGCCTGCAGTTATCATATTCACCGATGGCTTTTTTACAAGCTGGTAATATTCGCTGAAGAATTTGTAACGGAGTCCGAGCAGGAGGTTCGTGCCTAACTCGCGAGTATTGTCATAAATCCATTCACCTTTTGCAATAGCCCAGATATTCCCATCTGCACTCATCTTGGCCGTAGGCATATCATAAGCCAGAACATAAGGCTGATCATACTGCAGTGAGGAAGTAAATTTAACAGCCATTACTTCTGTGAAAGGGTAGGTGAGCACATAATGCAACTCATGAATCCTGTGCCGGACATAAGCGTTGGTATAGGAAACATCAAATCCGGTACGGTGAAAATAAACTTCCCGGTCGAGGCGATGTTTGAGGTTCGAAAAACCAAAAAGGTACTCATTATGAATGAGGCTTGCATTGATCCGCACACCACCTATGATCCTATAATCCTCGAGTAGGTCGGTCGCACCAACCACAAAAAGCGCATTCGTTGGTGAGTTCTGGTAAACCGGCCCCGAATACCCGAGATAGGGTTGATAGCTTAAATTAAGATATGAAAAATCAAGCTGACTAACCAGTTGGCTCACCGAATATTCAACATTATAGTTCCTGGTTTGCGGAAGTTTAATAATGGCATTACTTATGTCGGGTTGTAGCACTTTATTCTTGCTGATACCGATTTTTCCCGAAAGCTGGTAATTGTTAATGTCAACACCCGAAGTATCCTTACTTACAGGGGAAATATCGTTTTCGTAAACGGCAACAAACCGTTTCCGTTTAATTTTGAGTTCAGGCATTAATTTTCGGAGTGCAGCTTCTTTCTTTTCCTTATCGGCCTTTTCTTCAAGAATGCGCATGTATTTTGACGTTTCCAGGTTCTGAATCGGGCTGATTCCGGTTGGAATATCGCCGGTGTAAATGTGATACTTGTTATTTTCAAAAACCAGTTCGGCGGTTTTGCGCCCCGTATAACTAACATCCTGCGAAAGCACTGATCGCGGATAATTGGTAACAGGAAAAGTTTGGGTGTAATACCGGTAATGAACTGTTGTATCAACATAAGCCACCGTGCTGTCGAATCTTGCGGCATACCGGTTATAAACACCATTGGCATCGCTGAGGTAGGTGAAGTAACCGGGGCTGTATGCAACCGGTTGTATTTCGTTGGCCAGCTTTGTTTTGGTAACTCTTTTAAGCAAATTACTCCCTGAACCCAGTTCATAAATGAAAAGATCGTTATTTTCCATTCCATCGTACGAACGCAGATTCTCCTTTGTAAACCTGATGGTATCATCGGGCCTGTTGGAACTAAATATGATCCAATTGCTCTTCGGCAGGAAATGGGGATTCAGGTCATTATAAACATCGAGCATTAAGGGCTCGTATGATTTGGCGGCTATATTGTACAGGTAAATATCGGATTGCCCTTTCTGAACTGCCGACATCGCAAACGAACGCCCGTCGGGCGAATACGAAAAATCGAGCACTTTCTGAAACCCGAAAAGATTCTGGTTTTGCCATTTTTCAGTCTCAGTATCATAAAAATATAAATACAGCAAGCCTTTGCGCTCCATAATCATCGCTATTATATTCCCGGTAGGATGCCAGGCCAGCAACGGATACGAATAATCCACTTTTTCGTCGGTTCTGAAACCTTTGCGGAAAATAATTTTCTTTTTCCCGGTGGCAAGGTCCGAAACATAAACCTTGTAAACACCTTTATCGTTTACTGAATAAACCACCTTTTCGCCATCGGGACTGATATGCAAATTGCCGTACGCTCTGTCCTGCTTCAGTTTGAACGGAATCGCCGGGTTATACGGACTAAACGCCTGGCTTTCGGTAGTGTACACCTGTTTATACCACTCGTACCAGTCCGATATCACTTGCTTGAACGAAATGCCCAGTACATAAAGGAATCCGCTTTCGACACTGCGGTTAACCCTGGTCATATAGGAAATGCTGGCCAGATTTTCTTCACCGTACTTTTCTGCAATGTATCTCCACAACGAATGACCAGCCAATACAGCATCATCATCAAGCAGGTGGTTAAACTTTTTGTATTTGCCGCTCAGTATTCCGTCTTTTACCTTATTGTCGAGTTCTGTATCCCAGTTGCGGCTGTAATAGGAAACCATTCCGTCAAGATACCAGGCCGGGAGGTTGATAAGGGTGCTGTTTTTTACCTGTGAGCCAATAGATCCGCCATAGATAATATTTTCGAGCATTAAACGGGTGATCCCAGCTCGTATTTGACGGTCGAAATTGTTAAGGTCACCATCAAAATACAGGAATACTTTAGTGCCAATAATATGTGTAATTCCACCGGTATTGTACCGGGAATGAATCATTAACCCGATGTTGCTCTGCTTGAGGTCCGAATAGGTATTATAGACAATGAACTGCGTTTTTTTATCGAGGGTGGTTTCAAGTTTTTTTTCGATGTCCGGAATATATTTAGCGGCGTAATCGGCAACATGCTGGGCAAGTTCTTTCCCGTTGAGGTAATAATACACATCAAAATTATTAAACCGGAAATAAGTCCACAGGAAATCGGTGTATTGTACCCGGTTTTTGCCGAAAGTCATTTGCGAACCATTATAAAACTGGGCAGAGGCAGGAATCGAAAAAAGGCACACAACCAGCATTATACAGGATAACCTGATGCTTTTCCACATTGTACGCTTGTAGTTCCCTCTCATTTGCTTTCAGCTATATTTCAACCCGCTAAAGTAATAAAAAACTATGGTTCAAATTTTATGTAATCGCATATTGGGTAAATTGATAACTTTATCGCGATAAATTTAGTATAATCAGGAGGAATTCATTCAAAAAAAATCATAATTCATCGATTCATTTTGATCTGAATTATTCAACTATTATACCTGGTTTTCATAACGTCTATCTTTAAACCCTTTCACTATAAATCAGTATGAATAAGAATATAAACAGGTTTGTCTTTAATTCGTTTGGAGTGAACACCTATATTTTGAAGGATGATACCGGGAAATGCCTGATTATTGATCCGGCCTGCCAGTTTGCCGGTGAAGAAACCGAATTACTTACTTTTATAAACAGCAACCACCTTGATCCCGTAGGCATGGTGAATACACACTTCCATGTGGATCATATCGTCGGAAATACATTTGTATGCGATGTTTTTAACCTCGAGCCCCAGTGTCATAAAAGCTGTAAAGTATTCTGGGAAACTGCCGTCGCATCTGGGGCTGTTTTTGGAATAAAAGTCGAAAACCTGATTATTCCGCGCAATTTCATCAAGGAAGGTGACATTATTACTTTTGGCAATGCTTCTGTAGAGGTTTTATATACTCCGGGACATGCTGATGGCAGCATCTGCCTGGTAAACCATGCTGAAAAGTATGTGGTTTCGGGGGATGTGCTTTTCCGCGACAGTATTGGCCGCACCGATTTGCCAACCGGTGATTTCGACACCCTTTATTCAAGCATTACAAACAAATTGTTCACCCTGCCTGATGATTATACCGTTTATCCCGGCCACGGACCCGAAACTACCATTGGGTATGAAAAGCTGAATAACCCTTTTCTGGGTTAACATAAAACGAAAAAACCTCCCTGGTTCACAAGGAGGTTTTTATGTTAGAGAGGTTTTAAAAAGTCTATTTGAGTTGTAATTTGTCCAGGATGTTTTTGGCTTCCTGGCGGTGGAAGTTCTCAGGATTTGAAGCAACAACATTAAACTGTGCTATTGCTTTTTCCTTCTGATTGTTCTTGAGGTAGCAGAGACCAAGGTACCATTCAGCATGTTCAATATACAGGTTATCGTTCTGACTGATAATTGTATTGAACGCTTTTATCGAATTGTCATAGTTTTTGGTCTCAATGTTTGAAATACCATAGTAAAACCAAACAGCTATATTCGAATTGTCCTTATTGAGAATGTTCTTGAATAAAACCGAAGCTTTCACAAAATCCTTTTGCTGGAACTTGATCACGGCTTCAACTATATTCTGATCACCACGGGTCTGATCCACAATGTTCTCCGAAGTATAATACTGTGAGAAAAGTGCATCATTCGAGATGTTGCGGTTCGTTTGTAAAAACAAGGTTGCGGCCAAGGTACACAGCACCAGCAAGGATGCTGCAGCATACCACCATTTGCGTGAATGCATCTGGATTACCGGAACTTCAGTTTTCACTTCGCGGTTAGCATTGATAACTGTAATCAGTTTTTGTCTCAGATCAAGAATGTCTTCCCTGCTTAAGGCTGAATCGATCGTCTGTGAGAGAATCAATTCTTTAGCCAGATCAGGGTTTGATCGTAACTCCTTCCTGAAAGCAGTTCTTTCGTTAGGGGCCAGGTCATTGGCAAGATATTGCTCAATGCTGGCAGAGTGTTTTAAGGTAGTTTTCATAGTTAGCTAATTAGGAAGTTGTCATAGTTTGTTATTTAGTTAGACTTGGATGGATTCTTATAAAACAATTTTTAAAATCTTCCTCACTGGAGTTTAATTAACTATTTAGGATTATTAAAGAATTCCGCGGGAAGGGTTTTAGCATTTAATTCCTGTCCTTCACCGTAAATTCCCGGATCGAACTGGTTAGCTTTTTCAGCTGGGACGGTTATACTGGTTACTTTAAATTCGGTACGGCGGTTAGCCTGGTGTTCTGCAGCGGTACATTTTACGCCATCGGCACATTTATTTACAAGTTGCTGCTCGCCATATCCTTTGGCAGTGATCCTGCCCTTATCAATACCGGTGTTAACAATGTAATTAACTGCTGATTCGGCCCGTTTCTGCGAAAGCTTATCATTATATGCTGCTGTTCCTCTACAATCAGTATGGGAAGCCAGTTCAACATTTATCGCGTTTTCTTTCATGATTTGAACCAGTTTGTCAAGTTCAGGCTTGGCATCCTCACGAATTTTGTATTTGTCGAAATCGTAATAAATATTATCGATATGGAATGTTTTGTTGACAACCAACCTGTCGAGTAACAGGTCGCGAGGTGCATTTATTGTTGCTCCGGGCTTCAGCTCTTTTAATCCGAAAGGACTACAGTCGGGTATAAAATTAAGCATCGTGGCCTTCACAATATAATCAGCCGGTTTATCTATAATGGATTTATACATTCCGTCAGGACCTGTCTTCAGGACTTTAACATTTCCTGTATTGGGATTATACAGGAAAACTGTTGCTCCTGCAATGGGTTGCATAGTGGTTTTATCTTTTACCAAACCACTGATAAATGCCGGTAATGGCGGTTCTATCGCTCTGAATGCATAAATATCATCAGAGCCAACTCCGCCGGTGCGGTTTGATGAGAAAAACCCGATTTTCGAACCCGGTGCAAATGCAATGGCAAAATCATCATAAGAGCTGTTGATAGGTTGTTGTACGTTTACAGGTGTTGACCAGTTGCCATTAACATTCGTGGTTTTAAATATATCCAATGCTCCATAACCCGGATGGCCTTCACTCGAGAAATACAATGTGTCATTATCTGTCATGGTGGGGAACATTTCGTTTTCCGTGGTATTTATAGTTGTACCCAGGTTTACTGGTTTTCCCCAGGCTTCGCCTTCACGCTTGCACATCCAGATATCGGTTCCACCTTGTCCGCCGGGCATATCACTTACAAAATACAGGCTCTGCCCATCGGCTGAAAGTGAAGGATGGCCAACTGAATAATCCTTGCTGTTCAGGAAAAAGGGCTTTACTTCGCCCCATTCACCATTGGTTTTGGTTGCATAGAATATCTTTAACTCGTTGGTTTTATAAATGCCTTCGCGTTTGGCTTTGCCAAAAAAAGAGCGTGTAAAGTAGATGCTGTTCCCATCAGCACTGAAGGCTGCGGGTCCGTCGTGATATTCCTGGTTGAACTTGCTGTCGAATCCGCTTGGAGCACTCAAGTTACCCCAGTAATCTCCCACGGATTCAGGGCTGGCTTTCATAATGTTGAGATAACCGCGGCCTGTCCAACCATATTTTTTACTTTCGCCTCCATTTGTGCTGAAATCGGAAGCAAATACTAAATCACCATTGTAAAAGGCCGGACCAAAATCACTTTGATCGGTGTTGATGCGATTTGCGAGTTTAGCTTCGTTGCCGGGCTTTAATCCTTTCCATGGGCCAAGTACGCTGTCGCAATAGGATACATAAAGCGGTCCTTTGGGATCCGAAGGATTCTTTTTTGAATAGGTTTGAAACATTTCAAGGGCTTTTTCATAATCGCCAGTAGCCTGAAGTGCTTTAGCATAATAGTAGAAAGTTTCAGGTTTGGCACCTGGTAAGGTAACCGCCTGTGCATATTTTGCCTTTGCGTTTTCAATATCACGTTGCAACCGATAACATTCAGCCAGCATGGGTACTGCAGCGTCGTGCGTTTTCTCTTTAGTTTCCGCTTTTTTAAGGATATCAATGGCTTTGGCATAATTGTATTTATCCATCTGCTTTTGAGCCCTGTAAATCGATTGGCAACTCATCAGACCAGGAACTAGTATGCTCACTGCCAAAATATAAATGTATCTTTTCATAATTGTGGTTTTATAATTTTATCTATAAGGGGGAAGTTCCATGACGAAACTTCTCCCCATTAATTTAAATTTATTCTTCTTTTCCGCGCAGCAGCACCCATCCTGTATAAGAATTTGGAGTAGCAGCCTGA
>Ga0315270_10000961_pt1 | contig 15455 bp, 16 predicted proteins | sample C1_bottom_MG_FD_204932 | JGI IMG/M metagenome (GOLD analysis project Ga0315270, IMG submission 204932) | Sediment microbial communities from Yellowstone Lake, YNP, Wyoming, USA - C1_bottom | ecosystem: Environmental > Aquatic > Freshwater > Lake > Sediment | place: USA: Wyoming | collected... | reverse complement strand
GGCCGAGGCTCAGAACGCAGAACAAGCCAGAGCTGCAGCAGATTCGAAGATGGAAGAGCAAGCCAGACTGCAGGCTGAGCCAAATTCTGCAGTACAGGGCAACAACCAGGAGCGTCAGAAAATCATCGAGCGCGTTGCGCTTCTAGAAAAAAATGCCAACAATATGCAGCGTTTAATTGCGCTCAAGGCCCAAACCTTGGCCCAAGCTCAGGCCGAAGAAAAAGCCAGCAGAACCAGACAATCGAAGATAGACGCAAAGGCACATAAAGAGTCCAAGGCAGAGGCCGAAGAAAACACATGCGTAACCAATCTGATCGTCGGCAAAAATCAAGATGCCCGCAAAGGTGATGCAGTGTTAAAAATAGCCAATGAATGGGCTTCGGCATGGTCTGCCAAAAACGTGAAGCGCTATCTGACTTTTTATGCTGACGATTTTAAGACACCGGGCGGAGAAAATCGTAACACTTGGAACGCACGTCGCAATGAACGTATCTCTGCGCCAAAATTTATTCATGTGCGTGTCTGTAACCCTGAGGTCGCATTCAAAGATGACCATCACGCCAGCCTGTCTTTCAAGCAGCTCTATCAATCGAGCGATATGCTGGAAGCTTCCAACAAATCACTGATGCTTGTGGAATCCAGTAACCACTGGCTGATACAAGAAGAGCATTCAGGTAAATAGCGCATGGGCGGGGGTGCATACAGATGAAATGTCATAATGGGAAATGTGGTCCCAAGACTCATGCGCGATATAAAATATCATCTCGGAGGAGCACTTGATGTTATTGATTGATACAAATGGAATTGTCATTAATTCCCGCATCAACCGCGCACTTCGGCCAACAATTGAGCGTGGCCACATGAAAGCAGTTCACGGCATCATCGTCCATCAAACAGGTGGAGCAACGGCACAATCTGCGTTCGAGAGCTATAAAAATCCATCTGCAAATGGAGCACATTTCCTTATCGATCGCGATGGAACTATTTTATCAAACTGCCTCAGTTTATAAACAAACGTGGCACATAGGAAAACTAAAAGCGCGTTGTGTTTCAGAAAACCGGTGTACACCTACGGAGTTAAAGGCATTGCAACGCTTTAATCCAGGCAAGGAAAATAAACGTGAGATGGCAAAAAAAGTTCCGGCCCGATTCCCATCTAACGAAGACAGCATTGGCATTGAATTGGTAGGCGAGGCATTGCCTCGCGGAAGCAACGTTGCCCCCTACTTGGCACTGGCACCTGGATGGGGAGTGATACTTGCGCCCGAATATGAGGACGTGTGGTTTGACGAAGGATTTTTGCAGTGAGTACCACGCGTAACATGTCATCTGTGATACGGGCACGCAAGCGTGCCGGTTAACTTGAAGTTGACCGTCCGAATTCTGGAAAGTTAACTAGCTGGTTTGGGGTCGTGAACAGCATGTCACGAAATGCAGCTTCGATCAGCGCAAAATCAAAATACATAATAGTAGTGCTGCAATCTGGCAGTTTATATCCACTCAATTTTGAGCTGCTACAATTCAAACATTCACAACAAAAATGTAGAGCCACCCTACGTTCAACCCAAGTTACTTTTTGAAGAGCAAACTAAAATGATTTTCTCCACCCTCCCCCAATCCGACCGTTACGCCCCACTGCATCCGCTGTTCGCGCGCGCGTTCGAGTTCATCCGCAACACCGACCTGCGCGCACTCGCACCGGGGCACTATCCCATCGTCGGCGATGTTTTGTTCGCCATCGTCGAGTATGTTTCCGGGCGTAGCCGAGAAGTTGCGCAGCTGGAATGTCATCGGCGTTACATCGACATTCAACTGGTGCTGGAAGGCGTGGACGAGATGGGCTGGAAGCCGTTGGGTGAATGCCGTGAGCCGGTGGCGGATTACAGTGCGGAACGCGACATCCAGTTTTTCCGCGATGCGCCGGCCAGCTGGATTGCCACACCGCCCGGTGCGTTCTGCATTTTCTTCCCGGAAGATGCGCACGCGCCGCTGGTAAGTACCGGAGAAATCCGCAAGGTGATATTCAAGATTGCGGCGGATTACGGTGGCTGATTAAAAATCAACGCTGGACGCTATGTGTAGGCTGGGGTGAGCTTGCGAACCCCAGCATCATCTAACCTAGAATCGCTGGGGTTCGTGCCTCACCCCAGCCTACTGAAAGCATTAGCGGGGTTTATTTTTTGATATTGGCGGCTTTGGGCTTGGCCGCTGGTTTGATTTTTTCCTCTGCTTGGGCAAGTTTGTCGTTCAGGATTTTTAGCTGCCCATCTTTTTCGGCGAGCTGAGTTTCCTGCGCTGCAAGCTGTGCTATTTTCTCGGCTAGCTGCGCATCCTTCTGGCTGAGCTGGGCGATTTTCTCTGCAAGCTGCGCGTCTTTTTCAGCAAGCTGCAGCGTCGTCTTCTCATTCAGCTGCACCATTTTTTCAGCGAGCTGTGCATCTTTCTGGCTGAGCTGGGTGGATTTTTCGGTGAGCTGCACATCCTTTGCGCCCGATTGCGCAGTCACCTCCTTCAGGTGATTTTCCAACTCCTGTACCTGCTTGTTCGTGGACATCAAGCTTTGTTCCGACAGCTGCTGCTTGTCCTTGGACTGCGCAAATTCACCTGCCAACTTAGCAATCTCCGCAACCTGCTTTTCCATGGGCTGGTCGCGCAGATCCTTGTGGGCCAGGGCCGTGGAAATGCTGAGCAGCTGATCTTCTTCCTGCAGCACCACCTTTTCCACCGACACCTTGAACTGAGTTTGCAGTGTCGCCATGTGCTCGCTCGCATATTTTGCATGGCGTGCGGCAAACAACGCATCGTTGCCTGCGCGCTTCACTGCTTCCTCATCATGCGGTGCTTGTGCGATCCGCGCCAAAGCATCCTGATAAACTCGCAGCGCCTCGGCCAGGGTCGCGGCGGCCTGCTTGTCGCTGTCCTTTTTGCGGGTCTCTTCGTTGATCACATCGCTATCATGCAGCGCGGTGTATTGCACGGTTTTGACATCCAGCGCCTGCATGACTTTGATCAACTCGATCTTGTCCTTGTCGATCTTGTCGCCCTTTTCCAGCTCGACTTTCTCGATCAGACCGGACAGCACGCCTATGGTCTTTTCATATTCCCTCGGATAAATCTTGTCCGCGTTTTCTTTATCCAGTTGTTCTTTCAGCTTGAGCTCGTCGCTGAAAGTTTTTTGCACGTTGGCCATGATGACCAAGCCCTTTTCGAGGATGGCATCGCCTTTGGCAATGTCATTGATCAATTCGTTCTTGGGTTTTTTCTGTAACGCGTTTTGACTATCGATCAGTATCTTGTCCGCCTCGCGGAAATAATTGGGCGCAAGAAATGGCATGTTTCTGTTGATCGCGTCATAGATGCGTTTGTCGAATTCAGTGACGGCAGCCTGCGCGCTAAGCGTGCTGTATTTGGCCACGCGTTCTTCCGAAACATTGACGGACTTGCCCACATTGGCAGCGCAGCCTGCCACCAACAAACCGAATAAACCCGCGGTTGCCAGTTTCCAAATTTGATGTTTTTGCACACGCATAATATCGCTCCAGAATTGTGCTTTAAGTAAGGACGTCAAACACGCTATACGCCGCCATGCTACTCATCGAACGCCACATCACCCTCATCCACTTTTGCGCCCATCTGGATATTCTTGAAATCGAACAGGCTGCCGTCCATCAGGTGCGATGGCTTGACGTTCTGCATGGCGGTGAAGATGGTCTGCGAGCGTCCCGGGTACTGCTGTTCCCACTCGGCCAGCATGTGCTTGATGTTCTGGCGCTGCAGGTTTTCCTGCGCGCCGCATAGGTTGCACGGGATGATGGGGAATTCCATGCCGCGCGCAAATTTGGCGATGTCTTTTTCCGCGCAATAGGCCAGCGGGCGGATCACGATGTGGTCGCCCTTGTCGGTGACCAGCTTGGGCGGCATGGCTTTCAGTTTGCCGCCGAAGAACATGTTCAGGAACAGCGTCTCTATCATGTCGTCGCGGTGGTGCCCCAGCGCGATTTTGTTCGCGCCCAGTTCGCTGGCCACGCGGTAGATGATGCCACGGCGCAGACGCGAGCAGAGGGAGCAGGTGGTTTTTCCTTCGGGGATTTTTTCCTTGACGATGGAATAAGTGTCCTGCGTTTCGATGCGGTATTCCACGCCTATGGATTTGAAATATTCGGGCAGTATATGGTCGGGGAAGCCCGGCTGCTTCTGGTCCAGATTCATCGCAATCAGACGGAAATCGATCGGTGCGCGTTTCTGCAATGCGCGCAGAATTTCCAGCATCGTGTACGAGTCTTTCCCGCCGGACATGCACACCATCACGGTGTCGCCTTCCTCGATCATGTTGAAATCGCCGATGGCGCGTCCGACCTGGTGTTCCAGGCGTCCGCGCAGGCGATTGAAGTTGCTGGAGTGATGCTCGAAATGGATGGGTTGGGTGACTGCGTTCATGTTTTCAATTTCAAAAATTATTGCTGCTTGTGGCGGACGTATTCCATACGTGGCTGGGCGTATTGCCATACGCCCCTACGGACGTTGATACTTTCAATTTCAAATATTTATGCTTCTGCCACCATCTACGGCGATGATCTGCCCGGTGATGTAAGGGGCATCGTACAGCAGAAATTGCACGGTCTTGGCGATGTCGTCCGGCTCGCCCTCGCGCTTGAGCAGCGTGTGCGCGACGATCTTGCGGCGCTGTTCTTCGTCCACCCAGTCCGCGCTTTCCGGCCAGATGATCACGCCGGGCGCGACCGCATTCACGCGCACCTGCGGCGCCAGCTCCTGCGCCAGGCCGCGCGTCAACGCCGACAGCCCTGCCTTCGCCACGCTGTACAGCAGGTGGCCATGCATCGGACGCTCTGCGTGTATGTCGACGATATTGACGATGGCGCCGTGGTTGCGGCGCAGTTCGGGCGCGGCCGCCTGCGCCAGCAGCAGCGGCGCTTTGAGGTTGGTGCCGATCAGGTCGAGCCAGTGCTGCTCGGCAATATCGGCCAGCGGCATCGCATAAAAGCTGGAGGCGTTGTTGATCAGCGCGTCGAGGCGGCCGAAATGCTGCACGGCTTTTTCCACCATCAGCGGCAATGCCGGCATATCCAGCAAGTCCGCCTGCACGCACAGCACCGAATCGGCGCGCAGCTCGTTCAACTCGGCCTGCAAATCCTGCGCCTCCTGCATCGACGAACGATAATGCAGCGCGATATTCGCGCCGGCCGCGTGCAGCCTGCGGCAAATCGCCGCGCCCACGCGCTTCGCCCCCCCCGTTATCAATACAACTTTGCCTTGCACCGCACTCTCCACTAAACTAACAGGCATGGCGAAATGCCGCCTCTGATGATGAACCTCGTCATGCCTGTTTCCCTGATGGGACGACTAGCCATTCGACTAAGCCCGCAAGCGGGCAAGTCGCTGGTTATCCCGCAAGCGGGCGAGGGGGACAAGGATTCGCTACGCGATTCATGCTAATACCTTGCAATTTACCACATCGCCCATAGGAACCGTATGGCCACGCTACCGCAACCCTCACCAGAAGCACAGGCGCACAGCGATCAGCTGCGCGATCTTATCCATCGCGACATCGCTCTGCAAGGCGGCTGGATACCCTTCTCGCGCTACATGGAGCTGGCGTTGTATGCACCCGGGCTGGGTTACTACAGCGCCGGAGCGCGCAAGCTGGGCGAGGCGGGAGATTTCGTCACTGCCCCGGAAATCTCTCCGCTGTTTGGCCGTACGCTGGCGCGGCAGGTAGCCGACATCATGCAGCTAAGCACGCCTCATATAACCGAGCTTGGCGCGGGCAGCGGCAAATTGGCGGTGGACGTATTGAGCGAACTGGAGCGTCTGGGTTGCCTGCCGGAGCGCTACGACATCCTGGAAGTCAGTGCTGACTTGCGCGCACGCCAGCAGGCGCTATTGCAACAATCTCTGCCGCATCTGGTCGGGCGTGTGCATTGGCTGGACGGGCTGCCAGACAGCATCTCCGGCGTACTCTTCGCCAATGAAGTGCTGGATGCGCTGCCGGTGCATCTCGCGCGCTGGACCGAAACGCACATCGCCCAGCGCGGCGTGGCGAGCGCGGAAAATAATTTCGTGTGGCAGGAGCGCCCGGCCGAATATCCCGCGCTGCTGCACATCGCCGAGCACATCAACGTGCCCGATGATTACCTGAGCGAAATATCACTTGCCGCGCGGGGCTTGGTCTCCAGCCTGAGTAAGCGCCTGCAACAAGGGGTGCTACTGTTCATCGATTACGGCTTCGGCGCGGCCGAGTATTACCATCCGCAGCGCACCGAAGGCACACTGATGTGCCACTACCGCCACCACGCGCACGACGATCCGTTCTTCCTGCCGGGGTTGCAGGACATCACCGCGCATGTGGATTTCACCGCCATCGCCGAGAGCGCCATCGACAGTGGCGCGCATCTGCTCGGCTACAACACGCAGGCGCATTTTTTGATCAAGTGCGGCATTACCGATTTATTGGCGGAGACCGATCCCGACAGCCTGCGTGACTACCTGCCGCAGTCCAGTCAACTGCAAAAACTTACCAGCCCGGCCGAGATGGGGGAGTTGTTCAAGGTGATTGCGCTGGGCAAGGGAGTGGAAGGACCGCTGCGCGGTTTCGGCGCAGGAGATAAATCGCGCTTCCTTTAGCTTGCTGCTGCGGCGCTGGGCCGCAGCAGCAAGCCGCTATTTCACAGGCGTTGATCGCACCCCGGATTTTGCTGTTTCATCAGGCCTGGGTTTTTCCAACGCACGCAAATACGTATCGATTTCACGCGGGGTGATTTTCCCATCATGATCGGCATCCATCTTGTCGAAGTTGCGCAGCAGCTCGGGCTGTTTGCTCAGCTCCTCTTTGGACAAGGTGCCGTTATGATCAGTGTCTGCTTCCCTGAACAGAGGGCCTGCAGATCCGGCGACAGAAGATTGCGCACCCTCCCGGGGTTTGGGTTTACCCGGCGGGGCGTTCACCATCTTGTCAAACGCGTCCAACTCTTGCAGTGACAACTTGCCGTCCTTGTCTGTGTCGATGCTGCCAAAATTGGTCGTCAACAGCGTCGCGTCACCCTTTTTGGTTTCGTCCAGAGAGATGCCGCCGTCATGGTCTGCATCGAGACGGCGAAACTCAGCCTCTTTTATGCGCGCGTCCTCGGCGCGTTGCGCCTTAACAAAAGCTGTCACTTCCTTCAGCGACAGCTTGCCGTTTTTGTCTTTATCAAACTCATCGAAGCGGCTCAGCAATACCTGCGAACCTCCTTTTCCTGCCTCAGCCTTGGTGATGTTGCCATCATGGTCCGCATCAAGCTGATGAAATTCTTCGGTGATGCCGCTATCGGCACCCTCATTTTCCTTGTGCGTGCATGCCACGCACAGCAGCAGCACAGCTGCCAGTCCGGCTAATTTTTTCATACCAACCTCTGTTATCACTTTCTGTTTTTCATGTAATTGCAAGCTCTACCGCTGCCACACGCGCCAAGCGCAGGCACTCCGGTATTTTAGCTTGATCTGAACACTGTCGTGCAACCTCCCCCGCATTCACGGCCTGCGCCGCTTGCAACGCGCGCAGTAAATAAGCGGCCTGCGGATAGTCGTCCTGCTCGTGCCCGGTGCGCCCGCGCGCGTCCGACATGCAGGCCTGCAGCACCTGCGTGAACCGCTCTGGTTTGCGCCACACGTCGCAGCTCTGAAACAGGCGCACAATGGTTTCCGCGCGCAGCTCCTGGGCGCGATGAATGTCGCCGTGATAGCGCGCCACCAGCAGCCCGAGGTCGCGGCATTCGCCCGGCACGCGCAGGCGTTCGCACACGCTGCGCAACAAATCGACACTGCGCTGCTCGTGGCCGATATGGCGCGGCAAAATATCCGGCGGTGTGTTGCCCTTGCCCAAGTCGTGCGTGAGCGCGGCAAAGCGCACTTCCAGTACGTAATCGTGTTGCGCGGCATCGTCCAGCACCAGCATGGTGTGGATGCCGCAGTCGATTTCCGGATGGTATTTTGGCGGCTGCGGCACGCCGAACAGCGCGTCCACTTCCGGTACTATTTTCGCCAATGCGCCGCACTCGCGCAACGTGGTAAAAAAGCGTGAGGGCACTTTCTCCATCAGCCCGCGCGCCAGCTCCTGCCACACCCGTTCCGCCACCAGCGCATCCACCTCGCCGTTCGCCACCATGCCGCGCATCAGCTCCAGCGTCTCCGGCGCGATGGAAAAACCGAAACGCGCGACGAAGCGCGCCGCGCGCAAAATGCGCACCGGATCTTCGCCGAAGGCCGGGCTGACATGGCGCAAAATGCCGGCGCGCAGATCGGCCACGCCGTTGTAGGGATCGATCAGCGTGCCATCTTCATGTTGTGCGATGGCGTTGACGGTGAAGTCGCGCCGCAGCAAGTCCTGCTCCAGCGTCACGTCCGGCGCGGCGTACACGGCGAAGCCCTTGTACCCCATCGCGGTCTTGCGCTCGGTGCGCGCCAGCGCATATTCCTCGTGCGTATCGGGATGCAGGAACACCGGGAAGTCCTTGCCCACCGGACGGAAGCCGCGTGCTTCCATGTCCTGCGGCGTGCTACCGACCACCACCCAGTCGTGATCCTGCACCGGCAGACCGAGCAACCGGTCGCGCACCGCACCGCCCACGCAATAGATTTTCAGATCGCTATTTTTCATCCGGACCGTCTTATTTTTCATCAGGAACGGGCTGCTGGTTACTCGGATTTTTCGCCACAATCACGCCCAAGCGCTGTTTCAACGTCTGCTGTGGCTGGCCGAAAAGTTTGGAGTAATACACGGTGTTGCTCATCACTTTTTTGACGTAGTCACGTGTCTCGTCAAACGGAATGGTCTCGGCATAAACCGCGCCTTCCAACGCTGTATCGCCGCGCCAGTGACGCGCACGCGACGGCCCGGCATTATAGGCAGCGGAAGCCAGCACCGGATTATTATCGAACAGCGCCAGCACTGATTTCATGTAATACGTGCCCAGCTTGAGATTGGTCTCCATCTGCTGGATCAGCGAGTTGCGATAACTCTTCAAGCCCAGCTTGCGCGCTACCCAGCGCGCGGTCGCGGGCATAATCTGCATCAGGCCGGATGCACCGACTGTTGACTTGGCCTTCGTCACGAAGCGGCTTTCCTGGCGCATCAGGCCATACACCCAGGCTTCATCCAAATCGTTATCCCGGATGTGACCCTGCAACTCAGTGCGGTAGGGCGACAGATAGCGCAGGTTGAAATCATGCAGTTGCACTGTACGGTCAGCGGCGCTGATGGCGCGATCGAACATCTCGTTGCGGCGCGCAATTTCAGCTGCCAGCAGCAATTGCCGGTCATTAAATTTGCTGAGTGCAAAAGTCCATTCGCGGGCGGCATCGGTGCGCATGTCCATGCGGTACAAGGCAAGCGTACGCTGGATTGCAGGCTGCGCCAGCATCTCTTTCAGCTCTTCCTTGCCCGGCTGAAAACTGGCCGTCAACATGCCCGACGAGGGCGTTGCACCGCGCTCCTCGGCTGCAAGCTGGCCGTAGAAATTATATTCACCGCTCAATGCCTCGAATAGCTTTTCCGCCTCGACTGCTTGTCCGGTCCTCGCCAGTGCGCGCGCCTTCCAGTAGCGCCAGACACCCTCGCGTTGCTGTTGCGGCTTCATTAAATACACGGTCACCAGCACCTCGCGCCAGTCCTGCGCACGCAACGCCGCGCGCGCACGCCACGACAGTTGTGCATCCGTCAGAGGAATATCGCCTGCCGCGTGATACCACTCCAGCGCACGCGCATCCTGCTTGCGCGCTGCCTCGTAGGCTAGCCAGGAAAAAAAGTAATGCCGCTCGGCGACATGAAAATGTTCGGCGATCTTGCCCCACTGATCAAAGGCCAGTTGTGGCGACTGTTTGGCCAGACGTTGCAGCGCGAACATGGCCACTGTGCGCTGCGCCTCGGAGGCATTAGCCAGACTGACATTGTTCAGATAACGCGCCGGATTGGCTTCGGCCTTGTCCAGTGCGGCGGCGGACAGCGCCCGTTTTGGCGGCAGCCTTTCGGCCAACTGCTGAGCCAGGGAGACGCTGCCCGCCTCCAGCGCCAGACGCAGGCGCGCCCATATATCGGATTCGCTGATGATGCCGCCGTCTATCGCCGCAGTGAACAATGGGCCGCAGCTACCTGGAAACTCTTTGCCACTGGATAGCCACAAGTTGCGCGCTTCATGCAACGCCTCCTCCTGTTGCGTGCGGAGCCGCGCCTGCAGTGCGTAGCAGCTCAGCTCAACGTCCTCATTCAACAGGCGCGGATACTCGGCCGAAAATGCATCCCACTGCTGATTTTTGCCCAGCTGCTTCAGCCATTCCCCGCGCAAGCGGTCTATCACCGCAGTGTTATCGGTGCGCGCAAGAAATGCCTGGATCGTGGCCGCATCGGAATTGCCCAGATTCAGCCGCAGCTGGTAATAGGCAAGGTAGGGTTCCAGCGGGGAATGTTTGAGACGGGCCGCGAGTCGATCCAGGCGCGCAGTATCGCCCGCACGAAATGCATCGCGTGCAGCCAGAAAATCATCGTCCTGATCAGCCAACGCAAGCAGGGGAAACAACAGTACTAAAAACAATAGAAACTTCATCGGAAAATGCACGGGATCAACTGCGGTGAAGGATAACATAACGGTCGGGCGAAGCGCCCTTTGAGTCTGTCAGTACAGATGCATACAACGATGGTGCGTCGGGATGAATCCCGAACTACATCAGGTTGATGCCATGCACGCCCGGAGACTCTTCCGGCCCAAGGTGATGCAGCAACTCGGTCAATCTGTTTTCGCTGCCCGGAGATGCGCGTGCGTTGCCGTGGAAATCCAGCCCGCGCGCCGCTGACCATCCCCCCTGGCCCTGCAGCAGCAGCGCGCCCGAGGTTGTCGACAGCATAATATTGACGCGCTCGCCAGCGCCATTCAGCGCCAGGCGGTAGTTGCCCAGCGGGTCTATGCTGCTCAGCGCAGAGCCCGCTTGCTGCCAGTCGACGACAGCGGCACCCTCGATGCCACGCTTGGACACGGTCAGATGCTCGGCCTGAATCTGCATCTGTCCGCGAAATTCGAGCGGCTTGAGCAGGGTCGAAGCCTCGCTCAACAATTTCGCCGGCAGTGGAACAAACAGGTGCTGAAATTCAATCTGTTGGTAAGCAATAGTCACATCGGTGGCGGATGACGACGGCAGTTCATCCCATTGCAAGTGCAGGCGGACTTTCCCGCTGAACAGCGGCCATACAGCCAGCTGCCAGTGCAGCGTTTGCAGCGCAACCAGCTGGCCCTGCGGCTGGCGCACTGCGGGTATGGCGGCACCTTGCCACACTGTGCCGCTGGCGTTCGCAAGCACAATCCGATCCTGTGTAGCATGGCGCACATAACTGTCCAGCAGCGAAGCCGGTGCGGTAAAAAGCAAGGTCAGCAGGAAGGCGCACAGGAACAGAAATGCGAATGTGCGTTTGCCTGCCGTGCTCACTGCGCGCCGCCGTTCGATAGTGTGGCGCTGATTTTTACCATGCCGCTTTGCGGCAGCGCCGCGATGCCCGCGGACTCCGCGCGTATGTGCTGCTCCTGCTCCAGAACACGCAGCCAGCGCAGCCACTGCTCAAAAGAAACTGCGGCCAGCGTGATGCGCACCGCGTTCGGTTCCTGCACTTCGATCGCGGTGATCGCCCCGCGTATTTGTAAACGCATGGCCGATGCCTCGACTGCAGTTTTCAGTGCAGCGGCATCGAGCACAGCCGGATGGGGGCGATGGCGCAGCATGCCCACTTCATCAGTCTGGGTGTGCAACTGCTGCGCCTGCGCGCGCATCGCGGGCACGGCGCTGCGCAGCTTTGCATTCGCGCTGTGCGCTGGTTGCCACAGCATAAAATAAGCAACAAGCGGCAGCAGCACCGCTGCGGCCAGAGCCAGCGCACGCCGCTCGCGCAACGCGCGGCTGTCCCAGTAGCGTTTTTTTAATGCCCGCCAGCGCGCCTTCATTGTCCATCTCCCGGCAGCAGGGTCAGACGCGCTTCCGCACCGTTGCCCGCGTCATGAATGTCGCCGATGCGCACACTCAGCCCCTTGTGCTGCAGCTGCTGGCGTAGATTCTGAATATCGTCTTTGCGCGCCAGTTTGACATCCGCATCGAGCCGCCCCGCTTCGTAGTGCAATGCATGCACGCTGCCCGCAGGCAGCGCGGCCAGCGGAGCTGCGGCCAGATCGAGCAATGGCAGAAAGTCACCGTCATCCGCCACGCCTGCGGCATGGCGCAATTCTGCGAGCTTGCGCTGCATTTGCAAGGGCGCATTCACGACCATGCTGGCATCGCCGAAGGCGCTGTGGAAGCTGCGTTCCATGTCCTGCAACAGGCTCCTTTTTTCATTTGCCAGCATCGCCCATTCGATATTTGCGCCGACTGCTTCCACACCCAGCGCAAGCAGCAGGATCACGACAGCGGGGCGCAGCTGCGGCCACAGTTCACGTATTTTTGTGCGCGGCGAAAACTCTCCCCACAGCAGATTCAGCGCGTCGGCGGGGATGGGCGCGCAGCGCCAGTCCCATGTCGCCCCGGCAGTCAGAGTCAGCGGCAGATCGCCCCAGCGCGGCAGAGTCTGCTGCGCAGCATGGGGAGGGAGGCGCACTTCGATTTTTTGCGGTGCGGATGTCTGCGCCGAATTCAAGATCAGACGCAGCGCGAGCGGGGCGGCGGAGTCGTCACCATTGTCGAGCGCCATGCCGCTGGCCGCACCGGTGCGCACAAACCCACTGTTGCCATCCCACACCAGCGTCCAGTCTTCTCCAGTGAACGGCGGCAGCAGCGTTTCCGGAACCGCCCGCCGCAAAGATAATTTCGCGCCCAGGCAAGCAGTGACAAAACGCCTGAACCACGGCTTGTCCACCACGGCCAGCGGCACGAGACCATTGGCCTGAGCGCCGGGCACCACATGATTGTCTTCCGGATCGGGCAGCGTGTGCTCCTCCGCCACGAATGCCAGCGCACTATGCCAGCGTTGACGCGAACCCGGCGGCAGCTTGGTACTGGTCAGCAACACGCATTCCGCAGCCACGATGACAACGCAATCATGTCCATGCGGCAGGGCAGCGAGCGCGTCGTTGCCGGATTGCAACACCGTTCCCATCTCGTCGCACAGCGCCCACGGGCAGGGTGTGGCGCTATCGCGCCAGTGGCCGTCAAGGTAAATGCGCAGCACACTCATTGCACGCTCTGCCACTTGACTGCGGGCCAGGCAGATGCGCCGCGCTGCAGCAGCGCCTGAATCGTGACTTGCGCATTGCCAAAACGGGCGCGTCCCGTGACCATGAAAAACTGGCTGCTTACCGAAATGTTTGCATCCGACACTAATATTCCTCCATGCGGCAGGCGTTGCCGGAAATCCGCCACATCCTTAAACGGTTGTTCGCTGCGCTGCTGCACCATCAGGCGCGCATCCGCCAGCGTCATGTTTTGCGCCACTGCCGCCAGCACCTCCGGCGCGGCGAAATTGACATTGACCGCCCCTGCTTCCGGCAACGCGGTTACCAAGGGCCGCAGCAACTCGATGATGCGACTATCGTACCCCTTCACCCGTGCCAGCTCGCCCAGCTCCGTGAGCGGGCGGTTCGCGGCGCGGTAAGGGCGCGGCAGCGCAAGGTAATAGCCGTCCTCCGCACCGCCCGCTGGCTGCGTTTCACCGTCGGCATCCATCCAGTCTGCCAGCGCTGTAGCCAATTCCGCTGGCAGGCCGAGCAGTGCCAGCAAGCGCTGGAATTGTGCCACATCGGGCGCACTGGCGGCGCCATTGCGCACCAGATTGTTCAGATTGAACAGCCCCTGACGGTCTTCGATCAAACCGGTCACCTCGCCGTTTTCCACCGGCATCGCCGGCAGGCGCAGCGCCCACATTTCTTTTGCGTTGTCGGTAGTGTTCACGTGTGCATCGTCGGCCAGCACCGCGCGCGCCCAGTCTATGGCGGCAATGCCAACACGACGCGCCTGAGTGCGATCGAGCTGGCTCTCCACCTGGCGTTGCCACAGATTCTGCTGCGTGGTCATGAACGCGACCAATGACGTGGCGAGCGCAACGATCAGCAGCACCATGATGATCGCCACGCCGTTTTGTCTGGAATGTTTCATCGGGATTGTTCGTTGGCCGATGCGGCGCAAAAAATAAGGGATTGTAAATCAGGTAGGTGAATATGAGTTGGAGCTTTAGCCCCTTGCGGCTACGACCTGATTTTAATGGCCCGCATTTGTCGCCGACTACAAAAGTTAAAGCAGGCCCCCTGATGTGGCCGCCAGGCAGGGCAATCGAAGCAGACAATTCATGTGCTATAAAACTGGACAGTTCTATTATTTCCAACAGAAGCCTCGTGAAGCATGTCTTTTACCGTGACCGGTATGCGGGGGTGCAACATTCAGCATCGTTGATTCCATCATGACTCCCCTTTCGTTTTTGTCCAATACGGCACGGCAAATCTACGTCACATCAGTTTGAATCGCATTCGGAAACAATTGCTGCATTTTTATCTTCGTGCCAAGCGTATCGATGCGGCAATCAAACTGGGCGAACACTACCCCGACGACTTTGCCCCGATGCAATACGGCAAAGTGCTCGCGCTCCATCTCGCCGGGCGCGAAGAAGATGCGCGCACCCTGCTGCGGCAATTACGCAAAGTTTTCCCGGAAGTGTACAAAATGTTAATCAGCCCCAACCCGCGCCGCCCGGCAATCACGGAGGGCAGAGTGACGATGGGCGGCAAGGATGAAGCCTGGTTTTACCGTGAAGATTATCTGGATATTTGGCAACAAAGCGGAGGCTTGGAGTGGCTGCGCAAAAACAAATAATCCTCCTTTAAAGTAACCAGTTTCATAAGGCTGAAATCAACCGCCTGTAGCTGAGCTCTTGCTTATTTCCTCGATTCCTCAATGAGGCGTTTCATAAACGCCCCTCTAAACTCTCTCGCCGTTTTCTGATTTACTGCCTCTCTAGCGAATCCAAGATATTTTATTTCATCAGGTGATAATTTCTCATATTCCTCAAGCATTCCTATTTCATCCATCGTTGCTCTCAAATCAAAATGTTTAAGTGTAGAACTGAATTTATTGGGATCAATTGCTGAAATATCATATTTATCTAGCTCTACAAACAGAGTGAAAAGATTCGCCTTGTTATACCAACGGGAGTCACGCTTGATTGATAGCCCTTGAATAAAATCGATCACATTTGAAAGCCGGTCACTAAGCTCGGCAGCCTGAGGAAAGCTCTCGTTGTAACCTTCAATATACGATTTTAGTTTTTCATTCCTGGAAAAATATTCCTGCCCGTCCATTGTTGTCACAAGAGACATGATGTACTGAAGCGCAAACATCCTAGAAATGTCATTTTCAGTAAAAACTCCATCGTCGTTATCGTCTTCGCCGTGAAAAAAATTTACAAACTTTTTTCTTGTATTCACGCCAATCCTGAATTGAAC
>Ga0315270_10000960_pt1 | contig 15466 bp, 13 predicted proteins | sample C1_bottom_MG_FD_204932 | JGI IMG/M metagenome (GOLD analysis project Ga0315270, IMG submission 204932) | Sediment microbial communities from Yellowstone Lake, YNP, Wyoming, USA - C1_bottom | ecosystem: Environmental > Aquatic > Freshwater > Lake > Sediment | place: USA: Wyoming | collected... | reverse complement strand
CCGAGCGCATGTGCCGTCAGGGGCGCGAAAAATGCGCCCGCAACCAGGCCGTACGTAACGATTGGTTTTACTCGCATGCCGACCCCTTCGGGAATGCTGTTTGGCTCAAGCTAACATAACATCATGGATTTAGCGGTGCAAGCTAAACCTCGGTATTAGCTTGGGTTTTCCCTCGTGCGCCAAGGCGGATTCGCACGAGATTCATGCCACTGTTCTAACGGCGAGCGCTACGGCTAGCGTACCGTCTTTGCCGCCGCTACAAGATGTAGTGGGGCAATGCGGTAAGCTGCACTGTTGCGTTCCTGCCGTCGGCACCGCAGCCCGCGGCAACCCGACGCTTTTACTACCCGCGCATAAAGCTTCGGGAAACGCGGCAACTGGCGCAGGTCTGGCGCGCTGACGCCCTATGCGGCAAGTCGCACCCCGCTTTGCTGCGCCGGCAGACGGTATCCGGTCTACTTCTTGAGCAAGATCCGCACCATGCGCCGCAGGGGCTCCGCGGCGCCCCACAGCAGCTGGTCGCCTACGGTGAACGCGCCCAGGTATTCCGGGCCCATCGCCAGCTTGCGCAGGCGGCCGATGGGGATCGCCAGCTTTCCGGTCACGGCAGCCGGCGTCAATTCGCGGATGCTCTCTTCGCGCCGGTTCGGGACGACCTTGACCCATTCGTTGGCGCCGGCCAGCATCGTCTCGATGTCGGCGAGCGGCACATCGCGCCGCAACTTGATGGTCAGCGCCTGGCTGTGGCAGCGCATGGCGCCGATGCGCACGCACAGCGAATCGACGGGAATCGCATTGCGCGCGTCGCGGCCGAGGATCTTGTTGGTCTCGGCGCCGCCCTTCCATTCCTCGAGGCTCATGCCGTTGCCCATGTCCTTGTCGATCCACGGTATCAGCGAGCCCGCCAGCGGCACGCCGAAGTGCTGCGTAGGGAAACTGTCGTCGCGCAGGATGCCCGCCACCTCGCGATCGATGTCCAGAATCGCCGAATTGGGGTCGTCGAGCAGGCTCTTGGCGGCGAGATGCGCATCGCCCATCTGCTGCAGCAGCTCGCGCATGTTCTGCGCGCCGGCACCGGAGGCGGCCTGATAGGTCATGCACGTCATCCACTCGATCAGGTCGCGCTCGAACAGTCCGGCGAGCGCCATCATCATCAGGCTGACCGTGCAGTTGCCGCCGGCGAAGTTGCGGATGCCGGCGGCGAGCGCCGCGTCGATGACCGGCCGGTTGACCGGATCCAGGATGATCACCGCGTCGTCCTTCATCCGCAGCGTCTTGGCGGCGTCGATCCAGTAGCCCGTGAATCCGGCGTCGCGCAGCTTCGGATACATCGCCGTGGTCCAGTCGCCGCCCTGGCAGGTGACGATCGCGTCCAGTCCGGCAAAGGCGCGTGGGTCGTTGCCGTCCTTCACCGGGCCGGTGTCGCGACCGGTCGCGGGACCCGCGCCGCCCGGCTTCGACGTCGAAAAGAACACCGGTTCGATCAGGGCAAAGTCGCCCTCCTCGCGCATGCGCTGCATGAGTACCGATCCCACCATTCCCCGCCAACCCACAATTCCGACTCGCATGATGTTTTCCAGTTCAGAAGTTTTCTCGTCAGGTTCGTAGCAACACCGCATCAGGACGGGCGTTTTCGCCGGCCCGCACCGACCGTGGCTTTGCGCGGGGCAGCTGCCTTCACGGGTGCCATGCGCGCCATCGTGTACGCATCGATGAAGCGGCCGCCGCGGAACGCGTAGCCTTTCAGCGTGCCTTCGATCGCGAAGCCGAACCTGCGGTACAGCGCGAGCGCTGCGACGTTGTCCGTGTAGACGGTCAATTCGAGTCGTGTGTAGTTGAGCCAATTGTCGGCCAGGTCGACGGCAGCCACCATCAGCGCCGTTCCCACACCGCGGCCTTGCCAGTCATCGCGCACCGACATGCCGAGCGCTCCCGCATGGCGCCGGCGCGGCGACTTCGACGCCGCGTGCAATCCGAGGTTGCCCACGACCTCGCCGGCGACTTCGGCGACCAGCACGAAATCGTCTGCCGCGTCGTCGGCGAGCCACTTGCGCCAGCGCTCGAGCGAGGGAAACGGCAGCTGCAGCGTCCCCGCAATCGCCTTGGGCGACGCAAAGGTCGCCTGGATGGCCTCGGCGTCGCTTACGGCGGCGCGCCGGATCGTGATGGCCGGGCGACGCGGCGCCATCATGCCGCCCGCATGGCGGAAACCACGGCGTCGCCCATGGCCCTGGTGCCGATGACCATGTCGCCCGGCAGCGCGATGTCGCCGGTGCGAAGGCCCTGTGCGAGCACGCGCCGCACGGCGGTTTCGATGCGCTCGGCCACGGCGGGCAGCGCAAAGGTGTAGCGGAACATCATCGCCAGCGACAGGATCGTCGCCAGCGGATTGGCCTTGTCCTGGCCCGCGATGTCCGGCGCCGAGCCGTGGATGGGCTCGTAGAGGCCCTTCTGCTTCGCGTCGAGCGACGCCGACGGGAGCATTCCGATGGAGCCTGCGAGCATCGACGCTTCGTCGGAAAGGATGTCGCCGAAGATGTTGCCGGTGACGATCACGTCGAACTGCTTTGGATTCCTGACGAGCTGCATCGCGGCGTTGTCGACGTACATGTGTGTGAGCGCGACGTCCGGATAGTCGGCCGCCATCGCGCTGACCACTTCGCGCCAGAGGATGCTCGTGTCGAGCACGTTGGCCTTGTCGACCGAGCAGAGCTTGCGGCCACGCTTGCGCGCCGTCTCAAAGCCTACGCGCGCGATGCGTCGCACTTCCGGCACGCTGTAGTGCATCGTGTCGAAGCCTTCGTCGTCGCCGGCGGCGTTCCTGCGCCGTCCGCGCGGCTGGCCAAAGTAGATGTCGCCGGTCAGCTCGCGGATGATCATGAGGTCGAGTCCCGCGACGACCTCCGGCTTCAGCGTCGACGCCGCGGCCAGCTCCGGATAGAGCAACGCCGGACGCAGGTTCGCAAACAGCGAGAGTGCCTTGCGGATGCGCAGCAGCCCCTGCTCCGGCCGCAGCTCGCGCGGCAGCTTGTCGTACGCAGGGCCGCCGACGGCGCCCATCAGGATCGCGTCCGATGCCTGCGCGAGCGCCAGCGTCGCTGCGGGCAGCGGGTCCTTCACCGCGTCGTAGCCGGCGCCGCCCATCTGCGCCAATTCCGTCTCGATCGGCAAGCCGTCGCCGCGCAGCACGTCCAGAACGCGCTGCGCCTCGCCGACGATCTCGGGCCCGATGCCGTCACCCGGCAGGATTGCGATCTTCATTTGTTTCCCTATCCCATAATGCAAAAAGCGGCGCCGCTTTACCCTGGCGCCGCTTTTCCATCGGTAGTTTTTCGCGGCTATATCCAGGGTTGTTCTGTCAGGCGTTTGGTCTCGAAGGCGCGAATCGCGTCGGCGTGCGTGAGCGTCAGGCCGATCTCGTCCAGTCCGTTCAGCAGACAATGCTTGCGGAACGGCTCGACGTCGAACGCGAAGGTCAGCGCGCCGTCGGGCGTCGCCACGAGCTGCCGGTCGAGATCGATCGTCAGCTTGAAGCCGGGGAACGCCTGCGTGTCGGCGAACAGCCGGTCGACCTGCGACTCCGGCAACACAATCGGCAGCAATCCGTTCTTGTAACAGTTGTTGAAGAAGATGTCCGCGTAGGACGGCGCGATGATCGCGTGGAACCCGAAGTCGGCCAGTGCCCACGGCGCGTGCTCGCGCGAGCTGCCGCAGCCGAAGTTGCGGCGGGCGAGCAGGATCGACGCGCCCGCGTAGCGCGGATCGTTGAGCACGAATTGCGGATTGCGCGGCCGCCGCGCGTTGTCCATACCGGGCTCGCCGTGGTCCAGATAGCGCCACTCGTCGAACAGGTTGACGCCGAAGCCCGACCGCTTGATCGACTTCAGGAATTGCTTGGGGATGATGGCGTCCGTGTCGACGTTCGCCCGGTCGAGCGGCGCAACGAGTCCTGTATGAACGCGGAAGGGCTGCATGTCAGTACGTCTTGCTCTTCTCGGCCGCCTTCTCGATGCCCTGGCCGGCGGCCTTGACGTCCTTGCCCGCACCCTCGATCGTATTGCACGCGGCGAGTCCGATCGCGAACCCCATCATGACCGCGAGTGCTGCCAGTTTCTTCATCATGTCGGTCTCTCCTAAGTGTTAGAACAACCGCCGGACGTCGACGAAATGTCCGGCGACCGCGGCGCCTGCCGCCATCGCCGGGCTCACCAGGTGCGTGCGGCCGCCGTTGCCCTGCCGGCCCTCGAAATTGCGGTTCGACGTCGACGCGCAACGCTCGCCGGGCTCGAGCCTGTCGTCGTTCATCGCGAGGCACATCGAGCATCCGGGCTCGCGCCAGTCGAAGCCGGCGTCGCGGAAGATCCGGTCGAGGCCCTCGGCTTCCGCCTGCGCCTTCACCAGGCCCGACCCCGGGACGACCAGCGCCAGCTTCACGTTCGCGGCGACGCGCCGCCCGCGCGCGACGGCCGCGGCCTGCCGCAGGTCCTCGATGCGCGAATTGGTGCACGAGCCGATGAACACCTTGTCGACCTGGATCTGCGTCATCGGCGTGTTCGGTTGCAATCCCATGTAGGACAGCGCGCGCTCCATGCCGTCGCGCCGCGTCGCATCGCGCTCGCGGTCCGGGTCCGGGACGCGATCCTCGATGCTGACCACCATCTCGGGCGATGTGCCCCAGGTGACCTGCGGGCGGATCGCCGCCGCGTCGAAAACGTGCGTCGTGTCGAACTTCGCGTTGTCGTCGCTTTTCAGGTCGCGCCAGATCGCCAGCGCGCGGTCCCACTGCGCACCCGCCGGCGCAAATGGGCGGCCCTTGATGTAGTCGAACGTGCGCTCGTCGGCGGCGACCATGCCTGCGCGGGCGCCGGCTTCGATGGCCATGTTGCACATCGTCATCCGCGCTTCCATCGACAGCGCGCGTACCGCCTCGCCGGCGAATTCGATCGCGTGGCCGCTGCCGCCCGCGGTGCCGATGCGGCCGATGATCGCAAGCACCAGGTCCTTGGACGTCACGCCGGGCGGGAGCCCGCCGTCGACGCGCACGAGCATCGACTTCGATTTCTTGGTGAGCAGACACTGCGTGGCCAGCACGTGTTCGACTTCGGACGTGCCGATGCCGAAGGCGAGCGCCGCGAATGCGCCGTGCGTGCTCGTGTGCGAATCGCCGCAGACCACCGTCATGCCGGGCAGCGTCGCGCCCTGTTCCGGACCGATCACGTGGACGATGCCCTGCCGCCGGTCGAGGAACGGGAAGTAGGCCTTGGCGCCGTTCTCGGCGATGTTCCTGTCGAGCGTTTCGACCTGCGTGCGCGACGTCGGGTCCTGGATGCCGCGGCCCCAGTCCTTCGTCGGCGTGTTGTGGTCGGCGGTGGCCACCACCGACTGCATCCGCCACGGCTTGCGGCCGGCGAGCTTGAGGCCCTCGAACGCCTGCGGACTGGTCACCTCATGCACGAGGTGCCGGTCGATGTAGAGCAGCGCCGTGCCATCCGTCTCTTCGCGGATCACGTGGCTGTCCCACAGCTTGTCGTAGAGCGTCCGTGCAGTCATGTACGATACCTTCGGCGCCGCGAAAGACGGCCGCCGGGAGGGCAATTATTGCACAGCAGCATACGACGAGGAAATCATGGCGCGGCAATCGCGCGCAGGGCGTTCAGCCGGTCGCTTCCACCGCGCGCTCGTCGATAAACGCCGTTACCACGTCCGGCAGGTCCGGACGCGCTGGATCGAAAGATGCGGCAGGGGTCGCGCGCAGCCAGGTGAGCTGCCGCTTCGCCAGCTGCCGCGTGGCGGCGATTCCCGTCTCGCGCAGCAGCGCGAAGTCGATGGCGCCGTCCAGGTACTGCCACGCCTGGCGATAGCCGACGCAGCGCATCGACGGCAGCGCCGGGTCGAGCGCGTAGCGTTGCCGCAGCCCGTGCAATTCGTCGACCAGTCCGGCATCGAGCATCCGCTGGAAACGCTGCGCGATCGCCGCGTGCAATTGCGCGCGGTCGGAAGGAATCAGCGCAATGGCCAGCGTCGCACCGAGCGACGTGGCCGCGGACTCGCGCCGGCCCTGCAGGGCGGAAATGGGCTGGCCACTCGTGCGATGGACCTCGAGCGCGCGCTGGATCCGCTGCGCGTCGTTGGGCGCCAGGCGGGAGGCCGTCACCGGGTCGACGCGCGCCAGTTCGGCGTGCAGCGCGGGCCAGCCTTCCTGCGCGCCGCGGCGGTCGAGTTCCGCGCGCACGGCCACGTCCGCGCGCGGCAGCGCTGACAGCCCTTCCGTCAGCGCCTTGAAATAGAGCATCGTTCCGCCGCACAGGATCGGCATGTGGCCACGCGCGCGAATGTCCGCCACGCAGGCCAGCGCATCGAGCACGAACGCGGCCGCTGAATACGACGCGGTCGGGTCGATGACGTCGACGAGGTGATGCGGCACGCGCGCACGGTCGGCGGCAGAGGGCTTCGCGGTGCCGACGTCCATGCCGCGATAGACCTGCGCCGAATCGACGGTGACGATTTCGCCGCCGAACCGCCCCGCCAGTTCGAGCGCCAGCGCGCTCTTGCCCGACGCCGTCGGCCCCATCAGCAGCAGCGCCGGGGTCACGGTCGACACGCCGCCGGATGTCCGCCGCTCGACCAAGGGCCGTCAGCGCCCGCGCATGAACAGGCGGTCGAGGTCGGACATCGACAGCTGGTACCACGTCGGCCGGCCGTGGTTGCACTGTCCCGAGCGCTCGGTGGCTTCCATCTCGCGCAGCAATGCGTTCATCTCGGGCGACGTAAGGCTGCGGTTGGCGCGCACCGAGCCGTGGCAGGCCATCGTCGACAGCAACTCGTCGCGGCGCGCGGTCAGCACCTGCGAGCTGCCGTATTCGCGGATTTCGTGCAGCACCGCGCGCGCCAGCGCTGCAGGATCGGCGTCGGACAACGGGGCCGGCACGCCGCGCACCGCGAGCGTTGCCGGACCCAGCGCCGAGATGGAGAAGCCCAGCGCGTCGAGTGCCGCCGACTCCTCCTCCACCGTCGCGACTTCGAGCGCTTCAGCGGCGAAGGTCGCGGGCACCAGCAGCGGCTGGACCGGCATGCGCACGCTGGATGCTGCCTTCAGGCGTTCGTAGACGATGCGTTCGTGCGCCGCATGCATGTCGACCAGCACGAGACCGGCGCGATTCTGCGCGAGGATGTAGACGCCGTGCAATTGCGCGAGCGCGAATCCCAGCGGATGCGGGTCGTCTTCCGGCAACGCGGGCGCCACGGCCATGCTGTCATCGCGCGGCCCGAACAGCCGGGCGTAGAACGTAGACGGCTCGCCCGCCTCCAGCGCCAGCGGCGACTGCGGACCGCGCCAGGTCATTGCCGGCGCCGGCGTCGCCGGCCGCCCACCGAATGCGTCCCTCTCCGGAGCGAGCGGCGGCATGTGCGCGGCCGCGACCCCCAGCCGCTCCGCAGCGGAGACCGCGGGCTGTTCGGCGGCACTCGCCGCAAGCGCGCGCTCCACCGCATGGCGGACGAATTGATGGATCGCGCCCGAGTCGCGAAAGCGCACCTCGGTCTTCTGCGGATGGACGTTGACGTCGACGCGCCGCGGGTCGAGCTCCAGCCACAGCGCGAACGCAGGCTGGCGGTCGTGATGAAGCACGTCGCGATAGGCCTCGCGCAACGCATGCTGCAGCACGCGGTCGCGGACATAGCGACCGTTGACGAACAGGTATTGCCCGCCGCGCTGCGCGGCAAAGGCCGGCCGCACGGCAAAGCCCGAGAGCCGAACGCTTGGGGCTTCAGCGTCGACCATTGCCGCATGCGTCACGAAATCGTCGCCCAGCAACTGCTCGACGCGGACGCGCCGGCCCGCCGCAACCAGCCGATGCACGACGCGCGCGTTGTGCGTTAGCGTGAAGCCGGTCGCCGGGTGAGCGAGCGCGACGCGGCGGAACGCCTCTTCGCAATGTGCCCATTCGGTCGTCTCGGTGCGCAGGAACTTGCGCCGCGCCGGCGTGTTGAAGAACAGTTCCTCGACCGTGACGCTGGTTCCCGCCGCCAGCGCGGCCGGGGCAATCGGGCTCACGGTACCGCCGTCGACCTCGATGCGCCACGCGTGCGGCTTTTCCTTCGCGCGCGATGCGAGCCCCAGGCGCGACACCGACGCGATCGAGGCCAGTGCTTCGCCGCGGAATCCCAGCGACGCGATCGCCTCCAGGTCCAGGACTGATCCGATCTTCGACGTGGCGTGGCGCGCGACGGCCATCGCCAGGTCCTCGCGCTCGATGCCGCCGCCGTTGTCGGCCACGCGTATGCGCTTGGTGCCGCCCGCGGCGAGTTCGACGTCGACCTGCGTGGCGCCGGCATCCAGCGCGTTTTCAAGCAGTTCCTTGAGCGCTGCCGCGGGCCGCTCTACCACTTCGCCCGCGGCGATCTGGTTGATCAACAGGTCGGGCAGCGCCCGGATGGCGCTCATCAGCGCTTGAGCCCCTGCGACCAGCGGGCATAGACGCCGTCGGCGACCTCGTTCAGCGCCGCGAGCCGCGCCGGGAGATCGGCTAGCATGTCGGAAGCAGTCTGCACATGGGCGCTCGACCGCGAAGGCAGTTCGGCAGTACCGGTGCTGCACCAGTTCTCGACGAGTTCGGCGGTCATTTCGACGTGGCACTGCAGGCCGATGTGCCGGTCGTCGATGATGAAGCCCTGATCGGGGTTCGCAGCGTTGGTCAGCACCCGGGTCGCCATTGGCGGCAGATCGAACCTGTCGTAGTGCCAGTGGAAGGCGGCGAACCGGGGCAGGCCGCCGAACCATTCGCGGCGGGCGCCGCGGTCGCAGACGTCGACGTGCAGCCAGCCGATTTCCGGCGTTGGCGAACGCACGACGCGCGCGCCGAGCGCGCGGGCCATCAGCTGCGCGCCGAGGCAATGCCCGATCACCGGGACGCCGTCGCCGATCGCATCGCGCAGGAAGCTGCACATCGGCGCAACCCAGGGCAGCGGATCGTTGACGCCCATCGGCCCGCCCATCATGCCGATGCCGGCATAGGCGCCCGGATCGGCGGGCACGGCCGCGCCTTCGTCGATCGCGATGATCTCCATCGGGATCGCCTGTTCGGACAGCCATTCACCGAAGCGGCCGGGTCCCTCGGTGGGCGAAAAGCGAAAGATGGCGACGGGGCGCATGGCGGCTCGATGTTGGGCGCCGGCAGACCGGATCCGGCGCGACTACCCGATTTTATCAGTCACGCGACTGCGGAACCGCCAGTTTGCGCAATTGCTAGGCATTCCGCGTCAGGTATATTCGGCCATCGCCGCAGGCGTCGGCCACAAGAAGGGATTGCCAGTGTTCGAGGAATTCGATGTCACGCCCGAGCCCGCGGGCGCCACGGACCCGGGCTTCTTCAACCGCATTGCCGGCGGCCTCTCGGACCTGTTCACGCGCAATCCTGCGAACGAAACGGCCAAGCCGGTCGAGCTCGATCCGCGCCTCCTGCCCTATGCCGGCAAGGTCGCCACCGCGGAGGAGGCGGTCGCGCACATCAAGAGCGGCAGCCACGTCTTCATAGGCACCGCCAGCGCCACGCCGCGCACGCTGGTGGCGGCGCTCGAGTCGATGAGCATGCCGCCGGCTGGCCTGGAGCTGATGCATTTCATCACCAGCGGCGCCTTTCCGCACGACGAGCAGGGTCGCGCGACCACCCGGTTCCGGCACCGCACGTTCTTCGTCGGCTCCGACATCCGTGCCGCGGTCAAGCAGGGACTCGCCGACTACGTGCCGCTGTCGATCGCCCGGGTACCGCAGCTGATCGAGATCGGCCGCATGCCCGTCGACGTGGCGTTGATACAGGTTTCGATGCCCGACGAATTCGGCTATGTGAGCCTGGGCGTCTCGGTGGACGTCATACCGGCCGCGATCGCCAGGGCGCGGCTCGTCATTGCCGAGGTCAACCCCTTCATGCCGCGCTCGATGGGCGATTCGACGTTCCACGTGAGCCGGTTCGATTGGCTGGTGCCCGTCGCCATGCCGGTGCTGGAATACGTGCACCCTGCCACCGAGGAGCGCGTGGTCGAGCAGATCGCGCGGTACATCGGCGGCATCATCGAGGACGGCTCGACGCTGCAGATCGGCCTGGGCCGCGTCACCAGCGCAGCTCTCAAGTACCTGGTGGACCGCAAGGACATCGGCATCCACTCCGACGTGATCACCGACGCGATCATTCCGCTGCTCGAAAAGGGCGTGCTGACCGGCCGCAGGAAAACCAGCCAGCGCGACAAGATCGTGACGAGTTTCGCGATCGGCACGAAGCGCCTGTACGACCTCATCGACCGCAACCCGCTGTTCTGTTTCCAGCCGATCGACGTCGTGGCCAATACGGCCGTCATCGCCGCCCAGCACCGGATGGTCTCGGTGACGCAGGCTTTCGCGATCGACCTCACGGGCCAGGTGTGCGTGGACCAGCTGCGCGGCGAGTTCTACGCCGGCCTGGCGGCGCAGGGAGAATTCCTGCGCGGCGCTTCCCGTTCCGCCGGTGGCAAGGCGATCATCTGCCTGGCCTCGACGTCGGACGCCGACAGCGCGTCCAGCATCCGCGCGACGCTTGATCCGGGCGACGGGGTCACCATAGCGCGCACCGACGTCCATTACGTGATCACCGAGTACGGCATCGCCTACCTGTTCGGCAAGTCGATACGCGAACGAGCCATCGCGCTGATCCAGGTGGCGCATCCCAAGTTCCGCGCGGAGCTGTTCGCGCAGGCGCAGGCGCTGGGCTACCTGACTGCGGCGCAGTCGCTGCAGAACATGCGCGCCTACCCGGTGGAGGAAGAGCACACCGTCGTCCTCAAGGACAAGCGGTCGGTGCTGCTGCGCCCGGCGGTGTCGACCGACGGCGACAGCATCCGCGACCTCTTCCACAGCCTGTCGGAGGAGGACGTGTTCACCCGCTTCTTCCGCACGGTGCGCGCGCTGTCCGGCAACGATGTGCAGCGGCTGTGCAACGTGAACTTCGAGAACGAAGTCGCGTTCGTGGCCGTGACGGGGACGCGCGAGAACCCGCAGATCGTCGCCCAGGCGTGCTACTTCATCGACCCGTCGACGAACCTCGCGGAAACCGCGTTCATGGTGAGCCCGGAGTGGCAGCGCTGCGGCCTCGGCGCGGCGTTGCAGCGGCGGATGACGGAACACGCGACGGCGCGGGGCGTGCGCGGCTTCGTCGCCGAGATCATGGCTACCAACCAGAATATGATCCGCCTTGCGCAGGCCGGGTCCACCAACGTCACCGTCGAACCCGGCGGGACCACGGTTCACGTCACCGCGCTGTTTTCGGACAATCCACTTACATCTGCTTGAACAGGTGGGTGAACTGGCGGGAGATGGGCAGCCTCTCCTGCCGGTGCTTGAGCAGGATGAACTGACGCTCGGCGTCTTCGCGCAGGACGCCGGCGACCGCATCGAGGTTGACGATCGTGCCCCGGTGCACCTGCCAGAACTTGTCCGGATCGAGCTCGGCCAGCAGTTCCTTCAGCGGTGTCCGGATCAGCGCCTCGCCGTTGCCGAGCACGACGCGCGTGTACTTGGTGTCGGCCTGGAAATAGACGACGTCGCCGATGGCGATCAGCTTCACCTGCTTGCCGATTGCCGCCTTGATCCACTTCATGCGCGGCGCGTCTCCCTTGACCGTCGCGCGCAGTTCCGCGAGCAGCGCGGAGAGATCGGCGGGCGGTGAGTGGAGTTTCTTCTTGATGCGCTCGACCGTCGCGGCCAGCCGGTCGCTTTCCACCGGCTTCAGCAGGTAGTCGACGGCGCCGGCGTCGAAGGCACTAAGCGCGTACTGGTCGTAGGCGGTGATGAACACCACGTGGCAGTCGCCGCCGATCGCCGCGGCGACGTCGAGCCCCGTCCTGCCCGGCATGCGGATGTCGAGGAAGGCAATCTGCGGCCGCCATTCGTGCAGCAGCTCGAGCGCCTGGTTGCCGTCGGCTGCCTCGGCGACGATGTCGAGCTCGGGCCATGCCTCCGCCAGCTTTTCCTTCAGACGCTCGCGCATCAGCGGTTCGTCTTCGGCGATCAAAGCGGTGGGGCGGGTCATTGGGCAGCGCCTTCCATGAGCCGTGATTGCGTGGTGCCGGCCTTCACCCGGTCGAGAGGAAGGACGAGCCGGGCGACGAATCCGCGCGGATCGTTTGCGTCCGTCGAAAGCCGGGCGCGCTCACCATATTGCAGCGCCAGCCGTTCGCGAATGTTGGCAAGGCCGATGCCGCCGGCGCAGGGTTCGCCGACCAGCCCGGCGCCGGTATCGACGACCGACCAGGCAATGCGCGCGCCGTCGGGATGCGACTCGCGCAGCGCGGTCACGTCGATGCGGCCGCCCGCGGGCAAGGGTTCGATGCCGTGCTTGATCGCATTTTCGACCAGCGTGATCAGCATCCCGGGCGGCGTGACGGCATCCTCGAGGCCCTCCGGTACGGTCACGGACCACGCGAGCCTGCTGCCGAGACGCGTCTGCATGATGCGCAGGTACGCGCGAACCATCGCCGCATCCTGCGCGGCCGTGGTCGCGTCGTCGCGCAGCGTCGGCGTCGTCGCCCGCAGGAAGCGGATCAGGTCGCTGATGAGTCGCGCGGCCTCCGGCGAATTCTTCTCAGCCAGTTGCTGCGCGCTGCCCAGCGTGTTGAACAGGAAGTGGGGCTCGATCTGCTGCTGCAGCAGTTTCAGCTTCGATTCCGCCAGCTGCCGCGACAGCTGGCTCTGGCGGGCTTCGGCCTCCAGGCTGGCGGCGAGCGCGCGGTATTCGCGATTGCGCAGGTTGGCGATGAGCGCGACGATGAGCGTGTACAGGAATCCCAGCACCAGCGCGCCGGTCACGATGTGGCGCAGCAACGCGCTGTCGTAGAGCCAGTCGAACGGATTGACGCCGCGGATGAGCCCCGCGATGCTGGCGCCGACGAAAGCGCCGAGCAGCGCGAGCAGCGGGCTCAACACCACCATCCGGAACGCCTTGCCGCTGTACTTGCGGTAGCCGAACCACGCCGACAGCCCCGCGAAGAGCGTGATCAGCACGAACGCGTTGAACAGGACCGCGGCCTCCAGGAACGACATGTTCCACGGCAGGCGCGAGGCAATCCACGCGCAGCCCGTCGTCAGCAGGATCGTGCCGGCCAGCCAATGCCAGCCACCGCCGTGGTAGAGCCACTGGTCGAACGAGCGCACGTCGCGCCGCTCGATTTCGGACAGCGAGGCGAGAACGCGTTCGGCGAACGCGTCGTAGCGAGCTTTCAGCGGGCGGGACATGCGATGCGGGGGAGGCGATTTAGGTCTTGAGGACCCAGGGGTGGGGAGCACAGCGCATTGTAGTTGCGGGCCGCCGGGCCCGATGCGCCACGCAGGACGAGTGGCGACGGGCGTGGGTGGAATGGCGGCCCGGCGCGACGAACGCCGCCAACTTCGGGTCTACAACCCGCGCGCGATCCGGGCGTAGGCGTTGTGATTGTGGATCGACTCGAAGTTCTCGGCCTCGACGCTGTAGCCTTCGAAGCGCGAGTCGCCGGCCAGCCGCGACGCGACGCCGCGCACCAGGTCCTCGACGAAGCGCGGGTTGTCGTACGCGCGTTCGGTAACGTACTTTTCGTCGGAGCGCTTGAGGATTCCATACAGCTCGCAGGACGCCTCCTCCTCCGCAATGCGCAGAAGCTCATGCACGAACACCGGCTGCGTGGGCCGCACGGTGATGGTGACCGTCGAGCGCTGGTTGTGCGCGCCGTAGTCGGAGATTTCCTTGGAAGCCGGGCACAGCGACATGACGGGCGCCGCCACCGCGACCGTCGCCGCGTAGTGCCCATCCTTGAGTTCACCGGATAGCCGCACCTCGTAGTCGAGCATGCTCGCAATCCCGGAGACCGGCGCTGTCTTGCGCACGAAGAACGGGAACGTGAGCTCGATCCGCCCGGCCGGCGCGTCGAGGCGCACGACGAGGTCGTCGAGCAGCACGCGCAGGGAGGCGACCGAAAGTGGCGCAGCGCCGGGACCCGCCCGCTCCTCGAGCAGCATCACCAGCCGCGACATGTGCGTGCCCTTGCGGTCTTCGGCCAGCGCGACGTAAACGTTGCAGATCGCTACCGTGGCCTGCGCGCCACCGTGGTCCGTGAAGACAAGCGGGAACTTGAGCCCCTTGATGCCGACCTGGTCGATCGCCAGGCGGCGCTCGTCCGTCCCCGACTGCACGTCGGGGATGGGCATCAGGAGGTCGGGCTGTTCGGGACGGTTCATGCGGCGGGCTTCACTCGTGGCGGAGCTTTATATTGACCGGATTGTGGGCCGAAATGCGCATTGATCGAGGCGGCGATGCCCTTGGCGTCGAGCCCGACCTGCGCCAACAGGAACACCGGGTCGCCGTGATCGACGAACCGGTCAGGCAGTCCCAGATGCAGCATCGGCACGGCAACATCGTTCTCCGCGAGCAGCTCGGACACGCCGCTCCCCGCGCCGCCCGCGACGACGTTCTCCTCGACGGTGACGAGCGCGTCGTGCTCGCGTGCCAGTTTCAGTATCAGCTCGGCATCGAGCGGCTTGACGAAACGCATGTTGGCGACGGTGGCGTCGATCTCCTCGGCCGCCGCCAATGCCGGATGCAGCATCGAGCCGAACGCGAGTATCGCGACGCGATGCGGCCGGCGCTTGCCCTCGCGGCGGATCTCACCGCGGCCTACGGTCAGCGCGCGCATTTCTGCTTCGATGGCCACTCCCGGACCGCTGCCGCGCGGGTAGCGGACGGCGGTCGGCGTGTCGAGCGTAAAGGCGGTGTAGAGCATCTGCCGGCACTCGTTTTCGTCGGAGGGCGCCATCACCGTCATGTTCGGCAGGCAGCGCAGGTACGTGAGGTCGAACGCGCCGATGTGCGTCGCACCGTCGGCGCCGACGACACCGGCCCGGTCGATCGCGAATACCACCGGCAGGTTCTGCAGCGCGATGTCGTGGATGGTCTGGTCGTACGCACGCTGCAGGAACGTCGAGTAGATGGCCACGACGGGCTTCATGCCTTCGCAGGCCAGCCCGCCGGCGAAGGTAACCGCATGCTGTTCCGCGATGCCGACGTCGAAATAGCGCTTCGGATATTCCTGCGAAAAGCGGACGAGCCCCGAGCCTTCGCGCATTGCGGGCGTGATGCCGACGATGCGGGAATCCTTCGCCGCCATGTCGCACAGCCAGTCGCCGAACACCTGCAGGTAGGGCGGCTTCGCCGGCGGCTTGGGGTTGTAGCCGACGGCCGGATCGAACTTCGAGACGCCGTGGTAGAGGATCGGGTCTTCCTCGGCCCTGGGATAGCCGTAACCCTTCTTGGTGACGATGTGCAGGAACTGCGGGCCCTTCAGCTCGCGGATGTTGGCGAGCGTCTTCACCAGCGCGTCCACGTCGTGGCCATCCACCGGGCCGATGTAGTTGAAGCCGAATTCCTCGAACAGCGTGCCGGGCAGAACCATGCCCTTGACGTGCTCCTCCGCG
>Ga0315270_10000959_pt1 | contig 15512 bp, 10 predicted proteins | sample C1_bottom_MG_FD_204932 | JGI IMG/M metagenome (GOLD analysis project Ga0315270, IMG submission 204932) | Sediment microbial communities from Yellowstone Lake, YNP, Wyoming, USA - C1_bottom | ecosystem: Environmental > Aquatic > Freshwater > Lake > Sediment | place: USA: Wyoming | collected... | reverse complement strand
CCATTTTCTCCCAGCAACACCGTTTATGCCTGGACGGCGCGCCGGTGCGCTTTGAGTGCCTGATTCGCCCTGAAGGCGGCCTGCCGCGCTGGGTTGAAATCTCCATGAATCGGGTTGCCTTCGGCGGCGGCAAAGTGGAAATCATCGGCATCATTCGCGACATCAACACGCAAAAGAATGAAATCAATCAATTAAAGCACATGTCGGTGCATGACGAATTAACGGGGCTGCTGAATCGCCGGGAATTTACACGCCGCCTGCAGTTTCTGATGAATGAAAAGCATGAAGCGCACCACTCCTTGCTATACATGGATCTGGACCAATTCAAGATAGTGAACGACGCGTGCGGCCATGCAGCGGGGGATGAACTGCTCAGCCAGCTGGCAGGCCTCATCAAAAGAAAGATGCGTACCACCGACACGCTAGCCCGGCTGGGTGGCGATGAGTTTGGCATCATACTGGAACATTGCTCTACCGACAGCGCGGTGGAAAGAGCTAAATCCATACTGGATATCGTCTCGAATTTCCAGTTCAACTGGGAAGGCAAGCATTTCAATATTGGCGTCAGCATTGGCATTGCCTCGTTCAACCCAAGCAGCGAAGGCACGGAATGTGTGATGGGCGCGGCTGATGCGGCCTGTTATGTCGCTAAAAACAAAGGACGCAATCGCATCCAGATTTATTCGGACAGCGAAGAATGTTCTTTCCACCGCCGTGAGATGGACTGGATTTCCCGCATAACCCAGGCGTTCGAAACCGACCGGTTCCGCCTGTATTACCAGCACATCGTGCCCATCACCACAGGCTATAGCTGTTTTGACCACCACGAAATATTGCTGCGCATGCTCGATGACAGCGACAAACCCATCGAACCGGGCGAATTTATCGCTGCTGCCGAGAAATACCACTTGATGCCCCTCATCGACCGCTGGGTCATCCGCACACTGTTTGCGCGTAAAGCGCAGCAACTGGCCAACGATGCGGAGTTTTCGGAAAGTGAAGCGAACAAGCTGTGCGCCATCAATCTTTCAGGCGCCAGCCTGAATGATGAATATTTTCTGGATTTTCTAAGGGATCAAATCGCCCTGTATAAAATTCCGCCGCATCTGATCTGCTTCGAAGTGACTGAAACAGTCGCCATCAACAATCTGGAGCATGTCAGCGATTTTCTCCGCGAACTCAGGGCGATGGGGTTCCGCTTCGCCCTGGATGACTTCGGCAGCGGCATGTCATCATTTACCTACCTCAAATCGCTTCCTGTGGATTTTCTGAAAATTGACGGCTCTATCGTGGTAGGCATAACCGAAAACAAAACAGACCTGAGCATGGTGGAAGCCATACACAAGATTGCCCAGACCATGGGCATTCAAACCATAGCCGAGTTTGTGGAAAACAACCACATTATGGACAAACTGCTCACGATAGGCGTGAATTTCGCTCAAGGTTATGGCATACACAGGCCTGAAAGCCTGCCAGAAGTCCAGGTACACCCAGTCTCCAGCCAGCAGTTGGCCTCATCGCATCCCGAATGACGGGGACGGCTAAACTTGGTATCGCGCACGGGATGGTATAAGATTTACAGCACCTTCAATTGATACACCAGGTTTACATCAATGAGTCTTGTCTTTTCCACTCCTCAAGAAGCAGAAGCAGCTTTCTATGAGGCATTCCAGAACGGCAGCATTGAAGCCATGATGGCCGTTTGGTCCAGCGATGAAGATATCTTGTGCATTCATCCCAATAGTCCGCGATTACAAGGACGCGCGTTGATTCAGGAAAGCTGGCAGCAAATTTTTGCCAGCGAGACAGAGGTGCGCTTTGAAATAGCGGATGCCCAATACATTCAGGATGCGCTCCTGTCCATCCATATCGTGCATGAATACATTTACCTGAACGGCGATCGACGCCGCCGCCCCCCTGTCATCTCGACCAATGTCTATCAGCTCACCAGCAATGGCTGGCGGATGATTTTGCACCATGCCTCCCCCTCTCCGGAAATGCGTGCGCAAACCGATATTATCTCTCCCATTATTCTGCACTAAATCAACACATGCCCGGATCTCCTGCTCCTTTCGCCTCGCCTGCCTGGCTGCCGGGCGGACATTTGCAAACCATTTACCCTTATTTTTTCGTCCCGTTGCCTTCCATCCCCTACCGCAGGGAACGACTGGCAACGCCTGACGACGACTTTATCGATCTGGACTGGGTGGACGGCGCAGCAAATGCGCCGCTGGTGGTGCTGTCTCACGGGCTGGAAGGCAGTTCGCGCGGGCACTACGCAATCAGTCTATTGGCCGCCCTCAGACAAAAAGGCTGGCGCGGTGTCGTGCCGCATTTCCGCGGCTGCGGTGGGGAAGCAAACCGTCTGGCGCGCGCCTATCACTCCGGCGACTCTGCCGAAATCGACTGGGTGCTGCGCCATCTGAAACAAACGCATCCCGACGTGCCGATCTACGCAGTCGGCGTATCGCTCGGTGGCAACGCATTACTGAAATGGCTGGGCGAGCAACAGGAAAACGCAATGCCTGTCGTCGAGGCTGCGGTGGCCATTTCCGCGCCCGTGGACTTAACGGCTGCGGGCCGGGTGCTGGATAAAGGGTTCAACAAGCTCGCCTACACCCGACATTTCCTGCGCACGCTCAAACAGAAAACAGAGCTCAAGTTTCACCTCCATGCCTTGACCCTGGACCGCGCGGCCATTCGCGCCGCCGCCACACTGCATGCATTTGACGATGCTTACACGGCGCCGATCCATGGTTTCCGCGATGCCGACGATTACTGGCAGCAGGCCAGCAGCAAGCCCTGGCTCAAACATATCCAGGTGCCCACCCTGCTCATCAACGCCCTGAACGACCCGTTCCTACCCGCTGCAGCGCTTCCCGCTTCAGGCCAAGTGAGCCCCTCCGTTACCCTGGAATACCCTGAACAAGGCGGTCATGTGGGATTCGTGAGCGGTCCGTTTCCGGGCAATCTCGACTGGCTGCCAGCAAGAATCCTGCACTTTCTGGCGAAAACGCTATAACATTGGCAAAATTACAGCCAATTTCCATTTATCTTGGAAAAGCGATTAATCACGAATTTGCACGAATAAAGCACGAATGTTCACGAATATCAATGAATTAGCACACTCTCGTCTCACCCGTTTGATGAGACTGGAATATCTTCAAACTATTTGTGTTCATTCGTGAACATTCGTGTTATTCGTGGTTAACTGCCGTTTTTAAGGTTCATAAAAATTCAAGAGTAGCCCGACATGCCCCAACTTCCCAAAGAAATATTCAAAGCCTACGACATACGCGGTATCGTTGGCAAAACCCTCACTCCGGAAATCGTGGAAGCCATAGGCCATGCCATCGGCTCCGAAGCCGTCGCCCGCAAGCAATCGACCATTGCCATCGGCCGCGATGGCCGGCTTTCCGGGCCTGACCTGGCTGCCGCGCTGGCACGCGGCATACAGAAGAGCGGGATCAATGTCATTGATCTGGGCATGGTTGCGACTCCCATGACTTATTTCGCGGCATATCACCTCAACACGCATTCCGCCGTGATGGTCACCGGCAGTCACAACCCGCCTGATTACAACGGCCTTAAAATGGTGCTGGGCGGAGAAACTCTGGCCGGCGAGGCGATCCAGGCACTCAGAATCCGTCTCGAAAACAACCATCTGAGCGCTGGCAGCGGCACCTATAGCCAGCGCTCAATCAGTGACGACTACATCAAACGCATTGCGGATGACATCAGGCTCGCGCGCCCGATGAAAATCATTGTAGATTGCGGCAACGGCGTACCCGGCGCCTTTGCGCCGACCTTGTTCCGCAAGCTGGGATGCGAAGTCGTCGAAATGTTCTGCGAAGTGGATGGCAATTTCCCCAACCACCATCCTGACCCCTCGGTTCCCGAAAACCTGCAAGACCTGATCGCGAAGCTGAGCACTTCAGATGCCGAAATCGGTCTGGCCTTCGATGGCGATGGCGACCGGCTGGGAGTGGTCACCAAAAACGGCAGCATTATCTTTCCGGACCGCCAGTTGATGCTGTTCGCAGAGGACGTGCTGTCCCGCAACCCCGGCGCGGAAATCATCTTCGACGTCAAGTCCACGCGCAATCTGTTTGACTGGATCAGGCAACGCGGCGGCAAGCCCACCCTGTGGAAAACCGGCCACTCATTTATCAAGGCCAAAATGAAGGAAAGCGGCGCACTGCTGGCCGGGGAAATGAGCGGCCATATCTTCTTCAAGGAACGCTGGTACGGCTTTGACGACGGCATGTACGCCGCTGCGCGTTTGCTGGAATTCCTGAGCAAACAAGCCGATATCAACGCCACTTTGAACGGCCTGCCGGATACAGTGAATACGCCTGAATTGCAGATCAAGCTGCAGGAAGGCGAGAACTACGCGTTGATAGAGAAAATACGGGAAAATGCGAAGTTCGACAACCCGAGAGAAATCAACACCATAGACGGATTGAGAGTTGAATACGCCGACGGTTTTGGCCTGATGCGCGCATCCAACACCACTCCGGTCATCGTGCTGCGCTTTGAGGCCGACAATGAACCCGCACTCAAATACATTCAGGAAGATTTCCGCAGGGTGCTGCTGGAGTCCGCGCCTGACCTCTCCCTGCCTTTTTAGGTCGCGCAAATAAACTCGCCCGCACAGCAGCGCATGTCCATAATCGGCATTGCCGCTGCGCGAGGGCGCCTGTCGCTGTTGTCGCGCGAGCCAAAACACCTTCCTGTACCAATACTACCTGCCGATTGCGACCGCATGGAACATGCAGGGGTGACAAAAATCCTGTTTCATCGTCGACAAGATCACACTATGTCACTTTGTGACGAGGGGTATTCAATGCCGTCTTCGTTGGCTTGCAGCCAATGGCCGTCACGAATGCGCTGAACGCTGGCGACGGGGATGACCCAAATCAAACCGTCGCCAATCTGGCCGGTGCGGCATTCGCGCATGATGACTTCGGTGATGGTATCTACCATTTCATCACGGGCGATGACCGACACCAGCACCTTATCGGTAAAATCGGTTAATTCCGCGCGCAGGCTGCGGCGGTCGATTGATTCGGGTGCTGTAAACCCTTCGCCGCGAAATACGGTCACACCGGGAAAATGGGAAATATCGCGTAACGCCTCGCGTAATTGCGACAGGCGTTTAGGGCGGATAATGGCGCGGATTTCTTTCATCGTTTTTCCTTATGCTTCAATTGGCGGCTCATCGAACCATTTATACAGGGCTGGCAATACGACCAGTGTTAATAGCGTGGAGGTGATGAGGCCGCCTATGACCACGATGGCTAACGGGCGCTGAATTTCTGATCCGGGGCCGGTTGAGAATAAAAATGGAACCAGCCCCAACATCGCGACCGTCGCCGTCATCATCACCGGACGAAAGCGCATGGCAGCCCCTTCGGTGACGGCTTCGCTGATCGATTTTCCTTGTTCCCTGAGCGAGCGGATATAGGAAACCAATACTACGCCATTTAATACCGCCATCCCCCATAAGGCAATAAAGCCCACTGACGCAGGAACCGACAGGTATTCACCGCTGACAAACAAACCGATCACCCCGCCTATCGAAGCGAATGGCAGCACCAGAATAATCAGGCTGGCCAAGCGCAACGAGGCAAACAACAGGAACAGCAGGAAGAAAATCGCAGCAATGGTGATCGGGATAATCACCATCAGGTGTCCCATAGCACGTTCCATATTCTGGAATTGCCCACCCCATTCCAGATAATAGCCTTCTGGCAATTTTAACTGCTTATCCACTTTTTGTTGCAGTTCGGCAACAAAGCTTCCCAAATCACGGTCTTTCACATTGACGCCGACAACGATGCGGCGCTTGCCCATTTCGCGGCTGATTTGAGCAGGACCTTCGACCACGTTGATGCGCGCAAGGTTGCTCAGATTTACCTGTGCGCCGGAGGGCGTGGTGATAAGAACATTACGTATGGATTCAATGTTATCGCGGAATGCTGCGGGCAACCGCACCGTGGCCTGAAAACGCCGTTCACCTTCAAAAATCTCCGTGGCTATTTTGCCTCCTATCGCAGTTTCGATGAGGTCCTGAACATCAGAGACATTCAAACCATAACGGGCAATAGTAGGACGGTCAATATCGATCACCAGATATTGCTGCCCGGTGACGCGCTCCACGCGTATATCCTGCGCACCGCCCACTGTGCGCGCGACTTTGGCGATCTCGTCGGCTTTGCGCTTGAGCTCGTCCAGATCATCGCCAAACACCTTGATCGCCACGTCCGAGCGCACCCCGGTAAGGAGTTCATCGACCCGATCCGAAATCGGCTGCGCCATGACGATTTGCACTCCGGGCAGGGCTGCCAGCTTGTTGCGTATGGCTTCGGCTATATCATCCTGCGTCCAGCCTTTTGGCCATTCGTTGCGCGGTTTCAGGCTGACGATAGGCGTGGATTCGTTAGGGCCTTGCGAATCGGCAGGGCTTTCGCCGCGGCCGACACCGGATACCACCGATTTTACCCCAGGCACTTGCATAACCAGCCGCATGCCCTCCTGTTCCATGCGCACAGATTCTTCCAGCGAGATATTGGGAACCCGGTTAATGCCGGGAACAATGGAGCCTTCTTTCATTTCCGGGATGAAGCTGCTGCCTAAAAACGGCACCAGCAAAATCGCCCCGGCAAAGGCGGCAATACTCACGATCAAGGTCTTGCGCCGATGCGCCAGCGCGGCATTGAGCAAGTGCAGATAAGGACGTTTAATCGCAGCGATGAGGCGCGTGTCGTGCTCAGCGCCACCTTTGAGCAGGTAAGACGCCAGCACGGGCGTAAGCGTAAGCGCCAGCACCAGCGAAATCGCCAGCGCAATCGAAATGGTGAACGCTAACGGCGCGAACATCTTGCCTTCCATGCCTTGCAAGGTCATCAGCGGCAGGAATACCAGGATAATGATGCCTACGCCGAATATCACCGGCGTGGCGACCTCCAGCGATGCGTTGAGGATAATACGCACCTTGCTCTCATTGGGCTTGGCGTGGCCGAGCTTGCCAAAAGCGTTCTCCACCATCACCACCGAGCCATCGACCATTAAACCAATGGCGATGGCGAGACCGCCCAGCGACATCAGATTGGCGGACAGGCCAAGCTGATTCATGGCTAGAAAAGTCAGCAACGGGGTAAGTACCAGGGAAGCAACGACGATCAGCGATGAGCGCACATCGCCCAAAAACAGGAACAATACGATGACCACCAGAACGACGCCCTCGATGAGGACTTTGGTCACGGTGCCCAAAGCGGCGTCGACTAATTCCGAGCGGTCATAATACGGCACGATTTTAATCCCGCCGGGCAACATGCCTTTAGCGTTGATTTCAGCTACGCGCGCCTTGACCCGCGATACCACTTCCTTGGCATTGCCGCCTCGCGCCATGATGACGATGCCGCCCACCGATTCGGTGGTGCCATTTTTGACGACCGCGCCGTAACGCACTTCGTGACCAATCCGGACTTCGGCCACATCGCGTAAAAATACTGGAACCCCATCTTTTTCCTTGACCACAATGGCACGGATGTCATCCAGGTTTTTAACCAGGCCTATGCCGCGAATCAAATATTGCTCGGCACGTTGCGGCAAAATGCCGCCGCTGGCGTTGGCGTTGTTACGCGCGACGGCCTGGTAAATGTCGGCGATGCTCAAGCTGTAGTGACGCAGCCGATCCGGATTGACCAGAATCTGGTATTCCTTGACATAACCGCCCTGCGAATTGATTTCAGCGACACCGGGGATGGAACGCAATAATGGGCGCACCACCCAGTCTTGCGCAATACGTCGCTCAGTCAGTTCCGCGGCAGTAAGCGCGCGCGCACCATCGTCCGGACGTTCCAGCGTGTATTGATAGACTTCGCCTAACCCGGTTGAAACCGGCCCTAGCACCGGGGTGATCCCGTGCGGCATTTTTGGCTGAACTTCCAGCAGCCTTTCCATCACCAGCTGGCGCGCGAAGAACACATCGGTGGCCTCGGTAAACACCAGGGTAATCAGGGACAGCCCCGGCTTGTTCAGCGAGCGCATTTCGGTGAGGCCGGGCAGGCCGGTCATGATGACCTCCAGCGGCACGGTAATGCCCCGCTCGACTTCTTCCGGCGAACGTCCTGTGGCTTCTGTGGCGATTTGCACTTGCACGTTGGTGACATCGGGGAAGGCGTCGACCGAGAGTTTGCGTGTTGCATCCAGGCCGAACAGCAACATGACCGCGGCGATGACGACAATAACCAGACGTTGCGCCAGCGCGCCTTTAACCAGGGATTCAATCACGACTATGCTCCTTCGAGTGCTTGACGATTGCGTTCGTTATTCAGATGGAACGCACCGTCAACCACCACCGGATCGCCCAGTTTGATCCCGGAAATTACCGGGCGCAAACCGCTTACTTCCGGGGCCAGGCGTACTTCAATCAATTTGAATTGCCCGGGTTTGAGCTGGAGGAACACATAATCCTGATTGTTTTCACGCACGACTGCGGCGGCGGGAACGGCCAGGCGCGGCACGGCTTCGGTGGCAATCAGCATGGTGGCCAGCATGGCTGGTTTGAGCCGCCGCTGTTTATTTTCAACGGCGGTGCGCACCAACACCGTACGTGTCTGCGGATTGACCGTATCGCTAATGTAAACCAGACGGCTGCCAACCTGTTCGCCGCCTAAAGCAGGGATTTCGATGGCCACATCCTGACCGATTTTGGCACCGGCAGCCTGCTGCTCGGGCACTTCAGCCACTACCCATAAATGTGACAAATCGGCGATGGTGAACATCGGGTCGGACGGGATGACGACTTGCCCTTGGGTGACGTTGCGTTCGACTACGATACCGGCACTGGTGGCAGTCACGGGTTTAAGCGAATCAATGTTGCCGGTTTGCGCGATGCGCTTCAGCGCAGCCTCGCTCATGCCCAGCACCTTCAACTGGTCGGCGGCAGCGCGGTGCTCCGCTTGCGCCATTTCCCATGCGCTTTCTCGGCGTTGCAATTCGGCCGTGCCAATCACATCGGCGCTTAACAACAGTTTCGCGCGTTCAACATTGCGCTGTTCCAATGTCGCCTGCGAACGCGCCTTGAGGTATGCCAGTTGCGCCTGACCCAGTTCTGCGCTATTCAGGACTGCCAGTACGTCCCCAGCTTGTACGGCACTACCTAAAGATTGCTTGACCTCGACCACGCGCCCGGTGACCGTTGAGCCTATCCTGGCGATGCGCCGTTCATCAAAGTCCACTTGTCCGGCAACGCGCAACACATCTGAAACGAGATGGTTGGCGAGCGGCGCGACGGTTATGCGCGCGACCACGGCAGGCGGGGGCGTGACCAGACCGGGATCGACTGCAACGGGTGCCGCTGCGGCAGGGGCGGCAGCCGGAGCCGCTTTCTTGTCGGCATTGCAGCCACTCATGCTCAGTGCGAGCAAGCTCACCGCACAAATATTGACCAGGGACAAGTGCGGATTCATGGTGCGGTTCCTTCTAAATTTAATGCGGTATAACGTTCTAATTCGACCAATGCGGCGCCCTGTTCAAAGCGCGCGGCAATCCAGTCATTGCGAGTGGTGCGGAATACGCGCTGCGCATCCAGATAGTCCAGGATGCCGCGTTCGCCAAATCGATAAGCGGCTTCCGCCACTTTAAGCGCGGCCTCCGCCTGACGCATCACGCCTTCTTCTAGCGCAGATACCTGGGTGGTGGCAATTTCATATTCGTTGAGTGCCGTGATCAGCGTTTGCTTGAGGCTGTAATCCAACGCGTCATGCCGGTTGCGCGCCTGCGCCAGCTGGGCGGCAGCCACACCGATAGGCCCTTGACGTCGATTCCATAACGGCAGGGTAACTTGCAGCCCGATGCGGGCAGTATTGATGTCAGGCTCACGACTCCAGTCAGTGCGAATACTGACTTCGGGGGTGCGCAAGCTACGCTCCAGCGCCAGTTGCTGCTGCGCGCGTTCCAGTTCAGCTTGCGACAGGGCTAAATGCGGATTATTTTTGGCAAGCGCGGCCTTGATGTCCGCGCCAGCGAGCACCAGGCGTTGCACGCTATAATCGGCAACGTCAAATTGTGCGGGCAATGCCCCGCCCACTTCACGACTGAGTGCCGACTTGGCTTGTGCTACGCGCAATACTGCGGCCTGCAGCGTGCGCTGCACATTGAGCAACTCGGTTTCCGCCTTGATGAGCTCGTAACGCGGCGCCTCTCCGCTACTCACCCTGACCTTGACGCGATTGAAAATCTCCTGAATCAAGGTGTTATTTGCCTGCGCGGCTTTTAACTCTTCCTGACGGCGCAACACGTTAAAATACGCCAATTTGATACGCGCTCGCATCTCGCTGGCTACGACTGTTTTTTCACTGGCTGCAACATCTACACCTGATTCGGCGACGCGTTCGCGCGCGTTACGCACGTTGGGTAAATCCAGACGCTGAATCAGCCCTACTGTGGCTGTGCTACCTTCAACCGCACCGGGCTGGCGCGCTCGGACGCGGCCTGCAGAGGTTTCCAGTTCCGGATTGGGGTAAGCCCGCGCGCTTACAACGCCGGATTGCGCGGCGGCAATGCCCGATTCGGCAGCTTGTATGGTCTGATTGTTAGCCATGCCCAAAGCGATCAGCTGCTCTACGCTATAGGTTGGCGTTGCGCTCGCGGTCGCGCTGAGCGGGAGCAGCAGCGCTGCGAGCACTAACGCCCTGAACGACCAGATTTTATCCTTGGCGTAATGCATCAATGCGTTCCTCCAGTGGCGGGTGAGTCATGAACAAGCGGCGCAGTCCCGATGCCCCGCCACCGCCAGCGATACCGAAGGCAGCCATTTTTTCCGGCAATGCGGCTGGCTCATGCGCGCGGCGCAGGGCTTCCAGTGCGGCTATCATGTTGTGACGTCCGGCCAGCCGGGCGCCGCCGGCATCAGCGCGAAACTCGCGTTGACGCGAGAACCACATCACGATAATCGAAGCCAGTACGCCAAGTACCATTTCCGCGATAAAATAGGTCACGAAATAGGCCACGCCCTGTTCTTTTTCATTTTTGAAGATGAGCTTATCGACAGCGTAACCAATCACGCGCGCCAGAAAAATCACGAAGGTATTCACCACGCCCTGTATCAGTGCCAGGGTCACCATGTCGCCATTGGCAACGTGCGCTATTTCGTGGCCGATGACGGCTTCGGCCTCTTCGCGGCGCAACTGCTGGAGCAACCCGGTGGACACGGCAACCAGCGCGCTATTGCGATTCATGCCCGTGGCGAAGGCATTCACATCGGGCGCGTCATAAATCGCCACTTGCGGCATACCGATTCCCGCTTCCCTGGCGTAACGCTGTACGGTCTCAACCAGCCAGACCTCGGTCGCAGTTTGCGGCGCGGCGATGACCTGCCCACCCACCATCCTGAGCGCGCTCCATTTGGAAATGGCCAGCGAAATGAAGGCGCCGCCCATGCCCATCAATGCGGCGAAACCGAGCAGGCTGGACAAATTCAGCCCGTTCGCATCCAGAAAGCGATTCAGTCCCAGCACTTGCGCCATCACCGACAGCACCAAAATGATGCCCAGGTTAGTCAACAAAAATAAGAATATGCGCTTACCCATCATGTCAGCTCCTTGGTTTGCAGAATTTTTACGATTATTATTATATAAGCAGCTTCTGTTAATGAATAATCGAATATAATTGAATAATTGTTCGAAAAAAACTGACTATTGCGAGCCACTATATGAGCCAGATCAACTACAAGCATTTGCATTATTTCTGGGCAGTTGCAAAGGCTGGCGGTGTTGGCAAGGCCGCTGACCAGTTGCACCTCACGCCGCAATCCATCAGCAGCCAGTTAGGCATCCTGGAAGAATCGCTAGGCGTGCAACTATTCCGCAAAAGTGGACGCAAACTGGAACTGACCGATACCGGACGTTTGGTGTTGGGTTATGCAGAAGCAATTTTCGTGCTGGGTGAAGAAATGCAGGACGCCCTGCGCCAGCATCCGGGTAAGCGCGCCTTGCAGTTTAAAGTGGGGATCGCCGATGTAGTGCCAAAAACCATGGCGTATCAGCTACTGGAACCCGCCATCCGAATTGCCGAACAACCTAAAATGCTGTGCCGGGAAGGTCGGCTGGATACGTTGCTGGGCGATCTGGCCGTGCACAAACTGGACCTGGTCATTGCCGATCGCGCCATGCCGAGCAATCTGAATGTGCGCGGCTTTAGCCATCTGCTCGGGGAATGCGGCATCAGTTTTCTTGCCAGCCCGGGGCTGGCTGAGAGTTTCAAGTCAGCCGCCTTTCCTGCGTTATTGGCAGAGGCGCCGCTGTTGCTGCCGGGCGAGGATGCTGCCGTACGCCCCAAATTGGTGCGCTGGCTGGATAGCTTGCATATCCGTCCCAATATTGTCGGCGAGTTTGACGACAGCGCTTTGCTGAATGCGTTTGGGCAGGAAGGCGTGGGCGTGTACCCGGTTCCTACTGCGATTGCCAAACTGGTGCAGCAGCAATCAGGCAGTGTCTTGCTGGGAACGAGCGATAGCGTCATCGAGCAGTTTTATGCGATTTCAACTGAGCGCCGTTTGACCCATCCAGCGGTAATGGCGATAAGCCAGGCGGCGCGGCAGGCGATGTTTGTTGATGTCAGGTGATTTGCCTGGAATACCGAATTAAATAGCCGAACATCGTGCACCTGCCATACCCGCATAAACAAAAAAGGTACCAGGTAACGCAAGACCCAATCTTATCGCGCTACCTGGCACCCCCTCGGCAAGACAATGAAACGTCCTGTATCTGCCTGAATCACATTTTAGACTTGACCCATTCCGCTACGCCGGCCAGCGCTTTTGGCAAGTTAGCCGGCTCGGTACCGCCGGCCTGAGCCATATCCGGGCGTCCGCCGCCTTTGCCGCCTACTTGCAGGGCCACGAAATTGACCAGTTCTCCTGCCTTCACTTTGGCAGTTAAATCCTGCGTCACGCCTGCAATCAACGTTACCTTGCCGCCTTCCGTGGAAGCCAATACCACGGCGCAAGACTTGAGTTTGTCCTTGAGCTTGTCCATGGTTTCACGCAGCGCATTGGCATCGGCGCCTTCTATCGCGACCGCCAGCACTTTGGCGCCTGAAACATCCACTGCGCTGCCCGCCAGATCATCGCCTTGTGTAGCCGCCAGTCTGGATTTCAGGCGTGCCAGTTCTTTTTCCAGAGTTTTGACGTTATCCAGTATCTGACCGAGCTTCTGGCTGATTTCCTGCGGCGGTGTCTTCAGCGTGGCGGCCACATCCTGCAATTGCTGTTGCTGGTGCTGCACATACTCCAGCGCGCCGGGTCCGGTCACCGCTTCAATACGACGGATACCGGCGGCCACGCCGGACTCTGAAACAATCTTGAACAAGCCGATATCGCCGCTGCGCTTGACGTGTATCCCGCCGCAAAGTTCGGTAGAAAACTCGCCCATACCCACCACGCGCACTTCATCGCCATACTTCTCGCCGAACAACGCCATCGCGCCATGCTTGATCGCATCGTCGTGTTTCATGAGGCGAGTTTCCACCGCAACATTACGGCGGATTTCCTGGTTGACCAGTTCTTCGATTTGCTTGATCTGCGCGGCAGTCACCGGTTCGTTGTGCACGAAATCGAAACGGGTGCGAGCCGCATCCACCAGCGAGCCTTTTTGCTGGACATGGGTGCCCAGCACCTTGCGCAGAGCGGCGTGCAGCAGGTGTGTTGCGGAGTGGTTATAGGCTGCGCGACTGCGTGTCAGCGCGTTCACCTGCGCCTGCACCGTATCGCTCACGGACAGTTTGCCGGTTTTCAGCACGCCTTTGTGGCCGAAAACTTCTGCCTGAATTTTCTGGGTATCGTCCACTTCAAACGTGCCGGAACTCGCGTTCAACAGACCTGTATCCCCCACTTGTCCGCCGGACTCGGCATAGAACGGGGTGCGATCGAGCACGATCACGGCAGCATCACCGGCCTCAATACTGGACACCTGCGTGCCTTCCTTGTAGATCGCCAGGACCCGGCCTTCCAGTTGCAGGGTGTCATAGCCGTGGAATTCGGTGGCCTGTCCACTAAATTCAACTCCGCCCTGAATCGTGAACCTGGAAGCAGCGCGCGCGCGTTCCCGCTGCATTTGCATCGCATTCTGGAAGCCTGCGAAATCCACCGTAAAGCCGCGCTCGCGCGCCACGTCTGCGGTCAGATCCAGCGGGAAGCCGAAGGTGTCATACAGCTTGAATACTGTTTCGCCATCGAGCATCTTGTCTTCGCTCTTCATGGCGACTTCCAGCACACCCATGCCGTGCTCCAGCGTTTCCGCAAAGCGCTCTTCCTCCTGCTTCAAGACTGCCGTCACGCGGTCTTTTGCAGCCACCAGTTCGGGATAGGCCGCGCCCATGGTTTTCGCCAGGTCTGTTACCAGCAGATGGAAAAACGGCTGCTTCTGGCCCAGTTTGTAGCCATGGCGAATCGCGCGGCGAATAATGCGGCGCAATACGTAGCCGCGGCCTTCATTGCCGGGGATCACGCCATCGACCACCAGGAAAGAACAGGCACGGATATGGTCGGCTATGACTTTGAGCGAGTTATTGGTTAAATCCTTGGCGCCCGTTTCACGGGCAGCAGCCTTGATCAAATCCTGAAACAGGTCGATTTCGTAATTGCTGTGGACGTGCTGCATCACCGCAGAAATGCGCTCCAGCCCCATGCCGGTATCGACAGATGGCTTGGGCAGCGGGTTCAGGGTTCCGGCTTCATCCCGGTTGTACTGCATGAACACCAGGTTCCAGATTTCGATGTAACGGTCGCCATCCGCATCCGGCGTACCGGGAGGACCACCCGCCACGTCCGGGCCGTGGTCGTAGAAAATTTCGGTACAGGGGCCGCACGGGCCGGTATCGCCCATCTGCCAGAAGTTGTCGCTACCTGCAATACGCGTCAAGCGCTCTGCCGGCACGCCGATTTCATTCAGCCAGATGTCCGCAGCCTCATCGTCTTCGATAAAGACTGTCACCCACAATTTTTCCTTGGGGATGTTCAGTTCCCCGGTCAGAAACTCCCAGGCATACTGAATCGCATTGCGCTTGAAATAGTCGCCGAAGCTGAAGTTGCCCAGCATTTCGAAAAAGGTGTGATGACGCGCGGTATAACCCACATTTTCCAGGTCGTTATGCTTGCCGCCTGCGCGCACGCAACGCTGGGAGCTGGTCGCGCGCACGTAAGGCCGGTTGTCGCGCCCCAGGAAAGCATCCTTGAACTGCACCATCCCCGCGTTCGTGAACAGCAAAGTGGGATCATTACCCGGCACCAGCGGGCTGGACGCTACGATGGCATGCCCGTTGCTGGCGAAGTAATCGAGGAACTTCTGTCGGATTTCACTGCTTGTCATTATTGCTTTCCTGAGAATCAAATTCTTATTTTAAATGCTTCAATACTTTTGTTACCGAACTTCATCGCAAGCCGGAATAGCCTGATCCAATCGAAAAAGCTGGCTGGCAATCGTCGCTTTGAATGCCTCCTTGAC
>Ga0315270_10000956_pt1 | contig 15520 bp, 10 predicted proteins | sample C1_bottom_MG_FD_204932 | JGI IMG/M metagenome (GOLD analysis project Ga0315270, IMG submission 204932) | Sediment microbial communities from Yellowstone Lake, YNP, Wyoming, USA - C1_bottom | ecosystem: Environmental > Aquatic > Freshwater > Lake > Sediment | place: USA: Wyoming | collected... | reverse complement strand
AAAGTGATCCACGGAGGGTGTGAGTTCTCCATAGACTTACGAGGGGAGAGCCCACATGAAGGGGAAGAGGTTTCCCGAGGAAAAGATCATCGGGGTCCTGAAGGAATCCGAGGCCGGCGCCGAGACCAAGGAGCTATGCCGGCGGCACGGGATCACGGTGACGACCTTCTACCGCTGGAAGTCGAAGTTCGGCGGGATGGAAGTCAGCGACGCCAGAAGGCTCCGGATGCTCGAGGATGAAAACCGGCGGCTGAAGCACATCGTCGCCGAGCTGACGCTCGACAACGCAGCCTTGAAGGGGGTGCTCGGAAAAAAATGGTGACGCCCGCCTCGAGGCGGGCGACGGCCGGGGTCATGGTCACGACGTTCGGCAGGAGCCAAAGGAAGGCTTGCGCGCTGACGGGTCTGTGGCGTTCGAGCTGCCGCTACCCGGCGCGCCGGCCGCCCCAGGAAGAGCTTCGACAGAGGCTTCGAGAGCTGGCCATGGAGCGCCCTCGCTTCGGCTACCGGCGTTTGCTGTTCTTCATTCGAAAGGCTGGCTATCGGGTCAATCACAAGCGGCTGTTCCGGCTTTACCGCACCGAAGGGCTCGGACTGCCGAGGAAGAGGCCAAGCAAGAGGCTCTGGATGCGCCGGGCGCCGCTGACACCCGCCGAAAAACCCATGCAGCGCTGGTCGATGGATTTCGAGATGGACTTCCTGGGCTCAGGTCGTCGCTTTCGCTCGTTCAACATCGTCGACGACTGAAGCCGCGAATGTCCCGGCCTTCTCGTGGACACGTCCATCGGCGGCGTACGAGTGACTCGATTCCTGGACCAGCTGGCCGAGACGCACGGCCTGCCCGGCACGATGGTGATCGACAACGGCTCCGAGTTCACGAGCCGGGCCTTCCTGGCATGGGCCGAAAAGAGGGGAATCACCCTTCACTTCATCGACCCGGGGAAACCAAACCAGAACGCGTTCATCGAGAGTTTCAACGGCAAGCTCCGAGACGAGTGCCTCAACGGGCACTGGTTCACGACGCTCGAGGACGCGCGGCGCACGATTGAGGCTTGGCGGATTGACTACAACGAGGTCCGCCCGCACAGCTCGCTCAACAACCTCACGCCGGCCGAGTTCAGAGCGGCCTTAGCCACCCGGGAGGCAGCCGCGTGAATTGCACATTTCCACAGCGCGACTACTGCTACGATTTTCAACCAGGAAGCTCACACCCCAGGTGGATCAAAGTTGGGGGGCAGGTCGGTGTGTACTGCCCGACATCCGGCCTGTACCATCCCGTCGCTGGCGCACCGGTGCTGCCGTGCACCTACTTCTGACGCCCTCGGGGCGATTCTGAAACACCAACGCGCACCGTATTTGAGGTGACGCATCCCTCAGGGACTAGAGCGAGGGCCCCCAGGTCGACAGCTCCATGCCCGTCGCGAATCGCGGAACTGAGTTCTACCTGTTTCGAAAGGTACGTGCGAATCTTCGTACAGACCTCTGCCTTGACTTCATAAATGCCGGGCAGGAGTTCCAATTCGAATGGGAAATCAGCCAAATGCACCCTCCTCCCGAATAGGGAGCGCTCTCGCAGGATAAGAAAGTCCGAGGCTGATGGGAGGGCCGGCTCTCCATGCATCTCCGACGGTGCGACTTCGATCCAAGCGCGCCCTCGCGCGCGGTGCCAGATCCGAAGCTGCAAAGTCGGGCCGATCGGCTCCGCGCTTGTCGAGAAGTAGGGATAGATGAGCAGCGGTTTAGTGTGACCCGTTCGTCCAAGGACGAAGACATCGACGAATGCGCGACGACCGTCAGGGAAGGGTTGCGATGGACTGCTCGCCTCGACGAGAAACTGCGGATCGTCGGCTGATAAAGCCGACCCTGGTAGCAGGAGCGTCGCGCACACTGTTGCGAGCTGGGCAAGTCGTCTCACGGGCCCATCCTTTCCCAGCGCCTGCATTCTGGGAAGCACATCCGGTCGAGGAGACCGCTGCTGGCATCTCCGTGGCTGAATCCGACAAGGTGACCGACTTCCTCGAGCACGAGACTGGGGAGACACGGGCATTTCCCTGAGCGATTCAGAGGATCGACTAGCGAGACGCCCGTGAGTGTGAGGGTACCGTTTGGAGCGCCGGACCAGCCGCACTTCCCTGTCGCAAAGCCAGACGGTGCGAATGCCGATGGCGAGCAATGGTAGGTCGTTGAAAAGAAGGCGGTCCACCAGTCGGGACGCGGTCTCCCGGGTCGCGCGGGCGCGCAGGGGGCGCAGCTCGGCTGGCGGCGAGCCGCTTCGTTTACCGCGCTGTTTATGGCCGCACTTTCGTCAGGCGTGCAGCCAGCGGTCGGGACCAATCCTCGTGCGTCCACGAAGCGAGAGGGGGCGTTCTTGGCGTAACCGTAGAGGAGGTTGATGCCATCGTACCCGCCGGCAAGATGTAGCCCTGCGGGATCCCCCTGTGTGTAACGGAACACGACCCGATCTCGACGCTCAATCAAACGCGGGAGACGGCGCCGCCGGGGGACTGTGTACCGGAGCGGGGCCTGTGTATTCGAATCACGATTTCCGCCGCGAGAAGCACCAGCCCGGCACCCACGATCGCGAGCGAGAACGGAATCACTGAGTAGGGATCAAACCGTGTCACGTGATCGTCTTTCAGCGCGAAGAGAGCCCGGATGTTGCTGCTGCTGATGGCCAACAGCGCCAACGAGAAGAGAAGAGATAGGGCTCCGGCCGCAAGAAGGCGTCGCCGCCGGGGCGCTCCCTCTCCTAGGATTCGAAGGGCAGCGAGGGGCACGACAAGATGCCAGAAGGCGTCCGACAGGGTTGCGAGAAGGATGGTCACTGGGAAGGACGAAAGCACTGGCCTCGCTTCCAAACGCTCCAGGACGAGAAGGCGCAACGGCTCAATCAATACGGAGCCGAAAAGAGATACGGCAAGAAAGAACAGTAGGCGCACCGATAGGTCAAGCCCCCGCCTCTTCATTAGCACCGCTGCGGTCAGCGCCAAGACCACTCCCGCCGGCACGGCCGCGTTCGGGCCTTTGATTAAGAGAGCGACCGACCCGGCTGGCCGTATCCAAGCGGGTAAGATGGTGAGACCGAAGGCACAGGCGATTGTGACCGCCAAGGTCAGGACCAGCACTACGCCCTCGGCCCGGTAGCGACTGGCACAGAGGCTGGGATCGGGCGCGCCGTTCAAAACCGGCACTCCCGGTCGATCTTTTCGAAGATGCGATCGACCTCTGGGTTGTCATGGGTGGTTCCCAGCCCACCGCACCGATGAACTCCCTCGTGGAAGATCGTGGAGGACAGGGGGCCGCACTTCGGGGTCTGGAAACTGCCCGGCTGAAGCCAAATTACGAGAGGGAGACCGGGTCCTAAGGGTGGCCCACCACAGCAGTCGAGGTTACCCGGGGCGCACGTATTCGTGCACTTCACCGTGAATCCTTGCTGACACATCCCGAACACGCAGCCTAAGAATCCGAATGGGGATAGCGGGTTCATCGGCGCCAAACCGGGAATTTTCGAGAGTTCGCGCAACGCGTTGCGACACCCAGCAGGCATGTTCGCCCCACCGGGCTTGAGTGCGTTACAGACACCCTTTGCCCCGGCGCTGATGGCGGTAGTCGGCCAAAGCACAGGGGGTTGGTCGCCCTGCCTATTCGGACACTGCCCGTTGCACGAGCCCCCGTCCACTTGGAGGAGACCCGTCGGATCCATCTGAAGGATTGGGTTTGCCCCTGCGTATCGAAACAGGTTCAGTGATGCGGCGAGACCTGCGGGATCCACCTGTGTGTACTGCCCCACGTCGGCTCGGTACCACCTGAAGATGTTGTAGCTGCGGCCCGAGCTGGAAGCCCGTTCTTCCTGCCCCGGGAAGCGCAGCGGCTGCGGGTCGGAGGGAGAGCCCGCCGTGTATGCGTAGACCCTGCCGAATGGCTCGTACTCGGCGCGCCAGGTGACCGCTCTTGCCGCGTCCATCTGGAGGAAGGGCGTGCCGAGGTGGTCCGTCATCGTCCAGCGCGTGGCGCTCGAGCCGACCGTCTCCTGAGCGACAGGGCGACCTCCAAACCAGATGTATTCGTAGAGCGTTACTGGTGTCGTGCCGTTCGGCGTGGTGCCTGTCTCCGCGAGGAGGTTCATCTCTGGCGTGTAGAAGAAATACCGTGCTGCTGGTGGCGGGTCGATGAAGTAACCGCTCACGTCGAGGACCATATCGATGCTGCCGGTGAGACTGTTGTTGAGGCTGAGGCTTCCTGCTGCGCTGAGGCCGATGATGGCGTTGTTCGCGCGGGTGACGCCGGTCTTGGCGCTGATGCTGGACGTGCCGGGGAAGGCCACGTCCGTGGGGAAGAGGGTGAGGGAACCCCCGACGGGTGGGTTGACGGCGGTGAGGTTGAGCGCGATCGCTTGCGGGCCGGTTGCGGGAATCCCGCATTGTCCCCAGATCGTAAAGGCGCGGGTCGCGCCGGCGCCGATGGACGGGCCGCCATAGGGGCCGGTCGGGTTTCTCGTGTCGAAGACGCGGCAGGGAGTGATCGTGTACAAGGACGCGCCGGTCGTGGTGAGCTCGACGACGCGCAGGCCGCGAGCGTCATACCCGAAGCTCGTGGTGCCGGTTGATGCGAGGTAGTTCCGGGGTGAGTAGGCGCTTTGCGCGGCGCCGTACAGGACTTCGTTGCCGGCAATGTCGTGGTTGACCGTGAGCGTGCCCTCGGAGACGGTTTTGAGGCGTGACGTGTCGTGCCCGCTCACCGCGTCGTAGGCGTAGGTGATGGCGCGGGTGCCGAGGTTCATCGTCTTCCGGTTCCCGAGAGAATCATAGGTGAACGAGCCGGTGCCGCCCCAGAGGGGTAGCGGGCCGCCGGTACCGGTGGTGGCTCTCGTGAGCCGGTTCAGGTCGTCGTACCCGAACGTGCGGGTGTACGCGCTCGTCGTGTTGTCCGTGATGGTCGTGATGTTCCCGAGGGCGTCAGGCGTGTAGGTGTACGAGACGTTCTGTGATGCGCTCGTGAGGGCGAGAGTTGCTGGGCGGTACCGGAGGTCAAAGGTCGCGGTCCTGGTCGTGCCGTTCCCGAGGTTCAGGGTGTTTTCTGGGCCGAGTGCATAGTACGTCGCGCCAGATACGTAGCTCGTTGCTCCGCTTGTCGCGGTGAGTGGGCGGTCCGCGTAGTCGTAGGCGTAGTTCACGACTCGCGTGGACGGGTATGTAATGCTCGTTCGGTTCCCGTTTGCGTCGTAGCCGTAGCTCTGCGTGTAGCTGGTGCCGTTGATGACGCGGTTTTCGTTCGTCACGAGTCCGCGTCGGTCGTATGCGAAAGCCACGCTTCCGGTGGGGTCGGTCATCGTGGCGATGCGGCCCTTTCCGTGTTTGCCGGCGGTCGGGTCGTCGCAGGTATACGTGACGGTTTCGTTCGTCAAGCCCAGGCGACCGGATGTGGCGCTCGTGACGCGATTGGCTGCATCGTAGAGCTTGGCGGTGGTCGCGCTATTCGCGTCAACCGTGCCGGTCAGGTTGCCGGCTTTGTCGTACGAGTACGAGGTCGTGCCTGACACGGGAGAAACCTGAGACTGGAGACGTTTGAAGTCGTCGTACGCGTAGATCGTCACGTTCCCGTTGGGGTCGGTGACCTGCTGAAGGTTGTCGTGCGCGTCGTACCAGTAGCTCGTCGTCGCGACACCGCCTGGGGCACCGGCGAGCGTCTGCTGGACCTGCTTGAGCCGGTTGAGGGAGTCGTACGTGTAGGTCGTGTTGGGGCTCGCATGTCGTTCGTCTTGGACGGACTGGAGCATCCCGTTGGCGTCGTAGGTGTACTGGATGAAGCTGCCTGTTGGGACGGGGTGCTGGATTTGCTGGAGTCGGTTCTTCGTGTCGTACGTGAAGCTCTCGGTCCTTTGCTGGGCCCACGTCAAGCAGCTCGCCAGGGGAGTCCCGCATTTCTGAGACTCTTCCTGGATCTTGTCGCCGTAATCATTCAGGGTCAGGTGCAGGCGCTCCTGCTGGAGGCTGGATGCGTCGAGCCGGATGGTGTCGAGGAGGCGGTTGCTTCCGTCTTCGTACCCGTAGGCGGTGCCGTTCGCGCGAGGCAGGGTGGCCCGGATGAGGCGGTCGCGCCCGTCGTAGATGTATGTCGTGATGAAGTCGGTGGGCTCTGTCGCGTCGCCCTTGAGGGTCCTTGTGAGCACGCGTCCCCGGGCGTCGGTCGTGAGCCAGGTCTGGACGTTGTTCGGGTCGGTCGTGGCGAGCGGCGTGCCGAAGATGTCGTAGTTCGCATAGGTGGTCGTGAGACTGGCGGCGTTCGTGACGGTGTTGAGGTGGCCCGCGTTATCCGGCGGCGTGGCCGTGTCTGCGTAGTACGTGTAGGTGGTTAGGTCGCTGACGTCGGTTCGTGGGCCGTCCACTTGTGTGACGCGGTGGTGCGTGTCGTAGGTCGTGGTCGTGATGTAGCTCGTGGCGGAGCGGTCGGCTGGAAGGACGTAGCCCGCCTCGGTGACCGTCAGCGTAGTCTCGCCGGTGCCCGTGGGTGCTCGTGTCGTGGTCTTGCTCTGTCCGGATCTTGCGACCGATGGCTGGGTTTGGAGCGTCCAGAAGTTCGGCCACGGGGCGTAGCCGTACGCCCAGGTTGTGGTGCGGGTGCCGGTCGGGTCGTTCTGTGCCTCGATCATCGAGGTCGTGTTCCCGTTGGTGTCATAGCCGAAGGTGGTGATGTTGCCGCGCCCGTCGGTGACGCTCGCGACGTGGTTGTCCGGCGTGTACGTGAACGTCTGGGTGTCGCCACTCGCGCCGGAGCAGGTCGAGCACGGGCCGACGATCGCGGTCGGAAGCCATCGTCCGCCTTCGTACTCGAGGGTGAAGACCGATACCTGGTTCGTGCTGGCGTCGAGTCGGCTCGTAACGCGGCGCTGGCCGATCGCGGGCTGGTCGTACTCGACCATGACGAGGTTCCGTACGCTTCCTTCGGAATAGGACGTGATCCCACGGCCCCCCGGTACGTCGTACGTGTGACCTTCGAGAGTCTTGGACTGGTCGTCCGTTATCGAGGCAAGTTGGTTCGCCGCGTAACCGAAGGAGCGCCAGTTGATGGAAGTGTGGAGCGGATCCGGGTCGCGGATCCCCATCAGGAGGCTGCTGGTGACGGTGAAGTTCCAGACGCGTGGGCTCGGGGTTTCGGGGACGGAAATCGACTGCAGGGGGCCCGCGGGATAGCTGAGCGTGATGGTGCGCCCTGTTGGGTTGGTGCCGATGGACTGCGTGATCGTCGTGAGGTTGCCGCTGGTGTAGGCGCCGGTGATCGTGTTGCCCCAGCGGTCAGTCGTGGAAACCCAGGCACCAGCTGGGCCAGGGGCTGAGCCCGAGGAGTCATAGAAGTCGGTCTTCGTCTGGTCGAGATCGGTGATCTCATAGATGTGTGTCGTGCTGTTCAGGGTGACAGTCCCACGCGCCTCGGCGGGCCTACTCGCGGTCCAGACGCCCCCGCTCTGCGTGTACTCGAGCTCCCGGCCCTCCGCCGTGTAGTGATACAGCCGGTTCGTCGACGGAATCGGTTTTAGGATCTGATTGAAGGGATGTGTCCAGCCCTTTCCGAGGGGCTCGGGGACAGTCACGTTCGAATAGGTGAGCGCACCCGAGTGGTAGAAAAGAGTGAAGACCAGCGGAAGGGGCGACTGCTGGAGCGTGAAAAGGGGCACCGAGGTGCTGACGTCGCCGGAGCCAACGTTGATCGGCATTCCGACGCCGGTCCCGGCACCGGCCCCGCCAGCGGGACACGAACCGCGGTCAGGCTGGCGGCACCCGGCGCCAAGGGAGTAGACGACAGAGGACTGACTCGGTGAGGCGCCGAAGGTGGTCGCGACCACGGTGATGTCCTGCGCGCCGCAGCCGACCGTGAGCGTCGGCTTCCAGATGCCATGCTCGAAAACGCCAACGGAGGCCACGAGCTCGTTTGCGCCAGAGAAGATCTGAAGCCGAGTCTGATGGCTCGGCGGCGGGATCGGCCATGTCGAGGTTGGATCCCACGTCTGGCAGTAGTTGTTCGGGAAGTCGTACTCGACACTGAACTGCATCTGGCCGGTCGCCGCATTGAGGACGGTGTGCCCGACGCCGAGGACCTTCGGAGAGAACACCCACTGGCTGCTCCCCGGGCAGGTGCTCCCCTGGAAGTTACCGAAGCAGTTGCCGAAGGAGTCGACCGAGGCGCACGAGCTGCGGCTGCTCCGGTCGCTCACGTTGGTCTGAAGGTCCGTCGTGTTGCTGTAGGTTCCGCCACCGCCGCAGTTCTGGGTCGCGGGTGTGCACGGAAAGGTCCCGTATGGTGGCATCGGATTGACGGCGCTCGCTTGGTGGGCGAGAGGAGCGGTGATGAGTCCGAGCACCGCTGCGCGGAGAGTTGTGCGAAGAGTGAGGCTCCGGACCGGTCGGGCACGATGGTGAATGTGGCCGGACGGAGCATGCCGTTTCTGCATTTTCGTCTCCCACGGGGGTGGTGGGATCGGGCGTTGCGGTGTGCGGGGTACTGCGCTGAGAAGTGCCGACGTGCTGGGGGATCTCACGAGCGCACCTTCCTGCCGGTGCGGACCGCACCAATGCGAAGGCCTCCTATATTGGGGCTGGCCTCCACGTCTATAGACGGTTCTGGAGGGGAAGACTCAACCGAGGCTCAACGAATCGAGAATAGACTCCGGACTCCCGATCCGACCCGCTACCGTTCCGGTTCCGCGAAGCGCCTCGCCTCGCGGAACTTCTCCTCTTCCGAGCACGGGAACCCGAACGTCGCGTCGAACGCGCAGCCGGGCTTTCGCTCGCCGCGCTCGAGCTTCTGCGCTGCCGAAAACTTCCCGGGCCAGACGAGGCCGAGAAAGTCCTTCGAATAGGAGCCGAACTCCGCGACGGCCGGAAGGAGCGGCGCGAGGCCGAAGAGCGCGTCGCGCAGGCCGGGCGACACGAGCGCCCCAGCCTTTTCGCGAAGAGGCGGGGCCGTCGAGCCGGCGAACGCCGAAATCGGCGCAGCGAAGGACCCATTCGCGCCGGTGAAGATCACGCATGCGTCCGGGGGGCGCACGGAAGAGCAGGAGGGGATTTCTTCGAATGAAGAGAGCACGAGGCGCCGGGTGAACGTCTCGCCGTCCGGGAGGCGCCGGATCGATTCCGTCGAATCGCGCCCTGCAGGATCCTGGGTCGAATCGAACACGAATCGCCCTGCTCCGGCCTCCACGAGCAGCCGCGTCGTATCTCCTCTCCCGTCTTCCCTTTCAAAGAAGATCGAAAGACGCCATTTCCCGAATGAGAAGTGCCATCTCGCGGGAGCGGCTGCCGCAAGCGGCGCTCCAAGAAGGAGCGCGGCGGCGAGCGCCGCCCTCAGCGCCCGAGCGCGAGCCAGACCCGCCCCTGGATGAACGCCTTCACGAGCCACGTGTCGAGCTTGTCTTTCTCCGCCTCGGCCGCGAGGACCTCGAGCGCGCGGTCGTGCGGCATCGCCTTCTTGTACGGCCGGTCCGACGCCGTGAGCGCGTCGTAGATGTCGCAGACCGTGAGCGCGCGCGCCGCGGGCGGGATCTCCTGCGGGCCGACGCGCCTCGGGTAGCCCGAGCCGTCGAGCTTCTCGTGGTGCGCGTACGCGATCTGCGGGACGCGCGCGAGGTCCGGCGTCCAGGGAATCGTCGAGAGGAAGCGCCAGGTGTGCGTCACGTGGCTCTCGACGTCGAGCCGCTCCTCCTGCGAGAGGCTGCCCTGCGCGATGGAGAGGAACCGGAACTCCTCCGGCAACAGGAGCGTCTCCGTCCGCCCGCGCCGGTCGCGCCACGAGCGTGCGACGAGGCGCTCGAGCGTGCCGCGCGCGTCGTTCGGGAGGATCGTCGGCTCGTTCGCGGCGGCGACTTCCTCGAACGCCGCCTCGAGCTCCCGGCCCCGCGCCTCGGCAGCGTCCGAGAGGGCGGCGAGGTCGCCGTCCGTCACCGGCCGGCCCCCCTTCGCGAGGCGCTCGAGAAGCGCCCGCGCGTCCTCGGACTCCGCCGCGGCCAGGACGTAGTCGAACCGGTCGCGGATCCGGCGCAGCCCCTCCACCTCGATCTTCTTCGCCTTGACGAGGACACGCTCGGGAATCGAGATCTTCCCGAAATCGTGCAGGAGGGCCGCCGTGAAGATCTCGCGCATCTCCTCCCGCGAAAATGTCACGGCGGCGTACGGGCCGTCCGGCGCGCGATCCACGAGCCCGGCGAGCTCGACGGTGAGTGCCGCGACGCGGTTGCTGTGGCCGGCGGTCGTCGGGTCGCGCTGCTCGACGGCGACGATGGCCGCCTGCGCGAAGTCCTCGAAGAGGCGGCGGATGGACGCGGTGAGCTGGTTCGCCTTCAGGCAGACGGCCGCCTGCGTCGCGAGGGAGAAGAGGAGCGGGACGAGGTCTTCCGGGTAGGGCTCCGGGCCGGCGGGCCCGAGCCGGTTCATGAGCTGAAGGACGCCGACGAGGTCCCCGAGATGATCCTTCATGGGGACGACGAGCATCGCGCGCGTCCGGAACCCGGTCGCGACGTCGAAGGCGTCGTTATGCCGGTACGGGGCGTCCTTCGCAATCGCGTACGCGTCCTCGAGAACGAGCGGGACGCCGTGCACGGCGACCCAGCCCGCCAGACTTTCTTCGTCGACAGGCACGGTGCGTTCCTTGAAGGCAAACGAGACGGCGTCGTTCTGCGCGAGCTTGAAACGCAGCCGCCTGCCGCCGCCGGGCACGCTCTCGGCGAGATACAGGGAGCCCGCCTCGGACCCGGAGAAGCGGCGCGACTCCGTGAGGATCGTCTCGAGGAGCTTCTCGAGGTCGCGCTCGGCCGAGAGCGCGATTCCGATCCGGTTGAGCGCCGCGATGCGCTCCTCGGCCTGCCGGAGGCGCTCCTCGAGAGAGCGCGGGTCCGGGCTCACCGTCCGCTCCCGGGAGACGCGGCGCGGACGATCGGCGCGACGACGCGCTCGCGCGGGAACTTGACGCGGAACCGGCTCCCCTTCTCGCGGCCCTCGCTCTCGGCGGCGATCGATCCGCCGTGGGCCTCCACGATGGCGCGCGCGATCGAGAGGCCGACGCCGAGGCCCCCGTAGCGCCGGCTCGAGGACGTTTCTTCCTGCCGGAAGCGCTCGAAAACGTGCGGGAGGAACTCCGGGTCGATCCCGTGGCCTTCGTCCGCGACGGCGAGCTCGAGCCCGCCGTCCCCGGCGCGCGCCACGGTCACCTCCACCGTGCCGCCGGTCGGCGAGAACTTCACACCGTTCGCGAGAAGGTTCCAGACGACCTGCTTGAGGCGCGCGGGGTCCCCCTCCATCGCAGGCAGGTCGCGCTCGATGTGGCAGCGGATCGCGACGCCCCGTTTCGCGGCCCCGGGAGCGACGGCGTCCAGCGCGCCCGCGATCGTCTCGGCGAGCCGAACGCGTTCGCGCCGCAGCTCGAGCCCGAAGTTGTCGATCCGCGAGAGATCGATCAGGTCGGCGAGCATGCGGCTGAGCGTTTCGGACTGCCCGAGAATCGCCTCCAGGGCGCGCTTCACGGGAGGATCGCCTCCGTGCGAGTCGAGGAGGACCTCGGCCCAGCCTACGATCCCCGTGAGCGGGGTGCGGACCTCGTGCGAGAGGTTCGCGAGGAAGTCGTCCTTGAGGCGGTTGCTGCGCTGGAGCTCCTCGATGAGCCGCGCGTTACGCAATGCGATCGCGCACTGCTCGGCGAGGAGCGTGAGCGTCGCGCCGTCCTCGCGCGTGAACGCGCCCGCGCGGTACGACATGACCTCGAGGACGCCGAGCCTCTGGTCGCCGACGCGGATCGGAACCGCCATGAGCGCGCGCACGTCGGGGTTTGCGACCGCGGCGCGCGCCTTCGCGCGGCTCTCGACCGGATCGCCCTCGGCGAGCTCGTCGAGGCCGTTCACGGCCGTGAAGACGGGCCGGTTCTCGCGAAACGCGCGGCCGGCGCTCCTGAGGCGCGCGACGGGCCGGGGCCCCGACCCGCCGCCGTGGAGGGTCATGACGCCGACGCCGAAGACCGCCGCGACGGAGAGGTTCCGGCCCGGCGGGTCTGCGACCCACGCGACGGCGCCGTCCGCCGCCGGAAACGCCCGCGTCGTCTCCTCCACGACGGACGTGAGGACGTCCGGAGCGTGGAGGCGGAAGTTCAGGAGCTGGGTCGCGCGCGCGACGGCCTCGAGGACGCGGGTGCGCTGTTCAAAGGCCCCGACGAGCTCCGCGAGGCGCAACGCGAGCGCGGCGCGCTCGGCGAAGGCAGCGATGTTCCGAGCGTCCGCGTCCGAGAACGCCGCCGTGCTTCCCGATTGCAGGTCGAAGACGCCGATCACGTGCTCGTCCAGGACGAGCGGGACGACGAGCTCCGAGCGCGCCTCGGGCCACCCGACCACGTAGTCCGGGGAGCGCGAGACGTCGGGGACGTTCACGACGCGCGCGGTCCGCGCGGCGAGCGGGATGAGGCCGGGCGCGTCGAGAGGGATCACGGAGACCGGATCGCCCGGCGACCACCACTTCCCGCGCCGCCCGAACTGAACGAGCGCGCTCCGCTCGCGGTCCACGAGGAGCAGGCTGCTCGCGTCACGGCCGAAGTGGGTCGCGAGCGCGTCGAGGATCTGCGTCAGGAGGACGTCGCGGTCTGCCGTGCGCGTCAGGAGCGCGCGCGAGGCGTCCGCGAGGCTGCGCGCCTCGCGCATGGACTGCGCGACGGCCTCGGCCGTGCGGCGCTGCTCGAGGGCGACCCCCACGAAGTCTGCGAGCGACTGCAGGGTCTCGACGTCGTCGAACTCGATGTGCCGCGACTCGTCCCGGGTCGCGACCGCCATGACGCCGGTCGTCTGGCCCGCCGAGCGCATCGGAAAGATCCCCAGGGAGCGCGCGCCGATGCGGACGAACCGCTCGCGGGACACGCTCTCCGGCTCGAGGCGCACGTCCGTGATGATCATCGGCTGCCCCGTTTCGAGCACCCGGAGCGAGTACGTCGGGTTCTCGGGAGAGAGCGGGATGTTCCCCGCAAATTCGTCTTCGCGCGTCCCGCCGTAACCGCCGATGCCGGTGAGGGCGTCCCCCTCGGGCGCGAGCAGCGAGAAGACGGCGATCGGGTACAGGAGCGTGTCCCTCAGGCCCGTGAGGGCCGTCTCGACGACGTCCTTCACGGTCGTCGAGCGCTGGACCGCCGACGCAAGGTCGAAGAGGACCGACAGGCGGTCGCGCTCGCGACCCAGCTCCTCGACGAGCTCGGTCTGCTTGAGCGCGGCCGAGAGGTGGTGGACGGCGGACTCGAGAAACGCAACGTCGTCGCTCGCCCAGTCCCGCCGCCTCGCGACCGTCGCGGCGCCGACGAAACCGCGGAGGATGCCGTCGATTCCGATCGGGACGAGGAGGAGCGAGACGATCCCGTTCCGGCGGCACGCGTCCACCTGGTCGATCAACTCGGGCTCGGCGAGCACGTCGGCAGCGACCACCGGCCGGAACCGCCGGAGCGACCGGGGGATCCTCGGGGCGGCACCGGGCGGGACGAGCGTGACGAGGGGCGGCGCGCCCCCGGTGGCCCAGGCGGCACGCGCGACGAGCGTCGCGGGCCCGGCCTCGCTCCCGAAGAGGAAGAGGGTGAGGCGGTCGACCTCGAGAATCCGGCCGATCTGCGAGATGGACCAGTCCAGGAACTCCTGAAGCTCGACGCCCTCGACGAGCGCAAGGGCGAACTCCGAGAGAAAACGATCCCTCACGCCGCCCTCGGCGTCCCGACGGAGTTCCTCGGCCACGACGGGGGATTATGACGCCGCCCGGCTCCGGGCTGGGCCGGCGCGCGCCCTCAGTTGGGCGACAGGAGGGGGCTGAACACCAGGTACGGGTTCACGACGAGGGCACGGCCGCCGGAAGCGTCGTCCTCGTCCCGGAAGATCGCGAAGTGCAGGTGCGGGCCGCCGATCACGTGGCCGGTCGCGCCGACGTCGCCGAGCCGCTGGCCCTTCACGACGCGGTCCCCGGGCCTGAGGCCTTTCTCGTGCTTCGCGAGGTGCGCGTAAAAAAACGTGTAACGGCCGGTCGTGTCCCGGAGGTACACGACCTTCCCGCCCTTCCGGTCGCGCCCGAGGCGCTCGATGACGCCGTCCGTCACGGCGAGAACCGGCGTCCCGCGCGGCGCGGGCAGGTCGATCGCGTGGTGCTTCTTCTGGCGGCCGCGCTTGGCGAAGAACGTGTCCCGGAACTTCGCCCGGTCGAACGCCTCGAGGGGGATCGGAAAATCGGACGCGAGAAGGCCGGCGATCTCTTCCTCGGGGAGCGAAGCGGGCCGGCTGTTCGTCTTCCGGACGACGAGGCCCGTGACCGTCCGGGCGAGGTTCCTCCAGAACGCGAACTGCGCGGGCGAGAGATTCGAGGCTGCCTCGGGAACGGCCTCGGCCTCCGCGCCCTCCTCCACGTCGTCGGGGTCCTCCTCGTCCTCGGCGCGGGCGGCCGCCGGGTCGACCGGCCGCTTCAGCCACGCGAGGTCGGCCTCGTCGGCCGAGGAGAAGCAGGCACCCGTCTCGGGGTCGCGCACCGGGCAGGCGGCGGACGGGGCCGCGTCGGCGAGGGCCGGGGCGGAGGCGTCGGGACCCGCGACCGCGACGAGCACGGGCGGCTCGGAGGACGCCGCCGGCACCTCTCCGGCCGCGCCGAGCGCTCCGGCGAGGGCGGCCGCGAGGAGAAGGCTCAGCTCACTCGCTCCAGGTAGGAGTTGTCGCGCGTGTCGATCTTGACGACCGTGCCCGCCTCGACGAACTGCGGCACCTGCACCATGAGGCCCGTCTCCAGTCTGGCCGGCTTGTAGGACGCCGACGCCGTCGCGCCCTTCATGCCGGGCTCGACTTCGACGATCTTCAGGTTCACCGTCGTCGGGAGCTCCACCGAGACCGGGTTGCCGTCGTAGAAGTCGATCTCGATGACCGTCTCGGGGAGCAGGTACTTCATGGACTCGCCCACCACCTCGTCGTCGAGGCGGATCTGGTCGAAGGTCTCCTGGTTCATGAAGTGGTGGCCTTCAGTGTCCGAGTAGAGGTACTGCATCTGGTGCGTGTCGAGGGAAGCCTTTTCGACCTTGTCCTCGGACCGGAACCGGTGCTCGTTCATGGCTCCGGACTTGAGGTTCCGGAGCTTCGCCTGGACGAATCCCCGGAGGTTCCCCGGCGTCTTGTGCAGGACGCTGTGCGCGCGGTGCAGCTCGCCGTTGTGGATGATGATCATGCCCGCGCGGATTTCGGTGGCGGAAATCATTGGTACTCCAAGAGTTCTCGAATCACCGGGGGCGCTCCTGGCATGGGGGCTGACGAACCACCCGGCCCGACCCGCTGGCGGACGTCAAGCCTAACCCACCCCCCGACGGAAAGACAAGCGGCCCGGGTCCAAGGGACCCGGGCCGCCGGAAAGAACTGAAAAGAGGGCGCTTACTTCTTCGTGAGGACGAAGTGCGTCCGGCGGTTCTTCGACCAGGCCGACTCGTCGTGGCCTTCCACGAACGGCCGCTCCTTGCCGTAGGAGATCGTCTTGAGCTTCGCGGGGTCGAC